>LNAQ01000066.1_pt1 | contig 17121 bp, 14 predicted proteins | sample 602591 | NCBI WGS metagenome assembly LNAQ01 (sample SAMN02440304, study PRJNA202911) | soil metagenome | biome: Subtropical and temperate rainforests or woodlands; isolation source: soil samples (1 kg each in a 20% v/v slurry with milli Q water) were... ... | reverse complement strand
GACCGAGTTGATGTCCACCGCGCCGGCCATCGCCGCCACCACGAACACCAGCATGATGCCGATCACCGTGCCGAAGAGGCCGACGTAAGGCGCGCCTTCAATGGTGGTGGACAACCAGTTCATGCGCTTGGACATGCGCTCGTTCTCGCGCACCATCACGCCGTCCATGGCGGCGCGGATCGCGCCGATCGTGGCGGTGGAGACCGAGTTCAGGTCGTAGCCGCGGTCGTGGCGGCGGCGCATCTCGCCGATCGCGACTTCGTACAGGCGCCACAGCGACGAGTCGGCCTTGACCTGCTGCGGGACGCTGTTGCTCACCGCCAGGCGATCAAGCGGCGCACCGGCGGCTTCGCGGAAATGCTCGATGAAGGCGGTGTTGGCGCGCGAGGCGGCGCCGTAGCTGCGGCCCTTGCCAATCATGATGGCCCAGGACAGCACCATCATCAGGCCCAGCAGCGCCACGACGATCCAGGCGTCCAGTGGCATGGCGGCCAGGATGAAGCCGAAATGGCTCTTGCCGGCCTGTTGCTCGTCGGCACCGAAGGCGGTGAGTCGCGAGTCCGCACCCTGCGAGATGGCATCGGCCAGCAGCAGCGCGTCGGGCCGTGCGACCTTGGACACGCGCACCTCGTCGATGGCGCCGGTGAACGCAGCGAAGCTGGTGGAGGCGGGTGCGCCAGCCGCGCCGACCACATCCGCGCCGACGGCGGCCGCCGACTTCAGAGCCGGCAATGCAGCAGCCAGGGACACGGTGGATCGGCCCCCAACATACAGCGCGGCATTCTGGCCATCGGCCTTCAGCGCGATGTGCGACCACTGGCCCGCCTGGATCGGCTGGCCCGGCGCGCTGCGCTGGCCGTTGACCTGCACGAAGGGCACGCCCTGGTCGATGCCGATCACGAGTTCGTTGGCGCCGTCGCGGCGCGCATAGATCGCCTGCTGCGCGCCGAGCTGCTCGGGCCTGACCCAGGCAGAGAACGTGAAAGCACCGCCAGCGGCCTGTTCCAGCGAGGGCGAGGCCGGCAGCATCAGAGGCTCGCGGCCCAGTTGCGCACCCCGGCCGATCACGGTGCCTTCGGCGCTCACCACGGCGGTCTGCCCATGGTTGCCAAAAGCGGTCGTGTCGCGCGGCGGCATGTTCGCTTCGGCGAAGTGGTAGACCAGCGTGTAGTCCGGATCGTAGGTGCGCTGGCCGTTGCCCGAGGCCGGGGCCTTGGGGTTGCCGTAGTACATCCACAGTTGTTGCGGTGCACCGGCCCCCACGGAGGGAACGTCGACCCAGACCAGTGCCATGCCCAGCAGCGGATCGAACTGCTCGATCTGGTGGTTCAGCACGGTCTTGTCATCACCGCCGATGAAACGCAGGTCGGCGCCCGTCTCGCTCACGCCCTCGAAGCTGAAGTTGCCGGTGTGCAGGCGCACCAGCACCGGCGTGCGGCCAGCATCCCCGCCGATGGCGCCGGCCTGCGGACCGCCGTCGATGGTGATGGGCTTGCGATAAGCCCAGTCGGCTTGCCACCAGGCATGGGCCATGCCCGGCAAGAGGGTGCTCACCAGCGTGAGCAGAACAAACAGGATGCGTCTCATGGCAAAGGTACTCCGAAGACTCGTAAAGTGAATGTGGGAAAAAATCGATGGCGTGATGGGGGGCGCGGTGGGTGGCGTGTTCATGGATCGCCGCTCAATAGCTCGCGCTGAGGCTGAAGTTCACGCGCGGGTCATGGCGCTCGGTGCGCGGCCCCGCCTTGAGCGGGTAGCCGACGTCGATGCGACCGGCCAGGTACTGGCCAAGCTTGAAGCTCGTGCCCACGCCCACCGAACTCAGAGAAAAGCGATCGTCCTGCTCGGCCAGCGGGCTGCGCAAGCGCAGGCGCGCGGCGTCGACGAAGGCGTACACGCGCCAGTTCTCCACCCAGGGGTTGAGGAAGGTCAGCGGCCTGGAGCGCAGTTCGAGCGAGCCGACCAGGCCGTAGTCGCCCGTCACCTCGGCCGAGAGGTAGCCGCGCACCGAGTTCATGCCGCCCGCGGCCATCTGCTCGCTCGACACCAGCGGCGAGTCCGTGAGCTGCGCCGCCCCTCGGAAGCCAAGCTGCCAATCGTTGGCGAAGTTGTAGCTTCCGCTCACATCGGCCTTGACCAACATGAAACTCGGCGAGGCCTTGTAGCGCTTGTAGTCGAACGCGCGCTCGTCGCTTCCATAGCCCAGGAAGCTGCTCGTGCCCGCAACCAGCGACAAGCCCAGACCGACCTGGCTGCGCTCGCCTTGATGGAAGCCCGAGTACCCGATCGTGATCGGTGCGTACTTGAGCGGCACCTCGTCCTCGGACTCGCCCAGGCGGATGGCCTCCTTGTTGTTCTTCAGGTCCACGCCGACACTGAAGGCGTGGTACCAACTGCCGGTATCGGGCACGGTGTACGTCGCCTTCAGACCGATCGAATGGCCCTTGCCGAGCACGTTGGTGCCACCCACCGTCGCCACGTTGCTGTCGGAGACATAGCCGGATGCCTCCAGGCTCCAGTTCGTGCCGGTCAGAGGCGCCATGTAGGAAGCCGAGAAGACCTGGGTCTCGTTCAGATCCTGCGGCGCGCCGAAGAAACTGATGGATGCGCTGTGGCCCAACTGCCAGAGGTTGTCGTGGCCGAGCGAGGCCGAGGCGCGCAGTTCTTTGGTGTCGGCGCTGTAGTCGTTGTTCAGGCCCACGCTCGCACGCCATGGATTTGCATCCTCGACCTTGAGGTCGACGTCCATGGTGCCGGGCATCGCGCCTTGCTTCACCAGGGGGAGCACCTGGCGCTTGGGGCCACGGTTGAGCTTCGTCAGTTCAGCCTGCGCCTGGGTGAAGTTCGGCACTTCGCCCTCCTTGAGCGCGGGCACCTGATCGCGCACTTCCAGCGGGGAGGTGTACTCGGAGCCGACCACGCGCACGCGCCCCACCTTGGCCTCATTGACCTGCAGGAACACGATGCCTTCGGTCACCTGTTGCTCGGGCAGATCGACGTAGACCGACTGGAAGCCCTGGGCCTGGTAGGCGGACAGCAGTGCGTCGCGCGCACCCTCGATGTCCTTCATCGTGCGTTGCGGACCGAGAAACGGCGTCACAGCCTTTTCGATCGCGCGCACATCCAGCACCGTGTTGCCGCGCACGATGTACTCCGCAATATCGACCTTGCGGGTATCGTTCGCCACCGCAGGCGCAGCAACAACGGCGGAGGGTGCGGGTGGCGGGGATGGGACCTGCGCCATGCCCGCCTGCGCCGCGAGGGCCAGCACAGCAAGGCACACGGCCTTGCTGCACATCGGCGGTCTGTTCGTCTTCAAGTCATGCATGGGTTCAACTCAATCCTCAAAGTGAATTCCAGGGCGCGCACTCAATCGCCCTCGCATGAAAGAGGGTCGAAGAGGAGGCGGCAGCGATGCCGGGAGCAAGTCCTTGCGGTCAACGCTGCGTACCCTTCCAAGACGTTTGTCGCCCGTCCGAAATGGCGTTTGTCAAAAAACTGTCATCAAAATAAATACGTGCAAGAAGCCCCTTCCCCTGGGCAGAAACCGTTGATTTCCCTCGGGAAGACCAGCTCGAAGACCGTTCATCGAACGGTCTCGTGCCACACGCGAAGTGACAACGTGAATGCGGAATTCGCGATGCAAGCACGAGGCATCGGGCAATGCCATTGAGGCTCACAAAGCCAGGCAGACGGGTCTTCGGGCTGTGCAAACGCTTCTTTGAACATCTTCGTCAGACTGCATGGCATGCGTTTGACACCGGACCAATCCGCTGGGTCAATGGCATCGGTGGAGTGCCGCCGCACCCCATCACATGGCCCGCTGCGCGGGCCATGTTTTTTGGCTAAGCTCGGACGTCGCGCATATCGGCGCGGCAATCCATTGGGGAGTACGCGATGCGTGAGTGGCGTTGTTTCACGCTGGCATTGGTCAGCGTTCTACTGGGCATGATCAGTGCGGTCGTTGCGGCACAGTCGACTGCCGCATCCAACGAAGCGACGCCCAGTTGCGTGGAGGTTGAGGTCGATGGCGTGCGGGCACCCTCTTATGCATGTCTGACCCAGAAAATGAGCCCTTCCACGGGAACCTCTGGCAGCCAGCGACCTCCTTCAGGTCTCGCATCCGAAGCGATCGTGCAGCGTCCCTCGAATCAGCTGGGACTGTTCAACAGAGCTGCGATGAGCAATCGCATGGGCAATGCCTTTGGCACGTCGGTCTATCCGCAGCGCCCGCCCAGCCAGGCGCCGGCATCGCCTCAGATTCCAAGAATCACACCGTAGTTGATTCCACGCCCCGCGGCTTTCTCACTGCCTTGATTGCCGGCACCACGCGCATCCCGCAGTCGCCGCAGGACGGTTGCCGCTGTGCCGCCCGGACCACCAGGGACGGGCGGCACAGCGCAAATTTCCACGCGCTGCCGCATCGCCCCGATGCGGCTTCATGGCGCGTCCAATCACACCGCCCAAAAGCAGCAAGGGGCATTGCACCCCCTCGCCGATTCAACCGGTCAAGCGGCCTTGAGTTGCTTCATGCCTTCGGCCAGCATCCACAAAGCACGGTTGATCTTCACGTTCTGGTCGATGCCCTGAATCGGGCGGGTCTGGTGCCTACGCCCGGTGGCGCTGCGACCGTGCAGACCACCACGCGTGAGATTTTCTTGGCACGCGTTGAAGGCCGACCACAGATCGGGGCGATTGTCCTCACGGCGGCGCCGGGTGAGCAACTGCGCCTCCGTGATCGGCGCGGGCTTGCCCGGGTCATCGTATTTGAGCGACAGAGCGGCGCGGGCGAAGACTTCCGCCTCGCCCCGGTCCAGCGTCAGGGCGCGCATCTCGTCGCGGCGCTCATGCATCAAATCGAAACCGTCCAGCACGTCATATGCACCCTCGATCACTTGATGAATCACGTTGCCCTTGTGGGGAATCCGAACGTCGGTCAGCGTGTCGCCGCACACCAGACCGTTCGCACAGACGAAGCGAAATGCGCCTGAAATTAGTTGATAGCTGCTCGTGCCATCGTGCGAATTCAGCAGGATGATTTCATCGGCCTCGGCTTGTTGTATGGCGCCCGCATGCCTGAGGCGCACCATGTGTTTGGTGTGCTCGCGCTTGCCCTCATCGCGCACCCGGGTCTGGCACACCATGAACGGCTGAAACCCTTCCTTGCGCAGTTCGGTCAATACCGCGCCGGTGGGGATGTAGGCGTAACGCTCGGAGCGGCTCGCGTGTTTTTCTTCGGCAAAGATCGAAGGGGCCACGCGGCGGATCTGCTCATCCGACAAGGGATGGTCGGCGCGCAGCATCGGGGAGTGGGAAGCGAAGCGGGAGGCAAGTTGCATGACGTTCTCCTGAAGAAAAAAAAAGAAAGGTTTGCTGTGGTTTCAAGGCCAGCCGGCTTCCCAGATTCGGTCGCCCGCTGGTGGCTTTGGTGGGGTCGGCGCAAGGACCTGGGCTGGTCCCTGTTGCCGCCGTTTTTCCCGAGTTCCATCGCCCGCGTACCAAGGAGAGCGCGAGGGACTGGCGGTCAAGGAGACAAGCGCAGGGAGTGGTGCGGCCCGCAGCCGAAGGCGAGGACACGGCCCTGCGCGCCTTGACGGACGGGCACCGCGGGCTACGGTCGCGGGAAAGGTGATGGAGTCCGGGAAAAACGGACCAAGGACAACAGGCCGGCCCGGCGGCGCACCCCACGCCGCGCGGCGAGCGCATCTGCGGGCCGTGGCCCGCCTGATCGGTGCAAGCGCAGCGCGCAGGCAGCATGGCTGCCGAAGGCGTGAAGGATCGGTGCCCGCAGGGTCGAAACGGCGCAGACGGTTCGATGCGAAGCACAAGAGCCTGACGGCGAAGCCAGCACGCCCCTGGCACCCTCACAGATCGCTGCAGACGCGGTGCCTATGAATAGCAGAGCGCTTGAATCAACGCCTTACCACAAAATTATTGCGGCCTCGTGCTTCGCCAAACGTCTATGTACAAGGGACGTCAGTTTCCGAAGGAGCCTCGCCATGCCACACCGCCATCCCGGCAACGCCACCCTGCCCGAAGACCTGCCACTGCTGAAGGTGCTGGCAGAGCTGGCGGGCGTGCTCCTACTGCTGCTGGGTCTGAAAGCCATGGACTTCGTGCGGTGGGTGATCTGGCCCCAGACCCCGGGTGCTTCTGCGCCGAGCGCTGCACCGACCACGCGTGCCAAAGCGCAGCCCATGCCGCCACTGCAATGGCGCAGCCCCTGGTGGGCGTGGCAACTGCTGGCCTGGGCCGTTGCCACGCTGATCGCGCCCACCCTCCTGATCACCAGCAGCCTGCTGCTTGTCAATTCGCACAGCGACCATCCGCTGTTCTGGTGGTCGCTGCCGGCGATCGTTGCGATCGGCAACGCTGCCGCGATTCTGTGCATCAATCAGCAACACCACCGCAAGCCCTTCACCGACCGGCAGGTGCTGGCCCGGTGTCACGTCGTCATCGCCGCAACCACCACGGCCACACTGTTCCTGCTCGTCGGCATGGTCTCCGGCTTCCTGCCCGACATGGCGCCCGCAATGTCCTCCCACGCAGGCAGCACCACGTTCTCAGCGCTCCCAGCCGCGCTGTGCAGCATGGGTCTGACCGTGCTCTTCGCCATACTGTCTTTCCCATTTGCCGGCGCTATACACGCCAGCCTCGCCTTCCAACTCGCGGATGAGTGATCACGCCCATCCAAGACGGCATGATATTGGTCAGCCACGAAGGTCTCGTCGGCCCAGCCACCCATGCTCCTGCGCCGTTGCGTTCACGCTCGTCGGCGCGGCAGCGGCGTGCACTGCACCTGATCATCGCCATGCTGCACGCGCCACAGATCTGGCAGGCTGTGGTGACCATGGGAACCTACATGAAGAGTTGGCTGGACGCGCTCACCATAGCGCAAGGCTGCCTCTTGCTGGGTCGTATCGCCGCGATGATCGGCATCAGCTATATACGGCTGGCCTGCTGCTGATCATGCTGGTGGTCCTCTGCAACAGCGGCCCTGGATGAAGAACGTCGAAGCCCTGATGCTGCCGAGCGAGGCGCTTCACTCATGTGCGTTGCCCATGCCGATCGTGACGGCAGTGACCAAGATCAATGCCATCACGGCCTGCTTGACCTACACCCCCGCCGCGATCCTATATCCCTGGCTGGCATTTCAGGGAGCCGGCCGGGCCGATGCAACGGGCACGTTCGAGCAAGCACATCGGCGGCGCGCAGAGCGCTGCGCGCCGCGATTCTGCTGTGTCGCTCGTGTCGGCTACGACGCGAGCGGCAAGCGACTCACCTGATGCGACAGATCAAAGAGCTTAGCCTTGCCGGCGTAGTATCGGTCGATGCGCCACTGCTTGAGAATTTCGATCGCGAGTTCGAATACCTTGTGGTCCAGCGTGTACAGGCTGCTGATGTCGAAGACGGACTCAGATTCCAGCGCCAGCACGAGGCTGGAGAGTGCACGTGCAGAGGCGCTCTCGGGGGCGGCGGCAATCAGTTTTCGGGCGGACTTGATGGCGTTCATGGCAAATTCCTCAATGTAGTGAAGGGGGATGTGTTCATCGTCACGCTGGCGTCGCGAAGGGGCAGCCTACTGGTTGCTCTACCTCCTGTCTCCGCGTCCAATCACCATGTATCCAGGCAAGCGTTTCAATGGTTTCAGTCACTTGGCTGGCCTCATTTTCGCATTGCTCGGTGCCGCCTGGCTTCTTGCCAAGACACTGCCGTCCGGCGACCCGCACAGGACAGCCGGCGCGCTGGCCTTCGCGGCCTCGGTCATCGTTCTCTATGCCGCCTCGACCTTCTTTCACAGCACCCGAGGGCCGATGAAAGCCTTCTGGCAACGGATCGACCACTGCGCGATCTACCTGCTCATTGCCGGGACGGTCACACCTTTTGCGCTGGGAACGATGGGTACAACGACAGATGTCTGGCAATGGGTCGCGCTGATCGCGATCTGGAGCCTGGCCGGCGTGGGCGTTGTGCATGCCCTTCGATCGCCGGCGATGGACGCACCGCCGCTGTGGCTCTACATCGCCATGGGCTGGGCCGGCGTCGTGGCAGCCCTGCGCGGATCGCTGCACATGGCGCCTGCCGGCCTGGGACTGCTGCTCGGTGGCGCGATGCTCTACACCGCCGGAACCGTCTTCTATCGCAATCGCAGTGGCTTTCGCCATGCCCACGGCACCTGGCATCTGTTCGTCCTGGGCGGCACAACCAGCCACTACCTCGCCATCGGCGCCTTCGTCCTGTAACGAGGACGCCTGGCGCTTCACCTCTTCACGCAGCGATGCGCCACAGCTTCATCTACAAGCGCTGCCGCGTCGAGGTCGACCTGCGGCCTCGGGACAGCGGCTGGATCTGCACCTACAACCTGAACCATGCGCCGCAGTGGTCTGCGGATGTCTTCAGCGAGGGGCGTTTACAGGACGCCCTGCGCACATCCTGCGACAGCGCGCGCGCAGCACTCGATCGTCAACTCTCACAGGAGAACACCCCTCATGAATGAGCCCTCTTTGCACGTCCGCATCGAGCAAGTTCCGCCCCACCGCCAATTCGCATGGGTGATCGTGGAGCAGCGAAGCCCCACGGAGGCCGTGGAGCTCGGCGCCTCGCTGCAGACGTATGAGCACGAGGAGGATGCGCTGCTGGCTGGCGAATGCATGCTAAAAAATAGCTGCGGTTTCGGCGTTGCCCATCCGTCTTATGAGAGTCGATGTTGACTTGAAGGAAGAACCCAAAGCCATGCGCCTGGTCAACCCCCTCTTGATGCTGTGGATGGCGCTCTGGGCCTTCTCCTGGGCACTGGTTGGCGGCATCGCATGGGCTCTGTTCACGGTCTTCACGTGGCTGTTGCTGGGCGCGACGCAAGCGCACGCTCAGGAACTGCCACAGGGCGCACAACCGCTGCCATCGGAGAGGCGCGCCAGGCCACCAGGCGTTGCGGGTGCTCAGGAAGCCGAGGTCAACGCCAGCGGCATTTTCCTGAATACGCAAGGCGATGTTCTGACTGCCAAGCATGCCGTCACCGGTTGCCGCGCCCTGTACGTCGTGAAGGATGGGCAGGTGAGCGAAGCGAGCATTCAGGCGTCGAGCCAGAACCTGGACATCGCGGTGTTGCGCACAACTCTCAAGCCTTACCTGAGCGCGACTTTCGCGCAGACGCCCCCGACGTCGGACGCCAGCGTGGGCGTTTTCGCCGAATCCCACAGTGAGTTGCAGCGCCTGGCCGGGCGCGCCACGTTGATGAGCAACGCGATGACCATCCCTGGCGGTGACGGTCTTCACCTGCTCTCAGGCGCTCGACCCGGTGCGAGCGGAAGCGGCGTGTTGGCCGGCAACGGGCTGCTCCTCGGCATGGTGGTCGAGCGGGTAGGCGCGGCACCCCATGCCACCGGCCGCGTGCTCAGCCGAGGCCCGGGCCGTCCGTCGAACGGGGCCACGCAGGTCCGCGCAGTCACCGGCGCCCAGGTCACGCGCTTCCTGAGAGAGCACCATATTCCGTTCGATGAAAGCGATACGGCGCAGCTCGGGCCGACGCAGTCCCCGGCAGCCCGTGCATCCACGCTATCGGTCGGCGTGCTGTGCGGCTGAGCGCCCGTATGCCTCCGACCACAAGCTTCGACCCGTGAAGCGACGCCACGCGTGCGAGCACGCCCGGGCAAGAGGTGTCGTCGCTTCACGCGAACCTGCTGCGCCTGTCTGACGGCGTAGTTCTGCGCCATGGAAGCGGCGGGCTCGTAGCGATTCCTCGTCTGTAACGCAGAAGTCACAAATCGCTGCCACCATGACAGATCCCCAAATGGTGCGTTTCCCTTGCCGAGTCAATCACTTCTCCTGTCATGGTGCCCACAGTACGGCCACGGGCATGGCGACGTTCGCGGCACCGCAAGGCGCGAAGGTCGGCCGGGATGTGCTTGCACGCGGCCGGACTGACCCGCACAGCGACGATCCTGGGAATGCTGTGCGGCGTCATGTCCGCATGCGCCTGGGCGGGTGATCCAGCCTCTTTGCGCCCTGCCAGCGACACGAAGGAACTGGTCGCCTCGGGCCATCCATCGGAAGGACCCGTTCAGTTCAATATCCCGTCCCAGTCTTTGGCCACCGCGCTGCAACGCTACGCCGCGGTAGCCCGACGCCCGGCGGTGTTCAGCAGTGCCCTGGTGGCCGGCAAGCAGTCGAGCGCGATCCTGGGACGTCATACGCCAGAAGAAGCTCTGCGGCTCCTGCTGAACGGGACCGGCCTCATCGCCCACAAGGGAAAAAGCGGCCCCGAGGAAGCCTTCGTCCTCAAACGCGAATCTCCGGCCAACGGTGCCGCTGCTGCGGACGCCAGTGGACTGGACCTGCACTACGGAGGGTGGCTGCAGACACAGGTTTGGGACGCTCTCTGTGCCGATGCTCGCACGGCACCGGGCGACTACCGCGCGCTACTGCAGTTCGAGGTGGATGAGGTGGGCCACATACGTCGAGCGCGCCTGCTCACGTCGACGGGCGATGCCCGGCGTGATGCCGCCTTGCGCAGCACGCTGGCGCAAGTTCGAGTGGGTCGGGCGCCACCCCCTTTCATGGCACAGCCGCTGACCATGCTGCTGCTGCCCCGCGAGGCGGAGCATGCCCACGACGGGCAACCACTCTGCAGCCAGGGCACACAGGTGTCGCGGTCATGACGGAAGATGCCCGCCCGATCCTGTCGGACTATCTTGCCCGGCACTATGGCAGCCTCAAGCGGCGCGTGACGCAACTTCTGGGCAATGCCGACCTGGCGTCCGACGCGCTGCACGACACCTGGCTGCGGCTGCAGAACGACGATGAGGGCGGCCCGGTTCAGAGCCCGGGAAGTTATCTGGTGCGGGCAGCCGTCAATACCGCGCTGAACGTCCAGCGCCGGCAGAACCGTTCGCTGTCATTGGACGAGATCGAGTCCCTGATGGAGTTGTCCGATCCGGCACCAGGACCAGACCGAATGGCCGAAATCCGGTCGGAGGTACAAACTGCGCTGAAATACATCGACCGTCTGCCCGAGCGCCGCCGAGCGATCCTGCTGCTCGTACGTTGGGAAGACCTGCCGCACAAGGAAGTCGCCCGGCGCCTGGGCGTCTCGGTGCGCGTCGTCGAAAACGAGCTGAAGCGTGCCCATGACTATCTGGATGCGCGGATGGACATTGAGAAAAATAGTTGAGGGTTTTCGGCAATGCCGTTTGTCATAGCACGTGAACAAAGAACATCTGACAACTCTCAGCCCCTGGATCGTGCGGCAAGACCCCGTGGTCGCCGTCGTGCGAGGCAGTCTGGGGAGATTTGATGAAGACGGTCGCCCGTGATCGCTCCGCCCACGCGAAAGCGTTGCGCACGCAGGCGCGCGCCTGGCTTCGGCTGCTCGCAACTGAGAATGTCTCGCCCGCCGATGCCGAGGCATTCAAGCACTGGCTCGACATCAGCACGGCCCACAAAGCGGCGTTCAACGAAGTGAAGCACCGCTGGGCGGTGATGAAACCCGCAGCCGGCGAATACCTGCGCGCCCATCCCTATGCCACAAGCGTGCATGGGACGGCGCCGCGTACGACGCCTCTGGGCCGCCGCGCCTTTTTGGGCGGCGCTGTAAGTGCTGCCGCCCTGGCGGGCGTTGCGGTGATGTATCCGCCGGGAGCGGGCTGGCCATCTCCCGGAGAATGGACGGCCGACGACCGCACGGCCGTCGGCGAGCAGCGCATCCTGGCGCTCAGTTCCCAGACCACAGTGGTACTCAACACCCAGACAAGCATTCGGCACCAATCCGAGCGTGGATCAATCACCGGCATCGACCTGATCAAAGGTGAAGCCGCGATCGATCTGGACGGCGCCATGGCGCGCTTCTGCGTTGTCGCGGGAACGGGCCGCAGCATGGCCGATCGAGGGAGATTCGAAGTCCGTCACCTCCGGGGCCAGGTTTGCGTGACCTGCGTCGAGGGAATCGCGCGGGTCGAGCACCCCTTGGGCACCCGCACCTTGCATGCCCGCCAACAGACCGTCTACGACGCCGCGGCGGTGAGTGGGGTTGCCACGGTGCAGGCGGAAGAGATTGCGGCATGGCGGCGGGGTGAGCTGATCTTCAACGAGGTGCGGCTTGTCGACGTGCTGGCGGAGATCAACCGGTATCGAGTTGGCCACGTGGTGCTGTTGAACGATGCCATGCGCGAGCAGCGGGTGACGGGCCGCTTTCTCATCACGGCATTGGACGCTGCACTATCGCAGTTGGAAAACTCCTTCGATCTGAACGCGCGTTCATTGCCCGGCGGCCTTCTTCTGCTGAGTTGAGTTCAATGCTCCATGACAAACGGATGACGTATTGCATGCGTTGTCTGTTTTTCTCTGTCCGCCTGTTGCGCGCGCCGTCGCCCCGCAAACCCGAATGAGCACTGGGTTTGAAAAGAAAGTTGAGGGATTTGGGGGTTCCCGTTTGTCTTAGCAGACCGGAAATTTTGGACGCCGTCGGCAATGCTTGCCACGGTCCCACGAAGTTCCATAGACATGGCTGACTGCCCGACGGCAGGAGGCATCGGCTTTGACATCAACCGAACCATCGGGGAACCTCACATGAGCACACGGGCACACAACGGCAGGGATCAATCCAAACGCACCGAGGAGCGGGTGTTCCGACTGGCGCCGATGGCGCGTGCCATCGCCCTCTCGCTGGCCGCCGGTGGCATGGTCGGCACGGCACATGCGCAGCGCGCCTTCAGCCCTGCCTGGTTCGCCGCCAAAGGCACGGTGCAGCAAACGGCCATGCAGACAGGCAAGCTGTCCAATGGCATGCCGGCCTCATCGTTGACGAGTCCACAGGGCCAACAGCAACGCGCCAACGATCAACTCAAGCGCTCGATCAACAACCTCAACCTGGCCGCACGTGGGATTGCCGCCCAGCAGGCTGCTCAAGAGGCTGCACGCCGCGCCGCCGGCCTCGCCCCTTCCGATGTCCCTGACGGGTTGGCCGAGGGTGGCCTGCAGATCGACACCAACTCCTTGACTGCGGGCTGGCACAACGCCAATGCCCCGGAACCTTCCCAGGTCGACGGCCGCACGAACATCGCCATCCAGCAGACCGGCGACAAGGCCATCCTGAACTGGGAGACCTTCAACGTCGGGCGCAACACCACGGTCGACTTCAAGCAGCAGAAGGACTGGGCCGTCCTCAACCGCGTCAACGACCCGAACGCACGCCCCTCGCAGATCCAGGGCCAGATCAAGGCCGATGGCACGGTGCTCATCGTCAACCGCAATGGCATCGTCTTCAATGGCACCAGCCAGGTCAACACGCGCAACCTCGTGGCCGCCGCCGCCGAGATCGACGACGGCCAGTTCAAGACCAACGGCATCTACAACGCCAACGCCACCCAGCCCAGCTTCACCAACGCCCAGGGCAAGGTAGAGGTCCAGGCCGGTGCCCAGATCGCCACGCAGGCCCCCACCACGTCCACCGAAGGTGGCGGCTACGTCCTGCTGCTCGGCAGCGAGGTGCACAGCGCGGGGGACATCGCCACGCAGAAGGGGCAGACCGCCCTGGTGGCCGGCGACAGCTTCCTCATCAGGAAGGGTGTCGGCACCGATGGCAACCAGGCCTCCACCACGCGCGGCAACGAGATCACCCCGCAGTTCAACACCGACAGCCTCGCGGGCAAGGTCACCAACACCGGATTGATCCTCGCCCGCGAAGGCGACATCACTCTGGCTGGCCGCGACGTGCAGCAGAACGGCGTCGCGGTCTCGACCACGACCGTCAATCAGCGGGGCACCATCCACCTCAATGCCGTTGGCACCGATGGCAAGATTGCCCTCGGCCAGGGCGCCGCCACCGCGGTGATGATCGAAGACGACGGCAAGACGGCGCTGAACAGCCAGCGCGACGGCCTGCGGGGACCTGCAATCACGACTCCCGAGAACATCGTGGCTCTCACTGATCGCCGCGACCAGTCGCGCATCGAGATCGACAGCGGCGGCACCATCGACTTCCAGAGCGACTCCTTGACGCTCGCCACGGGCGGCCAGATCGTGGTCAACGCAGCCAGCCGCAGCCTGGTGCGCGAACGCGCCCAGATCGACGTCTCCGGGGCCGTGGGCGTGAACCTGTCGATGGAGTCCAACAACGTCCAGGTCAACATCCAGGGCAATGAGCAGCGTGATGCCCCGATCAACCGGGATGGACAGAGCCTCAACAGCAACGATGTGTGGATCGACCGCCGCAGCCTGGTGCTCGTACCCAAAGGCACCAATGGCTACGAGAGCGACCGCTGGTACACCGCCGGAGGCCTGCTGGAAGTCGGTGGCTACCTGGGCACCCAGGGCCACACCGTGGGTGAATGGATGGCGCAGGGCGGCACGGTGAGCTTCGCTGGCCAGGATGTCGTCACGCAGGCTGGCTCGAACATCAATCTGTCCGGCGGCACGATCAATGTGCAGACTGGCTTCATCAACCAGACCTGGCTCAAGGGGGCGGACGGTCGGTTGTACGAAGTGAACAAGGCCCCGGGCGACCAGCGCTACACGGGCCTCTACAAGGGCTTCGAGGACGAGCACGTACGCTGGGGCGAGAAGGCAACCGACTACTACTACAACCCGCTGATTGGGCCGCAGAGAAGACTGGAGAGCGGCTACACGATCGGGCGCGACGCTGGCGTGCTGGTGGTCGGGACGAAGAGCGCGGTGCTCGAGGGCGACATCACGGGCGAGGCCTTCCAGGGCCCACGCCAGATCCAGGCGCCCAACATCGACCTGGACGGCTACGACCAGTCGCAGAATGCGGCGGCGCGCGGTGGCCAACTGGTGGTCGGCAGCTACGGCACCCTCTACGACAAGAGCACCGGCCTGCTGCACCGCCGGCTCGACACCGCGGGCGTGAAGGACGTGGTGCTGACCGACACGGCCGAACGCATCGCCGCAGGGCTCGACCTCACGACGGCCTTGCCGGCTGCGCGCCAGGACACTCTCTACCTCGACACAACCTCGCTTAACGGCTTCTCGCTGGGCGCGGTGCGCATAGCAGCCACAAGCTCGATCACGGTGGATTCGACGCTGACGCTCGGCACCGGCGGTGACATCACGCTCTACGGCCCGAAGGTCGGAGTGAACGCGGACCTCACGACGCACGGCGGCAGCATCCACCTGGGTGACACGCTCACGCAGGCCAGCGCCAACTACCTCGACGACACCACACAGATCATCACGCCCGAAGGCCTGCGCGCCGGCGTGTCGGTGGCCAAGGGCGTGACGCTGGACACGAGCGGCCTGTGGAGCAACCTGTGGCTCGATCCGACCGATACGCACGCGATGGCTTGGCGCAACGGCGGCAGCGTGTCGATTCGCAGCAGCGGCGATGTGCGGCTGGCCGAAGGTAGCGTCGTCAACGTGTCCTCGGGCGCGGCCTTGCTGGCCAAGGGCACCTCGCAGCAGGGTGGCAAGGGCGGCGACATCCGGCTGCAGGCGAATGCCCAATCGACTGGCGGCGAGGGCGTGCTGGTGATCGATGGTGCGCTGGGTAGCGGTGGCACCTCGGGCGGCGGCACGCTGAGCCTGCAGGCCGGCCAGGTGCTCGTTACCGACGGATCGGTGGCTGCGGCCGATGCCGGCACGCTGGTGCTGGCTGGCAACTTCTTCGACAAGGGCTTCAGCCGCTACGAACTCATCGGCGACCGCGACCTCACGGTGGCCGAGGGCACGCAGGTCGCGGTGACGATGCCGGTGTTGCGCGTGACGCCCGAGGGCAAGCATGTCGCGACCGGCGCCGATGCCGGCCAAGCGCTGCAGGCCTGGACGCCGCTGCTCTACACCGAGGATGCCGTCAAGGGCGTGCTCACGCAGCGCGCGGGCGCGAGCCTGAGCCTGCAGGCGGGTACGGCGCAGACCCTGGCGGCCGACCTGCCGAAGGTGGCTGCGGTCATCGGCCAGGGGGCGCAGATCACGGTCGACCCGGGGCAGGCCATCGATGTGCGCAGCGTTGGGCAATTGACCATGAACGGCACCCTGAATGCATGGGGCGGCAGCGTCAGCCTGGGGGGCCTGGGTACGGCGGATTCGGAACAGGTCGAGGCGGGCGGCCACGGCCGCTCGATCTGGATCGGCGAACAGGCCCTGATCGATGTGGCGGCGCGCTCGGTGAGCGCCGTGGACGACCGCGGCCGCAACTATGGCCAGGTACGCGACGGCGGCAAGATCGTCATCGGCGGCGAGATCGATCCGGTCACCGGCATTGCCAAGGCCGACGACCTGTTCGTCGTGGTGCGTGACGGCGCGCGGCTGGACGCGTCCGGCACCCAGGCGGCGCTGGATATTCCGGGCCAGGGCCGGGTGCAGGTGGCCAGCAATGGCGGCAGCATCAGCCTGGCCTCCAACAACGGCCTGTACCTGGACGGCAGCTTCGTGGCCCGGGCCGGCGGCGCCGGGGCGGCAGGCGGCAGCCTGTCCGTGGTCCTGGAGAGCCCGTACTACATCCGGACGTCGGTCACCGACCGCGTCGCCCAGGTCCGCGAACTGGTGCTCAGCCAGGTGCATCAGAGCAGCACGCTCGCGGGCACGGCCGATGCAGTGGCCGACAGCCTGGAATACGGCCATGGCCGCCTCGGGGTGGACCAGGTCAGCGCCGGTGGTTTCGACAACCTTGCGGTGCTGAGCAATGGCTTGCTGAGCTTCGGCGGCGATGTGGCGCTGGAGATGGGCCAGAGCCTGCGTCTGTACAGCGGCGCAATGAGCCTCGGCGAGGGTTCCGCCGCCAATGCGCGGGTCACGCTCTCGGCGCCTTACCTGCAACTGGCGGGCATCATGGCTCCGCCGGAACCCAACCGGGACTGGTACCTGCGTCCGGTGTTGAGCTTGCCGACGATGTCGCAACGGGAGACCGCGGCAGTGTTCGAGGCCAGCGGCAACCTGATCGATGTGCGCGGCAACGTGCTGTTCGGCACTTTGGGCGACCTGCCGCAGGCCGATGGCAGCACGATGAACGTCGAGCGTCGCGGCTTCGACGATGTGCAGCTGACCAGCCAGGGCGACCTGCGCTTCCTCGCCGGGGCCAGCGCGAACGCGATCGCCACGGGCATCAGCACCCAGTTGATGACCAAGGGCGATCTGACGCTGCGGGCGGAGCAACTATATCCGGCGCTGACC
>LNAQ01000064.1_pt1 | contig 17283 bp, 12 predicted proteins | sample 602591 | NCBI WGS metagenome assembly LNAQ01 (sample SAMN02440304, study PRJNA202911) | soil metagenome | biome: Subtropical and temperate rainforests or woodlands; isolation source: soil samples (1 kg each in a 20% v/v slurry with milli Q water) were... ... | reverse complement strand
CGTCGTCGGCATGCACCAGTGTGGCGGCCACCACCTTGCCGTTGCGCTCGCTCTGCTGGATGGCAATCATGCCCTTGGTGCCGCGGCCATGGCGGGTGTATTCGGTGATGCTGGTGCGCTTGCCGTAGCCGTTTTCTGTAGCGGTCAACACGCTTTGGGTTTCGTCTTCAGCCACCAGCATGGCGATCACGCTCTGGCCTTCCTCCAGCATCATGCCGCGCACACCACGCGCAGCGCGCCCCAGTGGCCGCACGTCGTTTTCATCAAAGCGCACGGCCTTGCCGCCGTCGCTGAACAGCATCACGTCATGCTTGCCGTCGGTGAGGGCTGCGCCAATCAGGTAGTCGCCGTCGTCCAGGTTCACGGCAATGATGCCGCCCTTGCGCGGGTGGCTGAACTCGTCGAGCGCCGTCTTTTTCACGGTGCCCATGCTGGTGGCCATGAACACGTAGCGGTCGGCCGGGAAGGTGCGCATGTCGCCGGTGAGGGCCAGCACCACGTTGATCTTCTCGCCCTCTTGCAGCGGGAACATATTGACGATGGGGCGGCCGCGCGAGCCGCGCGAACCCGCAGGCACTTCCCACACCTTGAGCCAATACAGGCGGCCGCGGTTGGAGAAGCACAGGATGTAGTCGTGCGTGTTGGCGATGAAGAGCTGGTCGATCCAGTCGTCTTCCTTGGTGGCCGTGGCCTGCTTGCCGCGCCCGCCACGCTTTTGCGCGCGGTATTCGGAGAGCGGCTGGCTCTTGATGTAGCCGGTGTGAGACAGCGTCACCACCATGTCGGTGGGCGTGATCAGGTCTTCGGTGGAGAGGTCCTGGGCGCTGTACTCCACCACGCTGCGGCGTGCGCCCAGCTTGTGCTGGCCGAATTCCTGCTTGATGGCGGTAAGTTCGTCGCCAATGATGACCGATACGCGTTCGGGCTTGGCCAGGATGTCCAGCAGGTCTTCGATGACCGCCATGACTTCCTTGTACTCGGCCACGATCTTGTCCTGCTCCAGGCCGGTCAGGCGCTGCAGGCGCATCTGCAGGATTTCCTGGGCCTGCGTGTCCGACAGGCGGTACAGGCCGTCCTGGCCCATGCCGAATTCCTTTTCCAGGCCCTCGGGGCGGTAGTCGTCGGCGTTGATCACGCCGCCGTCGGCGCGCGTGCGCGTGAGCATCTCGCGCACCAGTTTGCTGTCCCACGAGCGGGTCATCAGTTCGGCCTTGGCCACGGGTGGCGTGGGTGACTCGCGGATGATGCGGATGAAATCGTCAATATTCCCCAAGGCGATGGCCAGGCCTTCGAGTACATGGCCGCGGTCGCGCGCCTTGCGCAGCTCGAACACGGTGCGGCGGGTCACCACTTCGCGGCGGTGCTGCAGGAAAACGCTGATCAGGTCCTTGAGATTGCACAGGCGCGGCTGACCGTCGATCAGCGCCACCATGTTCATGCCAAAGGTGTCCTGCAACTGCGTTTGCTTGTACAGGTTGTTCAGCACCACTTCAGGCACTTCACCGCGCTTGAGTTCGATCACCAGGCGCATGCCCGACTTGTCGGATTCGTCCTGAATGTGGCTGATGCCTTCAATCTTCTTCTCATGCACCAGTTCGGCCATGCGCTCCTGCAGCGTCTTCTTATTGACCTGGTAGGGCAGCTCGTCCACGATGATGGACTGGCGCTGGCCACGGTCAATGTCCTCGAAGTGGCAGCGCGCACGCATCACCACCTTGCCGCGGCCGGTGCGGTAGCCGTCTTTCACGCCATTGATGCCGTAGATGATGCCGGCCGTTGGGAAATCGGGCGCCGGAATGATCTCCATCAACTCGTCGATGGTGGTTTCCGGGTTGCGCAGCATGTGCAGGCAGGCATCCACCACTTCATTGAGGTTGTGGGGCGGGATGTTGGTGGCCATGCCCACCGCAATACCGGCCGAGCCATTGACCAGCAAATTGGGCAACTTGCTGGGCAATACCAATGGTTCTTTTTCGCTGCCGTCGTAATTGGGGCCGAAATCAACCGTTTCCTTGTCAATATCGCCGAGCATCTCGTGCGCGATTTTCGCCAGGCGGATTTCGGTGTACCGCATGGCGGCGGCACTGTCGCCATCCACCGAACCGAAGTTGCCCTGGCCGTCCACCAACATATGGCGCAGTGAGAAATCCTGGGCCATGCGCACGATGGTGTCGTACACCGCCGAGTCGCCGTGCGGGTGGTATTTACCAATCACGTCGCCCACAATGCGGGCCGACTTCTTGTAAGGACGGTTCCAGTCGTTGTTGAGCTCGTGCATGGCAAAGAGCACGCGTCGGTGGACTGGCTTGAGGCCATCCCGCGCATCGGGCAAGGCCCGCCCCACGATCACGCTCATGGCGTAGTCGAGATAGCTGCGCCGCATCTCCTCTTCAAGGCTGATGGGCAGGGTTTCTTTGGCAAACTGGGTCATTGGGGGCGGCGGTGACAGCAAAGGAGAGCCATTTTAGGGGTAAGTGCATGTAGCGGCTTAGCAACACATCGTGGCAATTGCGCTTTTGTCCTACGGAACCTTAACTGCCGCACCCTCACTTGCCCTGTTACGTATGGCACAATCGATTGAACGTTTTTGGTGATGGTCACCGATGACGTCCTGATTCGCAGCGCGGCTGCGGCTTTTTCCCCAAGAGGAGAACCATGAAGAAACTGAACAAAGTGGCGATGTTGTTTGCCTCCGCAGCGCTCGCAACCGCCGCTGGCGCCCAAACCGTTGACAACTGGAAGAATGGCTCCAACGAGCTGGTCTGGAAAAACGGCACCAATGAATACTGCTGGCGCGATGCCAACTGGACGCCCGCAACGGCCGCTCCAGGATGCGACGGTGCTCTGGCTGCTGCTCCGGCTGCTGCCGCACCTGCTGCTGCTCCCGCTGCTGCTGCACCTGCTCCCGCTCCCGCTCCAGCACCCGCTGTGGCCACCAAGGTGACGTACGCTGCCGACGCCTTCTTTGACTTCGATAAGTCTGTTCTGAAGCCCGAAGGCAAGGCCAAGCTGGATGATCTGGTCTCCAAGGTCAAGGACATCAACCTGGAAGTCATCATTGCCGTGGGTCACACCGACTCCGTTGGTTCCGATGCCTACAACCAGAAGCTGTCCGTACGTCGTTCCGAAGCCGTGAAGGCCTATCTGGTCTCCAAGGGCATCGAAAAGAACCGTGTGTATACCGAAGGCAAAGGCGAAAAGCAGCCTGTCGCTGACAACAAGACCAAAGAAGGTCGCGCAAAGAACCGTCGCGTCGAAATCGAAGTGGTCGGCACCCGCGCTTCCAAGTAATCTTCAGATTGCTCAAAAAAGGGCCCCGATTTCGGGGCCTTTTTTACGTCTGTGCTTTTCTCGCCTGAAGCTTGATGGACAATGAATGCCATGAGTGAATCTGTGAATGCCGATCCTGCCGAGTTGGCCAAATTTTCTGAATTAGCCCACCGATGGTGGGATCCTGAGAGTGAGTTCCGGCCCCTGCACCAAATCAACCCACTTCGTCTGGAGTGGATTGACGGCTTGGCAGACCTGTCGTCAAAGCGGGTGCTGGATGTGGGTTGTGGCGGCGGCATTCTGTCGGACTCCATGGCGCGCAAAGGGGCGACTGTCACCGGCATTGATCTGTCCACCAAGGCATTGCGTGTGGCCAGACTACATGCGTTGGAGGCGCAAACTACCCACCTGAATTTCAGGGAAGTGAGCGTCGAAGCGTTGGCGGCAGAGCAGCCTGAGAGCTTCGATGTGGTGACTTGCATGGAAATGCTTGAACATGTACCAGACCCTGCATCTGTTGTTCAGTCCTGCTCGCGGCTCGTGAAGCCTGGTGGATGGGTCTTTTTTTCCACTATCAACCGCAGCGCTAAGGCTTTCATGCTGGCTATCGTGGGGGCAGAATACATTCTGAACATGCTGCCACGCGGCACGCATGAATACGCAAAGCTGCTTCGTCCGAGCGAACTCGCAGGTAGCTGCCGCGCCGCTGGACTGGACGTCACGCACACCTGTGGTCTTGAACACAATCCGCTCACCGGCCGCTACTGGCTTGGTAACGACACCAGTGTCAACTACATGTTTGCCACTCGTCGTGCTGCGTGAGGCGCAGTATGTTTCACAACATTCGCGCTGTATTGTTCGATCTGGATGGGACCTTGATTGATAGCGCTCCCGATCTCGGTGCAGCTGCTGACAAGATGCGCACAGACCGCGGTATGCCGTCCTTGCCTGCGGACCGTTACCGTCCCATGGCTGGTGCTGGAGCTCGGGGCATGCTGGGTGAGGCGTTTGGCATGACGTCAGAACACCCCGACTATGAAGCGTTGCGTGAAGAGTTTTTCGTGAATTACGAAAGACGCATGACCCATCTGACCACTGTGTTTGATGGAGTGGGTCAACTCATTGAGCAACTGCTGCAAAAACAAATGCAATGGGGCGTGGTTACCAATAAATCGGCCCGTTTTACTGAACCACTCATTCTTGCCATGCCGCTGTTCACTACAGCCGGTGCTGTTGTGAGCGGGGACACAACACCCCACGCCAAGCCGCACCCAGCGCCCCTTCTGGAAGCCGCAGCGCGTCTGGAATTGGCTCCGGAGTTCTGTATTTACGTCGGTGACGATGAGCGGGATATCATCGCCGGTCTTGCCGCTGGGATGGGCACTGTGGCTGCGACGTATGGATATCTGGGGGCGAAGGCAGATCCGCTGCAATGGGGGGCCCATGCAGTAATAAATTCACCGACCGAGCTCTTGCAATTGCTCGGGAAGGCCTAAAATAGATCTTCTAGGGGCTGTCCTGGTTTCGACGTGGGTTCGGAATCGGTGTGGTGCATGTCGAGCTTGAGTCACGCTCGTAAATCTCGATTTAAAAAACTAACTGCAAACGACGAACGTTTCGCACTCGCTGCTTAATTGCCAGTGAGCCTTGCAACAGTTGGCCGATGGGCTGGGCAAGGGGGTCTGAGCAATCAGTGCCTCCCGGCTGCAAGGATAATTACATGGGCTGGCCTTGATCCGGGTACCTTGGACTGGGGTAAGAAAATAGGGTGCTGGCGGCCGGTGTAGCGTGCGACTGCGCGACACCGGCGGCGAGACTTAAATCAGACCGCTAAACATGTAGATCTGCTCGATGAAGGCTTGCGGACGCGGGTTCAATTCCCGCCAGCTCCACCATCCACCTGTGCAAAGGCCGTCAATTAGAGATAGTTGACGGCCTTTTCTCTTTTTGGATCAATGACTTGCGTTACAACGACGTACAAAGTCATACAGCCACTGCCATCCAATCCGTGGGGAACGATGTGGGGAACAATCGAGGGCCTCGATAGAATGTGGGGAACAGGACCTGTAGTGTGCAGGAACTGGCGACGACGGAGACCCCCACATGCTGACTGACGCGCAATGCAGAAATGCCGTATGCCAACCAGATAAAAAACGCGAGCGAATGACCGACTCGGGGGGGCTTTACCTAGAAGTTGCCCCAAATGGTTCGAAGAGATGGTTTTGGAAGTTTCGCAAGGGGAAAAGTGACTCCCGGCTTGCACTAGGCAGCTATCCCGCAGTGAGTCTGACTGCCGCTCGAAAAGCGCGTGATGTAGCCAGACTCCAAAAGTCTGACGGCAAGGATCCGGTGCAGGCACGCAAAGTGCAGAAGTTGATCGGCGTAAATTCTGCAGACAGCACCTTCCAAGCCGTCGCATTGGAGTGGTACGAAAAGCAAGTTGCCCGCTGGAGTGAAGTTCATGCCGAGCGTCTACTGCGGCAGTTGGAGCGAGACCTTTTCCCCTGGATCGGTGCCCGGCCCATGGCTGAGATTCATGCTTTGGAGCTACTTGCGGTGCTTCAAAAAGTTGAGGATCGGGGGGCACTTGAAACGGCAGACCGGGCGCTGATGCTCGCGCGACAGGTCTGGGATTATTGGCTGCCCACGGCGAGCGTTCAGCAACGTAACATCACAGAGGGTCTGAAGAAAAGATTGACACCCTATCGGGGGAAAAACTTCGCTGCCATCCTGGACCCGGTACGCATGGGGGGCCTGATGCGGGCAATCAAGAGCTACAAGGGAGGGCCGATTGTGCGCACTGCGTTGCAGTTAACCCCATTGCTGTACCAACGGCCAGGCAATTTGCGCATGATGGAGTGGGTGGAGCTAGACCTCGACCAAGCGCTATGGACGATTCCCAGCATGAAAATGAAGCGCACTAAGGCGGAAAAGGAGAATGGAGAAGACCATATCGTCCCCTTGCCGACACAGGCTGTGGCACTTCTTCGAGGTATACATCCGTTGACAGGCCACGGGCGCTATGTTTTCCCTGGTGAACGTAGTCACGATAGACCGCTATCTGATAATTCAGTTCGAAGCGCGTTGTATTCGTTGGGCTTTGGAAAAGAACAGTCTTGGCACGGGTTCAGAGCCAGTGCTCGGACGATGCTGGTGGACGAGCTGAATCTTGATTACAACGTCATTGAAGCAAATTTGGCTCACGCCGTGAAGGATGCGAACGGAACTAGTTACAACCGCACCAAATACATTTCGCAGCGTTTAGATATGATTCAAAAATGGGCTGACTATTTGGATAAACTTGCTGCAGGTGCGGATGTGATTCATTTAAAAACGGCATAAACAATTTTTAGTAGTCCGGTTCCGGTTTCTGATCAGATTTTGCGTTAGGCATTGAAGGTGTGTTTTCGCCAGCCTGGGCAACCGGTTCAGGAAGCTTTTTCTGCAATTGTTTGGCAGCGAAAAGGATGGCGATTTCCTTTTTTAGCAGGCCGTTTCGCCTCTCAAGTTCGTTGGTCCGAAGATTTATCATGCGGGCTCGTTCTTCTGCGGTATCAATCAGAGCCTGGGCCCAATCCACTGCGTCTCTCTTCGGCGTAATAGCCATCAGATGTAGAAACCTGAGCGTCAAGAAAAATACCGCAGCAGCAATAGCTAGGCACGTGAGCTGACCGAGTAGGCCAGCCCAATACCAGATAGACGTTGTACCCGTAAATCCGTTCTCAAGCAGATACTGTCCACGCTCGATGGTTTCCTTGCTGCAGCGATTGAAAAATTCCTTGCAGCCAAGGTAAAAAGACCCCTGCCGTTCCCCATATTCAAGCTCAGCGGCACGTGTGCCATGCTGGCCAGCCAATTCCGTCTGTAGGCGGATGATTTCCAAATCTTTTTCCCTCTCTTCAAAGCGGCTGCAACCTGAGAACAGCAGGGCGGCCAGCATCGTGACCAGGATAAAAATTGTTTTCATACGAGCGCCCAGGTGATGCGTTCGATCGTCCAATCCGGCACGGTCTTCTGTTCAACTTTCACCCAACGCCCAGATTCGTTCTTTTGCCATGTCCAAAACTTGGCCCCTGGCCTGAAGGCCTCCTGATAGCGCTTAAAAATGGCCGGAGCATCCGTGATGAAGACCAGTTCATCGAACCGGGCAGGGCCATTTTTAGTACTGAGCGACAGCAAAGACGAATGCACAAAGACATCGAGGTCCCGTTCCCATTTCGGCGATAGCTCGATTTCGACGGACACCTTCTTGCCACAGGGATAGAGCCAGGCCGTATCCGGATGCTTGACGCCGTTCTGGCTCTTGGCTTTCATCTCTTTTTCTGACCGGTAATCCACGATGACACCGGACGCCAAGCGCTCAGCCGTAGCCCGCTGAGCCATCTCGTCGTGCAACAGGTGGTTCTGATTGACTCGATCGGACCGATGCTCGTAATGCATTGGCTCCATCCGATGGACTTCCACCATGTGCTTGCCATCCACAGTCAGTGTCAAAAATGACCCAGGTAAAAATTTTTCATTTCGACGACTTTGTGTCTTCGTGCTCACCAGCAGTCCGCTCTTGACCAGCCGTTGAGCCAGACCTGAGCGCTGTGTGCCGACCAATATCTCAATGGTCGTGGAGCTGGCCCATCCCCATCGATAGATCCATTCAAGGGCCGACATGGTTCGTTCCTTACCCCGCTCCAGGGTAGTGCGGCCAGCGAGCTTCTCTTTCAGCACTGCCCGAGCGACTGCCGTTTTGCTGGGTATTTGTACAGTATTCATCATGGTGCATATATTAATGGGAATCATTAAGATTGCAAGCACTATGTGCTGCACTTAGCAAAGAGATTTGCAAGCACTGGGTTGTGCGCTTGGATATGTGCGTAGAAATTAAAGTCATAAGTCCAGCGCCTGCGGCGGGAGCTGCGCTCCCCACTGCGTGGCCCCCCTAGCGCTACGGCTGCGCCTGCGCGGGAGGGACAGTGGCTTCGCCCCTATCCCTCCCCGCCTTTCGGCGGCTCCCCACCCATCCCCAACACGTGTGCGCCGCTTCGCGGCTACCTGGCTGGTTGCCCGACTGCGCACCTTCGTGCTTGGGCTAGCGCCTGTGCTACGCACCTCGGGATCCAGCCAGGTAGCCGCGAAGCGGCGCACACCAGTCCTGCGGACGAGGCTGCCGCCTCCCCGGTGGGCCGGGTGCCCTCCGCACAGGTCTTCGACCGGGCTTGCGCCCCCCGCGAGGCGGGTGCCCCCAATGCACCTGGCGGCGCATTCAAAACCCGCAGATCGCGCCAGGTAGGTAGATCAAGGGTCTTCAAGGGGCAGCGATTCCGTTTCTATAAATTGACTTCCCTCCATGGCCGGCTCGCATCAGTGCTTCCATCTTGGCCAAATTCATCGACTTTTCCGCAAAGTTCTGGACGACTTGAAGACCATCCACATTTTTCGAACGCTGCACATCTCCCCTTCAGTTACCGGCAGTTTCCTGGTGGCCCCTCCTTCAAGCGGGGCGGCTGTATGGGAAAGCAGGCAACTATGCGATTTGAAGTTGTTCAACCCAATAGTTATGAAAGAAAATATGGAACTCATCGTTACCCCCGAAGGCATTTTTGAGTCACTGCAGTACATGGAGGATTTGATCGAAGGACGATTTTCTGAGAACGATCTTTCCAGGGTCATATTTGCAGAAAACAGGCTTGCAAATTTGTTTGAATCACAAATGATGGCAAAAGGTTTTCGCAAGTTTTTACTGTTCTGTGAACCCAGTAGTCCATTGTTTGTTGATGATTTGTGTCATGTGCTGGGTAAGGTAGACGATTTTTTGATTTGGGCTAAAACAGAAATTGACATTGCTACCAAGCAGCTATAAACCAACCAAATCCCGCTTCGGCGGGATTTCATTTTGTGCGCTCACGCTGGGCGCACATAAAAAAGCCACGACGAATCTTGGCTTGGGTTGTGGTGATATAACAATACTTGCTAAGAGGGTCCTGAGCGTTTATGGTTGCAGGGCGTGACGGTTTGCCAGATTCAAGTTATTAAATTAGCTCAATCATCATTTTTGCGTATCGGGAGGACTTCTGAGGTAGACGGATGCCACCGCTAAAAGTAATGAAAAAATGCACATGGATGCTGCGAGCCACCATGTAATGACTCCGCCCATGAAGATAGCTATTGTTAATCCAAGAATTATTGCAACAGCCATGTCGCCCAGCAGATTAGCCACACCTGTACGTTGTTGAGTATTGAGACTCATTGGGGATTTCTCCTGTAAAAGATCCGGCGAAGCGCCATCACTGTCAGGGAGATGTCGTCTTCTTGAAAAAGGCATGGCGCAGTGGATCGCCTTTTTGGCTTGCTCAACATATCCATCCCAGTCTCGGCAATCCCGCTAGGACATTTTTATTAAAAGGATTTAAAATATGAGCATGTTCGTCGCTTTCGACACTCTGGACTTCGCCAAAAGGCTTGAGAAATCTGGTGTTCCATTGTTGCAGGCAGAGCAGCAGTCGATGGTGCTTGCTGAAGTTCTTGGTAGGGCGATTGCCTCTCTCAACGACTTGGCAGCGCTGGATCGAAGCTTGAATTCAAAAATCAACTCAACTGTGTTGAAGTTGGAAGGCAAGATCAACTCTACCCAGTTGAATCTAGAAGGAAAAATCGATAGATTCGACATTAAACTGAGAAATGAAATCAATCATGTCAAGTGGATGCTGGGCATGTTGATGGCAATCAACATCGCCGTTGCACTCAAAGTGTTTCTGCGTTAACCATCAGAACAAAATCAAAGCCACGATTCGTCGTGGCTTTTATCTTGCCCAGACGATCAACTCGCATCCAACAGACGATCTCACAGCCGTTTGCACTGCTATCTTTGAAAAACTGAATCAACCGATTCGCTCGCAATCTTCCGCCAACCCGAATTGTTTTTAGGATTTCTGAAAATTGGCAAAAATCAGCCGCTGTGGAGGCTTGCACAAAATCTTGACCAGAGCGATGCCGAGAGGTCTTGGGTTTTGTCGTCATGGTGCCTCGCTAGGCGCAGTTTCAGAATTGTTTGTCCCACTACCGTGCCAACACACATCGTGATGGCTTGGGGTTGGCTCGTACCTGCAATTTCCTTGGGAAAAGGCGCTATCCCCTTCGGTAAGATGGGCCCAAGGGGAGTCAAAAAAGAGCATGAAACTCATCGACAACATCAACGACCTGCTGGGCGACGACATCAAGCAGTCTGTTCAGCCAGGCGCGCGGCTCAAAATCGCCGCCTCTTGCTTCTCCATCTACGCCTATGAGGCCTTGAAGCGCGAGTTGGAATCGGTCGAATCCTTCGAGTTCATCTTCACCTCCCCGTCGTTCATGCCTGACGAGGCAACCGACGCTGCTAAGAAAGAGCGGCGCGAGTTCCACATCCCCAAGCCTCCCTCGGACACGACCACCGAGCGCAGTTTCTACGGCACCGAGTTTGAGGTGCAGCTTAAAAACAAGCTCACCCAGCGGGCCATCGCCCGTGAGTGCGCAGACTGGATGCGCCGCAAGGCCCAATTCCGCACCAACAGTGGCAACGCGCCAATGCAGCAGTTCGCGGCGGTGCAGACCGGGGCAACGGATGCAGCGCCCAATGCCGTTTACATGCCCTTGCACGGTTTCACTGCCGTGGATTTGGGCTACCAACGCGGCAACGCCGTATCGAACATCGTCAACAAGTTTGACGAGCCCGCCAACACAGGTGTTTTCCTGAGCCTGTTCGACCAGATTTGGGCTGATCCCGACAAGTTGAAGGACGTGACCACCTTGGTGTGCGAGCACATTGCGTCGGTGTACCAGGAGAATTCGCCCGAGCGCATCTACTTCCTGATGCTCTACAACATCTTCAACGAGTTTCTGGAAGACCTCAACGAAGACGTGCTGCCCAACGACCGCACGGGCTACCTCGACACGCTGGTGTGGCAAAAGCTCTTCAACTTCCAGCGCGACGCCGCCACCGGCATTATTAACAAGCTCGAAACCTACAACGGCTGCATCCTGGCCGACAGCGTGGGCTTGGGCAAGACCTTCACGGCGCTGGCCGTCATCAAGTATTACGAGCTGCGCAACCGGTCCGTGCTGGTGCTGTGCCCGAAGAAGTTGGCTGACAACTGGTTGACCTACAACCGCAATCTCAAAACCAACATCTTCGCCAAGGACCGGTTCAACTACGAGGTGCTGTGCCATACCGACTTGCAGCGCACCAGTGGCGAATCCTTTGGCACACCACTGAACCGGGTGAACTGGGGCAATTACGACCTGGTGGTCATCGACGAGTCGCACAACTTCCGCAACAACGACGCCTACAAGGACAAAGAGACGCGCTACCAAAAGCTGATGGACTCCGTCATCAGGCAAGGCGTGAAAACCAAGGTGTTGATGCTGTCGGCCACGCCTGTCAACAACCGCTTCAACGACTTGCGCAACCAGTTGGCGCTGGCCTATGAGGGCAACTCCTTGCAGCTGGGCGACAAGCTGCACACCGAAAAAGACGTTGAAGAGATTTTTCGCAGGGCGCAGGCTGCGTTCAACAACTGGACCAAGCTGCCACCGGAAGAGCGCACCGCCAATGCCATATTGGGGGCCTTGGACTTCGATTTTTTTGAGCTGCTGGACAGCGTAACCATTGCCCGATCCCGCAAGCACATCGAGACGTTCTACGACACCAAGGACATTGGCACTTTCCCCGAACGCCTCAAACCGCTTTCGTTCCACTGCCCTCTGACCGCGCGCACCGATGTCATTGGCTTCAATGACATCTTCAACCAGCTCTCGCTCTTGAAGCTGGCCGTGTATGCGCCTGTGGGCTACATCCTGCCGAGCCGCATCAAAAAGTACGAAGACATGTACGACACCGAGGTGGCCAGTGGCGGCGGCAAGCTCAAACAGGCCGACCGCGAAAAGAGCTTGCAGGCGTTGATGACCGTCAATCTGCTCAAACGCCTGGAAAGCTCAGTCGCATCATTCCGGCTCACCTTGCAGAGCCTGCAAAGCAACCACCAGAAAGCACTTGCCCAGATAGCCGCCTTCAAGCAAACGGGCCGCGCCAGACCGTTCACCGACCAGGCATCGGCTTTTGAGGATGCCGATTTTGACGACGAAGAACTGCCCGAGTTTGACGACACAGGCGAGAGCAGCACAGGCGGCAAGGTCAAAATTGACTTGGCCGACATGGACCTGCCATCGTGGGAATACGACCTAAGCGCCGACCTGGGCGTGATTGATGGCCTGCTGGCCGAAATGGACAAAATCACCCCAGCGGATGACGCCAAGCTCCAACACCTCAAAGCCCAGATCGAGCACAAGCTGGCCAGCCCCATCAATCCGGGGAACCGCAAGCTGCTGATATTCACTGCGTTTGCAGACACGGCCAACTACCTGTACGACAACCTGGCGGTCGGCCTGTTTCAAGCCCATGGCATTCACGTTGGCAAGGTTACGGGCACCACAGAGCCCAAAACCACACTGCGGCTGGCAGCAAACCCGCGCCAGGGCATCGACTTCCAGACCATGCTCACGCTCTTCGCGCCCCGCGCCAAAGAGAAGGCACTGACCCTGCCCCATGAACCCGGCGAGATTGATGTGCTGATCGCCACGGACTGCATCTCCGAAGGCCAGAACTTGCAGGACTGCGACACCGTCATCAACTACGACATCCACTGGAACCCCGTGCGCATCATCCAGCGCTTCGGCCGGGTGGACCGCATCGGTTCGCCCAACGCGCGCATTCAGTTGGTCAACTACTGGCCCGACATCAGCCTGGACGAATACATCCGCCTGAAAGAGCGGGTGGAGAGCCGCATGATGATTGCCGACGTTACTGCTACGGGCGATGACAACGTGCTATCCGCGCAGTCAAACGATGTGGCCTACCGCAAAGAGCAATTGCGCCGTTTGCAAGAAGAAGTCATCGAGATGGAAGACCTCAAAACAGGGGTGTCCATCACCGACCTCGGGCTCAACGACTTCCGCATGGACCTGTTGAACTACGTCAAAGCCCACGGCGATTTGTCCCGCTTGCCCAATGGCCTGCACGCCGTGGTACCCGCCGATGCAGAAAAAGGCTTGCACCCCGGCGTGATTTTCACGCTGCGCAACCGGCTGCTCAGTGGGACGTCTGGGGCGGTGGTACGGCAGAAGAACCGCCTGCACCCCTACTACTTGGTGTACATCGGCATGGACGGCACCATCATTGCCGACCACACCGAGGTCAAGACCCTGCTGGACCTGGCCCGCAACGGCTGCAAAGGCCGTGGGGAGCCAGTGCCCAGCGCCTTTGAGCCCTTCAATACGGCCACCAGAGATGGCCGCGACATGACGGTGTATTCATCCCTGCTGGACCAGGCCATTCACTCCATGGTCGAGCGCCAGCAAGAGCAGGACGTGGACAGCCTGTTCTCGCCGGGCAAGACCAGTGCCTTGGTGCACGACGTGGCAGGGCTGGAAGACTTCGAGCTGGTCAGCTTCCTCGTGGTGCAGCCTGCATGACCCAGCCAACGACAGCGCCAGCGACTGCCCATGCCCTGTTCGCCTGGCCTGCAAAAGCCGCAGTGTCCCGGCCTGTGGCCAAAGCCAAAATCTACGCCCATGCCAAGCCCACCGCCGCATTGCGCGCGCTGTTTGTGGAGCAGATCGACAGCATCACCTGGGCCTACAAACTGGCCCCGGAGAGCATTAACCTGCCCGCCAAGCCAGACGTACCCGAAATAGAGGTGTTTGACATCGCCTTGAAGCTGCCGGATGTCAGTCATTCGGTACTGCGGTGCATCGACAAGGCCATCCCGTTCCCCATCCTGTTTGTTCTGCGGCACTATGGCAAAAGCCGACCCATGGCCGCCTACAAGCGCCCCAGCGAGGCCGCCAGCGGCCAGTGGGTACTGGGCGACTACCATGCCGCGCCATGGCAGCCGGACGAATTGCCGCGCCAGGGCTTGCCCGTTGCACTGGATTTGCACGGCCTGTACGAGCAGCTGCTGCGCCAGCATCTAGCGGCACCCGCCCGCGTGGGCGAGTCTCTGCGCGACCAATTGGATCGGCTGGCGCAGCTGCAAGCCAAGCAGGCTGCGGCGGACAAGCTGGAATCACGGCTGGCGCTGGAAAAGCAGTTCAACCGCAAGGTCGAAATCAACGCCCAGTTGCGTACCATTCGCAGCGAGCTGCATGCGCTGGCCTCTTGAATGACCGGCACCCCACTATTGCTACATATTTTATAGCTTCTTGTGCTTACTGGATAAGCGCCAGAGGCTAATTTGACCATGAATAAACTCAAAATGCACAGCCCCGACCTGACGCAGGCCAACATCAACAAGCTGGCGGAACTGTTCCCCGATTGCCTGACCGAAACGCGTGGCGCCGATGGTGAGGTCAAGCGCAGCATCGACTTTGACCTGTTGCGCCAAGAGCTGTCCACATCCATCGTGGAAGGCCCGCAAGAACGCTACCAGCTCAACTGGCCCGGCAAGCGGGAGGCGCTGCTAACCGCCAATGCGCCCATTGCCAAGACGCTGCGTCCCTGCCGCGAAGAAAGTGTGGACTTCGACACCACGCAGAATCTGTTCATCGAGGGCGACAACCTCGATGCGCTGAAACTGCTGCAAGAAACCTACCTGAACAAGGTCAAGATGATTTACATCGATCCCCCGTACAACACGGGGAATGACTTCGTCTATGAAGACGATTTTGCAGAGGATTCCGCGTCATATTTTGAGCGATCTAACCAGAAGGATGAAGAGGGAAACCGTTTTGTTGCCAACACAGAGGCCAACGGGCGTTTCCATTCTGATTGGCTTTCGATGATGTACTCGCGTTTGAAGCTCGCTAGGAATCTACTGCGTGAGGACGGCGTGATTTTTATTTCAATCGACGATAACGAAGGGGCCAATCTGCAACGACTTTGCGGCGAGGTATTCGGCGATGGAAATTTCATTGCGCAGTTGGCAGTTCAATTGAATCCCAGAGGGCGGCATCTGGACAAGTTCATCGCAAAAACTCACGAATCGATCATCATTTTTGGCAAAAATTGTGATTCTCCAACGACGATGGCAGGAGTTGAGAAGGAAGGAAGGATGGTCGATGAGTACGACCGTATTGATGCCAACGGGAAATATCGCTTGCTGGGTCTTCGCAATCGAAATCAAGCGTTCAATCCCACTACTCGACCAAAGCTTTACTACCCTCTCTATGTTCGACCTAAGGATGGAAAGGTGTCAACTCAAAAGACTGCTGAATTCAGTGATGAGGTATTCCCCGATACCCCTGATGGGGTGAAGACATGTTGGACATGGGGCACTAAGAAGGTTCTCGATGAGAATGACCTTCTAGTTGCTGAGAGGAGCGGCCAAGACTGGAGAATTTATCGCAAGGACTACCTAGTTGGAGCCGACGGTCAGACGGCCACTACCTTGCCTAAATCTCTTTGGACTGACAAAGAAATCACAAATGACTACGGCCGAAAGTCGGTCAAAGACCTATTTGGTAAGTCGGTTATGGATTTCCCGAAGTCGCCTGAATTACTTCGAAAGTTGATCGCCAGCGGGACCAATTCGACGAGCATTGTGCTTGACTTTTTCGCAGGTTCATCAACGACCGCACATGCGGTAATGGCGCAAAATGCTGACGACGGTGGAAAGCGGGTCCACATCATGGTGCAGATGCCACAAGCATGTGATGAAGGCAGTGATGCGTTTAAGGCTGGTTTCAAAACCATTGCTGAGCTAAGCAAGCAGCGTTTGCGACTGGCTGGAATTGCAATCAAGGCAGCCAACAGTGGGAAGGCTAGCGCCGAAGACCTCGATATTGGCTTCCGCGTCCTCAAAATCGACAGCTCCAACATGAAGGAGGTGTTCTACACCCCTGACGCGGTGTCCCAAGACCTGCTGTCCGATCAGGTCAACAACATCCGCGAAGACCGCACCGCCGAAGACCTGCTGTTCCAGGTGTTGCTGGACTGGGGCGTTGACCTGGCGCTGCCCATCACACAGGAAACCATTGCGGGCAAGGTGGTGTACTTTGTGGATGGAAACGTTTTGGCCGCGTGCTTTGAGCAGGGTGTCAGCGAAGATTTCGTCAAGCTGCTGGCGAAGCGCGAGCCACTGCGCGTGGTGTTCCGCGATGCGGGCTTTGCCAGCGACAGCGTGAAAATCAACGTGGAACAAATCTTCAAGCTGATGTCGCCCAGCACCGAAGTCAAGTGCATTTGATGGGGCGGCACACAATGGGCTTGGAACCTTTGGGCACTGATTTTTCTGCCTTGGTGCAGGCGCTCAGCGCCACACACCAGCAGTTGCAAGCGCAGGCCGCGCGGTCGGTGGACACGGCCTTGGTGCTGCGCAACTGGCTGTTTGGCTGGCACTTGGTGGAGTTTGAGAATGCGTCGGCCCGGAGGCAAGAGGTGTATGGCAAGAGCTTGGTGGACAAGCTGTCGGCTGCATTGAGTAGCCAGGGCATCAAAGGCGTGTCGCCGACCAATTTGCGCTTGTGCCGCAGCTTCTACGAGTCGTTCCAGAAGATTCAACAGACGCCGTCTGTTGAATCTTCGTCCGCTGCGCCCCAGCCGCCCGACATGAACGCGCTAAAAGCCCAACTGGGATTGGGCTGGTCGCACTATGTGGTGTTGCTGTCGGTGAGCAATGTACAGGCCCGCAGCTTCTACGAGGTGGAAGCGCAGCAGGCAAGTTGGGGCGTGCGTGAGCTGAAACGCCAGATTGCCAGCGGCTTGTTCGAGCGCCTGGCGCTGAGCCGCAGCAAGGATGAAGTGAAGGCCCTGGCGCAAGTAGGACAGGTGCTGGCCAAGCCTGCGGACGTAATCAAGAACCCCTATGTGTTGGAGTTTCTGGATTTGCCAGAGCACCCCACCTACTCTGAGCACCAGCTGGAACTGGCCATCATCGACAAGTTGGAGCACTTCTTGTTGGAACTGGGCAAGGGCTTCCTTTTTGAGGCACGGCAAAAGCGGTTCACGTTTGACGACAACCACTTCTACGTGGACTTGGTGTTCTACAACCG
>LNAQ01000063.1_pt1 | contig 17354 bp, 20 predicted proteins | sample 602591 | NCBI WGS metagenome assembly LNAQ01 (sample SAMN02440304, study PRJNA202911) | soil metagenome | biome: Subtropical and temperate rainforests or woodlands; isolation source: soil samples (1 kg each in a 20% v/v slurry with milli Q water) were... ... | reverse complement strand
AGATGGTGCCGGGCAGCTTGGGATGCGGCTCGGTGGTCTTCGCCGCAATGGCCACGTTGGCGCCGTCGCGCGCGGCGCGCAGGGCGATGGCCAGGCCGATGCCGCGGCTCGCGCCAGTGATGAACAGAGTCTTGCCCGCCAGGGGTTTGTTGTTGTCGCTCATGATGCCACCTCGAATAGTCCTGCCGCGCCCATACCGCCGCCGACGCACATTGTCACAACCACGTAGCGCGCACCGCGCCGACGTCCCTCGATCAACGCATGGCCCACCAGCCGGGCCCCGCTCATACCGTAGGGGTGCCCCACGGAGATGCCGCCACCGTTGACGTTGTAGCGTTCCGGATCGATGCCCAGCCGGTCGCGGCAGTACAGCGCCTGGCAGGCGAAGGCCTCGTTCAGTTCCCACAGGCCGATGTCGTCCACCGTGAGGCCATGCTGCTTGAGCAGCCTGGGCACGGCGAACACTGGACCGATGCCCATTTCCTCCGGCGCCACGCCGGCTACCGCCATGCCCCGATAGATGCCCAGCGGCTCCAGCCCGCGCTGAGCGGCCAGGGCATCGTCCATCAGCACGCAGGCGGCGGCGCCGTCGGAGAGCTGACTGGCGTTGCCGGCGGTGACGCTGCCGCCCTCGATCACCGGTTTGAGCGCCGCCAGGCTTTCCAGCGTCGTGTCCGGACGGTTGCCTTCGTCGCGGGCCAGCGTCACCTCGCGGTAGCTGAGCGCCTGGGTGTCCTTGTCGACCACCGCCATGCGCGACGCCAGCGGCACCATCTCGGCGTCGAAGCGGCCCGCCGCCTGGGCGGCCGCCGTGCGCTGCTGGGATTGCAGCGCATAGAGGTCCTGGGCCTCGCGGCTGATGCCGTACTTCTGCGCCACGAACTCGGCGGTCTGCAGCATGGGCATGTAGGCATTCGGCACCTTGAGCTTCACCGCCGGGTCCGCCTCGCGGCCGACCCAGTCGAAGTACTCCTTCTGCACCGCGGAGATGTTTTCCTGGCCGCCCGCGACGACCACCCGCATGCCATCGACGATGATCTGCTTGGCCGCCGTGGCGATCGCCATCAGGCCCGAGGCGCATTGGCGGTCGAGCGTCTGGCCGCTGACACCGGCGCCCAGGCCGGCGGCGAACGCGGCATTGCGCGCCAGATTCATGCCGGCGGTGCCGGCGGCGAGCACCGTACCGACCACCAGGTCGTCGATCTCGCCGGGTTCGACCCCCGCCCGGCCGACCGCATGCTCGACGGCATGCCCCAGCAGGGTGGGTGACTTGATGGCATTGAATGCCCCTTTGTAGGCGCGGCCGATGGGCGTGCGCGCAACGGAAACGATGACAGCCTGGCTCATAGGTTCCTGCTCTGAAAATTGGGAAGAAAACCTGGCGAAAGGTTCAGGCGAACCATTCGTCGCGCATGTCGAAGGCGCTGCGATCGACGCGTTCCAGCAGCGCCCACTGGGCGTCGGTCTGCGGTAGTTCCCAGTGGAAGAAGTAGCGCATGGCCTGCAGCTTGCCGCGGTAATGATCGGCGGCCTCGCCCTGGGCATCGGGCAGTGCCAGCGTCGCCAACCGCCCCTGCTGCAGCCAGATCCAGGCCAGCGTCACCCGGCCGAAGGCGTCCAGGTAGAGGGTCGCGTTGGCCAGCGCCAGGTCCGCATCGCCTTTCTGCAGCCCTACCAGGCTGTCGCTGACCTGGGCCAGCCGCTCCAGCGCGGCCAGCAACGCCGCCGCCTCGGCATTCAGGCCCGCCTCGGCGGCGGCCTGGGCGTCCTGGCTCAGCGTCTCCAGGAACAGGCGCAAACCGGCGCCCTGCTCCAGCACGATCTTGCGCCCCAGCAGGTCGATGCCGTGGATGGCCTCGGCCCCCTCGTGGATCATGTTCAGGCGTTGGTCGCGGTAGAGCTGTTCCAGGGGATATTCGCGGGTGTAGCCGGCGCCGCCCAGCACCTGGATGGCCATGTCGTTGGCCGCCGCGCCATAGCGCGCCGACCAGGACTTGACCACCGGCGTGAGCACGTCCAGCAGGCGACCGGCGCGCTCACGGGCCGCCGCGTCCGGATGGCTGTGCTGGTCCTCGAACAGGCTGCTGGCATACAGGCACAGCGCCAGGCTGCCCTCGGCATAGGTCTTCTGCGCCAGCAGCAGGCGGCGCACGTCGGCGTGACCGACCAACTTGACCTGGGGCGAGATGGGATCCTTGTTCGAAGGCAGGCGGCCCTGCGGGCGCTCGCGGGCATAGTTCAGCGACTCGCTGAAGCCGCGCCAGGCGATGCTCGCCGACATGACGCCGACGCCGATGCGCGCCTCGTTCATCATCTGGAACATATGCGCCAGGCCCTGGTGCTCGCGGCCGACCAGCCAGCCCACGGCACCGTCCTTTTCCCCGAAGGAGAGGATCGTCGAGGTCGCGTTGCGCCAGCCCATCTTGTGCAGCAGACCGGCCAAAGCCACGTCGTTGCGCGGCCCGAGGCCGCCCTCGGCGCCGGGCAGCCACTTGGGTACCAGGAACAGCGAGATGCCCTTCACGCCTTCCGGCGCACCCTGGATGCGGGCCAGCACCATATGCACGATATTCTCGGTGATGTCCTGGTCGCCCGCGGTGATGAACATCTTCTGGCCGAAGATCCGGTAGCTGCCGTCGGCCTGCGGCACCGCGCGGGTCTTGATGTCGGCCAGCGCCGACCCCTGCGACGGCTCGGTCAACGCCATGGTGCCGGCGAAACGCCCGTCGCCCATCGGTACCAGGTAGCGCTGCTTCAGCTCATCACTGCCGAAGGCGCGCAGCAGGTTGGCCGCGCCGATGGTCAGCATCGGGTAGGAGGCGGTGGCCACGTTGGCCGTATAGAAGGCACTCATGGCCGCGCGCAGCAGCACTTCGGGAAGCTGCAGACCACCTTCGCCTTCATCCCAGTGCGCATTCAGGAAACCGGCATCGGCAATCGCCCGCCAGGCCGCGTGAACCGCCGGAAGCACCCGAACCCGATCATTCTCGAAGCGTGGCTCGTCCTCATCGCCCTCGCGCAGATGCGGGGCCAGCAGATCCTCGGCTATCCGTCGCGCCGCCTCCAGCGTGGCGTCGAAAACCTCACGCGAATGCTCGGCATAACGCTCGCGCCGGACCAGCGACTCGGTATCCAGGAACTCATAAAGTAGAAACGCCAGTTCGCGTTCGCTGATGGTGCTGGCCATATCAATACCCTGCCATCGAGATGGAAAAGTGATGGCTCGATGGCGCGGCTACAACGCAGGACGGCAACCCGGTTCGACTGACTGTCACGGTCATGACTCCTCTTTCTATTTATTGTCTGGGCTGTTTGTTTTGACGCTTGCTAGCGATCGATGACCAGTTGCACCCCTTCGGCTGCACGGGAACAGCAGGTCTGAATCCGGTTCTGGCGCTCGGCCTCACTGAGCACCGTATCGCGGTGGTCCGCCTCGCCTTCGAGCAGCGGCACCACGCAGGAGCCGCAGAACCCCGCGCGGCAGACGCTGGGCAGTTCGATACCGACATCGCGCAGCACTTCCAGGATCGTCCTGTCCGCCGGCACCTGCAGCACTTCCAGGATCGTGCCAGCTTGACCTCGAACGCGTAGGCCGGCTGGGCGATGCTCGCCGGGCTGTCCGGCGGATTGACGAACAGCTCGAAGTGCAGGTTGTCCGCCGGCCAGTCCGCGCTCTCCTCGCGGATCGCCCGCAGCATCGACTCCGGCCCGCAGGCATACAGATGAGTGCCGGCGCGGTATGCCCCGATCAGCTCGGCGAGCGCGGGGACACCCTGGCTGTCGGTGAAATAGAAGTGCGCATCGGCGCCAAAGGCTTCGCCGACCTCCGTCACGTAGGCCATGTCGTCCTCGCGACGGCCCAGGTAGTGGAACTCCACGGCCATGCCCAGCGCCTTCATCTTGCGGCCCAGGCCGATCAGCGGGGTGATGCCGATGCCACCGGCGAGCAGCACCGCGCGCTCGGCCTGCTCGGCCAGGGCGAAGCCGTTCTCCGGCGGCAGAATCTCCAGCACGTCGCCTTCCTCGACGAAGTCGTGCAGGTATTGGGAACCTTCGGAAAAACCGCCACACAGCCGCACGGCGATGACGTAGCGCTCGCTGTCCTCGTGGTTGACCACCGAGTAGGCACGCCAGTGACCGTTGCCGATCCTGACCTTGATGTGCGCGCCCGGGGAAGCGGCCGGCAGGGACTCCAGGCCCACACCCGGCACCAGCTCGAATTCCTTGATCCCAGGCATCAGCGAGGTAACACGGTTGACTGCGACCTCCAGCAGCTGGATATCGCTATCTGATGAGGAAATCATCAAACTCACCTCGAAAAATAATCATGCTTATTTTTATGCGTGCACTATAAACACGACCAACGAAGATGCTCAAGGGGTTTGTGAGTTTTTCCGTCGCGCAAATGGGCTATGCCGATCAGTAGCCTTTCGCAGGAGCCCCACCCCGGGGCGAGGCTAACGGTGTTCTTTTGACCCCGTGCGGTCCCGGTTCGCGGCGGGGCGCCGCTCCGGGAGCGGCATGTCCCCATCAACAAGGTTGCAAGACTGCCCTTCGTAGGAGCCCCGCCCCGGGGCGAAGCTTTTACCCACCATCCTTGCGGCAACCGCCGGGGCGCCGCAGGCGGTGTTCTTTCGAGCCCGTACGGCCCGGTTCGCGGCGGGGCACCGCTCCCACGCTCGGTACAGCGACGTTTGACGGACTGGCATAGGCAGGCGCGCCCTCTCCCAGCGGGACGGGCGCGTGGTCGGGAAGGTTCGAGCCCCCAAGGGAGGCGCTTGAGCGGCGGGATTCGCGCCCAGGCACCAAGGACGGCCCCGGCATACCGCTAGCGCAAAGTCACTGCCCAGCGAGTTGGCTTCGTGCTATGCCCGCAGGCCCATGAAGAGAAGCCCCAGCGCCGCACGCAGCGACTGCACGCCGGCCTCGCAGTCCAGCGGCGGGGTACGCAGCCAGGCGTCCATTTCGGCCATATAAATGGCTCGGATCACTTGGGTCGCCCTTGAGGAGTCAACTGCCTCTACCACCGTCCCCGACGCCTTGCAGGCATCGATCACGGAACAAATCCCCGCCAGCATCGATTCAGCACGCTGCTTCACGCGCTGCATCTGTGGGGAATCACTGGCGACCGCCGTGGTGTATTCGTGGATACCCAGCAGACCGATCATCGAGTCCTGGGCGAAATAGCGGTAGAACGGCCCGAGCAACTGCGTCAACTGGTCCAGCATGGAAGCGCTAGGGTCGACTGCGCCACGCGCCTCTTCGGCGACGCGATCGAGATCATCGTTGAATACCAGGAACAGCAGGTCGCGCTTATCCTTGGCGTACAGGAACACCGTGGCATGAGACACGCCAGCCATCTCGGCGACCTTCCGCGTCGTCGCCCCGTCGAAGCCCTTCTCTAGGAACAAGGTGCGTGCAGCAGTACGGATTCTTTTGAGCTTGTCGAGTTTGTGCTTTTCGCGAAGGCCCAGAGCCATTGATTATCCAAGGACAGTTTTTATCAAGCGACACCGCCAAGGTTCATCACCCCCGGCTCCCCCACCACACCAGCGCACATTCGCCCCGCCTTGCAGCTTTGCCATCTCGCGGATCGAATCCGGGGATTCAGTGCATGACCGGTCTTACGCAACCAGCCGGCACCTGACCCGTGACGCAATTTCCGTGCGATTGTAAAACGGATGCAACAAGCACGACAACGCTGGCACCGGGATGCAGGTACACGTCCAAGGTGAAGTGCAGGTCCTGGCCCGACCCCGCGATCATGGCGGGCCGTCCTCCAGCCATGAGCGCATGCCGCCTGTCAGCGCCTGCAGGGTCGACAGGCGCTCGATGATGCGCCCAACGATGACCAGCCGCTCGCTGGCGCTCGCGCGCATCTCGGCCATGGCCTGCAGGGCATCGCCCGACTGCGTCAGGCCGGCACGGCTGTCCTCGTCCACCTGGCCCAGGCCATTGCGCGCATCCGCGGCGGCCAGTTGCAGGCTGGCGACGATCTGGCGGATCTGCTCGCTGGCCACGTTGGCGCGTTGCGCCAGGTGACGCACCTCGTCGGCGACCACGGCAAAGCCCTTGCCCAGCTCGCCCGCCCTGGCCGCCTCGATGGCGGCGTTGAGGGCGAGCAAGTTGGTCTGCTTGGCGATGTCCTGAATGCTGCCGACGATACTGCCGATGCGCTCGGTCTGTTCGCCGAGCTCATCGAAAACGCGTGTCACCGGCACCATGTGCCCGGTCAGGCGATCGATGGTGGCGGTAGCGGCGCGAATGCTTTCGACGCTGACCCGCACCTTCTCGCCGGCATCGTGGGCCAGGCGGTCGGCGTACTGCATGTCGTCGAGGCTCGCGCTGATCGCCTGCTCCATCTCGACCGTCCGGGCCAGCAGCGGGGCCAGATCGGGAGCCGGCTCGGCTTGCGGCACCGGGGCAGGCGGTTCAGGAACGCAGTGAGGCTCTGGCTCGAGCGGCGGCGCTAGCGCTGCCGCCAGGGGCATGCTGGGTGCCGGTGGCCTGCGCCAGGCGGCGCCGAGGGCGGCGATCAGGGCCAGGCCGGCGACTGCCTGCGCCAACGGCTCGCTGGACAAAGCCAGAAGTACGGCGGCGCAGCATGCCGCCAGCAGGGCGAGTAACGATGCCATCATGGGATTCTCCGACAGGGGCCGAGCCCCGAAGCCGGGGCCCGGACGACCGTTACAGCAGGGTCCAGGTGTAGCTGAGGAGCAGCCGGTTCTCGTCGATATCCGTGCGATAGTTGGAACGCGCGGTGACGTTGCGCACCCGCACGCCGAGGCCCTTGAGCGAACCTCTCTGCACCGTGTAGCCGATGTCCAGGTCACGCTCGAATTCCTTGCCCTCGTAGCGCGGACCGCCACGGTTGGTGGCCTGGGCATCGACGTTGTCGCCACGGATGTAGCGCACGCCGGCCACCAGCCCGGGCACGCCCATGGCGGCGAAGTCGTAGTCGTAGCGCACTTGCCAGGAGCGCTCGTCGGCACCGGCGAACTCGTAGGTCGGCACTTCGTTGCCCAGCGGCGTGATGTTGTTGAAGACCCTCGGGAAGGCGTCGTCGCCGAACATCGCCTGGTAGCCGAGCAGCAAGGTATGGCCACCGCGCTTGAGCGAAAGCTGCGAGAACAGCGCCTGGTTGTCGATCTCGCCCAGCAGCCGCTCGCCATCCTCGCGCGAGTCGTAGAAGCCGATATTGGCGCCCAGCACCCAATCGCCCAGCGGCTGGCTGTGCTTGAGGCTGTAGAAGCGCTGGTTGTAGACATCCTGCAACTGCGCGTACCAGATGCCGACCGAGGTGCGCTGGTCGTTGAAGGCGTATTCTGCCGCCGCATAGTTGAAACGATCGCTGCTCAGGCCGTCACCGAGGCGCGGCGCATGCCCCAGCTTGGCGAACATCTCGCCGTCGCCCGCCTCGTTCACCAGGCTCGCCGAGCGCAACTGGCCGCCTTGCAGCGTCAGCCCGGCGATTTCGTTGGAAACGAGGGTGGCGCCCTGATAGGTCGGCGGCAGCAGGCGGACATCGCTGAAGGTGAGCACCGGCAGGTTCGGCGTCTGCTCGCCGATCCTCAGCTCGGTCCGCGACAGGCGCACCTTGAGCGCCGCGCCGAGCCGGCTGTAGTCGTCCTGCGCCTTGCCATCGCCGCCGGTCGGCAGCAGGCCGGTATTGACCCGCCCCGCACCGCTGTCGAGCTTGAGCCCGAGCAGGCCGATGGCATCGACGCCGAACCCGACCGTTCCCTGGGTGTAGCCGGAGTTCACCTTGAGGATGAAGCCCTGCGCCCACTCCTCGGACCTGGATTGCTGGCTGGGGCCGACGATGTCCGAGAAATCGCGACTGAAATAATAATTGCGCGCCTGCAGGGTCGCAGTGGCGTCTTCGATAAACCCGCCATCCTGGGCATGGGCCATGCCCCCCAAGCCTGCCGTTACCGTCGCCAAGGTGAGCCCTGACATCCTGTTCAAAGTCGTGCTGTTCTTCATGGGTCCGCTCTTTATTTTTATTGGAAAGCTTGTCCGTCTTGCGCCAGCCCTGGAAAACGGGCCGATTCATCGTGTTGCCCAATCGCTGCCAACGCGCCGGTTCTGCCTCCTGGCTAGTCGTGCTGTCGTTCAGGCGGGGTTGCTTGCCTCGCGTTCTTTACTTTGATTGCCAACCTTGGCGGCGGGTGCAACCGGCAGCACATTGCGCCGCGCCGTCAGCAGCAGGTGCGCGCCGATGCCGAACACCAGGCCCCAGAACGCGGCTGATAGGCCAAGGAACGACATCCCCGACGCGGTCACCAGAAAGGTGATCAAGGCGGCCTCGCGGTTGGCCGGTGCCGACATCGCGCTACCCAGCGCGCCACCGATGGCCGCCAGCAGGGCAAGCCCGGCCAACGCGGCGATCAGCGCGGCGGGAAAGGCGGTGAAGAGCGACACCAGGGTCGCGCCGAAAATACCCAGCAGCAGATAGAACACGCCGCCAGAGACGCCGGCGACGTAGCGCCGGGCCGGGTCTTCGTGGGCTTCCTTGCCGGTGCAGATGGCGGCGGTGATCGCCGCCAGATTCAGCCCGTGGCAACCGAACGGCGCCAGCAGCAAGGCACCCAACGCACTGCTGCTGATCAGCGGGCTGGCCGGTGTGTGGTAACCGCCGCTGCGCAGCACCACCATGCCGGGCACGAACTGCCCGGTGAGGGCCACCATGACCAGCGGCAAGGCGACGTTGAGGATCACCTGCCAGCTGAATTCGGGCGAGATCCATACCGGCGCAGCCAGCCCTATTACCAGCGCCTCGCCCTTCAGCTCGCCGCTGGCCAGGGTGATCAGGACCCCCACCACCAGCACCGCGAGCACTGCATAACGTGGCATGACACGCTTGAAAATCAGGTACGTGGCGAACATCGCCAGTACCAGCCAGGGCTGCTCCTTGACCGATACGAACAGGCCGGTGCCGAAGGAAAACAGGATGCCCGCCAGCATGGCCGCGGAAATCGCAGCGGGTAGCTTGCCGATGATGCGGTCGAAGGCACCGGACAGTCCGACCGCCAGGATGATCGCGTTGGCGACCAGATAAGCGCCGACCGCTTCGTTCAGCGTAATGCCGGGCAGCAGGGTGACCAGCAGCGCCGAGCCGGGCGCCGACCAGGCGATGATGATCGGTACCTTGTAGCGCAGGCTCAGAAGAATACCGAGCACGCCGCTTCCGATGGAAATGGTCCACACCCAGGACGACAGCACGTCGTGGGGCATATTGGCGGCCTTGGCCGCCTGGAAGATGATCACCAGCGGGCCGGCGTAGGAAATGACGGTGGCAATGAAGCCGGCAACCACAGCGGAGAGCGAACAGTCTTTCAGTAGCGCTTTCATAGTGTCTCGCACGTCAGGCTTGGCTATCCGTGGCAGTGCCCGGAGCGCTCTTGTAGTTGTGGGGTAACGCAATGCAACGGTGGAGCAGAAAACCGAAACAGCTGGTGAAAGCAGCGTCAGCCACCCCGCGAACCGGGCGGCTGACGCTTGACTTACTCACCTAGGTGCAACAGCTGCGATTCAGGCCTGCTGCAAGGCGCGCGGACGGCTGCTGCGCTGTTCCGCGGTCGGCGCTACCGCGTTTTGCAGCTGGAAGTCGAAGTCCACCTCGGCGAAACGCCCCTGCACACCACGGCTCCGAGCGGCCTCGGCATCCTCGATGAAACGGATGTCGCCGACCAGACCGTCGCGGGTGGCGTAGGCGAAGTCGTCCCACAGGTACTTGTCGCCGGCCAGGTTGATCTGCGTGGTCAGGTGGCGATGGCCCGGCGCGGAGATGAAGAAGTGAATGTGCGCCGGACGCTGGCCATGACGGCCCAGTTGATCGAGCAATTGCTGGGTCGGACCGTCCGGCGGGCAACCGTAGCCCGACGGCACGATGCTGCGGAAACGGTAACGGCCCTCGGCATCGGTGACGATACGGCGACGCAGGTTGAATTCCGACTGCGTGGTATCGAAGTACGAGTAAGTGCCGCCCGTGTTGGCGTGCCAGACATCCACCACTGCGCCGGCCAAAGGTTCGCCAGCGGTGTTGCGTACCTGGCCCTGCATGAACAGAACCACGCCCGGATCAACGCCATCGTCCAGTCGTGCCTCACCCTCGGACAACGGCGCGCCCGCCACATACAACGGGCCTTCGATGGTCCGCGGCGTACCGCCCGCCTTCCCCGCCTGCTCGTCTTCGGCGTCCATCAGCAAGTCCAGGTAGTGTTCCAGGCCGAGGCCGGCCACCAGCAAACCGGCCTCCTGGCGCGCGCCCAGCACGTTGAGGTAATTGACCGCTTTCCAGAACTCTTCCGGGGTCACGGCGAGGTCTTCGATGATGTTTACCGAATCACGCAAAATACGGTAAACCAAGGCTTTGACCCGCGGGTCGCCAGCGTCGTTGAGCAAGCCGCTGGCGTCTTCGAGAAACTTCTGGGCACTGGCAGTGTGGGAAATCTTGACGTTCATTTTTTGGGGTTCCTCATCTTGTAATTATGGGCGTAGCTAACTGAACAGGCTGGGTTCAGCGGTCATCCTCGCGGATGGAAGAAGGATGCCGGCACATCGCATCGACCTCGATCGCCATGTACGGAAACAGCGGCAATTGCATCAGCAGGTCGTGCAGTTCCTGAACGCTGTCGACGTCGAAAACGCTGTAATTGGCATAGTGCCCGGCGATGCGCCACAGGTGACGCCATTTGCCTTGCTCTTGCAGGCGCTGGGCCAGGGCTTTTTCATCGGACTTGAGCTGGGTGGCGAGATCCGGGTTGATGTCGACCGGCAGATTCACGGTCATTTTTACGTGAAATAGCATGATGCTCTCCTCAGGCTTGATGAACGGAAGTGGATGTTTTGTCGCGCCGGAAAAACGCCAGGCGTTCCTCATCCAGGCTCAGGCCAAGGCCCGGTGTTTGCGGCACGTGCAGCGCAAAGTCGCGATAGACCAGCGGCTCGCTGAGCACGTCTTCCGTCAGCAGCAACGGGCCGAACAGCTCGGTGTCCCAAGCCAGTTTATTCAGGGTGATAAAGGCATGGGCCGAGGCCAGCGTGCCGATCCCTCCTTCAAGCATAGTGCCGCCGTACAGACCGATACCGGCGGCTTCGGCGATGGCGGCAGTCCGCAGCACGGCCCGTGGCCCGCCGTTCTTGGCGATTTTCAGGGCGAACACCGAAGCGGCCCCTTCGCGCGCCAGATTGAAAGCGTCTTCCACGCACTCGATGGATTCATCGGCCATGATCGGCGCCGGGCTCATGGCGTTCAGTCGCACCATGCCGGCGCGGTTGGTGCGTGAGATCGGCTGTTCGATCAAGTCGATGCCGTTGGTTCCCAGGATCCGGCAGGCGCGCAGCGCGACCGCTTCGTCCCAGGCCTGATTGACATCGACCCGCACGCTGGCGCGATCGCCCAGGGCTTTCTTGATGGCAATAACGTGGGCCAGGTCACGATTGACTTCTCCGGCACCGATTTTCAGTTTGAAGATCCGGTGGCGCCGCAGGTCGAGCATTTTTTCCGCCTCGGCGATGTCCTTGTCGGTGTCGCCGCTGGCCAGGGTCCAGGCCACCGGCAGCGCATCACGAACGCGACCGCCCAGCAACTCACTGACCGGCAGGCCAAGGCGTTTGCCCTGGGCGTCGAGCAAGGCGCTTTCGATACCTGATTTGGCAAACGTGTTACCTCGAATGCTGCGCTCCAGGCGCAACATCGCCGCATTGATGTTGCCGCTGTTCTCACCGATCAGCAGTGGCGCGAAGTGTTTGTCGATATTGGTCTTGATGCTGTCCGGGCTTTCATTGCCATAGGCCAGGCCACCGATGGTGGTGGACTCACCAATGCCTTCGATGCCATCGGCGCAGCGCACGCGGATGATCACCAGGGTCTGGTTCTGCATGGTGTGCATGGCCAGTTTGTGCGGGCGAATGGTCGGCAGATCGACGATGATCGTCTCGATCGATTCAATGGCAGTTGCACGCATGTCGATACCCGTCAGGTTCTTTAAGTTCTGAAATGGATTCTCATACGGCTTTTTGCCGACGGCCAATATAGAATTGGTCTGGATCGATACCTTAAAGGTATTCAACTGCTCAATGCCTGGAGGCACCATGGAATTGCGTCACCTGCGGTATTTTCAGGTGTTGGCTCAAACCCTCAATTTCACCCGCGCCGCCGAACTGCTGCACATTGCCCAGCCCCCGTTGAGCCGACAGATCCAGCAACTGGAAGATGAACTCGGGGTGTTATTGCTCGAGCGTGGCCGTCCGCTGAAGCTGACCGACGCCGGGCGCTTCTTCCATGAACACTCCACCGCCTTGCTCGAACAGCTGGCCAAGGTCTGCGACAACACCAAGCGCATCGGCCTGGGGGAAAAGACCTGGCTGGGCATCGGTTTTGCGCCATCGACGCTGTATGGCGTGCTGCCGGAACTGATTCGTCGCTTGCGCAGTGGCGAGCCTCTGGAGCTTGAGCTCGGGCTTTCGGAAATGACCACGCTGCAACAGGTGCAGGCGCTCAAGGCCGGGCGCATAGACATCGGTTTCGGGCGGATTCGCATCGACGACCCGGCGATCATCCAGACGGTATTGACCGAAGACCGGCTGGTCGCCGCCCTGCCCGCCGGCCACCCGCTGCTGGCCGGGCCGATCAGTCTGCGCCAACTGGCGAAAGAGCCTTTTGTGCTGTACCCCGGCAATCCACGCCCCAGCTACGCCGACCACGTTATTGCGCTGTTCGAATCCTACGGCGTGAGCATCCACGTGGCGCAATGGACCAACGAACTGCAAACAGCAATCGGTCTGGTAGGGGCCGGTATCGGGGTCACACTGGTGCCCGCGTCGGTGCAGTTGCTGCACCGCGACGACATTGGTTTCACCCCGTTGCTGGAAGACAACGCGACGTCACCGATCATTCTCAGTCGGCGCGTGGGCGATGTGACGCAGGGGTTGAATCATTGCTTGAAGATAATTGATGAACTGCTGCCCCGCTAACCGGCGAAGGCCCGGCGCCCGGCACGCAGTTCGGTGCGTAATTCGCCAATAAGGTCGGAGATCGCGCGAACGGTGGTCAGCCTGGCGGGCGTTACACAGGGAATGAGCAAATCGATGCGCCCGGTGGCCGGGTCGTACACTTTGATCCGCAACAATCCATTGGGATTCACTGTGCACTCGCAGGAGAGCGGCTTAAAACCGGACTCTACAATGTTGCAAAGGACTGAAATAGAAACCATGACTGACGCCTCCTTGGCGGCTCATCGGATTCGACCCGCTGAGGATAGATCCATTTTCGCCCGTCTGCGCCCGCCGGCCTCACATTAAGTGTTAGCTGTTTCTCATTTTGCTGAAGTTCTAATGAGAATCCCCGTCCCACAACCAATTCCAGATTCCCGGCAACTTCACTGCCTCTGAACCGCTTCTGACGGTGCGCGCCAAAGCCGCCCGTTGCAGCGCCGCCCTGTCGTCGTAAAACGGCTTCTGCGCCACCGTCACCCCCGTGGCACGGGCGCTGTCGAGGAGGATTTGCAGGTATTCGCGGGCATGCCGGGCGGTGTAGCGATTCAGGTCGTGGAAGGTCACCACCACCGGAATCACACCGTCCACCGTCGGCAATTCGCCCAGTGCAATGCGTTCACGCACTTCGGACAGTTGCCGCAACATGTTGGCCCGTCGCCGCGGGCTGGCGTTGAAGCCCCAGATCTTGCCGTCGTTGGCGCTCAGGTCGGTCAGCAGCAGGTGCAGGCCATGTCGCTGATAGGCGGCGAACACGCGTTTGTCATAGCTCCAGAACGGCGGACGCACCAGGGTGGGCGGTGCGCCGGTGATTGCGGCAATGTCGGCACTGCCCTTGCTCAATGATTGCTCCAGCTCTTGCGGGCTCAGCGAGCGGTGATTGGTGTGCGAGTGGGTCGCCGTGTGGAAACCCAGCACATGCCCTTCAGCCTGCTCCCGGTGCATGACCCCGCGCCCGATGTCGCTGTCGCCGGCCCGTGGCGCGCCGGTCTGCACGAAGAACACCGCTTTGATCCCCGGTTGCACCGGGTTCTGCGCGAGGCTGTCGAGCACCGTCATGCTCGGGTTCCAGAAACTTGATGCGCTGGGACCGTCGTCGAAGGTCAGCACAAAGCGGATCGGTGGCTGCGCGCGCAGACGCTGTTCGGTCTGCGGGGTCAGCTCGATCGGTGAAGCGATGCAGCCAGCGAGCCCGACAGCGATGGCTAGCGTAGTGAGAGCCTTGAACAACTGTTTCATGGTTTGCCTTGGGCCAGACCGTAATGGTCATCACGTTAAAACGGCAAAAACCCTTCGCCCATTGATCCCTTGTCAGCCCGCAGGTCGCTGCAGGCCGAGGTTGGATCAGGGTACACAGTGTTTGGTTCCAGCGCTCACCCTCGTGGCTTACCGCGCCAACGACTGCTGGAACCATCGCCAGAGCTACATTCGTCAGGAATTGGCCGTTCAACCACAGCATCCTCGCGAAGGACGGTACCCGTGCTCCTACACTAAAAGCTCAAGCCTGAGGATTAACCGATGTGCGGACGACTCTCGCAGTACCGTGGCATTCACGACTTTGTCGCGGTGCTGAGCATTCCCGACGCGCTGATCAACCATGTCGGTGATGAACCGCTGGCCCGCTACAACGCCGCGCCCACCACTCAACTCGCCCTCCTGCACCTTGAGCCTGACGGGTTGCACGCCGATTCGGTGCGCTGGGGATGGCGGCCGCACTGGGCGAAGGACCGGGCGGCGCCAATCAATGCCCGGGTCGAGAAAGTCGCTCATGGCCCGTTCTTCCGGGCGATCTGGCCGCACCGTGCGATTGTGCCGATCGACAACTGGTTCGAATGGGTGGATGCCGGCGACACGACGCGGCAGCCGTGGCTGATTCGTCGACGGGATCGGGCGCCGATCTACTGCGCGGCGATCGGCCAGTTCCCCCACGGTGGCAGCGAGCCGCGCGGCGACGACGGTTTCGTCATCATCACGGCGGACAGCGCTGGCGGCATGCTCGACATTCATGACCGACGGCCGCCAGTGGTGTTGTCTGTGCAACTGGCACATGAATGGCTGGACCCGGCTACGCCTAAAGAGCGTGCCGAGCAGATGGTGCTCATGCAAGGTGAAGTCAGTGAAGTGTTCGAGTGGTACAGGGTCGATAAGGCAGTGGGAAATGTCAGGAACCAGAGTGCAATGTTGATTGATAAGCTGACTTGAATTGGATCCATTTCCGGTTTCTGAATAGCCGAACGGCATAAACGTTACACGGACTGTTTCATCCAAGAAACACTAAAAGGAATGCGGCAAAACGATGCATTAACCGCTTGTCTGACAATTGAATTGTTGTACATACATTTAGTAGTGCTACAGATAGCATGCGCGCCGCATTTCCCCTGGCAGTACCTAATTGACCAAAGAGTCAATAAACAAGGAAATCCCTAAATCCAACGAGCCTTGCAGAGAACTAAGTTGCGCGAAGATCTTGTCATTAATCAAGTCGGCGGTCTGGAGTGCGTGTACCTGTCGCTGACAGAACGCTATCAACTTGACTGTTTTATCGGGCAATACATAAAGACCCGAAACCTGCGTTCCATCCCCAATATCAACGACATCCTGCGCTCAACCCTCGCAGCCTACTCCGGCAAGCCGCCGGTCATGGTCAACGAATTGAATGCCTGGATCGACAAGACGTTGGGCTACCGGGCCTCCCACCCGGATTTTCCGTCACTGGACGATATTTGAAGTGAGGCGCTGCTGAGTTCAGCACAAGACTGAACGAACCGGACATTGTTGCACTCTGAAGAAGAGGCCCATCGAGGCCTCTTTTTTTCAGCTCTTATCCGCACAAGGATTGCACCCCAGACTTTGCGAATTGCCCGTTCGATGCCTGAATCAAAGCCCTGGCGAATTTAAGGAGGAATACATGAGCGAACTCGTTCCCTATGCCGTGCATTATTTGCTCGATGGCGTTCGTCAGCACTTTTTCAAACTGGCTGAACAGTTCTCCGATGTTGACGCGATTCGTTCAGCCTCGGCGCATGCCTTTCCGCAATCCGACGGAAAGATCGCCGCCCACGCCTCCCCCGAAACGGCGCGCTTGAGCGCTCAACAACTGGGTATCACGCAGATACGTTGGAATGAGGCGATCTGACGGCCTTACCCGCCCCGCTTGATCGCGAATGACTGTTCAATCAAGCAAAGCACTTCAGACACACCTGCTTTTGTGGCGAGGGCGCTTGCTTGACTGAAGATCAGCGGTGGGGGATGCGGACCCGTCAGGGCTTCAGCGGACGCTCTTGGTCACGATCTGACAGTTCTTTACCATCGTCGGGGTGCTTCCAGTCCGGTGTCGAACGCCTCTGTCGCTCAAGCTCTTCTTGAGTCGGTTCATCCTCATCTTCATCCAGATCAGGACGTTTTGGTTCATTGGCCATACGCGCCTCGCTTCCTGAAGGAATTCCCTTTAAGCGTAGAACAGTTTCCGAAGCGCGACTCAAAGCCACCAGCGCAGCAAAAAGAAAAACCCCATGCTCAAAAGCATGCTGAGCAAGGTATTGCGGGTGTACAGCACCAATCCCACTGCCACCAGCGAACTGATCAGGTACGGGTTGTCCCACTGCAGATTCAGCTGTTTGTCCGGCATGAACACAATCGGTCCGCAGATCGCGGTCAACATCCCCGGCACGGCAAAACCGAGGAACTGCCGGGCATTGCTGCTCAAGCGCAGCGGCAGTCGTGGTTCGAGGAATACGTAGCGGTTCAGGAAGACGAGCACGCCCATCCCGATAATTACAGCCCAGACCATCATGTGCGCCCCCCATGGAATTTGTTGCAGATGAAGCCTGCAGTCATGCCCGCCAACCCCGACAGCACCAGCGCCGAGCCCCATTGCCAGTAGCTGAACAACACGGAACAAAACAGCGAAACCGCGACGCAGACCACCGTCGGAACGTTGCGTACCACCGGGGTGATCAGGGCAATGAAGGTCGCAGCGATGGAGAAGTCCAGCCCCAGGTGTTCGAGGCCGGGAATGCTGCTGCCGAGGACGATGCCGGCCAGCGTGAACAGGTTCCAGGCGATGTAAAACGTCAGGCCAACGCCCAGGGCGTACCAGCGATTGAACTGCTGTTTGTCATGCTGGCTGGTCAGGGCGAACAGCTCGTCAGTGAGCAAAAACCCCAGCCCCACGCGCCAGCGACCCGGCAGCGGTGAAATCACCGAACGCATACTCATTCCGTACAGCAAATGCTGGGAGGTCAGTAACAGCGTGGTCAGCAAAATCGAAAAGATCCCGGCACCGCCCTTAAGCATGCCGATGGCGACCAATTGCGCGGCACCGGCAAACACGATGCTCGACAACCCTTGACCTT
>LNAQ01000062.1_pt1 | contig 17551 bp, 15 predicted proteins | sample 602591 | NCBI WGS metagenome assembly LNAQ01 (sample SAMN02440304, study PRJNA202911) | soil metagenome | biome: Subtropical and temperate rainforests or woodlands; isolation source: soil samples (1 kg each in a 20% v/v slurry with milli Q water) were... ... | reverse complement strand
GGTGTGGAGATCATTCACCGGGGCCGGATCAGGACGATGACCGATCAACAAAGACGCTGGCTCAAGCGAAGACAGGCGGTCGAACCGGCGATCGGGCATCTCAAGCACGACAACGGGATGGAACGGTGCTGGCTCAAGGGGCAGACGGGCGATGCGCTGCATGCGGTGCTGTGCGCGGCGGGCTACAACATACGCTGGCTGCTGCGCGCCATCGTGCGCCTGGGCCTCAAGGGCCTTTTGTTGCGCCTGATGGCAGTGGTGGCCGCGTTCGCCGACGCGGTGCTCGCGGTGACGGTCGCCAAAAATCAGCCGCGTTGGTCGGTGGCAAACACCTGCTGATGAATTTTGCAGGGCCGACTGGTTACGGCGTGGTCTCTTGCTCATGGTTTTCCTGCTTTCTCGGGCCTCAGGCCCGGGGTGATATCGCAGTTTGACCACTTATCGTTGTGTTCGGAATTCCGGCGCCACCTCTGCCTACAGATTTCCTGGTGGACGTATTGCGGTTTTTTTAACTTGTCTCTACTTCCTTTTGTCTCCGAGGTGGTATTTCCGGACCGCCAACGCGGTCCGGTTTTTTATTCAAGGGTGTCTGAAGGAATCCGGTCACGCCAGCAACGTCTTCATCGCCCTCTCCTGCGGCACGACGGTTCAGGCCCCGATGCCGTACTTCTTGATTTTCTCGTAAAGCGTGCTGCGGGCGATACCGAGTTGACGGGCGGCCTTCAGAATGCTGCCGTCGTTTCCGGAGATCGCATCCAGAATCGCTTGGCGCTCCGTCCTGGCCAGACCGATGAATGGGCGATTGCTCTGGCCGGCATGGATATGCTGATATTCATCCGGCAAATCCGCGGGCATCAGGACCGTGTTATCGCTCAGATGCCACATGCTTTCCAGCACTCCCTTCAGCTCCCGCACATTGCCCGGCCATGAATGATTGTTCAAAACTTCGATCAGCTGCGGAGAAAGCACTTTCTTTTGCGCGGGGTACTTCTCATGCAATTGGTCCATGAAATAGGTGGCCAGCACCGCAATATCACTCTGACGCGCCCGCAGGGACGGAATGCTGAGCGTCGCCATCGCCATCCGATAGTAAAGATCCTGACGAAAGGTTCCGAGCGCTATATTCGCCCGCAGGTCACAGTGGGTGGCGGACAGAATCCGGACCGTCGCCTTGCGTGGCCGGTTCTCGCCGATGCGGGTAATTTGGCCATCCTGCAAAATCCGCAGCAATTGCGCCTGCACATCCAGCGGCAGTTCGGCGATTTCATCCAGGAACAGCGTGCCGCCGTGCGCTTCCTCAAATTTACCGATGCGCCCGCCACGCCGCGCGCCGGTAAACGCGCCATCCGCGTAGCCGAAAAGCTCGCTACCGACCAACTCCTTGGCCAGCACACTGCAATTGATCGCGATGAAAGGACCGTTGCCGACTGGCGATGCGCGGTGGATCGCAGCGGCGAACTCTTCCTTGCCGACGCCGGTCTCGCCCAGAATCAGCACCGGAAAATCGCCCGCTGCGAAGCGCATGGCTTTCTGGGAGGCGGTACGGATGGCTTCGCTTTCGCCGATGATGCTTTCTGACAGGAGATTGGGAGCCGGCGCGACCCTGGCCCGGGATTCCCTGGCCGACAGTTCCTTGTTCTGGTCCGGGACGGCAACGGCGGCGGCGACAGCGGCGCGCATTTCATGGTGCGGAATAACAACCAGCATACCGAGCTCGTTACCTTCCGGCGCCACCGGCTGCAACCATTCCTTCCTGACCCAGACCGGCAGGGATATCCCGAAAAAGTCGAAGCGCCGGTCGCCCTTCAATGGCGCGCCTTTTTCCAGTTTGACGTCGACGTCCAGGCGCTTGAGCGATTCCTGCGCTTGCTTGTTCATGCTGAGCACGCGTCCCTTTTTGTCGAGCACGATCAGGCCGTCATTGTGCCAGGATGAGGCTTCCTCGCTGCACCACTGCAGCAGACGCATCTGTTCGCGCTCCGCCGGCCCCCGCAGCACTGCTTCAATCTGGCTCGCGACCGAAACCGCCAGTGCCAGGCTATGCGTGTTAAAGGTCTCGTCGGATCCGGAAATGTCGAGCACGCCGATGATGTCGCGATCGATTGGACTGTGAATCAGCGCAGCGGAACAGGTCCAGGTTTTGACACCTTCGCAGAAATGCTCCACTGAGTGAACCTGAATCGGTGTGCGATTTGCGAGCGCCGTGCCGACCGCATTGGTGCCACTGGTCTTTTCGTTCCAGATGCCGCCGGGCGCAATATGCTTTTCGCGGCCGGCATCCTGGATCGTTTGGTTTCCGTACATGTCGAGAACCACGCCGCGCGGGTCGGCAATCAGCAGCAGACTCTTCGACGACTCCAGCACGTCGGTCAGCGAGGCCATCACTTCCTTGGTCGCCGTGCACAGTTCGAGGTTCTGCTGGCGCAGTCGCCACAGCTCGTCCCCGTGCGCCGCCAGCGGCGCCTGCAACGTCTTCTGCGCCACGTTATTCGTGCTGCAGCGCTGCCACGACTTGAGGATAATGCTCCTGACCGCTTGCGGTTCGCACTCGCCCGTCACCATAAAGGATTCCCAGGCGGATGCCACCTTTCTGGAAAAGGCTGCACCTAATACGTCAACTCCAAGGTACTCTCCATTCATTGTGATTGTCTCCTAACTTTCTGTTTTGCTGTGTCGACCACGACATTTTTGACCTGAACGATCTCGGCCAGGATGGAAACCGCAATCTCGGCCGGCGTTTTGGCGCCCAGCGCCAGCCCGACCGGGCCGCGCAAGCGGGCCAGTTCTTCAGCGCTCAAACCGAAGTGCTCGGCCAGGCGCTGCTTGCGGACGTTCTGGTTGCGCCGCGATCCCAAGGCACCGACATAAAAAGCACTGGATTGCAGCGCTTCGAGCAAGGCCATGTCGTCCAGTTTGGGGTCGTGCGTGAGGGCTACAATGGCCGTATGGGCGTCGGGCACCAGTTCGCGCACGACATCGTCGGGCATGCCCTCAAGACGCCGGACGCCACTCATCCCATGCATGCCAGCCCCCAGGGTCGCCGCATATTCTTCTCGCGGGTCGCACACCAGCACTTCAAAATCGAGCATGACGGCCATCTGTGCCACGGCCTGCGACAACTGGCCGGCGCCTATCAACAGCAGGCGCCATTTGGGGCCAAACACCGTGGTCAGCGTTGAGCCGTCAAACTGCACGGCTTGACCGCGCATCGCGTCCAACAGCCGTACGGCACCGGTCGCCAGGTTAAGCGTGCGCGCCACCAGCTGGTGGGCCGCCGTGCGCGCCAGTAATTGCGCCACCCAGGTGGTGTCCAGCAAGGGCTCCTGCACCAGCCGCAAGGTGCCGCCGCAAGGCAAACCGAAACGAGCGGCATCTTCCTGGCTGACACCGTAGGCAATCATGGCGGGGTTTTCCAGCGCGGGAGTACGACCCCCGGCAGATATGAAGCTTGCCTTGGTGCGGGCAATCAAATCGTCTTCGACGCAGCCGCCGGACACCGAACCACTCACCACGCCGTCGTCACGCACCGCCAGCAGTGCCCCCGGAGGTCGTGGCGCACTTCCCCAAGTTTGAACCACGGTGCGGCGCGCGTCAAGGTAGTTGTCGCTTCGTCTATGCAGCCAGCGGCTGAATATCTGATGCTCGCGAATGCGTGTGAACGATCGAGTCGCGTTCGGGGTTGAGCGTCACGGCGCCGATGGGCGACCAGTTGCGAGTGCGGCCAGACCAGCGAGCCGGGTTGATCTCACGAGCGCGGATGTACAGCTCGTGGCGGGCAGCCAGGATGGCGTGGTCGCCGCCGGCATGACGTTGGGCTGGGCTGACGTAGCGAATGCCGCTGTGGCGATGAGAGGTGGCTCCGGTGGTCTGAACACGTTTTGACCTGAGATAAGTGGATTGGCTGCGGGTTTGATCTTTCAATCTTTAGGCCCCTGCCAGGCCGCCGGAGGCGCCCCGGTTGAGCCATGTACTCATGGTTCAACCCATCAGGCAGCCTCCTTCATCGCCGGCAGCGTGGCGAAGTAGAACTCGTCGGGTGTGCGCTTGTCCAGCGACGAGTGAGGTCGCCGGACATTGTAGAAATCGATGTAGCGCGCGATCCCCGCCTTGGCCTGGGCGACAGAGTCATAGGCGTGGAGGTAAACCTCTTCGTATTTGATTGACCGCCAAATTCTTTCTACGAAGATGTTGTCCCTCCATGCCCCTCGGCCATCCATGCTGATTTGCACGCCGCGAGACTTCAGCGCTTCGGTGAACTCCTCGCTCGTGAACTGGCTGCCTTGGTCGGTGTTGAAGATCTCGGGCTTGCCGTACTTGCTGAAGGCCTCCTCGAGCGCCTCCACGCAGAACGAGGCATCCATGCTGATCGACACCCGATGTGCCAGCACTCGCCGGCTTGCCCAGTCCACGATCGCAGAACAAAAGGATGAGCCGGGCAAGCAGGTGCAGCAGGACAAGCACCAGCCCAAGCCCGGCGACTCTGCAGCGGTGGCCAGCTGGCGCCAGCGCATGGCCAGTCCCGAGGCCAAGGAGATCTACAAGCAGCGCGCGGCCACAGCCGAATGCGTCAACGCACAAGCCCGAAACCGGGGGCTGCTGCGAATGTCCGTGCGCGGCTTGGTCAAGGTCCGATCTGTGGTGGGCTTGTTCGTGTTGGCGCACAACCTGTTGCGCATGGTCGCGCTCGCGCCGCAGCTCATTGGTTGGGGGACAGGTCCGTGCGCAACGCTCGCGCAGGCCGCATGAGAGGGCAAGAAATGACTGAAAAAGCCAAAACAGGCCGTTTGCGAGAGACCTCAGCGTCAATCACGCGAATGGACGGCGCAATTCGTCCGCGCGCCGCCGCAGTCGCCGCGAACAGCGGCTGGCAAGGCTTGTGTGCCAGCGACCGAAAAACTCTCAGGCTCTTAGTCGGCGTATTCGCCGGCGTCCTTGATCACCTTCGCCCATCGGTTCTTCTCCGCTTCGACAAACTTTCGGTGGTTTGCCGGGTCCAGCCGCTCGTCGGTGACGACGGTCAAACCAAGCGCTTCCTCACGTTTGATCAACTCAGGGTCTTTCAAGGCGGCACGCAAAGCGTTGTTCAGCGTAGCAAGGACCGGCGCTGGCGTTCCCTTTGGCGCGTACAGCCCGTGCCACACCTGGACGTTGAAATCCTTGAGGCCCGACTCGGAAAGGGTCGGCGTGTCCTTGAGCGCCGGCAGCGGCAGGCGCTGCAGGCTCGTGACGCCATACGTCTTGACCTTCTTGCCCTCGATCTGTGGCACGGCGTTGACCGCCTGCTCGCACATCAGGTCCACCTGGCCACCGATGAGGTCGGTCATGGCCGGTGCCGTTCCCTTGTAGGGGACCGTCGTCATGGTGGTTTTCAGCGCGTTTTGGAACATCAGGCCGCAGAGGTGTGAGGCGGAGCCCAGCCCGGCATTGGCAATGTTCACGGACTTTCCGTTCGTGGCGATCCATTGTCGCAATTCGGAGAAGGTATTCGCCGCGAGCGATGGCTTGCCAATCACGACCGACGGGGCTTCGTTGATAAGACCGAGCGGCTCGAAGTCGTCGGGCACCTTGTAGCTCAGCTTCCGGTACAGAGCAGGGGCTGTGGCCATGCCGATGTGGTTGACCAGCAGGGTATAGCCGTCCGGGGTAGCTCGCGCTACCTTGGCGGAGCCGATCGTGCCGCCCGCGCCAACGGTGTTGTCGACGATGATCGTTTGGCCCAACGGCTTGCGGAGTGCCTCTGCAAGATCGCGGGCAATTTTGTCCGTCGGCCCGCCTGCCGCGAACGGCACCACCAGGGTGATCGGCTTGTCCGGGAATTCGGCGAGAGCCAGGGAGGCGGCGCTGGCCAGGGTCAGGCCGGCGACGAGGCGCATCGAGTTGGTCATGTCTTGTCTCCTATTTATGTTGTCGAGCTTCAGGCCGACAGGGCCTGCATCTCGCGGTATAGGTCCGCTTTGCCCTCGAAACCGATGCCGGGCCGATCGGGCAGCGTGACGAAGCTGTTCTCGACCTTCACGCCATCCGGGAAGCCACCGAAGGGCTGGAACAGATCCGGGTAGGACTCGTTGCCGCCCAGGCCGAGCCCGGCGGCAATGTTCAGCGACATCTGGTGTCCGCCGTGGGGAATGCAGCGACTGGCCGACCAGCCGTGCTCCTTGAGCATGTCGAGCGTGCGCAGGTACTCCACCAGGCCGTAGCTGAGGGCGCAATCGAACTGCAGCCAGTCGCGGTCCGGGCGCATGCCGCCGTAGCGGATCAGGTTGCGCGCGTCCTGCATCGAGAACAGGTCTTCGCCCGTGGCCATCGGGTTCTTGTAGAAGTTGCGCAGGGCCGCCTGGAGCTCGAAGTCGAGCGGGTCGCCCGGCTCCTCGTACCAGAAGAGGTCGTACTGCGACAGCGCCTTGGCGTAGGCAATCGCGGTTTCGAGGTCGAAGCGGCCGTTGGCGTCGACACAGAGCTTCTGGCCGTCCTGCAGCACCTCCATGATCGAGTCGATGCGGCGCAGGTCTTCGTCGAGCGAGGCGCCGCCGATCTTCTTCTTGACCACCGTGTAGCCGCGGTCGATGTAGCTGCGCATCTCGTCTTGCAGCTTCCTGTGATCCTGGCCCGGGTAGTAGTAGCCGCCGGCCGCATAGACGAAGATCCTTCGGTTCGGGGTGCCGTTGCCGTAGCGGTCGGCCAAGAGCTGAAACAAGGGTTTACTTGCCCTGCCATACCGGCTGGCGTTTTTCGGCAAACGCCGTGGCGCCTTCCTTGGCATCGGCGGATGAAAAAATATGAGCCACACGAGGGCGCTGCAGATCGAACATATCGGCCTGGCGCCAGTCTTTGGACTCCATGACGATTTTCTTCGCGGTTTGCACGGCCAGCGGCCCATTCTGGGCAATGATGCGCGCCAGGGCCAACGCACCTTCAAGCGCCTGGCCGGGCTCGACCAAGCGGTTGACCAGGCCATGATCGTAGGCGCGCTGCGCCGACAGCATTTCGCCCGTCAGGATCACTTCCATCGCAATATGATGCGGAATGCGCTGAGGCAAACGCAGCATGCCCCCTGAACTCGGCACCAGGCCGCGTTTGGTTTCAGGCAAGCCGAAATTGGCATTGGATGCCGCCACGATGAGATCGCAGGCCAAAGCCAGTTCACAACCACCCGCCAGGGCATAGCCCTCAACGGCCGCAATCAATGGCTTTGCCGGCGGTTTTTCACAAAGGCCGCCAAACCCGCGCCCTTCCACCAAGGGCCGCTGACCGCTGCTAGCGAAGGCCTTCAAATCCATACCGGACGAAAACGTATTGCCCGCCCCGGTCAAAACCCCAAGAACGACATCGTTGTTGCTATCGAGCTGACTAAAGGCCTTGGCCATTTCATGCGCAGTCTCGAAATTGATGGCATTACGCGCCTCGGGACGATTAACGGTAATAACCATAACCCGATCGATTATTTCGACCTTCACCAATTCAGACATAAAGCGATCCTTATCCACTGCGCGGCACAACGCCTCGCGATTAAAAATCCGTTATTAACCCAATATGATACGACCAATTACGATCCTCCCTTGAAACAGCCTGCCAGTTCTGGGGGTTTCTAACGCGACTGTCCTGGCCCGCCCACGATGGCGCAACACAGACAGGCGTACAGCACAACCGTGCGCCGCGCACACCCCCGCCCGGAACCAGTTAAAATTGAAAACTTTTGCGGCTTTTCGCTTTACTGGCTATTGCTCATGCTCACTTTTCAGCAAATTATTCTGACGCTCCAGCACTACTGGGACAAACAGGGCTGCGCCCTATTGCAGCCTTACGATATGGAAGTGGGCGCAGGCACCTCGCACACGGCTACGTTTTTACGCTCCATCGGCCCCGAGCCCTGGCGCGCCGCCTATGTCCAGCCATCACGGCGGCCTAACGACGGCCGCTATGGCGAAAACCCAAACCGCCTGCAGCATTACTATCAGTTCCAAGTCGTGCTTAAACCAGCGCCTACCGATATTCTGGACTTGTATATCGGGTCGCTTGAAGCGCTGGGCATCAACCCCAAAGAACACGACATCCGCTTCGTCGAAGACGACTGGGAAAACCCCACGCTCGGCGCCTGGGGCCTGGGCTGGGAAGTCTGGCTCAATGGCATGGAAGTCACGCAATTCACCTACTTCCAGCAAGTCGGCGGGCTGGACTGCTCACCCACGACCGGCGAAATCACCTACGGCCTGGAACGCCTTGCCATGTACTTGCAAGGTGTGGAAAGCGTTTACGACCTGGTCTGGACCGAAGGCATTAACGGCCAGCGCGTCCTGTATCGCGATGTGTTTCATCAAAACGAGGTCGAACAATCGACTTATAACTTCGAGCACGCGTCAACCACCATGCTGTTTGCGCACTTCGATGACTACGAAGCCGAAGCCAGCCGCATGATACAGGTTCCCCTGGCGTTGCCCGCCTACGAAGCCACGCTCAAAGCGGCCCATACGTTTAATATGCTTGATGCACGCGGCGCCATCAGCGTCACCGAACGCGCCACCTACATTGGCCGCATCCGCAATTTATCGCGCGCCGTCGCGCAAGCTTATTTTGATTCACGCGAACAATTAGGTTTTCCCATGCTTAGCAATCGCCCCGGCACGGAGGCTGCATAATGAATGTTGCAGCCACATCCTTAACCCAGCCCTTGCTGGTCGAGCTACTAACTGAAGAGCTGCCGCCCAAAGCCCTACACAAGCTCGGGCGGGCCTTTGCTGAAGGCATCCAGGCCGCTCTGGAAAAAAAGCATTTGCTGGGCGCGCAGTGTTTAGTTGTTGATTTCGCCACGCCCCGCCGGCTGGCTGTGCGCCTGAGCGCGGTTCTTGCTCAAGCGCCTGAACAAGCCTATACAGAAAAGCTCATGCCGGCGAAAGTCGGTCTAACCGAAAGCGGCGAAGCAACCCCCGCACTGACCAAAAAGCTGGCCAGCAAGGGGCTGGAACACCTGACCCCCGCCGACCTGACGCGTGAGTCTGACGGCAAGCAAGACTATCTTTATGCCTCCGGCGTCGCCACTGGCGCGCTGCTCAAAGACGCCTTGCAAGAAGCGCTTGACTACACCCTGGCCCATCTGCCTATTCCCAAAGTCATGCGCTACCAACTGGCCGATGGCGCAACCAGCGTCAAGTTCGTGCGCCCGGCGCACCAGTTGATCGCGCTCTGGGGATCCACCGTCATACCCGTACAAGCACTGGGCCTGAGCGCCGGTCAAACCACGCAGGGCCATCGCTTCATGGCCAACGAGCCTATCGTCATCGACGAGGCCACTCACTATGAAGATCAGCTACTGACGCAGGGCAAGGTCATTGCCTCATTCGAAGCCCGCCGCGACACCATTGACGAACAACTCCAGACGCATGCCGCCGCTCTGGGCGCCACGCTGGGCGACGACCCTGAAGTGGCCGCCCTGCTGGATGAGGTCACCGCGCTGGTGGAACACCCCACGGTCTATGTCGGCCAGTTCGACCAGGAATTCCTGAGCGTTCCGCCCGAGTGCCTGATTCTGACCATGCGTCTGAATCAAAAGTACTTCCCCCTGTTCGACCCTGCTACCGGCAAGCTCACGCACCGCTTTTTAATCGTCAGCAATATGCAGGTCGAAGACCCGGCCAATATTATCCAGGGGAACCAGCGTGTCGTGCGCCCCCGTCTGGCCGATGCCCAGTTCTTTTTTGAAATGGACCGCAAAACCCCGCTGGCTGCTCGCGTTGACGGGCTGGCCAACAGCGTCTATCACAACAAGCTGGGCTCACAACGCGAACGCATCGAGCGCGTTCGTCACGTCGCACGCTACCTTGCGGGGCAGCTCGGCGCTAATGAACAACACGCCGACCGTGCTGCCTTGCTGGCCAAGGCCGACCTGAGCTCCAACATGGTGGCCGAGTTCCCCGAACTACAAGGCATCATGGGTGCCTACTACGCCCAGGCCGATGGCGAAGCGAGCGATGTGGTGCAAGCCCTGCGCGAGCAATACCGCATTCGGCTCGACTCGGCTATTGATGCCACCAACCTGACTTCGGCGATCTTGTTTATTGCCGAGCGTGTCGAAACGCTTATCGGTATCTGGGGCATCGGGCTGGTGCCCACGGGCGAGCGCGACCCTTACGGACTGCGCCGGGCGGCACTGGGCCTGATCAGCGCCTTCGAACAACTTGAGGCCGGCGGTTACCTGGGCCCGAAAAGCGGCTCCGGCCTTGCGATCAAACCCTTGCTCGCCTTTGCCGCAGCCGGTTTTGCCGAGCGCGTACTTAGCGAAGCCACTGTCGACGAAGTGCTTGGGTTCATCTACGAACGCTACCGTCATCAGCTCATCAACGATTTCGATCGCAATGTGGTCGATGCCGTCCTGGCGCTTCAACCGCCGCTGCATCAAGCACAAGCGCGCGTGCAGGCCTGCGCGAATTTTGCGCAGCGCCCCGAGGCCGAAAGCCTGGCCGCGGCCAACAAACGAATCAGCAATTTGCTGAAAAAAGCCGAGGGCGTCATCGGCCAGGTCGACCCGGCCAAGCTGGCCGAACCGGCTGAGCAAGCGCTGGCGCAAGTCATTGTCAAACTTGAACCCCAGGCTCAGGCCCTGTTCGACCAAGGCGACTTTACCGGCAGCCTGGCCGTCATGGCGCAAGCCAAAGAAGCTGTCGACGTGTTCTTTACCGACATCATGGTCATGGCCGACGATCCGGCCATTCGTGCCAATCGTCTGGCCCTGCTGGCAAGCTTGCACCGCGTCATGAACCAGGTGGCCGACATTTCAAGGTTAGCCCAGTGAAATTTGCCATACTCGACCGCGACGGAGTCATTAATCAAGACAGCAAGGACTTTATTAAAAGCCCCGACGAATGGCTTCCGATCGCCGGCAGCCTGGAAGCGATTGCGCGCCTGTCGCAAGCAGGCTGGCGCATCGTCGTGGCCAGCAATCAATCCGGGCTGGCGCGTGGCCTGTTCAGCATGCACACCCTGAATGCCATCCACTCGAAAATGCGTCAGGAGATCGTGCAGGCAGGCGGTCATATCGATGCCATCTTCCTGTGCCCCCACGGCCCTGACGATGGCTGCCTATGCCGCAAGCCCAAGCCGGGCATGTTCACCGACATCGCTCAGCGCTACGACATCAGCCTGAACGATGTCCCCGCCGTGGGCGACTCGCTGCGCGACTTGCAGGCGGCCAGCGCCGCCGGCTGCACCCCTTGGCTGGTTCTGACCGGCAATGGGCAAAAAACCCTGGCCGGCGGTAACCTTCCCGCAGGCACTCAGGTCAAAGACAACCTGGCCGCCGTCGTTGACGCCTGGCTGGAGGGGTAAGTCATGGCCGCTCTGCGCTCAACACTATATTTCATTTTCCTGGCCGTCACGGTTATTCCGTATGCGTTCGCCTGCATCTTGTGGTCTCCGCTTCCGCTTAAATGGCGTTATCGGCTCACCGCCGGCTGGCCCCGGCTGGCCGTCTGGGGCGCCAAGGTCATTGTGGGAATACGCTGGGAAATCAAAGGCGCTGAAAATTTTCCCGATGGCCCGGCCATTTTGCTGTCCAAGCATCAGTCAGCCTGGGAGACGCTTTTTTTTCCTGGCTATATGCCGCGCGAAGTCTGCTTCGTCTATAAAAAAGAATTGCATAAAGTGCCTTTTTTCGGATGGGGCCTGGCGTTGCTGCGCATGATTCCCATCGACCGCGCCAAAGGCCGCGACGCATTCGAACAAGTTGTCCGGGTCGGACAGCAGCGTATCGATGAAGGCCGCTGGCCTATTTTGTTTCCCGAGGGCACGCGCATTGCGCCCGGAAAAGCCGGCCGCTACAAAATGGGCGGCGCGCTGCTGGCGACCCGCACGGGCACGGGTGTCATACCCATCGCCCATAATGCCGGCGAATGCTGGCCGCGCAATGCATTCATTAAAAAACCGGGGCTGATCACCGTGTCGGTCGGCCCCATGATAGACAGTCGGGGCCTGGATGCCGAAGCGTTAAACCGGAAGGTCCAGGAGTGGATCGAAGGTGAAATGCATCGACTTAACCCGGAACGCTATGGAATTAACTAGGGGTCCCCTGATCAAGCACCCCGACTCTGATGCGCCACCTGGCGAGATGACCGGACAGCTTGCTCTTTTTGACAGCGAACCGCTGCCCGAGGGGATAGCCCCAGCGCCGGCGCCGATCAAAGCCCTCCAAAAAGCAAGCTTTGTCCCCACCCCCTGCCCGGCCTCCCTGCCCGCCCAAGCGCGCTGGCGTGAAGTACAGACCGACAGCCAGCCCATAGGCTTCGTATTAAGGCGCTCACGGCGCAAAAGCATAGGGCTGGTCATTAACGAAGACGGCCTTCAGGTCACCGCACCCGGTTGGGTCACACTGGCCCAGGTCGACGCCGCCGTCATTGAAAAATCCGGCTGGATACTGACCAAACTGAGCGCCCGGCAAGCGCGCCAGGAACAACTGGCCATGGCCGATACCCACTGGCAAGACGGCGGCAACATCCCCTATCTGGGCAAACGCATCACCCTTAAGCTGGGCGATGCACCGCACGGCCCTCGCCTGAGCGGCGCGCTCTTTGCACCCGATCATGGCGACACGCTGTCATTGGCGCTGCCCGCCGATGCCGAGCGCAGCCGGGTGCGCGACAGCGTCCATGCCTGGCTGCAACAGTGCGCCGCCGACTGGTTCGATCAACGCCTGAATCACTTTCTGCAACTACGCGGCCTGACGATTAAACGCTGGCGGCTGTCGTCGGCGGCCACACGCTGGGGTTCGTGCAGCAGCGATGGAAGGATTATGCTTAACTGGCGTCTGATTCATTTTGAGCACGATGTGATCGACTACGTCATTGCGCATGAAATCGCGCATTTAAGCCAGATGAACCACAGCAAGGATTTTTGGCGTGAAGTGGGCCGTATATTGCCCGGTTTCGAGCGCGCGCGGAATCTTTTACGCCAGCACGATCCCGCTTCGTTGCCGCTCATTTAAATTCAAGGCCGGCGCCGGCCCCCGGGCCGGGGCCTTTTCGTCCACCAACCATCAAGGAGATACTGATGCGACTATTACACACTATGCTGCGCGTAGGCGACCTGGATCGCTCACTGCTGTTTTATACCGAGGTGCTCGGCATGAAGGAGCTGCGCCGCAAAGACTACCCCGAGGGCAAGTTTACGCTGGCCTTTGTCGGCTACCAGGACGAAAGCGAGGGCGCCGTGCTTGAGCTGACCCATAACTGGGACACCCCCAGCTACGACCTGGGCAACGGCTATGGCCACATTGCCATCGAAGTCGAAGACGCCTACGACACCTGTGCCCAAATCAAGCAAAAGGGCGGCAACGTCACGCGCGAGGCCGGCCCCATGAAGCACGGCCAGACCGTCATCGCGTTTGTCGAAGACCCGGACGGCTACAAAATCGAACTGATTCAGCGCAAGTCGCGGGTCGACTAAGCAACCTTAGGCCGGCGGTCGCGCAAAGTCCTCGGGCGCGAAATCGTCAACGTCAATGACCTTGGCGATCGCCGCCTCGGCGGCTTCAATGGCTTGCGCCTGCGCATCGTTAATGGCGCCTTTGGCATGCGCCAGGCGCCAGTCCTTGACCCCGCTGTGCTTAACGCGATCAAGCAAAGGCTGCACGGCAACTACCGATTCGAACGCGTTTTCAAGCTGCTCGACGCTCGCGCTACTGCATCGGCCCCAGACGGTGCCCACCAGGCGATTTCGCGATTCAGACGGTTCAAGCAGTATATTGGCGCACGCGACGGTTGCGGCATCGCTGGGCGGCCTGGCTCGCATGCCAGGCGGAAGCAACAAGGCGCGCAAGACCACCGCTACGCCACGCGCCGGAAGATTGCGCAGCACCTCGTCAAATCGGTTTTCAATGGCCGCAAAGCCGGTCTCGGCGCACCACTTGACCAAAGGCAGATCAGACTCGTGCTGCCCTTCGTCTTTCCAGCGTTTCAGCATGGCCGACAGCAAATACAATTCGGCCAGGACATCGCCCAGTCGCGCCGACAGCATCTCTTTACGCTTGAGCGTTCCGCCCAGCGTCAAGAGTGTGCATTCGGAAATCAGCGAAAACGCCGCCGCATAGCGATTCAACCGGCGGTAATACGGCGCGATCACCGAAGCGACCTTCGGCGCCCGTGAAAAACGCCCACCCGTCCATGCCATTCCCATGGCCCGAAAGGCATTTTTTACACTGTGCCCCAAATGCGTCCAGATGACGGCGTCAAATGCGTCTTCGCCCGCACGCTGATCGCTATTGCCCAGCGCGATAATTTCTTGCATCAGATAAGGATGGGCCCGGATCGCCCCCTGCCCGAAAACAATCAGGCTACGGGTAAGAATGTTGGCGCCCTCGACCGTAATGGCCACCGGCACCGCGCGATACAGCCCGCCCAGGTAGTTGCTGGGGCCGTCGATCACGGCCTTGCCCGCATGGACGTCCATGGCGTCATTGACCGATTCGCGCATACGCTCGGTGGCATGCAACTTCATGATGGCCGACACCACCGAAGGCTTATGCCCTTGATCCAGGCCGGCACACGTGAAGCGACGCGCTGCTTCCACCAGATAAGCATTGCCCGCCAGCCGTGCAAGCTTTTCCTGAACGCCTTCGAACTTGCCGATAGGCAAGCCAAACTGGGATCGCACCCGGGCATAAGCGCCAGTCGTGTGGGCGGTAAAAACGCACGCGGCCGCCGACAAGGACGGCAAGGAAATACCCCGCCCGGCGGCCAGCGCGCTCATCAACATTTCCCAGCCCTGGCCTGCTTTTTCGACTCCGCCGATCAGGGCGTCCAGCGGCACGAAGACATCCCGGCCTTCGGTCGGGCCATTTTGAAAGGCCTGCATGGCCGGCAAATGACGCCGGCCTATGGTGACACCGGGCAAATTCGTGGGCACCAGGGCCACCGAAATACCGTAATCGGTTTTATCGCCGATTAGGCGATCCGGGTCCGACAGTTTAAAGGCCAGCCCCAGCACAGTGGCCACCGGACTTAAGGTGATATAACGCTTGCGCCAATTCAGACGAATGCCCAGCGTGTCAACGCCATCGACGACCTGCCGGCAAACGACGCCGGTGTCGGTCATGGCGGCGGCGTCGGAACCTGCATCGGGACTGGTCAAGCCAAAGCACGGAATTTCCGAGCCTTGCGCCAGACGCGGCAGCCAGTACTCGCGTTGCGTTTGTGTGCCGAACTGCATCAGCAGCTCGCCCGGGCCCAATGAGTTGGGCACCATCACGGTGACTGCGGCGGCAATCGACTGGACCGAGACGCGGCGCACCACTTCAGAATGCGCATACGCGGAAAAGCCCAACCCGCCGTACTCGGCCGGAATAATCATGCCGAAAAAACCGTGCTCTTTCAAATGTGCCCAGACGGGCTCGGGCAAATCAAAACGCTGCCAGGAGATATCCCAATCGTCGAGCATGCCGCAAAGCTGGCTTACGGGACCGTCCAGGAACGCCTGTTCCGCCGCGCTTAGCACGGGCGGCTTCACACGCAAAAGCTCCTGCCAGTCAGGTCGTCCCGAAAAAAGCCGGGCATCCCACCACACATCGCCAGCCTCGATGGCCTCTTTCTCTGTTGGCGACAAGCGAGGCATCGCCTCGCCCGCCATGCGATACAACGGCTCCGTCAACCACTCCCGACGCCAGGCTCTCCAATTCATGACTCTCCCTTTTCAACAACTCTGTTTACGCAACATTATCTACTATTATTCCATGTCAAAATCACCGTGAGCCTTGTAGGCTACGCTTGCCGTACAACGATAGTACCCTCGCCTCGCCTTCGTGCCTGCGCCGGACTTGGAAGTGGAATCGGGGCAGGCGCCGAACAGGCGCACAGGATTTAAAACGTGCCCGGGTCAAAAGACTCTGCGACAATTGCGGTTCGTGCCAACAAAATCATAATCAGACCCTTCCTTATGCTCAATACGCTTTGGCTTGCGTTTTTTATCGTTGCTTCGCTGTCGGGGCTGTATCAATGGATTGCCCTAAGCGATGCCGAGGTGTTTACCCGCATCGTTCTGAGCCTGTTCGACATGGCCGAGCTCTCCGTCAAAATCATGGTTTTGCTGTTTGGCACGCTCACTCTTTGGCTGGGTTTTTTACGTATAGCCGAAGCGGCCGGGCTGATTGAGTCGCTATCAAAACTGCTAACGCCGCTGTTTCGGCGCCTGATGCCCGGCGTACCTGCCGGCCACCCGGCATTAGGGCTGATCACACTGAACTTCGCCGCCAATGGCCTGGGGCTCGATAACGCCGCCACCCCCATCGGCCTGCGTGCCATGCGCGAATTGCAAACTCTGAATCCCGACCCGAAAACCGCCACCAATGCCCAGATTCTGTTCCTGGTGCTGAACGCATCGTCGCTGACCTTATTGCCCGTATCGATTTTCATGTATCGCGCGCAACAAGGGGCCGCCGACCCCACTCTGGTTTTTTTGCCCATTTTGCTGGCCACCACGGCCTCGTCCCTGACCGGCTTGCTGGTCGTGGCCTTCATGCAGAAACTGAAGCTGCATGACCCTGTCGTGCTTGCGTGGGTGGGCGGGCTGGTGCTGGCGCTGGCCGCCTTCATGGCCACGCTGGCAACCCTGGCCGCCAGCACCATCAGCGCCCTTTCGTCGCTCATGGGCAACCTGACTTTGTTTGGAATTATTATCGGTTTCCTGCTTGCCGGCGCAATCAAGAAGATCCCCGTTTACGAATCGTTTATCGAGGGCGCCAAGGAAGGTTTCGATATTTCCAAAAACTTGCTGCCCTACCTGGTCGCCATGCTCTGCGCCATCGGTGTGCTGCGCGCGTCGGGCGCGCTCGACGCCGCGCTGGATGTCATTCGCTGGATCACGCACTGGCTAGGTATGGACGCCCGCTTTGTCGACGCCTTGCCGACGGCGCTGGTCAAGCCCTTTTCAGGCAGCGCCGCGCGTGCCATGCTGATTGAAACCATGCAGCATTTCGGGGTGGACAGCTTTCCCGCCTTGCTGGCCGCCACCGTCCAGGGCAGCACCGAAACCACCTTCTATGTGCTGGCAGTTTATTTTGGCGCCGTCGGCATACAACGCACGCGCCATGCCGTCGGTTGCGCACTGGCCGCCGACTTTGCCGGCGTGCTGGCGTCCATTGCAATTTGCTATTGGTTCTTCGGCTGATTTCAGTTCTAAATCAACGTGAACGGGGCAAATTGAACTGCGTCGGCGTTGCTTGTCGTACAAAGGTATTGCTTATGTTTCTCCTTCCTGTTTGCCATTGATTCGGACATGGAGTCAGGCGGCGGGTGTTTAACACGTCGCGGTGGTAGCGTTTCTGGCGCGTCGTCACGGTGGTCTGGTTTCGGTTTCTAAACACGTCGCGTCGGTGGCGGGGTGGGCAGGCGGGGCTTCGCGCGGGCGGTCCCTATCGGGACTCCCCGGGCAATGAACTGAAATGGCGCGTTCGCACAACTCACCGGCCTCCAAGCTGCGCTTGTCGAAGCGTGCCGGTTCAAACAGGTGCTCACTTATCTCGCCATTTCCGCCCATTGCCCGGCGCCCACGAAGTCTCCCCGCCTGCCCACCCCGC
>LNAQ01000056.1_pt1 | contig 18101 bp, 12 predicted proteins | sample 602591 | NCBI WGS metagenome assembly LNAQ01 (sample SAMN02440304, study PRJNA202911) | soil metagenome | biome: Subtropical and temperate rainforests or woodlands; isolation source: soil samples (1 kg each in a 20% v/v slurry with milli Q water) were... ... | reverse complement strand
GAAATCCTCAGCCTGCTCGACCCGCGCCACCCGCGCCATCCGGGAGACTGACCGTGCAGGACCGCCCCGCCGCTCCGGAACTGCTCGACGCTGTGCGCGAGTTCATCACCACCGAGCTGCTGCCCACGGTCGGCGACGCGCGCCTGCGCTTTCGCACCCTGGTGGCCGCCAACCTGCTGGACATGCTGCGCCGCGAGCTGGCGCTGGAGCCGGCCCTGCTGCGCGCCGAATGGGAACGTCTCACCGCATTGCTGGGCGATGCCGATCTATCACCGGCGAACGAACGTGAGCTCGCCGCGGCGGTAGCCGCCCAGCACGCAATCCTGTGCACCCTGATCCGCGAAGACCGGGCACCGAACGACACCTTCACCGCGCTGACACACAGCGTGCGCGCCAAGCTCGAAATCGCCAATCCACGCTATCTGGACGGCTTCGAACCGGTCTAGGCTTCAAGGACGCCGACCGACACCGGGTGAGTTATCGCCATCCGCGTGGGCGGGCGCATGGGCAGACGGATGAGCGTGGATGTAGGCGTTTTAGCGCGATCGCTGCCCCCATGACTTTGAGCGGCTGCCAGTTGTTGGACGGCGTACATACCTGATCGGCTGGGTTACGCGTGGTTCACGATCGCGAACGCATCGAGCACATGGACCCTGCGGGTTGTGATGCACCGGACCGTGCGGCTCATTCGAGCCGATCTGGCTACACTCGGCGTGCCGGAGAGTGCCTACAAAAGCCTGAATCCGCCACGGACGCAGGCGATCAGTGCGGCGGCAGCGTTCCTGAGCTGCGACGGTCTGATAACACCCTCGGCAAGGTGGCCGTGCGACAAGCTCGTACTCTTTCCCAAGCAGACGGATGCTTCCGAGAGTGTCGATCTGATCACTAGCAAAACAGTCGACTGGGCCGTGGGCTGCAGGCAACGGCATGTTTGGTCACGATGCAAAACGTCAAATCCGTAACAGCGCGTCGATATTCCGGCGTCGCGGCTTGCCAGGGAGAATGCGCGTGACCCCAAATTTGTCGGCCCGTGCCAGTACTGAGCCTGGCGCGCACCCTTACCGACTCGCCTATAGGGCTGACATCGAAGGCCTGCGTGCGGTAGCCATTGTGCTGGTGGTCGCGGCCCACGCCGGGGTGCCGTGGCTGGCCGGCGGCTTTATCGGCGTGGACGTTTTCTTCGTCCTGTCCGGATACCTGATCACCGGCTTGCTGGTGCAGGAAATCCGCACCACCGGCCGCGTACGGCTGCTCGATTTCTACGCCCGGCGCCTGCGGCGCTTGCTGCCGGCCCTGTTACTCATGGTGATTGGCAGCGCACTGCTGGCGGCTGCGCTGCTGGCGCCGTTCGAGCAGCCCGCGCAGGCACAGGTGGCCACCGCCGCGTCGATGTGGTTGAGCAATCTGCATTTCATTTTTGCAAAGCTCGATTACTTCGGCCCGGCGGCGGGGACCAATCTGTTCTTGCACACCTGGTCGCTGGGGGTGGAGGAACAGTTCTACTTGGTGTGGCCGGTGCTGGTGCTGTTTCTGGTCGGTAGCTGGCAATGGCAGGGCGCCACCCGGAATTGGCAGCGCCTGCGCGGCGGCATGCTCGCCGCGGTGGGCCTGTGCCTGGTGCTGTCGGTGTTTCTGACCTACGCGCAGCCCGCTCAGGGGTTTTATTTGATGCCGTCGCGCGCCTGGCAGTTCGCGCTGGGCGCGGTCACGGTGCTGGCGTTTGCGGGTGACGGCCCGCGCACCGATCCTGCGCCGCGCGGGCCGGCGTGGGCCCGCTTTGCGGTGCGCCGCACCGTGGCCGGCTGGCTTGGTTTGACGCTGGTGCTGGGCGCCGGCGTGTTGCTGGACACGCACTACGCGTATCCGGGCGGGTGGGCGTTGCTGCCCTCGGTGGGTACGGCCTTGATCTTGGCCGCCGGCACACAAGCGTCGGCGCACGGTGTGGGCAGTGTGCTGTCGCTCGCCCCACTGCAGCGGCTGGGGCAAGTTTCTTACGCTTGGTACTTGTGGCACTGGCCGATTTTGATATTGGGCGCCACGGTCACGTTTATGGGTAGCCCGGCGCATCCGGCGCTGCTGGTCGGCGTCAGCCTGGGCTTGGCGTTTTTGTCCTATCACCTGATCGAGGCGCCGGTGCGCCGCAGCCGGGTATTCATCCATCGGCCGCTGGTGACACTGACGCTGTCGGTTGCGCTGATGGGCGCCACCGCCGTGCTGGGCGCGCGCTGGCAAGACACGGCCGCCGGCTGGGCGCTGCTGCCGCACCAGCGGGCCTACGCGGCGGTGCGTTCGGATTTGCCAGCCCTTTACGGCGTGGCGGGTTGCGATGAGTGGTATCAGTCGTCCCGCGTGCAGGTGTGCGGGTTTGGATCGGCCGATGCCGCACATACGGCGCTGCTGATCGGCGACAGTGTGACCATGCAGTGGTTTCCCGCCGCCATGCAGGCCTACGGCAGGCCTGGGTGGCGCCTGCTGGTCATCACCAAGTCGGCCTGCCCGCTGGTGGATGAGGCTTATTTCTACCCGCGTATCGGCAGAATCTATATCGAGTGCAGCGTGTGGCGCGACGCCGCACTGGCCGCCGTGCGTTCGCTGCGACCGGATGTTGTCCTGATGGGCTCCACCACGACCTACCCGTTCACCGAAACACAGTGGGTAGACGGCTCGCGGCGCGTGCTGGATGCGCTGGCGCCTGCGGCCGAACGCGTATTGATCATCCGCGCTACGCCCAGCCTCCCGTTCGATGGGCCGGGATGCCTCGCTCGCCACGCCTGGCGCAGCCCAATGTTGCCGGCACCACCCGGATGCAGCGCGCCGCTTGCCGACCGGCAGCGCGACGATATCCACGCCTGGGTTAGCCGCGCTGCCAGCGCGTATCCGAACGTCCAGATGCTCGACCTGAATCCCTTGGTCTGCCCGGATGGATTGTGCGCGGCCTCGCGCAACGGCGAGATGGTTTTTCGCGATTCCATGCACCTGACCGCCCGTTTCGTCAAAAGCCTCGGCCCCGCGTTCGCCCAACAGGTTGGTATGGGCGCACACCCTCAGGCACCTTCAGGGGGATCCTGAGGACGCGCTGCGCCCCTGTGGGAGCGGCACCCCTCGCCGCGAATCCTCCGGCCCCCATTCGGCCCGAGGGCGGGCCTCCCACAAGCAGAATCCGCGGGACGGGTGGAGCCGTCGTGGGAGCGGCATCCCCCGCCACGAATCCGCCGGCACCCCGTTCGGCCCGGGGGCGGGCCTCCCACACCTGAGCACTGCTGCGGAAGCGCCGTCATTCCAGGCAACCGAAATCGCGGGATATGGCTTTTGCCCAGCCCGCCCTACCGCCTGCTCGCCGCAGCACCGGCCAAGAGCCGCTCGCCCCTACATGCTGCGCCGGTACTGCCCGCCCACCTGATACAGCGCGTGGCTGATCTGGCCGAGGGTGGCGTGGCGCACAGCGTCCATCAGGGCGGCGAAGGTGTTCTCGCCGGCCGTGGCGGCCTGCTGCAAGCGGGCCAGGGCGGTCGGCGCGCTGGCGGCATGGCGAGCCTGAAAGCCGCTCACGGCGTCCAGCTGTAGCTGTTTTTCGTCAGCCGTGGAGCGGATCAGCTCGCCGGTGAATTCGGCATCCTGCACACCGTCGCGGGCCAGATAGGTGTTCACGCCCACGATCGGCAGGCTGCCGTCGTGTTTCTTGTGCTCGTAGTAGAGGCTTTCTTCCTGGATCTTGCCGCGCTGGTACTGGGTCTCCATGGCGCCCAGCACGCCGCCGCGCTCGGACAGGCGCTCGAACTCCTGATAGACGGCCTCCTCCACTAGGTCGGTCAGGTGCTCGATGATGAAACTGCCCTGCAGCGGGTTTTCGTTCTTGTTCAGGCCCAGCTCCTTGGTGATGATGAGCTGGATGGCCACCGCCCGGCGCACGGATTCCTCGGTCGGCGTGGTGATCGCCTCGTCGTAGGCGTTGGTGTGCAGGCTGTTGCAGTTGTCGTACAGGGCATACAGCGCCTGCAGCGTGGTGCGGATGTCGTTGAACTGGATTTCCTGCGCGTGCAGGGAGCGGCCGGAGGTCTGGATGTGGTACTTCATCATCTGCGCCCGGGGGCTGGCGCCGTAGCGCTCGCGCAGGGCGCGCGCCCAGATGCGCCGCGCCACGCGGCCCAGCACCGCGTATTCGGGGTCCATGCCGTTGCTGAAGAAGAACGACAGGTTGGGCGCGAAGTCGTCGATGGCCATGCCGCGGGCCAGGTAGTACTCGACGATGGTGAAGCCGTTGGCCAGCGTGAAGGCGAGCTGGCTGATCGGGTTCGCGCCGGCCTCGGCGATGTGGTAACCGGAGATCGACACCGAGTAGAAGTTGCGCACCTGCTGGTCGACGAAGTACTGCTGGATGTCGCCCATCATGCGCATGGCGAATTCGGTGCTGAAGATGCAGGTGTTCTGGGCCTGGTCTTCCTTCAGGATGTCCGCCTGCACGGTGCCACGCACGGTCTTTAGCGTGTCGGCCTTGATGCGGGCGTAGGTGTCCGCATCCACCAGCTGATCGCCGCTCACGCCAAGCAGGCCCAGGCCCAGGCCGTCGTTGCCTTGCGGCAGCTCGCCGGCGTAGGTCGGGCGTGGCTGACCGGCCAGTAGTTGGTCGATTTTTTGCTGCGCCTGCGGCCACTGTCCGCTCGCGCGCAGGTGTTTTTCCACCTGCTGGTCGATGGCGGCGTTCAGGTACATGGCCAGGATCATCGGCGCCGGGCCGTTGATGGTCATCGACACCGAGGTGGTCGGGCTGCACAGGTCGAAGCCCGAGTAGAGCTTTTTCATGTCGTCCAGGCAGCAGATGGACACGCCGGAGTTGCCGACCTTGCCGTAGATGTCCGGGCGCGGGTGCGGGTCCTCGCCGTACAGGGTGACCGAGTCGAAGGCGGTCGACAGGCGCGCCGCCGGCTGGCCCAGCGACAGGTAATGAAAGCGCCGGTTGGTGCGCTCGGGCGTGCCCTCGCCGGCGAACATGCGGGTCGGATCCTCGCCCGCGCGCCGGTAGGGGTAGACGCCGCCGGTGTAGGGATAGGCGCCCGGCAGGTTCTCGTTGCCCAGGTACCGCAGCAGCTCGCCCCAGTCGCGGTAGCGCGGCGGCGCGAGCTTGGGAATGCGCAGGCGCGACAGGGTCTCGACGTAGTTGTCGCCGGTCACGGCCCGGCCGCGCACGTCGTAGCTGTAGTGCTCGGCGGTGACGGCATCGCGGCGCGCCGGCCACTGGCGCAGCAGGTCGATCGATTCATCGCTGAGCTCGCCCAGCGCCGCGTTGTAGCGCTGGCGCAGGGTCAGCAGGCTGCGGTCGCCGCCTTCGCCCAGCGCGGCCTGCGGATACGGGGTCAGCGGCGCCGGCAGCGTCGCATCTTCCAGGGATTCGAGGCTCTGGTAATGGCTCTGGGCCAGGCTGGCGGCATCCGCCTCGTGCTCCAACCGGGCACGGATGGCGCGGCCTTCGGCGGCGATCTCGGCCAGGTAGCGGCTGCGGCTGCCGGGGATCAGCGCCTGTGCCCGCGGCTGGCGGTGGGTCACGTCCAGCTGCGGCGTCCAGCGCGCCGCATCCAGGCCCAGCTTGTCCACCAATCGCCGGCACAGGGACACGAACAGCCAGTTCACGCCCGGATCGTTGAACTGGCTGGCGATGGTCGGGAATACCGGCACCTGGTCGTCCGGCAGCTCGAAGGCCGCCCGGTTGCGCTTCCACTGCTTGCGCACGTCGCGCAGGGCGTCCTCGGCGCCGCGTTTCTCGAACTTGTTCAGCACGATGAGCTCGGCGTAATCGAGCATGTCGATCTTTTCCAGCTGCGTGGCGGCGCCGTACTCGCTGGTCATCACGTAGATCGGCAGATCGACCAGATCGACGATTTCCGTATCGCTCTGGCCGATGCCGGCGGTCTCGACCAAGATCAGCCCAAAGCCGCAGTCGGCCAGGAAGTCGATCTCGTCCTTGAGCACCACGGACGTTGCCAGGTGCGAGCGGCGCGTGGCCACCGAGCGCATGAAGATGCGTTCGTCGGCCAGCGCATTCAGGCGGATGCGGTCGCCCAGCAGCGCCCCGCCGGTGCGCCGACGGGTCGGGTCCACCGCCAGCATGGCTACGCGCAGGTCCGGGAAGTGGCGCGTGAAGCGCAGCAGCAGCTCGTCGGTGAGGCTGGATTTGCCCGCACCGCCAGGGCCGGTGATGCCCAGCACCGGCGGGCGGGCCGCGCCGGGCTTGGGCCACACGCCGGACAGGCGCGACTTGGCCGGACCGTCGCCGTGCAGGTTCTCGATCGCCGTCAGGCAGCGGGCGATGGCCAGGTGCTCCGTCGGGCCGGCCGGGCGGGTCGGCAGCGTCTCCACGCGGTGCTCGGCGGTGCGGGCGAGCATGTCGGCGATCATGCCTTCCAGACCCATCGCGCGGCCGTCGTGCGGGCTGTAGATGCGCTCCACGCCGTAGGTTTCCAGCTCACGGATCTCGGCCGGCACGATGACCCCGCCGCCGCCGCCGAACACGCGCACGTGGGCGGCGCCGGCCTCGCGCAGCAGGTCCACCATGTACTTGAAGTACTCCACGTGCCCGCCCTGGTAGGACGACACGGCGATGCCGTCGGCATCCTCCTGCAGGGCGGCGCGCACGATCTCCTGCACGCCGCGGTTGTGGCCCAGGTGGATGACCTCTGCGCCCTGGTCCTGCATCAGCCGACGCATGATGTTGATGGCCGCGTCGTGGCCATCGAACAGCGAAGCGGCGGTGACGAAGCGCAGCGGCCGGCTGGCCGTCACCGCCGCGATTTCGGGCGAGCGCTGAGGGTGCATGCGAGGACTCCGTGATGCGGTTGGCGCGCTGCCGATGCGGCAGGTGCTGTCGTGGAGGGCATTCTAAACGGGCGTCAGGGTGCCGCGTGCCAACGCAGCCAAGCCGTCTCGCTGCTACCGAAAAGGCGGGCTAAGTCCCCGCCGCCCCGGTGCTGCTGCCAGCGCCGCCCTTATGGCATGCGTTCTGCATACAGCACTGCATACTAGGTGGCAACGGGAGGGGCAGAGTGACTCGGACGGTATCGATTCATTCCTATCGCGGCGGAACCGGCAAGTCCAATCTGGTGGCCAATCTGGCGGCGGCGCTGGTGCGCGCCGGCCAGCGCGTGGGCGTTGTGGATACCGACATCCAGTCGCCGGGCATCCACGTGCTGTTCGGCCTGACGCCGGACCAGATCGGCCGCACGCTGAACGACTTTCTGTGGGGCAATTGCGAGATGCTCGCCGCCACCTACGACCGAACGGTGGTGCTCGGCTCGTGCACCGGATCGGTGCATCTGGTGCCTTCGAGCATCAAGGCGGGCGATATTGCCCGCATCGTCAAGCATGGCTTTGACGTAGCCCTGCTCAATGACGGTTTTCAGCAACTCAGCCGGGCGCTGGATCTCGATTTCCTCTTGGTCGACACCCACCCTGGCGTGAACGAGGAAACGCTGCTGTCGATCGCCGTGTCCGACACGCTGCTGTTGATCGTGCGCCCGGACCGGCAGGACTTCCAGGGCACGGCGGTTACCGTGGACCTGGCCCGGCAACTGGACGTGCAGGACGCAAACATCGTGCTCAACAAGGTGCTGCCGGGCATGGACCGGGCGGTCCTGAAGGCGCGCGCCGAAGAAGCCTTCGGCATTCCGGTGCTGGCGATATTGCCACTGTGCGAAGGGCTGCTCAGCCTGGGCAGCGAAAGCATATTCGGCCTGAGTTCGCCGGATGATCCCTACGCGGTCGCCGTGAGCGCCATGGCCGCCCGCTTGTTGCGCTAGCCCGCGGCCAGGAGACAGCTAGATGGAGGATCGGCCTTCCGATATTGGCGCCCTGGTGCGCGGCATTCGTACCGCGGTGTCGCCGTTTCGAAGCACCCTGCGCGAGTTGCAACAGCGCTACCGGGACCTGCAGGACGGCCGCGTGGCGGACTACATTCCGGAGCTGGCCACGGCCGATCCGGCCTGGTTTGGCATTGCGGTGGCCGGCGCCGCGGATGGGCAGCTGTTCGAGGCCGGCAACTGCGAGCAGGAGTTCACCATCCAGTCGATATCCAAGCCGTTCGTGTTCGGCCTGGCGCTGGAGGACCACGGCCGCGAGGCGGTCGCCGCCCGGGTGGGCGTCGAGCCGACCGGCGATGCCTTCAATTCCATCATCAAGCTGGACGAGGGCAGCCACCGGCCGCACAACCCGATGGTCAACGCCGGCGCCATTGCCACCGCGGCCCTGATCAAGGGCGACACACACGTCGAGCGCCTGAACCGCCTGCTGGACATGTTCGGCCGCTACATCGGCCGCCGGCCGAAGGTGGACGTGGCGGTGTACGCATCGGAGCGTCAGACCGGACATCGCAATCGCTCCATCGCGCACCTGCTGCTGAATTTCGGCATGCTGCCGCCGAACGTGGAGGAGGTTCTCGATCTGTACTTCCAGCAGTGCTCGATCCTGGTGACCACGCGCGACCTGGCCATGATGGCGGCCACACTGGCCAATGGCGGCGTCAACCCGGTCACCGGCGTGCGCGCCCTGCAGGCCGAGTACGTGCAGGACCTGCTGAGCATCATGTACACCTGCGGCATGTACGACTACGCCGGCCAATGGGCTTACGATGTCGGGCTTCCTGCCAAAAGCGGCGTCTCCGGAGGCGTCATGACAGTCGTGCCCGGTCGCATGGGAATGGCCGTTTTTCCCCCGCCACTGGACAGCCACGGCAACAGCGTGCGCGGTGTGGCGGTGTGCCGGGAGCTGTCGCAACGCTTCGGCTTGCACTGCTTCGGGAGCGCCCCGCCAGCGGACGCCGCGCAACTGCCGTGGCCTGCACACGCCCGGGTGACGCCGTCGGCCCCACCGGCATGAGCTCGTTGTTCCCGGGGGCGCCGGTCGAGCTGTCGGCGCACCTGTTGCACGACCTGCGCACGCCGGTCAACGCCATTCTGGGTTACGCCAACCTGCTGGTCGAAGACACCCCGGACGACGTCGAGTTGCAGCGGCGGGTCGAGCCGGTACGCCGGTCCGGTGAGCGGCTGAACGACCTGATCGGAACACTGCCGCGCAGCGGGCCACTGCCGGCCGACTGGCTGCCATCGCTGCAGGCGCCGCTGGCCGAGCTTGAAACGGGCATCGCCGGCTTGCGGTCGTGGGACGGCGCACCGCAGGAGGACGTGGATCACATCGAAACGGCGCGCGGCAGACTGCTTGAACTGCTCGCCCGACTGGCCGTCAACGACGACCCGACGCGGCTTCGAAGCGCTCCCCAGCCACAGTCGGCGCCCTCATCGCTGCCGCAATCGCCGCTCGTGGCGCCCACCGGCAGCAGCATTCTGATCGTCGACGACACTGACCTGAACCGTAACCTGCTCAGCCGGCGCCTGCAGCAGCTCGGCCACCAGGTGGACGCGGTTGGCGATGGCGATACCGCCCTGCGCATGCTGCGCCGCCGTCCGTATGACCTGCTGCTGCTGGACATCATCATGCCGGGGCTGGACGGCTATCAGGTACTCGAACTGCTGCGGGCCGATCCCGAACTGTCGTCATTGCCGGTACTGGTCATCTCCGCGCTGACGCAAATGGACAGTGTGGCGCGCTGCATCGATCTGGGCGCCGTGGATTTTCTGCCCAAGCACGTCGATCCGGTGGTGCTGCGCGCGCGCGTAACCCGCTCGATCGAGCAAAAGCGCGCCCGGGATCGCGAAACCGGCTACCTGAAGGACGTGGCCAAACTGACCGCGGCGGCCGCCAGCGTGCGCGATGGCCAGCGCGTGGATGAGGCCGAACTCGAGCGGGTCGGGCAGCGCGCCGACGACCTGGGCGAACTGGCGCGGGCCTTCGGGCGCATGGTGCGCGAATTCAACCAACGGGAGGCCGCCCTGCGCGCCCAGCTGGCCGAAGTGCACCGGCTGGAAGTCGACGCCGCCAGCCGCTCGCAGGCGGTGGCCGAAATCACCGAAAGCGAGTATTTCCGCAATCTGCGCGCCAAGGCTCGCGCCCTGCGCGAACGGTGAGCCACGCCTGCGCTGCTCAGGCAGCTCCGGTTTTTGCCAGCAAGCCGGCGATCTTGCCCAGCAGCCGGTCCAGGTCGATCGGCTTGGTGTCGTAATCATCGCAGCCCGCGGCCATGGCCTTGTCGCGGTCTTCGCTCATCGCATGCGCGGTCAGGGCGATCACCGGGATGTGTGCCGTGGCCGGATCGGCCTTCAGGCGGCGGGTGGCCTCCCAGCCGTCGAGTACCGGCAGACTCATGTCCATCAGTATCACTGCCGGCGCGTCGCTGAAGGCGCGTGCAAGGCCGGCCGCCCCGTCCTCGGCCATCACCACGTCGAAGCCCTTGCGCAGCAGCCGCCGCGACAGCATGTCGCGGTTCATCTCGTTGTCCTCGACCAACAGAACCTTTGCCATCTTCGTTCAACCTCCCGCCGCCCGGGCCTGCGGGCTCACATCCTGCAGGGCGAGGCTGATCTGTGCCTGCAGTGCGCCGCGCGTCAGGGCAGATTTGCTGATTCGCAGCGCCCGATAGCGGTCCAGCTCAAACTGTTCGTCGTCAGCCAGCTCCTGCGACGTGACGACGATGACCGGCGTCGGAACGCGATCCTGTTCGCCAGCGCGCAGTCGGGTCAGAAACTCCCGCCCGCCCATGCCCGGCATCAGCCAGTCCAGGAGTATCAGGTCCGGCGGGCGCTGCTGCATCACCTCGAACGCCTGCCAGCCGTCGTTCGCCTCCATGATCTGCCAGCTGCCGTCAGCCAGCGCCCGCCGGGTCAGCGCCCGCGACTCCGCGTCGTCGTCGACCACCAGCACCGTCCCCTCCTGCGGCACCAAACCGCAACGGCGCAGACTGGCAGCCAGCTGCTGGCGGTCGACCGGCTTGGTCATGAAGTCCGCCGCCCCCAGCGCGAATGCCATCTCGCTGTCGTCGAGCATGGTCAGCACGATGACCGGAATGGCCCGCGTCTGCTCATCGGCCTTCAGCGAGGACAGGACAGACCAACCGTCGGTTCGCGGCATCAAGACATCGAGAATGACCGCCTGTGGCCGCAGGCGCTTGACGATGTCCAGCCCCTCATCGCCGGTGCTGGCCGTGACCACGCGATAGCCCTCGCGGTTCAGCAACCGACCCATCAGTTCGAGCATGCCCGGGTCGTCGTCGATCACCAGTACCAGGTCGCCGCCCTGCTGGGCAGTGATGGGCGACTGCGCTGTGGGCGCGTTGTCCTGGGCAGCGGTTTCACTGACATGCACCGGCAGGTCGATGGTAAACGTCGAGCCGACGCCGGCAATCGAACGCACACTGATGTCGCCACCCATCATGCGACAGAAGCGCCGGCTGATACTCAAGCCCAGGCCGGTACCACCAAAACGGCGGGCCGTGGACGAATCGGCCTGCGCGAAATCCTCGAATACCTTGCCCACCTGCTGTTCGGTCATGCCGATACCGGTGTCGGTCACGCTGAAGCGCAGGCGCGGGCGCGGACCCTCGGCCAGCAGCTCGACGCCCAGGGTGATGGTGCCGTGGTCGGTGAACTTGGCGGCATTCGACAGCAGGTTGAACAGCGATTGGCGCAGCCGCGTCAGGTCGGCGTGCATGGAGCCGGGATCGTCAGGCACCTGCAACACCAGCGTATTGCTGTTCTTGGCCACCAGCGGGCGCACCGTGTCGACCACATCCGTGAGCAGGGCCTGCACCGGGAAGGTTTCGAGGCTCAGCTCCATCTTGCCGGCCTCGATCTTGGACAGGTCCAGGATGTCGTTGATCAACGCCAGCAGGTGCTTGCCTGAACTGCGGATGCGTTCCAGATCCTGTGCCATCTGCTCGGCGTCCGGATCATCGGCACGGTCGCCAAGGTCATCCAGCAGCATTTCGGTGTAGCCAATGATGGCGTTCATCGGCGTGCGCAACTCGTGGCTCATGTTGGCCAGAAAAGCGCTTTTCAACTGATTGGCCTGCTCGGCCGCCTGACGTGCCTCGTCCGTGCTGCGAGCTGCCTGCTGCAACTGACCGGCCATCTGGTTGATGCCGCGGGCCACATCCGCCAGCTCGTCGTCATGCTCCAGGGGAATACGGTAGGCAAGGTCGCCGCCGCCGATGCGCTGCGCACCGGCATTCAGCTGGATCACGCGGCGGCGCAGGAAGACAAAGAAATGCAGGGTCACCACCACCACCAGCACGCCGGTGATCAGCAGGTTGGCGATGCTCACCCGCCGGGTCAGGCGCTCGACGGACGCATCCTGAGCCGCCACGGCGTCGGCATGCGCTTGCTGCGCCGCCTGTAACGCGGCCAGGTGCACGCGAATCCGGCGCAACAGGGAATCGCTTGCCTCGTGCGTCGGCCAGCTGCCGCTGCGCAGTTCATCCACCGCCTTGCGCAGGGCCTGCAGATCGGTGCTGCCGGCCAGGGACTCGCTGCTGGCAAGGCCTGTGAGCGCGTCTTCCAGCGCGGCCAAAGGAGCAGCTTCCATGGCCCCGGAACGCGGGTCCAAGGCCCGTAATTGCAGCTCGGCGCGGGCCAGCAGCAACTGGCTTTCGGCCGCATCCAGGATGCGTTCGACGCTGTTCGAGCGAAAAAACTGCGCCCCCAGGGCCAGCGCCACATTGATCCCGAACAGCAGCAGGATCAAACCGAACGACAGCAACAGCCGCTGCGCAATCGTCACGGGCCGAGCCCTGCAATCATCACGGGCTGAGCCCTTCCGGCAGCGGCGCAATACCCTGCCTACGGTTGATTTCGTGGGGCTCCGGCGGCACCGGCAATTTGCCGCCGGTCCACTCGATCACTGCCCCGGCGCGGCGATCGCGCGCGAGCGTCGGCGGCAGTACATCGCGACGGCGACGGTCCTTCAGCCCCGAATACCCGCATTTGCAACTTGCACTGGTGCAGCCGCCGAGCGGCAGCAGCGGCGCGCGATACAAATCGAACACCTGCGTGCGCAGGGCCTGCGCAACCTGGCAGGCGCCCTGGGGTGGCAGACGCAGCATGATCGCCCAGTAGTCGCCCGAGCGCTGCAGTTCCTGTAGATGCGCCTTGGGCTGGCGCGGGAACTTTCGTTGATTGGTCCTGGCTCGGCCTGCGCGCGCTGGCGCCACCTCACGACGCGAGCCCAGCAGCCCCCACAGGGCGCTGAAAGCGACCCCTGCCAGAACCGGCAACGGCAACAACCAGGCCGCCAGCACCCAGTCGGCACCGGAAAGCGCCTGCCAAAGCTGGGCCGCGCCCGCAATCAGCAGGCTCACCGTCAGCCAGAATAACCAGCGTAACCACCCGCTGCGCCTGGGCTTGCTCGCACGCACGTCGTGTCCCTGCGAAAGTATCTTCGATTGGTGGGGCTGTTGTATGCCACAAAGTATGGATGCAAATGGTTGAAAAACCAACCTTGCCAACAGGATGATGGCACGGCCTGAACCACAAAATCCTGTGGCACGTGTCACTGAAGTACAAGCGGGCACGCACGGACCACGCCCGTCTGCGAAGCGCCGGGCATCGAGCCGGTCAAGGAACGACGCGATCCGGCGTCAATGCCGAATTCGCCCAGGAACCGTGCCGCTATCGCCCAGGATCGCGTTGCCGAGCCATCCGGAGCAAGCCTTGGTGTGGCACGTTGCGCCGCCCGTGGGGATCGATCCGGCCCTGCCGGGAATGATGGATGAGCAGACTGCGGCGATGGCCGCCGCGGCCGGATCAGACGATCAGCGCAAACACCACGCCGACCGCCACGATGGCGACGACGGTGGCAATCAGGGCCTTGGGCAGGGTGTCGATCATGCGCTACAGGAATGTGCCGCGAGGGCAGGCTTCGAAAATGGCTCCCCGGGACGGGCTCGAACCGCCGACCCAGTGATTAACAGTCACTTGCTCTACCGACTGAGCTACCGGGGAAGAAAAGGCCGCGTAGTCTAGGTGCCGTGCGGGCGGCTGGTCAAGGCGCAAACGGCCATCAGCCGAGAGCTACTTTAAGCCGGCGCATGGCCTCCTTGAGGTTGTCCATGCTGGTGGCGAACGACAGGCGCAGGTAGCCGGGGGCGCCAAAGGCGCTGCCGGGCACCAGGGCGACCTCGGCCTTTTCCATCAGCCAGGCGGCGAACTCGACGTCGTCGCTGACCCCCGGCGTGGCGGCGATGGCGTCGGCCACGCTGAAGAAGCAGTAGAACGCCCCGTCGGCCGGCGCGCAGCGGATGCCCTTGATGTCGTTCAGCGCCGCCACCACGAAGTCGTGGCGCTGCTTGAAGGCAGTGTTCATCTGCTGGATGAAGCCCTGATCGCCTTCCAGGGCGGCCTGCGCCGCCACCTGCGAGATGGAACAGGCGTTGGACGTGCTCTGCGACTGGATCTTGGCCATCTCGCTGATGACGCGGGCATCACCGGCGGCGTAGCCGATGCGCCAGCCGGTCATCGAATACGCCTTCGAGACGCCGTTGAGCACCATCGTGCGCTCGTACAGCGCCGGGCAGGCGTTCAGGATGTTGCGAAACGGCGCGCCGTCCCAGCGGATGTGCTCGTACATGTCGTCGCTGGCGATCCACACCTGCGGGTGGCGCAGCAGCACCTCGGCCAGGGCGGCCAGTTCGGCTTCCGAATAGACGCTGCCGGTGGGATTCGACGGGCTGTTGAGCACCAGCAGTTTGGTGCGCGGCGTGATGGCCGCCTCCAGCTGCGCCGGGCTGATCTTGAAGTGGCCGTCCAGATCGGTTTGCAGGATCACCGGCGTGGCGCCGGCCAGCAGCACGATGTCCGGATAGGACACCCAGTACGGCGCCGGGATGATGACCTCGTCGCCCTCCTCCAGCAGCACCTGCGCCAGGTTGTAGAAGCTCTGCTTGCCGCCGGACGAGACCAGAATCTGCGCCGGCTGGTAGCTGAGACCGTTCTCGCGCGCGAACTTGTCGACGATGGCGCGGCGCAACTCGGGCGTGCCCTCGACCGCCGTGTATTTGGTGAAGCCGCGGTCGATGGCGGCCTTGGCGGCGTCCTTGATGTGCTGCGGCGTGTCGAAATCCGGCTCGCCGGCGCCCAGGCCAATCACCTTGCGCCCGGCGGCCTGCAGCTCCTTGGCCTTGGCGGTGACGGCCATGGTGGCGGACGGCTTGATGGCGGCGACGCGGGCGGCGAGCTTGAGTTCCACGGTGGTTACCCCGATATGGGCAGACGGCAAAAAAAGGGCGGCTAATATACGAGTTTGCCCGCCGCCAGCGTACCCCATGAGCCAACCGTTCCAACTCGTCAGTCCCTACGCGCCGGCCGGCGACCAGCCGCAGGCCATCGCCCGCCTGATCGAGGGGCTGCAGGCCGGCGAGGACGCGCAGGTGCTGCTGGGCGTCACCGGCTCGGGCAAGACCTTCACCATTGCCAACGTCATCCAGGCGGTGCAGCGCCCGACCATGGTGCTGGCGCACAACAAGACCCTGGCGGCGCAGTTGTACGCGGAGTTCCGGGATTTCTTTCCGCACAACGCGGTCGAGTACTTCGTCTCCTACTACGACTACTACCAACCGGAAGCCTACGTGCCGGCGTCCGACACCTATATCGAGAAGGACGCCTCCATCAACGCGCAGATCGAGCAGCTGCGCCTGTCCGCCACCAAGGCGGTGCTGGAGCGGCGCGACGTGATCGTGGTGGCGTCGGTGTCGGCCATCTACGGCCTGGGCGACCCGCGCATGTACCTGAGCATGGTGCTGCACCTGTCGCGCGGCGAGCGCATCGACCAGCGCGCCATCCTGCGCCGCCTGGCCGAGCTCCAGTACACGCGCAACGACCTGAACCTAACGCGCGGCACCTACCGCGTGCGCGGCGAGATCATCGACGTGTTCCCGGCCGAGTCGGAGACCGACGCCGTGCGCATCGAGCTGTTCGATGACGAAATCGAGTCGCTGGCCTACTTCGACCCGCTGACCGGCGCCATCCAGCGCCGCGTGCCGCGCCTGACCATCTACCCCAAGACCCACTACGTCACGCCCAAGGACACCATCCGCGCGGCAGTGGAGCAGATTCGCCAGGAACTTGGCCCGCGCCTGACCGCCCTGCGCGACGCCGGCAAGCTGCTGGAAGCCCAGCGCCTGGAGGAGCGCACGCGCTTCGATATGGAGATGCTGCAGGAGCTCGGCTACTGCTCCGGCATCGAGAACTACTCGCGCTACCTGTCGGGCCGCGGCCCCGGCGAGGCGCCGCCGACCCTGTTCGACTACCTGCCGCCCGACGCCCTGCTGGTGGTGGACGAGGCGCACGTCATGACCCCGCAGCTGCGCGCCATGTACCGCGGCGACCGCTCGCGCAAGGAAGTGCTGGTCGACTACGGCTTTCGCCTGCCCTCGGCGCTGGACAATCGGCCGCTGAAGTTCGAGGAATGGGAGCGCCTGGCGCCGCAGACCATCTTCGTTTCCGCCACGCCAGGGCCGTACGAACTCGGCCGCACGTCCACCGTCATCGAACAGGTGGTGCGCCCGACCGGCCTGGTCGACCCGGAGGTCGAAATCCGGCCGGTGGCCACGCAGGTGGACGACCTGCTGTCGGAAATTACCCGCTGCGCGGCCGCCGACCAGCGCGTGCTGATCACCACGCTGACCAAGCGCATGGCCGAGGACCTGACCGAGTACCTGTCCGAGCACGGCGTGCGTGTGCGCTACCTGCACGCCGACGTCGAGACCGTGGAACGGTCCGAGATCATCCGCGACCTGCGCCTGGGCGCCTTCGACGCGCTGGTCGGCATCAACCTGCTGCGCGAGGGCCTGGACATGCCCGAAGTGGCCCTGGTGGCCATCCTGGACGCCGACAAGGAAGGCTTCCTGCGTTCCGAACAGTCGCTGATCCAGACCATCGGCCGCGCCGCGCGCAACCTGAACGGCCGGGCCATCCTGTACGCCGACCGCATCACCGGCTCAATGCAGCGCGCCCTGGCCGAGACCGACCGCCGCCGCGCCAAGCAGATCGCCTACAACGCCGAGCACGGCATCACCCCGCGCGGCGTGCAAAAGGCCGTCGGCGAACTGCTCGACATCGGCCGCAAGGAACCGGCCCAGGAACGCCGCCGGGTGGCCAAGGTGGCCGAGGACGCCGCCGATTACGGCGCCATGTCGCCGCGCCAGATCGGCCAGCTCATCGCCCGCCTGGAACAGGACATGTATCGCCACGCCGAGAACCTGGAATTCGAACAGGCGGCGCAGGTGCGCGATCGCATCCACGCCATCCGCGAGCTGGCCCTGCGCGGCGGGGCGGTGGATGTCGTCCTGCCGTAACTCAACGGACGGGGCCCCGCTCTTGGGGCGCAAGGAAACGCTTGCGTCTTGACGCTCCCCATCCCCAGGGGAACGTTCCCGGCTCGACGGTTGCTACCACTCGGTGTCCGGGTCGTGGGGCCTGCAGGCCGGCGCGCAGTCGTACGGTTAGGTGGTGTTTCTGGTGACCGGCGCGGCGCTGAACCACCTGCGTGAGACGAAGGGCTGGGTGCTCGGCGTCGGGCCGACGCCGGTGCTGGTCGACGAGGGAGCAGCCAAGAATCTGTTTACCTCCACGCTCAAGGATGATGCGTATGCCTTCAGCTTCAGCCAGCAGGAGCTGATGGCGGGGCTCACCATCGGGGACACGAAGATATCCCGCATCGAGCGCTGACGGCCGTTGATGCCGGGCCGCGGGGCGGGACCCGGCCCGCGTGTCTGACCGCTCAGCCGACCGTCGGCAGCCGCTTCAGCGCGTCCGCGATGGCGGTTTCGGGGTAGTCGTAATCGCGCAGTTCCCCGGCGAAATAGCGGTCATACGAGGCCATGTCGAAATGGCCATGGCCGGACAGGTTGAAAAGAATCACCCGCGGCTCGCCGGCCTGTTTCGCCTCCAGTGCTTCGTCGATCGCGGCGCGGATGGCGTGGTTGGACTCCGGCGCCGGGATGATGCCCTCGCTGCGGGCGAACAGCACGCCGGCCTCGAAGGTGGCCAGCTGCGGCACGGCGCGTGCCTCGACGATGCCGGCGTGGCGCAGCTGCGCCACCAGCGGCGCGCTGCCGTGGTAGCGCAGGCCGCCAGCGTGGATGCCGGGCGGCACGAAGTCGTGCCCCAGGGTGTACATGCGCATGATGGGCGTCAGCCCCGCCGTGTCGCCGTAGTCGTAGGCATAGGCGC
>LNAQ01000054.1_pt1 | contig 18201 bp, 15 predicted proteins | sample 602591 | NCBI WGS metagenome assembly LNAQ01 (sample SAMN02440304, study PRJNA202911) | soil metagenome | biome: Subtropical and temperate rainforests or woodlands; isolation source: soil samples (1 kg each in a 20% v/v slurry with milli Q water) were... ... | reverse complement strand
TTAAAGCTACCAAAAATAAATCCGCGATACGACTCGACTCGCGCAACCGAACGCAACCCTAGCCCCTCGCGCGAAAAGCTGGGACCAAACTCATTCTCACGCTGTGCCTCCAGCAGCTCCCCCTGCAACCCAAAAACCCACCCATGATATGAGCAAGTGAAAACCCGCTTGTTTCCCTTTTCCGTTCGACAAACTCTCGCTCCTCGGTGCGAGCATGGTTCACCAGCCCTCGTACAACATTGTCCCGCCCGCGAACGACGATAACTTCCCGCCTTCCCATCGAGGCCACCATATAATCACCCGGCTTGGGCAATTGACTCTCATGCCCCAAATATATCCAGTTGCCTTCAAATATCTTCTCCATCTCCAAATCAAAAATCTGCGGGTCCGTATATACCGCCCTGTCGAGCACAAACTGACCACTCGATGAATCAAATTCAAAACACTTTTGCGGCGCAAAAACGCCCCCGACCCCACCAATACGAGTGTTAGCATTCATATCATTACCTCCAGCGTATCCTATTACACACTTGCATTCATAGCCCATTCTCACGACTGGGAAATGGCCATCTACCAGCCAGCAACGCCTCTTTATTATTTTTAACTACCGTATATTTCATCAACATTCAACACTTCGCCGGACTAGCAACAACTCGGTTTCGCGCCGCCTCCGCCCCTTCGGCCTCCCAGCCACGATCTTGACCCAACAATCTACCAGCCAGCGCCGGCAATAGCACCAAAGCGCCCAACATATTGAATAAAAACATGAAAATCAAAAGCAATGCCATATCTACCTGAAATTTAAGCGGGGAGAGGAGCCAACACAACATACCAAAAGACATTGTTACCGCCGTAAACACAATCGGTCGCCCCGCATATCCGAGAGCGTACTCAAACGCTTCCTCGGTGCTCTTTCCTGCCCTGAGATACGCCATTGCGCGCGCCAGAAGGTAAATACCATAATCCACACCAACACCTACGCCCAACGCAACCACAGGCAAGGTCGGGATCTTCAACCCGATATCCATCCACGCCATAACGGCATCACACATTACCGCCGACAGTGCCAGCGGAACAATCACACACACTGCCGCGCGCCATGACAGGAATGTCGCCAAGCACAACATCCCAGTAGCGAAAAACAGACTGCCAAGCATCGTCAATTGCGCTCTCTCTATAACATCATTGATCGCCGCCATAACCCCTACGTTACCGAGCGCGAGTCTAAAGTCTACCAACCCACCTGCGCGTTTCTCGGTGTACCCCGCAATATCGTGTACAAGCGCATTGATGATGTCCGCGTCATGGCCTTTCGTATAAACCGTTATCGGCAATGCCGAGCAGTCAGCATTAAATAGACCTGCACTCAACTCGATGGGGCGAATAGTTAGAGCAATTAATGTCGACGCCTCCGGAATCATACTCCATTTCGGATAGCCCTCATTATTTCCCACGTAGCCCTTCTTGACGTAATCTGGTAGCGCCACCACCGATTGAACATAAGGCTTTTTTCGGAGCTCCCACTCTAACGCCTCGATCTCCGCCAGTACCTGCGCGTCAGTACAGCTTTCCGGCTTGCTTTCTGCCACAACCACAAAGCTGTCTACACCAATCGCATATGACCCGGCGATAGCCTTTACATCTAGATTATATTGAGAATCCGGATACAACTCCGGAACCCCATCACCAACATCACCCACTCTAAGCTGACTACGCCCTTGCAACCCGACGGCGAGCAAAATAAACGCAATTATTAAAACCGGCACACCCCTTCGTACACGCGTCAAAGTTGCCAGGCCCCGAAAAACACTGCCAACAACGTCGCTGCTTTGCCGGTGGGCGGAGTATTTAGGTGACAACAGACACAATACCGCCGGCAACAACAGCTTGTTTGTCACTATCATCACAAGCACGCCAGCCGACGCTATCACTCCCAACTCTTTTATTATAGGAATGTCAATCAACATAATAACTGCAAATCCAACAGCATTCCCTAGCAATGCAGTGGTACCAGGAATAAACAAACGCGTGAAAGCCTCTCTGGCAGCGTCTGTAGCAGTTGCGCCACCCGCCATGCTTTTAACCCATGCATTACACATCTGCACGGCGTGACTGACCGCTATAGCGAAAATCAGAAAGGGGACCAGGACCGACAACGGGTCCACGCCATAACCGAGAGCGCTTACAATTCCCAACTGCCATATGACAGCAACTAATGCTACAATAACAGCACAACTCGAGAGAACCCACCCGCCTACGAAGACCCTCAACATCACCAGCGTAACGGCGAGAGCGAGTACGAAATATTGACCGCCCTTCGTTACCGCATCAATCACTTCGCCGATAAATTTTGGGAACCCAATGATGGCTATCGAAATTTCTGCATCGGAGTATTTCTTTCGAATACGCTCTAGTTGCTTGGCGAATTCCTGGTAATCGAGTCGATTCCCCGCCGAATCAATTTCGAGCACCTCTGCGCGCACCAGAGCACCGTTTAAGTCACCCGCGACAAGACGACCCACCTCGTCCGACTTGAAGAGATTTTCTTTTATTTTCTGCAGCTCTGCGATATCAAGTTCACCGGCTCTCGCACGCATTTGCGAAGGAACAATATTGCCACCCCGAAATCCTTCTTCTGTTACAGCAACAAAATGGACGTTGGGGGTAAATATCGACCTTACCGACGGCCTATTAACGCCTGGGAGAAAAAAAACCTCGTCCGTTACCTTACTCAGGACCCCGAGAAATTTTGAGTCCTCAATTGCGCGCCCGCCCCCGTTACTCTTCTTGAATAATGCAACGACCAGTTCATTCCCTCCCCCGAACACCTTCTGATACGCTTGAAACGTCTTGGTGTACGGGTGATTTTTCGGGACCGACTTGGAATACCCAGGGTCTAACTGGACTTTGAGCGCCAATGGCACAAACATTGCCGTAATGAGAGCAAAAATAACAATCACAAGCCGATAGTTGGCGATTAGTAACTCACCAACCAAGCGAGCGACGTGGTCGAAACGTTCCTGAAGAGAGGGCGAACCGGTTTTCCAAGGTTTCATTTTCATTCGTCCCGCATCATGGCTTGATGATGGATAATCCATGTGTGGTGGCAAGCAGATAGCCGCCATTAAACTTGGCTATACCCATCACACTAGGCCGGCCAGGAATTTTTATGACATTCACAATTTTCTCTTCATGAAGTCTATCGATATCTCCCGTAGCGCCGCCTAACAACACACCTTGGCCTGCCTCGACTGCAACAAAGTACGGCTCGTTCTGTCCTGCAGCGCGAACGACTCGCCAATCACCGTCCTCCGGCGACCGCTTGAGAACAGTACCCCGTAGCCCAAATGCCAGCACAGAACCATTTGTAATACTAAGCCCACTGAACAACGATCCATTATAAGGAGATACTTCGCGCAGCCAGCTTTGTCCATTGTCGCTAGAGCGGTATATTCTTCCCGCCTCTCCGATGATGATTAGGTCCCCCCGATTTTGGAAGACGTCGTACAGGTGATAGTCGTCATCATCCTGAACTGACACCGTTAACCATTCTTTCCCGTAGTTCACAGTTCGAAGAATCTTTCCAAAGGCTCCCACTGCGATGCCGACCCCATCGTCGCCACACCAACAACTAAACAATGGCTCACTGGCCTGCGCTTCGTCTACCGCCCCCTCACGCGAGCGGAAGATCATCGCACGCGTCCACGAGTCTCCATCGTTACTTCGCCAAATTGCGCCGTCTTGCCCGGTCATCGCCAACGTGCCGTCGCGCCAAGCACACAACCCGGTAAGGCTGCTCTGGCCAACCGTCGTAAGAGCCACCCTAACGCCGGGAGGCAGCATTTGGTCTTCCGCTAACTTAACGACAGTACCGCGCGCACCGACGGCAACTAGCTTATCTCTATTGGTCCTAGCTAAGCCATAAAAGGATATCCCAACACTTTGTGAGAGCCAGTTCGTTTCTGATGATAACGCCGTGCCCGACACTACACAGCTAAATATGCTTAACACCACGGCAATGGCGGGCACTGACACGGAAAGGGATTTCATAAGACTCATCTTGTCCCCAGCAATCGCAAGCCTTGTGGCGACCAGAACCGTTTATCTAGGTATGCATCAAAGTCCGGAGGACTAGTTTCGTTATACCAGCTTGTATAAGTGCTGTATCGACCCGACGGAATATCATAATGCACATCACCCCAATAGTCGGTCGCCGGCAGTTCCCAGAAGTTGATCGTGAACGCTTCCATGAATCTCCAGTATTCACCGCGTTTATCGTAGACATCCTGCAATTGCGCCGTCCAAGAGTCTTCATCATAATATAAGACCCTTTTAGCGTACTGATGGCTCTGCCCTTCTAGTAGCTCGGCTTCTACCACCCACACCCTATGAAGCTCATACCTTGGCAGGTCCTGATTTAAGGTTGGATAATGCATTATGTCGTTTATTTTTACATCGCTCCTTGCCAACTTGTAGTTGTTATACGGCACAAAAATTTCCTTTCGCCCCTGCAGCGTAAATTTATATCTATCAAGCTTGCCAAAAAGAAAGTACCGGTCATCACCGGTGCGCAATCCGTCCGATCCCATCGCTGGATTATCATAAGATCCGACATCCGGGGCCACCCTTACGCGACGTTGACCAGCAGCGTACTGATATGCATACAACTCAGTTGGCGTTAAAGTCGCTTTTGCCATGGTCACAGGCCCTACCAAGCGCGCCGGCCCTTTGATATTGATAATCAGGCCAAACCAACCGTCCTTTAGCCAATCTAGCTTTTCTTCTCTTTCGGCTTGCGACATCTGCTGAGGAAACATCATATACTCTTCGATATCGCCAACCACGATATCTCCATTGTTGTACGCATTGATTGCCTTCCCGAGTCGGCGATAATACTTTCCTGTATACATAGTTTGATGGGAGTATTGTGCCTCAATCCCGTCTTTTGGGATTGGGAATGCAACACCGGCTGGAAGATCACCTCCGTACATGCCGTATCCATCAAGTCCACCATAGTTTGGCAGTGCCACGGTACGTGTAGCATTGGCAATAGTGGCCCGGTATATTTCGTCCGGATATCCCGCAGTACGGCGAGTAGGATAGACAATCATTTTATAAGAATCGGGATAGCGCTCAAACATGAGCTTCTGGCCTGGCGTCAATTTTTCTTCGTAGGCCTTGTAATTCGCCGCGGTTATGACAAATAATGGACTATCATCTTTGAAAGGATCAAAATCCCCGTGCATTTTTCCCTTTTCCCATTGTGGCGGGGGCGACGTGATGCCACCCGTCCACTCCGGGATGGATCCCGATTCATTGCCTTGACGAATAGCCCCCATAGGCGTCAGTGGCGTACCAGTCATTCCCAGCTGGGCGGCCTCTTCTTTTGATACCTTAGCTTGAACTGAAGGAACCATGGCCACTACTGCAACAAAAGGCACGAATAAATTCTTCATTTAATAATCCCCTAAAATGTAAATGTAAAGGCCGATGGTTGGCTAGAATGCGTAACTAAGTGTAAATGCCAAGAAGTCCCGGTCAAATATTGGATTTGCTGAACCCATATAATTCGTGTAGCTCAGATCTGCGTTCCAAGCAAGTTGGTAATCTACCGTCAGACCTACGGCCACGCTTTTCCTGCCATCAATAAACGTACCATCTGCGGACGTCCCATTTACATCATGCGCGTGCGCCACGTAGGGTGCAAAATTTGCGCCATGAAGCAGATTGTTCCAGGTCATCGTCGCTCTACCGCTATAACCCCAAGCGGACGTGTCAGCGCTACTCCATGATGGCACATTGTGAGTACGGTTATACGCGGACTCGAAGACGACCATAAGTTGGTCTGCACTGAGAGTCGGACCAAACGCATAAGTAACCGTTGCCTGCGCCTGACTGATTGCGCGCCGGTCAACCGACTTGATAACAGATCCGGCAGGCAGTGCGCTGTAGTCGCCGAGGCCCAGGGCTCCAGCAACGAAACTGGGCATCTGCAACGGCTTATTTGGACGATATGAGTACTCGCCTTGAACGGCGGCCCGCCCAATGTGAGTATTGACGCCGAGGCCATATAGACGGTTACTCTCTGGGAATGTCTGAATATATCCTGGCTCGACACCAGCCCCTCCGCGCACACCTGCGACGATTGGCGCGTGATTGTGTAGGTTCATGAAATAAAGACTGAACTCGGTATCTCCCAAGTCCTGGGATAAGTAACGCAACGCTACACCGTATTGCCCTTGGTCTGACGGCATATCCCGACCTTTGTAGGTCAGCGTTGAGCCACCGGCATAAAAATAGCGTCCACCGCTACTGATGAAGTCGTTAGTTGAAAAGAATGTGCCCCGTGGGTCAAGGCGAAGCCGGGAAAACCCTAGTAGATAGAACGCTTCTGCCGATAGCGAGTCGGTCACGTTTATAGATGCCCACACTGCAGGCGTGGGTAGAAGCGCTTCCTTTAACTCAGAGCCCGGGAGCCGAAGTTTACTAAGATCGGTAGTGTTAATGTCGTTTAAGCTTCCGCCGATGTAAGTACTCTCTCCCCAACTGATAACCTGGTTGCCAATTCGCCAGTTAATAGCATGGTTGTCGGTGACAGACCAGTTCCCTTGGAGGAATGCATCTAGCAGGGCTATATTCGAGACGGCGCGATCACGCGCTCCGTCGACCAAATTCTCATGATCGTTTACTGCATCATAAAAGTAACTTGTTCTAAACAACGCGGTATAGCCGCCGGCGTTTAGCTGAAGCTCGTGCAAGCCTTTCACAGGCCCATAAACAGCATCCCAAGCGTCGCTACGGGAATTGCCATCGTTGCCGTTAACATTCGCCAAAAGCTTGTCACTAGGATCCCTAGTTCGGAATGTGGCCCCGACTGAAAACGTTGAGTCAAACGCGCCTTCTACTGCCCCATCTCCGAGCTGGAATTGAAACGCTAGTGCGGAACTTTCGGTGACAACCAGCAAAACTGCGACGACAGCCTTTGCTACGTGGCGCGTTTTTTCAAAAAGCACCGATGTTATCTGCACGAGTGCAAGGTTCTTGTGAGATGAAGCAGTGCGCATATGTGGTTCCCTGACGAGTGGGAGCCCCACAGCGGGGCTCGGCTCCACTTGCCACGGAAAGCACTTAACGTGCCAAAATATATTATAATTAAAATATCTTTAGTTAACAATAAATTAGAAATTCTCGTTAGAGTTTTGATACCAGCGCGGACATTCTCAGTGCGCACTTTTATGGTGCGTATTAAGCTTTAATTTGCACGTTAAAATGCGCACGAACGAAGGTTTAGCAATCCTTGATCTTGCGTCAGGGTCAAAGCAAGACCCAGCTGCGCAGAGCGTAACTAAGACAGATCGAGGCCCTGAAGATCGGCTTCGGGGGGGGGAAAACGCTAGCCCCGCAACGCAGACGCGAGGTGGTCCGCCGCATGCTGGATGCCAGGGCATTGAGCGAGCGCCGGGCCTGCCGCCTTGCGGGGCTATCCCGCGATACCTTCCGCCACCGGCCCGAGCCGAACGCTGCCACGCAGGCGTTGTCGGCGCGGATCATCGAACTGGCCCAGGTGCGGCGCAGATTCGGCTATCGCCGGCTGCACGACTTGGTGCGCCTGGAGTTTCCCGACGTGAACCACAAGAAGGTCTACCGCCTGTATCGCGAGGCGAACCTGGCGGTGCGGCGGCGCCGCCAGCCCGGCGCCCCGCGAGCAAACGCCTACGCCGGGTTCAGGCCACAGCGCCGAACGCCGTGTGGAGCATGAATTTCGTCAGCGATGCCTTGGCCAACGGCCGCCACATCAAGTGCCTGACCGTCGCTGACGACTTCACCCGCGAGTGCGTGGACCTTGCCGTCGACCATGGCATCAGCGGCGCCTATGTGGTCCGTCTGCTGGACCAGGCGCCTGTTTCCGTAACGAGCACGGGTTCACCTCGCTGGCGCAGGCACGGGACGTGGTTGCGGTCGCTTGCCTCCTGTCCAGTTCGCCGCCAACTTACAGGACACAACACGACGAAAACGCAGTATTCTCAACAATCCGGGCTCTATCAGTAATCACTGGTACGGCCATTGGGGGCAGGTCAGTTTTTCCAACTTTAGGAGTCTGTTATGAGTTTTTTTAATGGCTTACGTGAATATGTTTCGGAGAACCCATTCAAAGTCGCGGTAGCTATTGCGGCAACAGTAGCTACCGGAGGAGCGGCACTAGCATTCGCTGGCCCCCTTGCCGCTGTCGCAGGTGGCGCGGGACTTCTTGGTTCAGCTAGCACCGGAACAGCAATCAGTGCCTTGTCTGGGGCCGCTCTTACAAATGCTTCGTTGGCCGCCTTGGGTGGTGGTGCATTGGCTGCCGGGGGGGCGGGTATGGCAGGTGGAACAATGGTAGTAGCTGCTGCTGGCGCTACTACTGGCGCCGTTGTCTCTGGAGGCATTGTCGCTTCTACTAGTAAAAGTTAAGGATACGCTGAATAAATCCATCCTGGATTTCTCAGTGCCCGCCATCGAAAAACCGTGGTTTTCCGATGGCTCACAAGATCAGAAGCGTGCAGCCGCCGATCTTGACAGCGCGCACTTGCGCTGCGGGAAACGCAGAATACTTTAGCGTTTTCCATAGACGGCATATTTGCCGATGTTAGGAGGTGAGATGCTTGCGATGATGCAAGTGGACTTTGGACGCCTCGGCGTTCGGCCACCGGCCCGTAACCGGCTACGGACCTGCGGCTCATCGAGGAGGAGGTGCTGGCTCGCATAGAGTCAGCGCGTCGCGCCTGAGTCGCGGGGCAAGGATCGTGCACAGACGATCTGCTTTACCAACATCGGGGCGCGGGGTGAAGAAGAGCTCGACCAGCTCTTTCTCGACCCGCGCTCGATGTCCTTCGATTACGGTCATTCGCACGGGCCGATCAGGATTGTTTGTCATGGAGTTCCTCCGAACAACGATTGGATCGTAGCGCACGGAAGACGAAACCAGAAGATCGGCAGCCGTAAGCTGCTGATCTTGGCGGCGCGTTCCTGCACTGCGGGAACCGCTGAATACTTCAGCGGTTCCCTAACCGCAGCACAACTTCAACTACCAAGGAGAATAATATGGAAAACAAGTTATGTCGTATTGCCGTTTTTTACGATGGCACCTACTTCTTCAAGGCCAGTAATTACTATCTTTACCAGCATGAACGCAAGGCTCGTATATCGTTCAAGGGGTTGCACGACTTCATCTTATCTGAAGTGGCAAAGAGAGAGGGTATGGATGCTCGCCATTGTCAAATTGTTGATTCTGCGTATTTCCGAGGTCGTTTGTCTGCGCGACAAGCGCAGGATCAAGAAAGGTTGTACTCCGACCGGTTGTTCGAAGATGTACTTATGAGAGCCAACGTCACAATGTTCCAACGACATGTCAGGATGAAGCAGGATGGTGGTTTTGAAGAGAAAGGCATTGACGTCTGGTTGGCCCTAGAGGCTTATGAGATGGCGAGCTTGAAAAAATATGACGTATGCGTTCTTGTTACCGGCGATGGAGATTTCGTGCCCCTTGTCAACAAGCTTAACACACTTGGATCACGTGTAATGCTTATTGCTTGGGACTTTAGCTATGAGAGAGATGGCCGAAATTACGTTACACATACAGCCTCCGAACTGATCGATCGAGTTAACTATCCGATCATGATGAATGACGAGATTGACGCCCGGGAACGTAGAAAAGACCCTCTTATCGATGGAATTTTCGTGGATAAAAATGACTCCCCGAGCTTGGATGAGCGGCCTCAACAAAACCATGCGAATGCTGATGATGTAGAAAAAACCGGGGTTGTTCATTCTTTTTTCCCTGATAAAGGATTTGGTTTTATAACGCCAACCGGTGGTAGGGAGAAGTTATTTTTTCATGTTAGTGCCTTGTTAGGTCTTGACTCTAGAGAGATTTTTTCTGGCCTAAAGGTTTTGTTTCTAGAAGGGCCTCGCAATGAAAAGGGTGCCACCGCCCAAAGTGTTCGAAAAGACACCGACTAGTCGATAAGAAAACCTCCGCGTCTGACCATGTTGAAGTGAGCATGTTGTCCGTTCGCCCGAAGCGACCGGGTTGCCTGGGTATTGGTTCACCGAACCGAAGGCACATGCTGGAAAACGCATCCCGCACATCGCCTTGGTCGGTAACGTGCGCTACTCGCTGGAAGCGATCTAGGCGTGGGAACAGGCCCACAGCGTGGTTGGTCGACCGCCGGAGCCGCAATCCGCGCCAGCACCAGAACCGATCGAAGTCGCCCCGCCATGCGTGCCACGCTGGTACGAGCTGGCCCGCGCGATGGACGGAGAACGGTTCGGTTGCCACCAGCAGTCCGAATAGATGTCCACGGTTTCGGACGAATTGGCACTGTTTCGGCCAATTGTCCGCGAGAGGCTGAACACGGAACTGAACCCGCGTCCGCTTTCAGAACCAGATAATAATGCGTTGGCCTTGATGGCGCGAATTCGACGATTGGGCCAAGTTGCCCATCAAAGGGGCGGGTCAGTTAGAGCAATCTCGCTCCAGCCGTGGTCGAACGTGAACGTGCGGGCGTGGCCGACCGGGTTCTGAATCCTGAGCACGCGCGCTTTTGCCGGATCGGTCGCGTGCTCGACGACGTACAACCAGTACGCATCGCCATTTTCGCGTGCGAACTCGAATTGCGTGTGTGACAGCCCCACCGGACGATCTTCCAAAGCGCCAGTCATCGACTTCACTTCGACCCATCGGGTGTGCCTGCCATCACTGTCGACCTCGAAGAGGTCAAAGCCTGGATTGCCTTCCGGAGTGCGGCGCAGCGCTGGCTCAAGGCCAATGATCAGGTCAATTGCATGCGCCTCGATCTGCATCCGTTCAGCCTGATCGAGGCCATCGGGATCGGGGCCCTCATCATCGGGACGCGTGCCGACGTAGGAAATGAATGGCCGCCCCCCCGCGTGGCCTGGCGTCTTTCCTTGACCGCCGCCTTTCCCGCTGCCACTGCCCTTGTCACCCGAACAGCCGTGGCGATCTGAGCCGCCGTTCGCGCCTCCATTGCCCCGGCCACTGCCGCGCGCAGTCCCGGAGCCAGAGCGGCCTTGGCCGCCACGTCCCGCACCCGCACCCGCGCCATCACCGCCGTCCGGATCAGGTGGGCTGGGCGGAATATCCGGCATGTCGCCATACAGATCTTTCGCACCGTCGTACACGTCGCCATCAGATGGCTCGCTGGTCTCCCGTTCGGGTGCTGTCGATGGCTCAGTTTCTGGAGCTGGATTTGCACTCAAGCGGGATGCCAACTCTGCGACGATAGCGGGGTCTCTTCGTAGCAGTTCGAGAATCGCCGGATCGATGCCAGCCTCTTTGGCAAGCTGATCGATGATCGGCGGCTTGAAGGCGATCTTGGTCTGCAGGAACGGGTTGGGCTTCCAGCCGAGGGTGTCGAACACAACAAGGCCCGGCGGCACAAGCTCACCGTCGGCGTTCGGAACCCAAGCGACCTGATTGAGCATCCGGACGAAGGCGGCGTCGAATCGGGCGGTCTTTGTCTCGTAGGAATATCCCCATTTGTAGGAGCCGTAGAACGCGGCTGTACCGCGCGTTTCCAGATCGGCCAGTGCTTCCCATAGCACCTTCGCCCTAGGTGCGGCCTCCGCCGATTTCAGTGTGGGCAGGAACTCCAGCAGCTTTTTCAGTCCGCGAAGGGTGAAGTCCTCCGGCGGGTTTTCCCAGCTTGCGCGCTCAAGACCAGCTTCTCTGCGGATTCGCTCCTTCTCCGAATCGTCCAGACTCGACGGCATTGCTTCCGGAATGAGGTAGCGGCTTGCCCCACACGACACCAGCAGGTCACGGATCTCTTCACCGCGCAGGCAGTCGTATTCGTTGTCCACGATCAAGATGCCAGGCACCCTGGCAAAGAGCTGCTGCAGGCGATCCGTGGCGATGTAGGCCTCACCAGGCTTGGCGAAATGGGCGTTGCCGTCACCGGTGTCGATCACCCTCACAAAGATGGTTTCGCGTAGCGCTGAGCGGAGTTTTTCCTTCTGCGCGGTTGAGTCGGTACTGAAGGCGGCGCGAACGCGCTCGATGTCGGCCGCGTAGACATGATCGTCCACGCCCACGTCTGCCTGCTGATACTTCGGCAGGATGTTCCAGATCACATCGTCTACGGGGTCTGGCTCGGTGATGCCCAGCGAGCTCAGGAACAGGCGTGTCTCGGGCGTCGTACATACCGCGCGGCGAACGGTCCGGAAGCTGGTGGCGATGGCTCCGGGCAGGAAGGCTTGGGCTTTCCCGTTTTCGCGGGCAACAACGTGCGAGCCGTCCTCCAGACGGACGAGCGGGATAGTGTCGAGGTGAGCACGTACAGCCCTACCTTGGCTATTCAAGAACTCGTACAGCCGTGATATCCACTCGTCAGGCTGCGCTTCAAGAAATGCCGCGCCCAAGTGGGGCATGACCCTCTCTGGCCTGATCTCGTCGATATCGAGCTCGCGCATAAGATACTTACGAATTTCAGGCGTCTTGACCTCGGTGATGTCGTCAGACAGCCATGCGGCAACTTCCGATCCGAACAGCGCGGCAAGCTGCTCCGGGCTGAACAGCTCGCGCAACTCTTGCGTGCGCGCCAGCTTGGCCTGGTGGGCGGAGACGTACTTGCCGTCGAAAGCCGGAAGCAGTGCCTCCTCCTGCAAAGCCCGCCTGACGGCATCGAACATCAGCGCGAACCGCGAATCCTTCGGGAACTTGTCGCGGTCAAGCGGCAGACAGCGCAGCACCGAGATATCCAGCATCGCCTCGTCCCGCATCCAGCGCAGTGCTTCCACCAGCAGGCTCGATGTTTCCTTGACCAGATGCTGATTCCACGGATCGCCGGGAGGGATGTTGTCGCGGCTGGGCGTAGTGCGGTACGGCCCCTGTACGAGAAAACCAAGGTGGCTCTCGACCACGGTCGGGAAGAACACCACCAGCGGCGACCTGGCCAGCGGCTGTACGGTCCAGCGCCCTGGGGCGTCCTTGACCGCGACCACCGAAAAGGCGATCTCAACCCGCCCGACCTTTTTTCCCTCGGCAGAAAACACGTCTCGGCGGAACACCAGCCAGTTCTGATCGACCTCGGGCCGCCCACTCTCTTGGCCGATCACCGTGACGCGCTGCACGTTGGGCCCAAGCGTTTCGGGGGTGTTGCGCAGGTAGAAGCCGGACGGGCCGCCCTCGATGCTCCAGTTGATTTCGTCGATATGGCGCAGGAACAGCAGCGCGCCCGGGCCCAAGTGGCGAAACCCTGCCGCGATCTCCTGCGCCGCCGTCGTGTCGTGCGGTTTCAGGGGCAGGGTGATCTGCGTCTCATCCGGGGCGCGTGCGGAGCATTCCAGCCGCTTGGGGAAGACGTAGTTCTCAATGGCGAAGTCCTCATCACCGGAGTGGATCTCCGGGAGATCGGTTACGGTGTAGACGGACTTGAAGCCAAGGCCGAAGCGGCCAATGGAGGACTCGTTCTTGGTGCTCTCGGCGATGTCGCAGACGCTGCGGACATCGGCCTCGTCGAACGGCTTGCCGAAGTGCGAGAGTGTCAGGCGAGTCGGGGTCAGGGTGAACGAAACCTCGCATGGTCCGTGCCACTCGCCACGCCGGCCGAGCGCGTCCTCCGCGTTTTGCAGCAGTTCGAAGATGAAGTGCGTGCGGTCGTCATATAGCCCCGCGGCCAGCCTGCCGGATTTCTGGGCGCCCTTGGTGCCGTAGCTTTCCCGGTTTTCCTTGCAAATTGCCTCGTAGTTGGACGCCATTGCTGCTTCCTCTCAGTCAGGCACCTATTCGATGTCAGGTTTGCTCAAGTCTGCACATTTGTGGAATATTATGGCCAGATGTGGCCGTAAACCAAGCACAGCGCCAATGACGCGGGAAAGCCGATGAGCGGCCAGCCGGACGAAATCCTCACGATTGACGAAGTTGCTGCCTACCTGAAGGCAGGCAAGCGCACGGTCTATCGACTGGTCGCCAGCGGCAAACTCCCCGCTTTCAAGCTGGGCGGCACGTGGCGCTTCCGTCGCAGCGATCTGGACGAGTGGATCGCCAGCCGCATCGGCAAGGCGACGATGGATAACGGCGTGGGGGCAGAATGACATCCAGCGTCACCGCCCTCCAATCCAAGGCCAATCCCCAGCAGCTTGAAGCCATTCTGGCCACAGATGGCCCGGTGCTCATCATCGCGGGCCCCGGCTCCGGCAAGACCTTCACGCTGGTCGAACGCATCGTTTATCTCATCACGCAGAAAGGCGTCGCGCCGGAGTCGCTGTTCGTCGTCACCTTCACCGACAAGGCCGCGCGCGAGCTGACCACTCGCATCTCCAACCGACTGGCCGAGCTGGACATCCAATTCAATCTGAACGAGATGTACCTCGGCACCTTCCACTCCATCTGCCTGCGGCTGCTGGAGGACTACCGCGAGTTCACCCGGCTCAAGCGCAGCTTCACGCTGTTCGACCAGTTCGACCAGCAGTACTTCCTCTACCAGCACATCAAGGACTTCCGCGCGCTGCCCGACGCCCAGCTCGTCATGGGCGATGACCAGACGGGCCGCTGGGCTCAGTCGGAAAACCTGCTCAAGTGGCTCAACAAGGTCAGCGAAGAAGCGCTCGATGCGGCCACGCTGGCGGCGGCACCGGAGGTGGAAATCCGCGCTCTGGCCACCTGCTTTGCCAAGTACCAGGAATTGCTGCACGAGCACAACTCGCTGGACTTCTCCGGCATCCAGTACGAGGCCCTGCAACTGCTGGAAAGGCGCCCCGAGGTGCTGGGGCAACTGCGCGAACGGCTCACCCACCTGATGGTGGACGAGTACCAGGACACCAACACTATTCAGGAGCGCATCCTCCTGCTGCTCGCGGGTGAGAACAAGAATCTGTGCGTCGTGGGTGACGACGACCAGGGCCTGTACCGCTTCCGCGGCGCCACCATCCGCAACATTCTGGAGTTCCCGGCGCTGTTCCCTGATGGTCAGTGCAAGCAGGTCAAGCTGACCGTCAACTACCGCTCGCACCCAGACATCATCCGCTTCTACAACGAGTGGATGCGCGAACAGACCTGGGACGACGGCACGCGCGTCTTCCGCTTCTCCAAGCAGATCGTCCCGCGCGAGGACGGCTTCCCCGACATGCCCACGGCGGTGCGGCTGGCCGCCAGCGACGACAAGGGGGACACCACCAACTGGCACGCCGAGGTGGTGGCCTTCCTCAACGGCCTGAAGGCATCCGGCAAGCTATCGGACTGGAACCAGGTCGCCTTCCTCTTCCGCTCGGTCAAGAACGACCGCGTGGTGGCGCTGGCGCGCTTCCTAGAGGGTCAGGGGGTACCGGTCTTCTCGCCGCGCTCGAACATGTTCTTCGAGCGCGAAGAGATCCGCCTGATGATCGGCGCACTGATCTTCCTGTTCCCCCAGTTCCCCAGGGTGCGGGCATGGGCCGAAGGCGTCACGCTGCCCATCTGGGACTACTACGATCAGCTTTGCTTTAAGCCCTTCACGGACGAGCTGCGCAAACCGGAAAACAAGCCGCTGCTGGATTGGGCACGCCCGCGGGCCAAGCGCCACGCCGTGCTCACGCAGAACACCGACTACGCCTTCTCGGGCCTGTTCTACCAGCTCTTGCAGTTCCCGCTCTTTTCGCGCTTCCTCTCGGACGAGGCTATGCAGGGCGTGGACAAGGGGCGCGCGGCGCGCAACCTCGGCACTTTCTCCAAACTGCTCACCAAGTTCGAGTACTTGCACTTCGTCAGCGTGTTGAATCCGGAGTGGTTGGATAAGAACATCCGCGACCTGTTCAACCAGTTCCTGCGCTTCCTGCAGGATGGTGGCATCGGCGAGTACGAGGACGAAGCCGAGTACGCGCCCAAGGGCTGCATCTCGTTTCTGACCATCCACCAGTCCAAGGGGCTTGAGTTCCCGGTGGTGGTGTGCGGTTCGCTAGAGGCGGTGCCGCGCAAGCAGTACAACGCGCTTGATGTGCTGCTGGAGGATGGCGGCTACCTCTCCAAGGAACGCTTCGAGCCCCTCGACCACATAAAGAACTTCGACTTCTGGCGGCTGTTCTACACGGCCTTCTCGCGTGCGCAGAACCTGCTGGTGCTGGCGGCGCAGGAGCGCAACGGCCGGGGGCTTGGCAAGTCGCCGTCGAAGTATTTCGAGCGCCTGTTCTACGAACTGCCCAGTTGGCGTGACATCGATCTGTCAGCGCTGACCTTCGAGGCCGTCAAGCAGATCAACCTCAAGCGCGAGTACTCGTTCACCTCGCACATTACCCTGTTCGAGAACTGCGCCGAGCAGTACCGGTTCTTCAAGGAACTTGAGTTCAATCCAGTCCGGGCTGGGGCGCAGCTCTTCGGTACGTTGGTTCACCAGACCATTGAAGACATCCACAAGGCGGTCTTGAGAGGGGAGGAATCGTCAATCACACCCGAGCAGATCATGGGGTGGATGGCGGTCAACTACCAATATCTCTCAAAGAAGGAGCGGCAGTACCTCGCACCGCAAACGCTCAAGGCCGTCGAACAGCATGTGTTGGGCTACTACAGTAGAGAGAACGGCAACTGGGACCGCATCAAGGAGGCCGAGGTCGAGATCTCCCTCGTCAAGGATCAGTACATCCTGAAGGGTAGCGTCGACCTGATCCGGGGCGAGCACGACACCGTCGAGATCATCGACTTCAAGTCGGAGAAGAAGCCCGACATGGAGAAGGACCGTGAGCGGCTGCGCCAGTACCAGCACCAGCTTGAGGTCTACGCGCACCTCGTGGAGGAGCGCACCGGGCAGAAGGTCAGCCGCATGCACCTGTACTACACGGGCGAGGACGGCGGCAATCCGTATGTGAGCTTCACCAAGGACGAGCGCGCCATCGGCAAGACCATCGCGCAGTTCGACGACATCGTGGCGCGCATTGAGCACCAGGACTACCGCATGGCCGCACGCCCGGCCAAGCTGTGCCAGAACTGCGACATGCGTGCCTATTGCGACAACAAAAACTGGACCTTCACCAAAGCACGATGAGACTCAAACCGCATATCCTCACCGTCGCAAGCACTGCGACCCTTCGGCAGATCATCGAGGACTTCGAGCTCTCGGTCGCCGACAAGCGCAAGCGTCAGGCGCTGATCGACGCGATCTCGTCCGCGCGGCGCTGCCAGCCGGAAGATCTGCTCGGCTACCTCGGCGAGCCGGAGGTCAAGCAAGTGTGCGAGGCCGCGAGCGTCGATTCGAGGGGGCGAAAGAACGCGCTGATCGCCCGTCTGCTGGAAGCCGCATCGCCTGCACCGGCTCCGGCGCCCGCGCCGCTCCGGCCGTCGATCGGCCATCCGAACATATTCAACCATCCGCCGAAGAAAGCAACCATGAGCGACCAACAACCTGCGCAGGCCAACCTGCAGCTTCCCGAGACCGAGGTCGGCACAACCAACGTCGAAAAGTACCAGTTCGAGCCTATCAAGGGCTACCCGATGCTGAACTGGCGTGGAAAGCGGCCGCTCACGTCGACTCAGTATTACCCGGCACAGTTAAAGGAAGTTCATGGGGAGGAGGTGGATGGCTGGCGTAATAAGATTTTTTGGGGGGACAACTTGCAGGTAATGAGTTACTTGCTCAAGGGGTTTCGCGGAAAGGTTTCCCTCATCTACATTGATCCTCCTTTCGACTCGAAGGCCGACTATAAGAAGCAAATCTCGATGAAGGGGACGTCCGCGACAAATGATCGCTCTTCATTCGAAGAAAAGCAGTACACAGACATTTGGGCCAATGATGATTACTTGCAGTTCATGTATGAGCGAGTCGTTATTGCGCGTGAGCTGCTTTCAGAAGAAGGCACGCTGTACCTTCATTGCGACTGGCACAAATCCCATCACCTGAGATGCATCTTGGATGAGGTCTTTGGTAGCGAAAACTGCCATAACGTCATCACTTGGAAGCGGTCGCACGCCCAGGGCAACACCGGTCAAGGCGCAGTTCATTTTGGACGCGTTTCGGACACCATCTTCATATATTCAAAGAGCGGAAAGCCGATTTGGAACCCGCAGTACGTTCCCTACACCCAAGACGTGCTAGAAAGGGACTACAAGTACACCGATGATAAGACGGGAGAGAGATACCGCCTGATGCCGGTTGATGGGCCTGGGGGAGCAGCCAAGGGCAACCCGTACTACGAATTCCTCGGAGTCACCGGCTACTGGCGCTATTCGAAGGAAAC
>LNAQ01000052.1_pt1 | contig 18342 bp, 19 predicted proteins | sample 602591 | NCBI WGS metagenome assembly LNAQ01 (sample SAMN02440304, study PRJNA202911) | soil metagenome | biome: Subtropical and temperate rainforests or woodlands; isolation source: soil samples (1 kg each in a 20% v/v slurry with milli Q water) were... ... | reverse complement strand
CACTTCGATGAACTTGGGTGTTTTACTTTCCATGACATCGGCGACCTTTAGGAGAAGGCGGCGACGCTCTGAAGGTCCAACGGCCTTCCAGGTCTTGAACGCCTCCTCGGCCGCTTGCGCCGCCTTTATCGCGTCCGTCACTGTGGCGTTTGCGCTCTCAGTCACCACATCGCTGCTGACGGGGTGTATGCGCTCGAAGGTCTGCTGGTCACTAGAATCGATCCAGGCGTTATTGATAAACAGTTTTGTCTTCATGGGGCGTCACCTGAAATGTGTCTATAACTTCTGATCGGCTACAAGCTCACTTGCGACCGAGCGCCATACCGCCATCAATGCTAATCACGGTGCCGGTGATGAATTTTCCTTGCTTTCGCGAAGCCAGCAACAAATAGGGTGCCACCACGTCTTCGGGCTTGGCTGCAAACCCAAGAGGCGTGAGACCTTTGATCATATCGTCGATGCCGGGCATGTCTTTCATGTGCATTTTGTCGAAACCGGCGCTCGCGGGACCGCACAGAGACGTCACGGTGCCCCCCGGCGAAACAGCGTTCACGCGAACTTCGGGGGCCAATTCGTAGGCCAAAGCCTTAACCATACCGAGCACCGCATGCTTGCTGGCGATGTAGCAAGAACCACCACCACCGACCGCATGGGACGACACCGAAGCGGTCATCACCACTGATCCGTTAGTCTTTTTCAGTTCCGGCAGGGCGGCACTGATGCCACTGAAATAGCTCTTGACATTAATGTCGAATATTTCGTCAAAACTGCTCGATATTTTCTCCCAAGGCTCTTCGATGCTCAGCATGTAATCCCAGATACCGGCATTTGCAATAAAACAATCAAGATGACCGAATCTATCGATTGTTTGCTTTATCAGCTTCTCATTTGTTGCGTGGTCCCGGACATCGCCCACTACAATCTCGAGTGCGTCCTTGAACTCTTTGCAAAGAAGCGCCTCTTGCTCCTCGTTTCGTACGAGAGCGGATACGTAATAACCGGCCGACTTAAAGGACCGAACCAGTTCGAGACCGATTCCTGAGCCTGCACCGGTTATCGAAACGACTTGTTGATTGCCCATACACGTACATTCCCTTTGATTAATGGTGACCGCGGTTGCAGTGACCATTTGTAAAAATGGTCACTGAATCACAGAAAGACCATCAGATTGTGCGTCTGAAGTATGCGCTCTGGGTAATCGACGAATCGCTGGACCAATTTTCGTACTCCACCTTCGCCACGTTTCCATTTATCTTCCCGGGCGGCGTAGAAGACATCGACCTGATTGCCACGTCGTGCCCGGTGCAGAATGACGTTGGAGCGGATGTGAAGTAGCTCTTTGTCATTTACGTCCATTGCGGCCTGGACGTTGGTGATAAAGCGAGTAAAGCGCAGCTTCGGGCTGTTGCCCCAGTTTTGCGGATCCAGTTGATGCTCAACTCGAACTTTCAGTTGCTGAAAATTTTCGTTGTAAACGTTCATGGCTTCATTGAGCTTATAACGACGCTCTGAAGCTGCGCGCAGTTCGCGTGAAATGACCTGATATTGCACCTCTGACCCCACGCAGTGCTCTAACCAAGCACGGTAAGCCTGAATGTCCAACAAATGCGCTTCCTGGGTCAGCAGCGTAGTGGCTTCTTGTTGCAAAGCAGAGTCGTGGCAATTGAAGAAACGAAGAATCTCTTCGGCGTCGTGGGCGGAAACCAGCTTGTCTTCTTGAATATTGATCATCATGGTCGACTCGTCTGTTAGCGATCAGTAGTCTTCGTAAGTTCAGTATGCCAAGTACTAGAGGCATGCTCGAACTCAGCCCAGTTGGAGCTGCTGACGTGTGCCTGGTAAGCCCGGTAGAAACCACGATAACTGGTCTCGCCGATCGCCGATTTGCCGACGACGCCTGGATAGACCGCGTCGCCGTATACGTCCTCACCGAAACCAAGGTTTGAAAGCAGATCACTATCTCTTGATTGATATTTCTTGCCGTTTTGCGAAGCTGTTTCCATATTGTCATTGTCGTCGCTTTCCCAGAAGCCAGCAGGCCCGAACGTTCGCTGAACAGAGTCGGCCAAGCGGCGCTTGAGATCCTCAGGCATGTCTTTTTCGACAATGGCGTAGGTCCAGACCTCGGTGGTGTTTGCGTCGATCGGGTTCCATACTTTGAAAACACCCGAGCAGGTCAGCATGCTGTTGTTCGGGAAAACGGTGCAGTTGAGGTGGCTGCGATAAATCCGAGCGCGAACATCGCCAATTTCTTTGTTCAGCCTTTCCTGCTTTGCGCCTCCGAATGCCATCAATTCCGGAACCAAGTCTGCGCTATGCACACCTGAATATCCGTCCCACAACACACCAATGCCGCTGCCGTATTTGGAGGTCATTTGCAAGCCTGCGCCTTCAGGTGGTAGCGCCGCATTGCCAGCGAGCGACGAGAAGATAGACTCCCCCGAGCGAAGCGAAGACGCGTGCGTCCAACCCACGTGGTATGCATCTCCCACAAAGTTTTCCGCGGGTGCCTTCCAGTTGGCCTTGATCACAACCTTGCCTGGAGGACCGACCAGTTCTAAACCGCCGGAATGCTTGAACATAGGTTCCAGGTACCAAGCAGCGTCACCCAGATAGTCCATAAGAGGAGGGGCCTCCTGGTCGAAGCAACCGTAGATGAAGCCATGGAAGCTCTCCACGCGAGCGACTTCTTTCAACCCCAGACATTTTTTATTGAGCGACTCGCCGTACAGATCTTTTTCAAATGGAACGCTCTGCAGTTCACCGTTGGAGCCGAAGCCCCAGCCGTGATAGCTGCAAACAAAACCTTTGGCATTGCCGGCTTCCACGCTCACCAGCGTCTTGCCACGATGCCGGCAAACGTTCAGAAAAGCACGAATCGAACCGTCGTTCTGCCGGGAGACGATGACCTCGTCAATCCCCATTTTTGCGGTAACATAGTCGCCGGGGGCAGGAATCAGGCTATCATGAGTGAGAAAAAGCCAGTTCCGCGCAAAAATGGTTTTCAGTTCATGTTGGAAAAGTTCTTCATCGCCATGAATCAGGTGCTTTTGGCTCAGACCAGATTCACTTACCAAGATTTTATTATTGTAATTCATGTTTTCACCTAAAAAAGATGGAATGGGGGTGATTACGCTCTAGGGCCCGGGGTGCCTCCTGTTAAAATTCTTAGCTCAAATCAATCATTACGCGCAGGTTCTCAATCTTGACTGGATATGTTTTGATGTTCTGTGTCACGGGTGCGCACAGGGCTTTGCCTGTGCAAACGTCAAACCGACCTTGATGCAAGGGGCATTCGATTTCTCTACCCTCGAGATAACCATCACTCATGCGGGCGGAACCATGCGTGCACAGGTTGTCGGTAGCGTAGATTTCGCCTTCAACTTCATACAGCGCCAGCTCCTTGCCCTCGACAGTCACGCCGAGGACGTCACCTTCAAGGATGTCAGAAAGAGCGACTGCTTCAATCCACTTTACTGTCATAAAGCAATCCTCAGATGGGGTAAATGAGGAATTTAGGGAGCATTTCGCTGCCGCAAATACAGACGCTGCCCTTATTGTTTACGTTCATTTGAATGTCTTCCTGATGAATTCTCGATGGACAGAGGTGCATGGCCGGGAACTATTCAGATCCCACCGGGATAGAAGGCATCGGCATAAATATGTTCGGGTGATATTCCAAGATGCTTGGTGACGGTGCACAACGCTTCAACCATCGCTGGTGCGCCGCACAGGTAGGCCCTCCACCCAGCCAGCGAAAGGATGTCTTTTTCGATCACATCGGTAATTAGGCCGGCTCGCTGACCCTCATTAATCGGGCCCGTTGCAATCACCGTGTGTACGGTCAGTTGAGGGTGGTCAGCGGCGAGTTTGTGCAATCGCTCTGCGTCGTAGAGGTCTTGCTGACTGCGCACCCCGAAATAAAGGAGGATGGGGTTCGTCATACCCGACTTCAGCGCGCCGCGAACAATCGACAGCACCGGTGCGAGTCCGGTCCCGCCACCTACACACAGCATCGGTCCGGTGTGCTTCTGACGTAGATAAGCCGTACCAAGAGGCCCGCTCAACTTGATGCTTGTACCTTCGCGGACGTGTTCGAAAACATACTCCGTGACGCGCCCACCCGGCACCTTGCGTATGTGGAACTCCATTTCTTGGTCATCTGGCAAACCTGCCATTGAATACGGACGCGCATGCTCAGGGCTGAACTGCAGTGTCGCGTACTGTCCGGGTGAGAACTCGAAGGGCTTGGAGAGGCGTACGCGTAAGCGACGGATATCGTGAGTGGGCGACTCGACTGCGACCACTGTGCCCTTGATGATTCGCGCCGGGTGAGTGACAATTTCGTCGGCTTCTGGGACTTCGATAGCGCAATTGCCAGTGAGTACTGACTGACAGGCGAGCACATACTGCTTGTCGGTGAGGTTTGATTGCCCATTTTCCGCCCCAGAATCAATGACACTGCCATCTATAACCCGGCAGCGACAGGTTCCGCAACGCCCAGACAAGCAACTGTAGGAAATAGCTACACCGTTCTCGCGAAGCACTTCCAGAAGGTTGGCACCGGCACTGAAGGGAATTATGCGATTGTTCGGTTGTATGAGGAGTTCCATAATATGGCTTCGTTATTATAAGACTTATATGGTAAATAATCGTGAATACGACGTTATATGTCAATAACGCATAAGTGAGGTTGTTTATCACCAATGTGAATACTCATAACCTGGCTCCCCTTTCAGAAAATTACGCACTCCACCCTGAAGGAATGTTCCTGATAGCGAGGTGGCGATAGTGAAACCGCCCAAGGCACCAAACCCGTGTTGGATCGCGCCACAACTGGTTACTCTACTGACACTGTCGTCGGCAGGAGCATGGCGATACGAGATCAAGTACGACTGGTATCGTCTGTTAGCACGGATCGATGGTGACCAGGTGCAGCTTTTCACCAAAAACGGGTTTGACTAGATCGATCATATGCCACTCCTGGCCAAATAGCTGGGACGCCTAGCCGTCCATTCAGCCTGGCTCGACGGTGAGGTCGTATTCCAGGAAGACGACGGTCGACCAGCATTTCAAGCCCTGCAGTCAGCGTTCGCCGCACGGTGTACCGACAAATTTGTGTACGTGGCGTTCGACCTGCTCTACCTCGACGGTGCAGATCTGCGGGGAGAGGGCGTTGAACTGAGCCGCCAGGTACTTGAGGCGCTCCTCGAGCACTGCCCATTGGAGCGCGTACGCTTCAGCGATACCCTGGAAGCTTACCCAGTGCAGCTGCTGGCCAACGCTTGCCGGATGCAGCTGGAGGGAATCGTGGAGAAGCGTGATGGCCGCCGCTACAGCAGCGCAAGGAACGGCGCTTGGGTGAAATTGAAATGCGATAATCGCCAAGAATTTGTGATCTCAGGATTCACGCGCGCAGCTACCGGCGTCGGTTCGCTGTTACTGCGGGCTCCCCTTTACGAACTGATTACGGCCTTGCTGGCGCAGACGGCGTGGAATAATTGGTCGAAATCAGCGATCAAGGTTCCCCTTTCAATGAATGCTCTGTCGAAAGGCCTACTCGGGTTGGGAGCTATGCCCCTCACGCTGCTGGGCTCATTTGCTGTGTTTCCGGTTTTCAATGCGCCCAGCCAGGGAAACTGGATAGTCGCCGGCACCGTCGCTGCTGCTGGCGCTCTCGGGGCCTGGTTTATTGAGTGGACGGAGCGGAAAGTGGTGGCAATCGCGTCGTCATCGACCTGAAGCCGAATCAAGTGATCGTCGGCGGAGTGCCGATCGACTGCCCATTTTCCTCCATGACTCATTTTTCAGGAGCCGCGATGCGCTTGCCGAGGCTGTTGGTATCGCCGTCAACGAGGCCATGCTCAAACAGGAGAAATTCCTTGTCGCACGAAAATCGGCACTCATCAGGATCTGGCCGGGGAGCTTTCAGGTGACCGACTTCGAGCTGAAGGCGCTGTCCGCTGCCATTACGGCCGAGTTCATTTCACCGGCGTTTGAGCTGATGAGGCAACCGATGCCTCCCCAGGAACACCGCAACCTTTCCAGTGCTACGGCAGCGAATCGCTGAGCAACACAACGCCTTCCGGACAGAGGAATCGAACGGTGGCCATCAACGAAGAAATTCAGGCGGTACTCAGCAACCCTGGAACCAGTGCCTGAGTACGGGCAGGAAGAGTTCGCGGAGCTGCGATCGTATTACCCTGAGCTGTCCATGGTTTCGGACGGCTCTCTCTACTCGTTGTTCGATGTGTTCCAGATGGAGTGCCGCTTCGTTAACGGTTGGTCGGCAAACCGAGACGATGACTTCCTGTTCTACCTGCTCGGCAAGGTAGCAGACAGCAAGAACGACCACGAAACGGCCAAAGAGGTCGGTGAGTGGGTGGCCGACGCCCTGTTGCATGGCGCAACCTTGGATGCTGCCCTGGAGACCGGGCGAAGTGCAGACGGGTACAACCAGGCGATCGGCAAGCTCGCGCACCGGATTGCCGATGCCATGCGCTTCCTGGCTGATGACAAGAAGGCAACGGATCTCCGTGGTCGTCCCATTACGACCATGGGGGACACGATGCGGCTTGGCCGGAAGTTCAACGCCACAGCTATGGTGGTGGAGCAGAAACTTCCATTCTGATCGCACCTGCGAAATATAGGAACTGCGAGGGAGGGGGCAAAGTTCAGGCAAAATTGGTTGTTGTTAGGGCGCTTCTGGCAGAGCGCCCTCATCTCGGTGGTCAAGCGGCCGGCTGAACCTTGGCCAGATCTGACCCAGCATCAGGGGCAAGCTCCGAAACCAGATCCGATACTTCACCGTTCACCTGGGGAGCGTTAACGACAAGAAAGTCTCCCCAATCCTTCATCAGGGCGCGACGCTTATCCAGCAAGTCGCCGCGGTTATAAGCTGCTTCAACCTTACTGTTGAGGGTATGCGCGAGAGCCATTTCGCAAACCTCTCGCTGGTGATCGGTTTCTTCCGCGGCCCACGTCCGAAAAGTAGATCTGAACCCATGCGGTACGACGCCATCGACCTGGAGCTGATCGAGTACCCTTGCCATGGCATTGCCGGGAATAGGGCCTGTTCGCCAGGAGTTGAGAAATATCCATTTGTCATGCTTTCCGATCTGCTGCCGTAGCACCTCGAGCATTTGCTCCGTAAGGGGTACCCGGTGAGCCTTGCCCGCTTTCATGCGTTCTGCTGGGATGTACCAGACTTTCTCCTCCCAATCTATTTCCGGCCACTGGGCCCCGCTTACCTCTTGGTTACGGGTCGCAGTCAGAATTGCGAATTCAACAGCACGAGCTGCTGCCCCATCCAGGGAATCGAGCCTGGCCAACAGCTCGGCAGTGCGTGAAGGTGTCGGAGACGGGAAGGGGACTACCGTATGCGATTGCTTGGGCAAGAGCTTGTCGAGATGACCACGCCACCGTGCGGGGTTTTCACCTTGCCGAAGCTTCAGTGCCTTCGCTGCATCGAGCACGAGCTCTATGCGATTCCGGACGCGGTTCGCCGTGACGGGGATCTTGCTCCAGATCGGCGTCAGCACATCCAGGATATCGTCCGTGTCGACCTCGGCTATCCGAAATCCGCCTATGACAGGGTAGACATGCTTCGTGAGTGAATTCTGCCATTGCTGGTGATGCTTCTTAGACCAACTCGACGAATGCGTGCGTATGTACCTTTCCGCCGAAGACCGAAACGTGTGGCTCGTTGTGGTTCGTGAGGCTTTGGCGGCTTTGGCCTTCGCACGCTCAGCGGCTGGATCGACGCCACGGGCGATATCGAGCCGGTACTTGTCAGCCTCCAGCCGTGCGTCTCTGAGGCTCAAAGCAGGGAATGTCCCCAGGCGCTATCAGGGTTTTCCTGACCCTACTGCCAGCGCCACGGTACGCAAGACATTGCGGGGTATTGAGCGGGTGCACGGGCGGCCACGGCAAAAAGCCAAAGCCTTACTGTTGGAGGATCTCGAGCTCATCGGAGCGTTCCGGCGCAGCGACCGTGGCAGCCAGGGCGAATTCAACCGGTCGTCGCAACACTGGATTGTTGGATAGATTTTAGATACTCATTCAGTGCTTCGGCAGGTGTTTTCCAACCGAGTGTTTTCCGGGGTCTCGTGTTCAGCACACGAGCTACGGATTGGATCTCCTGGGCTCCCCATCGAGACAGATCGGTACCTTTCGGGAAGTATTGCCGTAGAAGACCATTCGTATTTTCGTTCGTACCGCGCTGCTATGGACTATGGGGGTCGGCAAAGAAAACCTTTACTCCGGATTCGATTGTAAATCGAGCGTTATCTGATAGCTCTTTACCTCGATCCCATGTCAAAGATCGCCACAGTTCGACAGGAAGGTCACTGTTTTCTTCAGTGCGCTGGACATGCTAACAGCCCCGTAGCCAGGTGCAAGCGGGCTGCGTAAGATCACTGTCGACCGTATTGATCAGCTCGGATTTCTTCTCAATCAGAAAACAGGTCGAACATCAGTTGCCGCAACCAGATATTGGCGAGGTCCTGGTGGTATTTCGCATGCCAGAACATGTTGATGGCGATTTCCGGCAAGGCGACTGGGTGCGGCAAGACGCTCAGACCGAAGGGCTCTACGCAGCAGTCGGCGAAACGTATCGGCACAGTGGCGAGCAGCTCGGTGCGCTGGAGTATGTGGCCAACGGCGACGAAGTGCGGCACCTCCAGGCGGATGTCGCGCCGGATGCCGGCCTTCGTCAAGTATGTGTCCACCTCGCCGTGGCCTGTGCCAGCGGCGATGACACGCACGTGGCCATAGGAACAGAAGCGCTCAAGAGTCAGGGGTTCGCGGGTGGCCGGATGGTCCTTGCGACACAGGCACACGTAGTGATTGTGGAGCAGCCGGCGCTGGAAGAAGCCAGTCTGCAGGTTGGGCAGCAGGCCCACGGCTAGGTCCACTGTGCCGTTCTGCAAGGCTTGCATCAGGCTCATCGAACTGTCGCGCACGGTGCTGATCGCGCAATTGGGGGCTTGAAGAGTAATCGCATCCATCAGCCGCGGCATGAAGTAGATCTCGCCGATGTCGGTCATGGCCAGGGTGAAAGTACGCTCGCTGGTCAGCGGATCGAAGCGCTCATGGTGCTGCAGGGCTTCGCGCAGGGCGTGCATGGCCAAGGCGACGGGCTCGGCCAAGTTCGCGGCGTAGGGTGTGGGTTCCATACCCTGGTAGGTGCGCACGAAAAGTTGGTCCTGTAGCGCTGTGCGCAGGCGTTTCAGCGCATTGCTGACAGCAGGCTGGGTCAGGCCCAGGTTCTCGGCAACGATAGAGACGCGTCTGCAGACCAGCAGCTCGTTGAACACCACCAGCAGGTTTAAATCCAGATCACGCAGTTCCATGGAGCCTCGCTCGGGTTATGCCGGCGTCCCGCCTGGCAGGCAGCAATATTCACGCTTATAATATATTGTATAGTGGTCGGTGTCTTTATCAATATTCTTTACTCCGTTATGGTTATTAACAGTCAACTGTAAAACCATCATGAGTACCAGCATGAAAAACAATAAACCTGGCTTGCGCATCGGTATCATCGGCGGCGGGATTTCCGGCGTTGCCTTGGCTCTGGAGCTCTGTCGCTACTCCCATCTCCAAGTACAGCTGTTCGAGTGCGCGCCGGCTTTTGGTGAGGTCGGTGCAGGAGTTTCCTTTGGCCCCAACGCGGTGCGCGCCATTGTCGGCCTAGGCTTGGGCGAGGCCTACTTGCAGGTCGCCGACCGTACCTCGGAGCCCTGGGAGGACGTGTGGTTCGAGTGGCGGCGCGGCAGGGATGCCAGCTATCTGGGAGCGACCATCGCTCCGGGCGTGGGCCAGTCCTCGGTACACCGGGCGGATTTCCTCGATGCCCTAGTAAATCACCTCCCAAAAGGTATCGCCCAATTCAGGAAGCGCGCCACACAGGTCGAGCAAAAGGGGGGCGAAGTGCAAGTGCTATTCGCCGACGGCACAGAGCACCGCTGTGACCTTCTAATCGGTGCCGACGGAATCAAGTCAGCGCTGCGTAGTCATGTGCTGGAAGGTCAGGGGCTGGCCCCACAGGTACCGCGCTTCAGCGGCACCTGTGCCTATCGGGGGATGGTCGACAGCCTACACCTGCGCGAAGCCTATCGAGCCCAGGGCATCGACGAGCACTTGGTGGACGTACCGCAGATGTACCTAGGGCTTGACGGCCATATCCTCACTTTTCCGGTGAGGAATGGCCGCCTCATCAACGTTGTGGCCTTCATTTCCGACCGTAGTGAGCCGAAGCCGAACTGGCCCGCGGATGCCCCTTGGGTGCGCGATGTGAGCCAGCGAGAGATGCTCGATGCCTTCGCGGGTTGGGGTGATGCCGCGCGCACCCTGCTGGAGTGCATCCCGGCACCAACTCTCTGGGCACTGCACGACCTGGCGGAGCTGCCGGGCTACGTGCACGGGCGGGTCGTCCTGATCGGCGACGCAGCTCACGCCATGCTGCCGCACCAAGGCGCCGGTGCCGCCCAAGGACTTGAGGACGCCTACTTCCTCGCCCGCCTGTTGGGCGATACCCAAGTCGATGCAGACAACCTCGCCGAGCTGCTTGAAGCCTACGACGACCTGCGCCGCCCTCGTGCCTGTCGCGTGCAGCGAACCTCCCGGGAGACCGGCGAGTTATACGAGTTTCGCGACCCCGTCGTAGGTGCGAACGAGCATCTGCTGGGGGAAAACCTGGCGACCCGCTTCGACTGGCTGTGGAGCCACGACCTCGACGCCGACCTGGCCGAGGCACGTGCGCGCCTGGGTTGGGAAAATGGTAGCCGGGGTGTGCTACGTCAAGGGTGACAACGTTGATAACGGTCGCGGATTCGAGGGCAAACAATTCGATTGCGTCCTGGACGTCGGCTATGTGGTGGAGAGGGGCTCGCTTAAGGGGCTGAGCGTCAGGAGTGGAATGTCACTACGGGTTCCAACCACCAGGCTGACGTCGATGAGAACCGCTTGATCTTTAACTACACGTGGAAGCTTCTAAGCATGGGCGGCCTACCGGCCCTAGCGTCAGTGGGCCGATACCACAACCGCATCCTAAACCTAATATAGTTTCCTTGCATGCTGCGCCGCTGAGCGCCGCTGGACGTGACAATGCACAACAGTAACAAGATGCCTTGCTCGTTCCGTTCCACCTTCACCGTCAGTGCTCTGGCATTGGCCCTCAGCATTTCACTGGCGAGGGCGGTCAAGGCGGCCGAACCGATCAAGATTTGTCTTTTGATGTCCTACATCGGCACCGTCGCGGCCCAAAGTGAAGCTACTCCGGCTCTGCCTTGGTTGAACGGAGGAAGATATGTCAGAGGCCTTTGAAATCACTGTGCAGCCTGGCGGAGAGCGATTTGCCTGTCAGCCGCTGCAATCAGTGTTAAGTGCAATGGAGACGCAGGGTAAGCAATGCTTACCAGTGGGCTGTCGTGGTGGCGGTTGTGGCTTGTGCAAGGTGAGGGTTCTTGCCGGTGACTACGAGTGCGGGCGTGTGAGCTGCAAGCACCTGCCGGTAGAAGCCCGCGAACAAGGCTACGCCTTGGCCTGCCGACTGTTTGCCCGGAGCGATCTATGTATCGAGCGTTATTCAAAGCCTGGCAGTGAAAACACGGTCGATCCACAATAATAAAGAGAATAGGTGATGTCATGAAGAAAGGTGTAATGCGCCCAGGGCACGTGCAACTGCGTGTACTGGACATGGGTAAGGCGTTGGAACACTACATCGAATTGTTGGGCCTGATCGAGATGGATCGTGACGACCAGGGCCGTGTCTATCTGAAGGCCTGGAGTGAGGTTGACAAATTTTCTGTAGTGCTACGCGAAGCTGATGAGCCAGGTATGGATTTCATGGGTTTCAAGGTGGTAGATGAGGTGTCTCTCCAGCAACTTGAGCAGGATCTGCAGGCACATGGCTGTTCCGTCGAACAGGTACCGGCGGGGGAGCTCAATAGTTGCGGTCGGCGTGTGCGCTTCCAAGCCCCCTCAGGGCATCACTTCGAGTTGTATGCTGACAAGGAATACACTGGCAAATGGGGTGTGAATGAGGTCAATCCCGAAGCCTGGCCACGCGATCTGAAAGGTATGTCGGCGGTGCGTTTCGATCATTGCCTGCTGTATGGTGATGAACTACAAGCCACTTATGAGTTGTTTACCGAGGTACTCGGCTTTTACCTGGCCGAGCAAGTGGTCGATGCCGAGGGTATACGCCTAGCACAGTTTCTAAGCTTGTCGACCAAGGCCCACGATGTGGCTTTTATCCAGCATGCGGAGAAGGGTAAGTTCCATCATGCCTCATTCCTCCTCGATACCTGGGAGGACGTGTTGCGCGCTGCCGACCTGATCAGCATGACCGACACCTCGATCGATATCGGCCCGACCAGGCACGGCCTGACCCACGGCAAGACCATTTATTTCTTCGACCCGTCCGGCAACCGCTGCGAGGTGTTCTGCGGCGGGAACTACAACTATCCGGATCACAAGCCGGTGACTTGGTTGGCCAAGGATGTGGGCAAGGCGATCTTCTATCACGACCGGGTGCTCAACGAACGATTCATGACCGTTATGACCTAAAGGCCCAGCTCGACTTATTGCAGAGATTACGCAGATGAAAGAGATCAAGCATTTCATTAACGGTGCCTTTGTCGGCTCGGCCAGCGGCCGCACCTTCGAGGACATCAACCCGGTCAATGGCCAGGTGATCGGCCGCGTCCACGAGGCCGGCCGCGCCGAGGTCGACGCTGCGGTCAAAGCTGCCCGTGCCGCGCTCAAGGGGCCCTGGGGGAAGATGACGGTGGCCGAGCGCGCTGACATTCTGCATCGCGTGGCCGATGGCATCACGGCCCGTTTCGACGAGTTTCTCGAGGCCGAATGCCTCGACACCGGAAAGCCAAAATCCCTGGCCAGCCATATCGACATCCCGCGTGGGGCGGCCAATTTCAAGGTGTTCGCCGACCTGCTGAAGAATGTCGCCAACGAAGCCTTCGAGATGGCCACCCCGGATGGCGCCGGTGCGCTCAACTACGGCGTGCGCCGGCCCAAGGGGGTGATCGGGGTCATCAGCCCGTGGAACCTGCCGCTGCTGCTGATGACCTGGAAAGTCGGACCGGCCCTGGCCTGCGGCAACTGCGTGGTGGTCAAGCCATCCGAGGAAACTCCGCTGACCGCCACCCTGCTCGGCGAGGTGATGCAGGCCGCCGGCGTACCGGCGGGCGTGTACAACGTGGTGCATGGCTTCGGCGGCGATTCGGCCGGGGCCTTCCTCACCGAGCACTCGGACGTCGACGCCTACACCTTCACCGGTGAGACCGGCACCGGCGAAACCATCATGCGCGCTGCGGCCAAGGGCGTGCGCCAGGTGTCGCTGGAACTGGGCGGGAAGAACGCCGGCATCGTGTTCGCCGACTGCGATATGGACAAGGCCATCGAGGGCACCCTGCGCTCGGCCTTCGCCAACTGCGGCCAGGTCTGCCTCGGTACCGAGCGACTGTATATCGAGCGGCCGATCTTCGACGCGTTCGTCGCCCGACTCAAGGCCGGTGCCGAAAGCCTGGTGATCGGGCCGCCGGACGACGCCAGCAGCAACTTCGGCCCGCTGGTCAGCCTCAAGCACCGCGAGAAGGTCCTCAGCTACTACCAGCAGGCAGTCGATGACGGCGCCACCGTTGTCACCGGCGGCGGCGTGCCGGACATGCCGGCGCACCTGGCCGGCGGCGCCTGGGTGCAGCCGACTATCTGGACTGGCCTCTCCGACAATTCGGCGGTGGTCACCGAGGAAATCTTCGGCCCCTGCTGCCATATCCGCCCGTTCGATACGGAAGAGGAGGCCATCGAACTGGCCAACAGCCTGCCCTATGGCCTGGCGTCGGCGATCTGGACCGAGAGCAGCTCGCGCGCCCACCGCGTCGCCGGGCAGATCGAGGCCGGCATCGTCTGGGTCAACAGCTGGTTCCTCCGCGATCTACGCACCGCCTTCGGCGGCAGCAAGCAGTCGGGCATCGGCCGCGAAGGGGGTGTGCACTCGCTGGAGTTCTACACCGAGCTGAAAAACATCTGCGTGAAACTCTGAGGCGGCCATGACTGCATCCCTGAAGGCACCCCCGCAAGCAGCGGAGCAGGCTCCGGAACCTAGCCCCGAGCTGGGTCGCGAGATCCTCGCCGCAGGCTGGCGCACCAACTTGCTGGAGCAGGGCAGCGGCTTTCCGCTGCTGCTGATCCACGGCTCCGGCCCTGGCGTCACCGCCTGGGCCAACTGGCGCCTGGTCATGCCGCAGCTGGCCCAGAATCACCGGGTGCTCGCCCCGGACATGCTCGGCTTCGGTTACAGCGAGCGCCCGGCAGATGCTCACTACAGCCTCGACACCTGGGTGCTGCATGCCCTCGGCGTGCTGGATGCCCAGGGCATCGCCCAGGCCGACCTGGTCGGCAATTCCTTCGGCGGCGCCATCGCCTTGGCCCTGGCCGTGCGTCACCCCGAGCGGGTGCGCCGGCTGGTGCTGATGGGCAGCGTCGGCGTGCCCTTCGAGCTCACGTCGGGGCTGGACGCAGCCTGGGGCTACAGGCCATCGCTAGCTAATATGCGCGCGCTGCTCGACCTGTTCGCCTTCGATCGCGGCCTGGTCAGCGAAGACCTGGCCGAACTGCGTTACCAGGCCAGCATACGCCCGGGCTTCCAGGAATCCTTCGCCGCCATGTTCCCGGCCCCGCGCCAGCGATGGATCGAGGAGCTGTGCAGCGACGAGCGGGCGATCCGCGCGTTGCCCCACCCGACCCTGGTGGTGCATGGCCGCGAAGACCAGATCATCCCGCTGCAGGCTTCGCTGACCCTAGCGCAGTGGATTCCCAACGCCCAGCTACACGTCTTCGACCAGTGTGGCCACTGGACCCAGATCGAACACGCCGAGCGTTTCGCCCGCCTGGTCGAGGATTTCCTCGCCGAGGCCGCCCCCCTTTCCTGAGAGAGACAAGCATGGACCAGATATTGATCAACGAGCTCGGCGACGAGCTGTATCAGGCGATGCTCAACCGTGAAGCGGTCAGCCCGCTGACCGAGCGCGGTTTCGCCATCGGCATCGACGACGCCTACCACATTTCCCTGCGCATGCTCGAACGCCGGCTGGCCGCCGGCGAGAAGATCATCGGCAAGAAGATCGGCGTCACCAGCAAGGCGGTGCAGAACATGCTCGGCGTGTATCAGCCAGACTTCGGCTACCTGACCGATGCCATGGTGTTCAACAGCGGCGAGGCCGTGCCGATCAGCCAGCGGCTGATGCAGCCCAAGGCCGAGGGCGAAATCGCCTTCATCCTCAAGAAGGACCTGATCGGCCCCGGCGTGACCAACGCCGACGTGCTGGCCGCCACCGAGTGCGTGATGCCCTGTTTCGAGATCGTCGATTCGCGCATCCGCGACTGGAAAATCAAGATCGAAGACACAGTAGCGGACAATGCATCCTGCGGCCTGTTCGTGCTCGGCGACACGGCAGTGTCGCCACGCCAGGTCGACCTGGTTACCTGCGGCATGCTGGTGGAGAAGAACGGCCAGTTGCTCAGCACCGGCGCCGGTGCCGCGGCCCTGGGTTCGCCGGTCAACTGCGTGGCCTGGCTGGCCAACACCTTGGGCCGCTTCGGTATCCCGCTGAAGGCTGGCGAAGTGATCCTCTCCGGCTCGCTGGTACCCCTGGAGCCGGTCAAGGCCGGCGACTTCATGCGCGTCGAGATCGGCGGCATCGGCAGCGCCTCCGTGCGCTTCACCTGATCGAACAGAGGACAAACCCATGAGCAAGAAACTCAAGGCGGCCATCATAGGCCCCGGCAATATCGGTACCGATCTGGTGATGAAGATGCTCCGTTCCGAGTGGATTGAGCCGGTGTGGATGGTCGGCATCGACCCCAACTCCGACGGCCTCAAACGCGCCCGCGATTTCGGCATGAAGACCACAGCCGAAGGCGTCGACGGCCTGCTCCCGCACGTGCTGGACGACGACATCCGCATCGCCTTCGACGCCACCTCGGCCTATGTGCATGCCGAGAATAGCCGCAAGCTCAACGCGCTTGGCGTGCTGATGGTCGACCTGACCCCGGCGGCCATCGGCCCCTACTGCGTGCCGCCGGTCAACCTCAAGCAGCATGTCGGCCGCCTGGAAATGAACGTCAACATGGTCACCTGCGGCGGCCAGGCCACCATCCCCATGGTCGCCGCGGTGTCCCGCGTGCAGCCGGTGGCCTACGCCGAGATCGTCGCCACCGTCTCCTCGCGCTCGGTCGGCCCGGGCACGCGCAAGAACATCGACGAGTTCACCCGCACCACCGCCGGCGCCATCGAGCAGGTCGGCGGCGCCAGGGAAGGCAAGGCGATCATCGTCATCAACCCGGCCGAGCCGCCGCTGATGATGCGCGACACCATCCACTGCCTGACCGACAGCGAGCCGGACCAGGCCGCGATCACCGCGTCGGTTCACGCGATGATCGCCGAGGTGCAGAAATACGTGCCCGGCTACCGCCTGAAGAACGGCCCGGTGTTCGACGGCAACCGCGTGTCGATCTTCATGGAAGTCGAAGGCCTGGGCGACTACCTGCCCAAGTACGCCGGCAACCTCGACATCATGACCGCCGCCGCGCTGCGTACCGGCGAGATGTTCGCCGAGGAAATCGCCGCCGGCACCATTCAACTGCCGCGCCGCGCCGCTGCACTGGCCTGAGGAGAAGCACGATGAATCTGCAAGGCAAGCAAGTGATCCTGCACGACATGAGCCTGCGCGACGGCATGCACGCCAAGCGCCACCAGATCAGCCTCGAGCAGATGGTTGCCGTGGCCAAGGGCCTGGATGCCGCCGGCATGCCGCTGATCGAGATCACCCACGGCGACGGCCTCGGCGGCCGCTCGATCAACTACGGCTTCCCGGCGCACAGCGACGAGGAATACCTGAGCACGGTGATCCCGCAGCTCAAGCAGGCCAAGGTCTCCGCCCTGCTGCTGCCGGGCATCGGCACGGTCGACCACCTGAAGATGGCGGTGGACTGCGGCGTGGCGACTTCATGCGCGTCGCCACCCACTGCACCGAGGCCGACGTCTCCGAGCAGCACATCGGCATGGCCGCCAAGATGGGCGTCGACACCGTCGGCTTCCTGATGATGGGCCACATGGCCAGCGCCGAGAAGATCCTCGAGCAGGCCCGCCTGATGGAAAGCTACGGCGCCAACTGCATCTATTGCACCGACTCCGCCGGCTACATGCTGCCCGATGAAGTCAGCCAGAAGATCGGCCTGCTGCGCGCCGAGCTGAACCCGGCCACCCAGGTCGGCTTCCACGGCCACCACAACATGGGCATGGCCATCGCCAACTCGCTGGCCGCCATCGAAGCTGGCGCCTCGCGTATCGACGGCTCGGTCGCCGGCCTCGGCGCCGGTGCCGGCAACACCCCGCTGGAAGTGCTGTGCGCCGTGCTGGCGCGCATGGGCGCCGAGACCGGCATCGACCTGTACAAGATCATGGACGTCGCCGAGGACCTGGTGGTGCCGCTGATGGCCCAGCCGATCCGCGTCGACCGCGATGCCCTGACCCTGGGCTACGCCGGCGTGTACAGCTCGTTCCTGCTGTTCGCCCAGCGCGCCGAGAAGAAGTACGGCGTGCCGGCCCGTGACATCCTCGTAGAGCTTGGCCGCCGCGGTACCGTCGGCGGCCAGGAAGACATGATCGAAGACCTGGCCCTCGATATGGCCAAGGCCCGTCAGAACCTGAAGGTGACTGCATGAACCGTACCCTGACCCGCGAACAGGTGCTGGCCCTGGCCGAGCACGTCGAAGGCGCCGAGCTGAATGTCCACGACATTCCGAAGATCACCAACGACTACCCGGAGATGACCTTCGCCGACGCCTACGACATCCAGTGGGAAATCCGTCGCCGCAAGGAAGCCCGCGGCAACAAGACCGTCGGCTTGAAGATGGGTCTGACCTCCTGGGCGAAGATGGCGCAGATGGGCGTGGAGACGCCGATCTACGGCTTCCTCTCCGACTACTTCAGCGTGCCGGACGGCGGCGTGATCGACTGCTCCAAGCTGGTCCACCCGAAGATCGAGGCGGAAATCTCCGTGGTCACCAAGGCGCCGCTGCGCGGTCCGGGCTGCCACATCGGCGACGTGATCGCCGCGGTCGACTACGTGATCCCGACCGTGGAAGTGATCGACTCGCGCTACGAGAACTTCAAGTTCGACCTGATCAGCGTGGTGGCCGACAACGCCTCTTCGACCCGCTACATCACCGGCGGCCAGATGGCCAACCTCGAGGACGTCGACCTGCGTACCCTCGGCGTGGTGATGGAGAAGAACGGTGAAGTGGTGGAAGTCGGCG
>LNAQ01000051.1_pt1 | contig 18426 bp, 17 predicted proteins | sample 602591 | NCBI WGS metagenome assembly LNAQ01 (sample SAMN02440304, study PRJNA202911) | soil metagenome | biome: Subtropical and temperate rainforests or woodlands; isolation source: soil samples (1 kg each in a 20% v/v slurry with milli Q water) were... ... | reverse complement strand
CTCCTGCTTGATCGGCTCGATCATCACCGCGAGGATCTGGCGGCCGACGAAGTTGTCGGCGTACATCAACGCCAGCAGGAACAGCAGGCCGTGGCTGTGCCACAGGCCGGGGGAGGGGGTGGCGCGGGCCATGGCGGCCTCCTTGGCAGAGGGCGGCTGGCTGGGCATGCCGTCAAGGCGCCGGGCCAGTCCGCTCGGGGGATGGCTAGGTCAGACTGGCCAGGCCGGGTAGCTGCAAGGCTGCGCCAGTCGCCGCTGCGGCGACCGGCGCGGCGACGCTCAGACCAGCAGGCCGCGGGCGCGGGCCATGGTCATCGCGGTGTCCTCGATCATGTCCTCCTGGCCGCCGACCATGCCGCGGCGGCCCATCTCGACGAGGATCTCGCGGGCGGATACGCCGTACTTCTTCTCGGCGCGCTTGGCGAACAGCAGGAACGAGCCATACACCCCGGCGTAGCCCATGGTCAGGGCGTCGCGGTCGCTGCGGATCGGGAAGTCCATGATCGGCACCACCAGGTCCTCGGCGACGTCCTGGATGCCGAACACGCTGACGCCGGTTTCGATGCCCATGCGGTCGCACACAGCGACGAGGATCTCCATCGGCGTGTTGCCCGCCCCGGCGCCGAGGCCCGCGCAGGCGGCGTCGATGCGGGTGGCGCCGGCACCGATGGCGGCGATGGAGTTGGACACGCCCATCGACAGGTTGTGGTGGCCGTGGAAGCCGATCTCGGTGGCCGGATCGAGTACTGCGCGCAGCGCGGCGATGCGCGCGGCCACGTCGTCGGGCAGCAGGTAGCCGGCCGAGTCGGTGATGTACACGCAGTTGGCGCCATAGCTCTCCATCAGCTTGCCCTGTTTGGCCAGGCCTTCGGGGCTGTTCATGTGCGCCATCATCAGGAAGCCGACGGTGTCCATACCCAGCTGGCGGGCGATGCTGATGTGCTGCTCGGAGACGTCCGCCTCGGTGCAGTGGGTGGCCACGCGGATAGTGGATACGCCCAGCTCGTGGGCCATGCGCAGGTGGTCGACGGTGCCGATGCCCGGCAGCAGCAGGGCGGAGACCTTGGCCTGCTTCATCAGCGGGATCACCGCCGATAGGTATTCCTCGTCGCTGTGCGCCGGGAAGCCGTAGTTCACCGAGCGCCCGCCGAGGCCGTCGCCGTGGGTGACTTCGATCAGCGGCACGCCGGCGGCGTCCAGGCCGCTGGCGATGTCCTTCATCTGCTGCAGGCTGATCTGGTGGCGCTTGGGGTGCATGCCGTCGCGCAGGCACATGTCGTGGACGGTTATTTTCTTGCCGCGAAGATCCATGGTCGGCTCCTTAGGCGAGGGCGGGTTGCGGGGCGAGGGTCAGTTCGCCGCTGAGGATTTCCTCGGCGAACATCTCGGCGGTGCGTGCGGCGGCGGCGGTCATGATGTCGAGGTTGCCGGCGTACTTGGGCAGGTAGTCACCCAGGCCCTCGACCTCCAGGAAGACCGAGACACGCTTGCCGTCGAACACCGGACCGTTGACCAGTTTGTAGCCGGGCACGTACTTCTGCACCTCCTTGATCATGGCGTGGATCGACTCGGTGATCTTCTGCTGGTCCGGTTCGCTCTCCAGCAGGCAGTGCACGGTGTCGCGCATGATCAGCGGCGGCTCGGCCGGGTTGAGGATGATGATGGCCTTGCCCTTTTTCGCGCCACCAACTTTTTCCACGCCGCCGGCCGTGGTGCGGGTGAATTCGTCGATGTTCTTGCGCGTGCCGGGGCCAGCCGATTTGCTGGACACGGTGGCGACGATCTCGCCGTAGGCCACCGGCTGCACGCGCGATACCGCGGCGACCATCGGGATGGTGGCCTGGCCACCACAGGTGACCATGTTGACGTTCATTTCCAGCGTGCCGACGTGCTGCTTGAGGTTCACCGGCGGCACGCAGTACGGGCCGATGGCGGCCGGGGTCAGGTCGACCATCAGCACGCCCAGCTCGGTGAGCTTGCGGCTGTTCTCGGCGTGTACATAGGCGGAGGTGGCATCGAAGGCGATGCGGATATCGTCCTCGAGCACGTGCGGCAGCAGGCCGTCGACGCCCTCGGCGGTGGTCTTCAGGCCGAACTCGCGGGCGCGCTTGAGGCCATCGGACTCGGGGTCGATGCCGACCATCCAGACCGGCTCGATCCACTCGGAACGCAGCATCTTCATCACCAGATCTGTGCCGATGTTGCCCGGGCCGATAATCGCCGCTTTCAGTTTCTTGCTCATCAGGCTGTCCTCGATCAGATGAAGCGCACGCTGGCGCTGCCGATGCCGCCGATATCGACGCGCATGAAATCACCGGCCTTGACCGGTTCCAGCGGAACCAGCGAGCCGGACAGGATCACTTCGCCGGCCTTCAGGCCGATGCCGAAGTGGCCGAGGGTGTTGGCCAGCCAGGCCACGCAGTTGACCGGCGAGCCGAGCGCAGCCGCTCCAGCGCCGGTGGAGAGCAGCTGGCCGTTCTTCTCGACCAGCATGCCGCAGGTGACCAGATCGACCTGGCGCGGTGAGACGGCCTGGTCCCCCAGCACGAACAGCCCGCAGGAGGCGTTGTCCGCGACGGTGTCCTGGATCTTGATCTTCCAGTCCTGGATGCGCGAATCGACCACTTCGAAGCAGGGAATCACGCATTCGGTGGCAGCCAGCACGTCGGCGTTGGTCACGCCCGGCCCCATCAGGTCCTTCTTGAGGATGAAGGCGATCTCGCCTTCGGCGCGCGGCTGGATCAGCCGCTCACTGATCGGCATGGCTTCGCCGCTGTTGTAGACCATGGCATCGGTGAGGTAGCCGAAGTCCGGCTGGTGCACGCCGAGCATGTTCTGCACGGCCTTGCTGGTGACGCCGATCTTCTTGCCGATCACCCGCTCGCCGGCCGCCAGGCGGCGTTCGAGCATGCGCAGGGAGATGTGGTAGGCGTCCTCGACGGTGATGTCGAAGCCGCGGCTGGTCAGCGGCGTGACGGTCTCGCGCTGGACCATCGCCTGGTAGAGCTCGTCGCCGAGTTCGTTGATCAATGTCTTGTCCATATCGGTCTCTCTCAGGAATGGAGGGCGTCGGCCTCGGCGAGGAAATTCTCGACCAGGCGGGCGAAACGCTCGGCGTGTTCGATCTGGGTCCAGTGGCCGCAATGGCCAAAGACGTGGAGTTGGGCGTTGGGAATCCACTGCGCGAGGGTCAGCGAAGCCTGCAGCGGGATGATCCGATCCTCGCGGCCATGGATGACCAGGGTTTCGTGGGGCAGGGCGCGGATATCGGCCTCGTTGCTGGCCAGATCGTCGACTCCGTTCTGCCGTGGCGGCGGGAACATCGCGGCGAACGACTCCTGGAAGCCCGGGCGGATGCTGGCTTGGTAGCGCAGCTCGGCCAGCTCGTCGTTGACCAGGGTGCGGTCGTGGGCGAACAGATCGAGCAGCCTGCGCATGTTGGCCAGCGACGGCGTGTAGCCCCACGCCATTTCCAGCCCCTCGGTGATCGGAAAGGCCACGCCGACGCTGCCCATCAGCACCAGCCGGCGCACCCGCTCGGGATGCCGGATGGCCAGTGCCAGCGCCAGCCCGCCGCCGAACGAGTTGCCGACGATGTCGGCCTGCTGGATGCCGAGGGCGTCGAGCACGCCGATGGCATGCTCGACCCAGCGCGCCTGGCTGTATTGTCCATCGGCCGGACGTTCGCTGTAGCCGAAGCCGAGCATGTCCGGAGCGACCACCCGGCGCGTCTGCGCCAGCTGCGGAATGATCCCGCGCCAGTTGGCCCAGGCGGTGACGCCCGGCCCGGAGCCGTGGATCAGCAGAACCGGGAAGCCTTCGCCCTGATCATGCAGGTTGGTGCGGTAGCCAGCGGCGAGGATTTCGCGACCGATTTCAGGGCTTTGCTGCGGTGCGTTCATGGCCAGCTCCTCAGAGTTTCACACAGATGTTTTTCAGCTCGGTGTAGAACTCCAGCGAGTGCACACCCCCTTCGCGGCCGATGCCCGACTGCTTGCTGCCGCCGAAGGCGGTGCGCAGGTCGCGCAGGAACCAGCTGTTGACCCAGACGATGCCGGCCTCGATCTGCCCGGCGACGCGGTGCGCGCGCGAACTGTTCTCGGTCCAGATCGCCGAGGCCAGGCCGTAGGGCAGGCTGTTGGCCAGCTCGATGGCCTCTTCCTCGCTGTCGAACGGGCGGATATGGCAGCAGGGGCCGAAGATTTCCTCGGTGACCACCGCCGAATCGTCGGCCAGGCCGGTCCAGATGGTCGGCTGCACCCAGGCGCCGCCGGCCAGGTGCGCCGGCATCTCCGGCACGCCGCCGCCGGTGACAACGGTGGCGCCGTCGTCGACTGCCTGCTGGTAGTAACTGAGGACTTTTTCACGGTGCTTGTGGCTGATCAGCGGGCCGAAATTGGCCTCTGGATCGTTCGGTTCGCCGATCTTCAACGCTTCGGCGCCGGCCTTCAGGCGGGCGACGAACGCGTCGAAGATCGGCCGCTCGACATACACCCGCTCGGTGCCCAGGCAGACCTGGCCGCAGTTGGCGAAGGCCGAGCGCAGGGTGCCCTCGATGGCCTTGTCCAGATCGCAGTCGGCAAACACGATGCCGGCGTTCTTGCCGCCCAGCTCCAGCGACACCTGGCGCACGCCCTTGGCGGCGGCGCGCATGATGGTTTCGCCGGTGCCGGTCTCGCCGGTGAAGGTGTAGGCGTCGACGTCCGGGTGGGCGGTGAGGAAGGCGCCGGCCGAGTTGCCGCCGAAGCCGTGCACCACGTTGTACACGCCGGCCGGCACGCCGGCGGCGTTCATCACTTCACCGAGCAGAGCGGTGGTGGTCGGCGTCTCTTCCGAGGGTTTGACCACCACGGTGTTGCCGCAGGCCAGCGCCGGGCCGACCTTCCAGGTCATCAGCAGCAGCGGCAGGTTCCACGGGCTGATCACGCCGATCACGCCCTTGGGGCGGCGCACGCCGTAGTTGAGCGCGCCGGTGCCGTCCGGGGTGGCCATCTCGAAGGCCTCGGTGGGCACGTTCTTCACCAGGTCGGCGAACACCGAGAAGTTGGCCGCGCCGCGCGGGATGTCGATGTGGCTGGCCAGGGATTTGGGCTTGCCGGTGTCCAGGCACTCGGCCTCGAGAAACTCGTCGAAGCGCGCGCTGATGCCGGCGGCGACGCGATGCAGGATCTCGGTGCGCTCGGCCACCGTCATCCTGCCCCAGGGGCCCTTGAGCGCGGCGCGGGCGGCCTTGACCGCGGCGTCGACCTCGGCTTCGCCGGCTTCGTGGATCTTGGCGATCACCTGGCCGTTGGCCGGGTTGACGTTGTCGAACAGCTTGCCGCTGGCCGATTCGACGTATTCGCCGTTAATGAAATGCTTGATTTCTTTCATCTGCGCAATCTCTGCAATAAGTCGAACCGGGCCTTCAGGTCAGCACGGTCATGAATCGTTCGTTGAGAATGCGGTCGTGGTAAAAGATCGCCTTGCCCAGTTGGTCAGCGGTCCAGGTCACCGGTTTGTGGTCCGGGTAGTTGTAATCTCCACCGCAGAACACTTCGTTGCGGTTACCGGACGGGTCGAAGAAGTAGATGGTCTTGCCGTGAGTGAGGCCGTGGCGGGTTGGGCCGATGTCGATCGAGGTGTCGGTCATGGAGATCAGGTCGGCGGCGCGAAGCACGTCTTCCCAGGTTTCGAGGTGGAAGGACACATGATGGAGGCGGCCTTTTTCCGGATGGTGAATGAAGGCCACGTCGTGGGCCTTGGTCGACAGACTGAGGAACTGGGCGACGCGCGTGCCATTTTCGTCCAGCACCTGTTCGGCCAGATAGAAGCCGAGCACCTTGGTGAACAGGTCATAGGTCGCCGGCAATTCGTCGCCATACAGTAGGCAATGATCGAAACGCACAGCCGCCATGCCTTTCAGATCGCGCGGCCATGCCTCGGGATTGACCTCATTCACACCCCACTTTCCAGTATATTCCTTGTCTGCATACAACTCGAAGTGATGCCCGGAGGGTGCCTGGAAGCGCACGCGCCGGCCACAGCCCTTGAGTTCGCCGGCGGGGATCTGCTCGACCAGGCAGCCGTAGCCCATCAGGTCCCGGGCCAGGCGGCTCAGGGTGTCGTCATCGAGCACCTTGAAGCCCATGAAATCCATGCCCGGCTCGTCGGCCTCACGCAGCACCACGGAAAACTTGTCCACCTCGCTCCAGGCCTTCAGATAGACGCGGCCCTGCTCGTCGCGGTCCATCTCGATCAGGCCGAGCAGGTCGCGGTAATGCGTTAGCGCAGCCTCCAGGTTCAACACGCGAAGCTGGACGTGGCCCGGGCGCATAACTCCTTTTTTCATCACGACACCTCTTAATGTTTCTTGTTGTCAGGGATTGCTTCGCACTTGGCGAAGGCATTCGATGTACAGATCAGCGCGTGGATACAGTTGACAGGCCAAGGCCAGGCCCTGCTTCGCGGCCTCCGGTGGAACCTGACTGCAGCTCATCCTGCCGCACTGGTAGTCGCCGCTGAGCACGCGCACCTTGCACAACCCACAGCCACCACCACGGCAACCGACCGGCACGCAACGCTTGCCCTGCTCCTCCATGGCCCGCAGGACCGACTGATCCGGGCGGCAGCGAAACGACTGGCCGCTGTTGGTTTCGTGCACCTGAAACGGGGGGCTGCTCATGATGCACCTCAGATGCGCTTGAACAAGGCCGAACGGGTGCTACAGCTCTGGGGTGATGCCTGCGCAACCCCGAAAATGAGTCTCAGGGGACCTCGTGTACGTCGCTTCTCCGCATGTCGATTTCTCTTCTTAACCAGACATAAAGATCAACCGAGGTCTCCCCCTGCCACCGGAAGAGTTACACCGGTGATGTAGGCAGCGTCGTCGGAGGCCAGGAACAGAATCGCCCCGGCCTGTTCGTCGATGTTGCCGTAGCGTTTCATCAGGCTGCTGTCGAGGGTCTGGTCGACGATCTGCTGGTACCAGACCTTCTCCTGCTCGCTCGGCTCGGCGCTGTTGCGCGGAATCCGCCGTGGAGGCGCCTCGGTGCCACCCGGCGCGGTGGCGTTGACCCGGATACCGCGCTCGGCGGTTTCAAAGGCCAGGCAGGCGGTCAGGGCGTTAACGCCACCCTTTGCCGCGCCGTAGGGCACGCGATGGATCCCGCGCGTGGCGACGGAGGAAACGTTGACGATGGCTCCACTGCCCTGCTCGAGCATTGGCGGCAGCGCGGCGTGGCAGCACCACAGGGTGGGGAACAGCGAACGACGCACTTCGGCCTCGATCTCGTGTTCCTGGTAATGCTCGAATGGCTTAGCCCAAATGGTGCCGCCAACGTTGTTGATCAGAATGTCCAGCCGACCGAAGCGCTCGAGCGCCGCCGCCATCACCCGTTGGCACTCGGCGAACTGCTCAAGGTCGGCGGTCAGGGTCAGCACCTCAGCGACTCCGACCAGTTCGTCGGCCAGCTCATGTATTAGCTCGGAACGGTCGACTAGCAGCAGCCGACCGCCTTCGGCCGCCATCCGTTCGGCCACACGGCGACCGATGCCCTGGGCAGCGCCGGTGATAACGGCAGTCTTGTCCTGGAAACGTTTGTTCATGAACCACCTCGGTTGTGTAGCCCAGATGCAATTTTGGGAAAGTTCGCAGGGAACCTGGGGCCTACTGAACGAATAAAACAGGCCCGCTCACCTAGTAAGCGGACCAAAGGAGCCTCTAGGCGCTGGCGGCGAACTTCTCATAATAGAAATTGGCCGGCTGGATGCCCTGTGCGCGAATGTACTGACTGACCGCCTCGACCATCGGTGGCGGACCGCAAAGGTAGACATCTACCTCACCGCCGTTGAGGTGTTTGGGCTCGATGTACTGGGTCACATAGCCCTTTTGCGGATAGGCGCTGTCCGGGCTGGCGACGCAGGCGCTGTAGCTGAAGTTGGGAATGCGCGCGGCGAATGCCTCTAGCTTGTCCATTTCGACCAGGTCGTGGTCATGGGTGACGCCGTAGATCAGATGGAGCGGGTGCTCGCTGCCCTGCTCGGCGATCTTCTCCAGCATCGCGGTGAACGGCGCTAGGCCGGTACCACCCGCCAGCAACAGCAGCGGCCGCTTGATCTCGCGCAGATAGAACGCGCCCAGCGGTCCAGCCAGACTGACGCTATCGCCGACCTTGGCGAGGCTGGTCAGGAAGCTGCTCATCAGCCCGCCCGGCACGTTGCGGATCAGGAAGCCGACCTCGCCATCCTTTTGCAGCGAGCTGAAGGAATAGGCGCGGGTCTGGTCGCTGCCCGGCACTTGCAGATTGACGTACTGGCCCGGCAGAAACGCCAACTGGTTCAGCGATGCGCTTTTGATAGACAGCGCGATGGTGCTCTCGGACAGCTGACGCACGTTGCTGATCGCTGCCTGATAGCTGGCCTGCTGGGTCTTACAGACGTCCGATGCGGCCGGAACGCGAATCACGCAGTCGCTTTCGGCGCGCATCTGGCAGGTCAGCACGTAGCCCTGCTCGGCTTCGGCTTCGCTCAACGCATCCTCGATGTATTCCTCGCCGAGGTCGTAGCGGCCGCTCTCGGCGAAGCATTTGCAGGCGCCGCATGCACCGTCTCGGCAGTCCATGGGTAAATTGATGCCTTGGCGGTAGGCAGCATCAGCAATAGTCTCGCCAGCATTAGCATCGATGAAACGAGTGACGCCGTCTTCGAAGTTCAGTGCAACCTTGTGTGTCATGGCGGCACCTCAGACGTGGTATACATCGATAACTTGGCGGATGTAGTCGTTCTTCAGCACGACCTTCTTGGCCTTAATCAGCGGGGTCTCGCCACATGTGTCGAGGGTGCAGAAGCTGGTGCCAAAGAAGTGGTCCACCGTCTTGTACCGATAACTCATGGTGTGCCAGTTGTAGCGCAGCTTACAGAAGCCGCCGGACTGTTCGAGCAGCTCCACATTGCTGATGTTGTGGCTGGTTCGGGTGTCCGGAATGGTGGCACTGGAGCGCTCGGTCTTGATGCGGAACACCCGATCCTCTAGGCCACCGCGATTGCCGTACCAAATCAGCGAGATCTGGCTCTGCGGGTCTTCGGTCAATTGGTCGCGGTCGTCCCAGGCCGGCATCCAGAAAGTGGCGTCCGGCGCGTACATTTCCAGCCAGCTATCCCACTGCTTGTCGTCGAGGTAGCGTGCTTCGCGGTAAAGGAAATCGCGCACAGCTTCGTAGGAGATTGTCATTTACGCGCCCTCCGCGTGGATCAGCCGATCCTGTTCTGCCTTGACGGCCTTGATCATCTGCTGTTGCCAGTACTTGTGCTGCATGACGAACAGGCCTTCGTCTTCCGAGCGGACACCGCTCAGCTTCGGATACAGATCGATCTCCTTCGCGCCCTCGTCCGGCCCCTCGATCCAGTGTTTGGCGCCACGGGACATGTCGTTCATCCCCCCGCCGGCGAAGCCCTCCTGGCAGGCGCGGAATTCCTCCAGGTCGTCCGGGGTGGCCATGCCGCTGACATTGAAGAAGTCCTCGTACTGACGGACACGGCGGGCACGTGCCTCGGCGCTTTCGCCTTTCGGCGCGATGCAGTAGATGGTGATTTCGGTTCTATCCACCGACAGCGGACGGGTGATACGCAACTGCGAGCCGAACTGGTCCATCAGGTAGAGGTTCGGGTAGAGGCAGAGGTTGCGGGAGACGCCGATCATCCAGTCGGCACGGGCTTCACCAAACTCGCTGGCTAAGCGATCTCGCTCGGCGAACAGCGGGCGGTTTTTCGGGTCGCCCCAGCGTGCCCAGACCATCTGGTGGCCATTTTCAAAGGAGTAGAAACCGCCGCCACCCTTGCCCCAGCTACTGGCGCTCATGGCGCGAATATCATCGCCCGCTTCTCTCAGCTTGCGCTGCTGCTGGGTGGCGGCGTAGTTCCAGTGAACAGTACTGACATGGTAGCCGTCGGCACCGTTCTCGACCTGCACTTTCCAGTTGCCTTCGTAAACATAGGTACTGGAACCGCGCAGCACTTCCAGACCTTCGGGCGACTGGTCGACGACCATGTCGATGACCTTCCTCGACTCGCCGAGGAATTCTTCCAATGGGGCGACGTCCTCGCGCAGGCTGCCGAACAGAAATCCGCGGTAGGAAGCAAAGCGCGCAACTTTCTTCAGGTCGTGCGAGCCGTCACAGTCGAAGCTGTCCGGATAGCCGGCGCCCTTGGGGTCTTTGACCTTGAGCAGCTTGCCCGAATTGCTGAAGGTCCAGCCGTGGAACGAGCAGGTGTGGGTGGCCTTGTTTCCACTCCTAAAGCGACAGAGCGTGGCGCCGCGGTGACTGCAGGCATTGATGAAGGCATTGAGCTCACCATCTTTGTTGCGTGTGATGAATATCGGCTGCCGGCCCATCTGCGTGGTGTAGTAGTCGTTCTTCTCGGGAATCTGGCTCTCGTGGGCGAGATAAATCCAGTTACCCTCAAAGATGTGTTTCATCTCTAAATCGAACAGCCGAGGGTCGGTGAACATCTCGCGCTTGCAGCGGTAGATGCCCTCGTTCTCATCTTCTTCAACGAGACTATCTATATAGTCGAGCCCCAGGTGCATTGTCATGGTCATGCCTCCATCACTTTGCGCCAGTAGTCGTACATGCCGCGGATCAGCGTTTCGGTGACCATGTGGTCGGTGTCGCCGATCTCGTGGCCGCCCATCTCGATCACGGAGCGGTGCGACGGGTTCTGCTCGAAGCCTTCCTGCGACCACTCGATCACCTCGCCGTCGTCGGCCGAGACGAAGCCTGCCGGGCCGAACAGGTTGGCCTGGATCAGGCGGCGCTGGGTCCACTCCTCGTTGTCGTCCTCGAAGCCGAAGTGGGTCCAGACGAAGTCGAAGGAGCCGTGGCCGTTGGGCTGGATGTGGCGCGTCGATACGCTGTTGACCTGCTGCTGGATGATCACACTGGGGAAGATCGTGGTCATCACGGCGGTCGGGCCGCCCCACCAGGGCTCGGGCACGATGTCCAGCAGACGCGGGTCGTTCACCTTCATCTGCTCCTTGAAGCTGTCCACGCCGGACACGACCTCCTCGTTCTTGCCGCCCTGACCGCGCGTGGAGATCATCGCGGCGTGGCGGAATTTGGCGTCCATCTTCAGTTCCGACTTGTTGTCGGCGCGCCAGAGCCCGAAGGTCGAGAACCAGGTGTGCAGCAGGCCGGGGTGGTAGGGGTCCTTGATGTTCTCCTGCATCAGCTTCCAGTTGCCCGGGATGCGCTGGCGGCGGTAGCCCAGGATCTTGAGCTTGCGGCCATTGAAGACGCGATCGAAGTAGTGCAGGATGGTTGGGCCCAGGAAGTCCTCGAAAGGCTCGACATCGTGGTCGAAAGAGGCAAACACTGCACCGCCTCGGGCGGCCACCTTGAGCTTGGTCAGGCCGTGTTCTTCGAGTTTGAAGTCCTTGGGCATGCCGCCGTTGACCTTGCCGTCCTGCTTCACGCCGCGGCGGAAGGGCACGCCCTGCAGGTCACCCTTGAGGCTGTAGTTCCACTGGTGGTAGGGGCAGAAGAAGTCCTTGGCGTTGCCGTGGCGCTCGCGGCAAAAGCGCATGCCACGGTGGGCGCAGACGTTCTCCACCACGTTGATGCCGCCATCCGGATCACGCACCATGATGACCGAGCGCTCACCGATCACCGTTCGCTTGAAGTCGCCTGGATTCGGAATCTCGGCTTCCAGGCCTACATAGCACCAGTGGTTTGCATAGAACAGGCGCTCCAATTCGCGCTTGTACAGGTCTTCGCGGGTGTAGGCCCAGAAGGGAACGCGGCTGCTGCCGTCGCCCGGCCACTTCGGATCTTGGGGAAACACGGGTTGGGGTTCATTCATGGCATGGTTTCCTTGGATTAAATTGGGCTCGCATGGCGCCTTCGCTCAGACACCGCTGGGATAGAACGCATCGGCATGGATATGCCCGGGTGCTATGCCCAGGCGAGCAACGAGCAGGTTCAGGGCCTCTACCATGGCCGGAGCGCCACACAGGTAGGCGCGCCATCCCGCCAAATTGGGCAGGTCACGGTCGATCAGATCGGTGACCAGGCCGGATCGATGACCAGGGCCGGCAGGGCCTGTTGCAACAACGACATTCACCTTGAGATTCGGAAACCTTGCAGCCAATGCGTGAAGGCGTTCCTCGTCATAGATGTCCTGCTCGCTCCGCACACCGAAGTACAGATGGATGGGGTTGCTCATCCCTCCCTCCAGTGCGCCTCGAATGATCGAAAGGACGGGCGCCAGACCGGTTCCACCCCCCACACAAAGCATGGGGCCCGTGTGCGTGCGCCGCAGATAGGCCGTTCCGAGGGGGCCGCTGATCCGCACCGAAGCGCCTACGGACAGTTCATTGAAAACGTAGTTGCTGACGTGCCCGCCCGGAACCTCGCGAATCTGAAACTCCATTTCTGCATCGCCAGGCAGCCCGGCCATCGAATAGGGGCGGACGCATTCGGGCGTAAACTGCACCGTTGCGTACTGGCCGGGGCTGAACTCAAGCGGCTTGGCCAGTTTGATGCGCAGGCGCCGGATGTCATGGGTGGCCTCGTCTATCGCTGTGACCGTCCCCTTGACGATGCGCGCCGGGTGAACCACGATCTCGTCAGATTCAGGGATCTCAATCGTGCAGTTTTCGATCAGTACCGCCTGACAGGCCAGAACGTAGGTTCCCTTTCCTGCCTGCGGGCGCCCTGTCTCGGGGCCGTTATCGCGAAGATGGCCGGCAATCACACGGCAACGGCAAGTGCCGCAGCGGCCCGACATGCAGCTATAAGAAATGGGGACCTCGTTGGACCTGAGCACGTCAAGCAGGGTGCTGCCGGTCTCCGCGTTCAGATGCAAATTGAGGGGTTCTACTACCAGTTCCATGCAAGCTCTTTTTCAGTTGTCTCCGAATGGCTGCGATTCTGGCCCGTCGAGCGGTATAGCGCCATAGATCAAATCTGATAGTTAAAATCACCAGCATGAATAATGGTGAGACATCATGGATCTGCGCGACATCGACTTGAATCTGCTGGTGGTCTTCAAACAGCTACTGCTCGACCGGAGCGTATCGACGGTCGGCGAAAAACTGGGGCTGACGCAGCCTGCCGTCAGTAATTCACTTAAACGGCTGCGTGCGGCGCTAAAGGACGATTTGTTCTTGCGCACGTCAAAAGGCATGGAGCCGACACCGTATGCACTGCATCTTGCGGAGCCCGTGGTCTATGCGCTCAACACGCTGCAGACGGCACTGACGACCCGTGACTCGTTCGACCCGCTTATCAGCACGCGCACCTTCAACTTGGCCATGACCGACATCGGCGAGATGTACTTCATGCCTCCACTGATGGAAGCGCTTGCGCAACGAGCTCCTCATATCCAGATCAGCACGCTGCGCCCGAATGCAGGCAATCTGAAGGAGGATATGGAGTCGGGTGCGGTCGATCTTGCCTTGGGTCTTCTGCCAGAGCTACAGACCGGATTCTTTCAGCGGCGCCTCTTTCGCCACCGCTACGTATGCATGTTCCGCAAGGACCATCCAAGCGCCAAATCCCCCATGAGCCTGAGGCAGTTCAGTGAATTGGAGCATGTCGGCGTGGTCGCACTCAACACCGGACACGGTGAGGTCGATGGCCTGCTTGAACGCGCAGGCATCAAAAGGCGCATGCGACTGGTGGTGCCGCATTTCATTGCGGTCGGCCCCATTCTGCACAGCACCGACCTTATCGCGACCGTGCCGCAACGTTTTGCCGTTCGCTGCGAAGTGCCTTTTGGTCTGACGACATCCCCGCACCCGGCCAAGCTGCCTGACATCGCCATCAACCTGTTTTGGCATGCCAAGTACAACCGGGATCCGGGCAACATGTGGCTACGTCAGTTGTTCGTCGAGCTTTTCTCTGAAGCATAAGCGTCCAGCAAGCCCATATTGACTGCCGCGGGCGGCCATAGCTGAGAATCAGGATGTCGGTGGTCTGCCAACCGATGCGGCAGCAGTTCTTCCATGCGACTGGCCTTGTGCGTAGGCAGCCGGGTCAGAACTGCCTTCACCCGCCAGTTTGAACACCGCCACCGTCTGCACCAGCTCCTCGGACTGGCCCTTCAGGCTGGAGGCCGCCGCGGCCATCTGCTCGACCAGCGCCGCATTCTGCTGCGTGACCTGGTCCATATTGGTGACGGCCTCACCCACCTGCGCTACTCCCTGGCTCTGCTCGGTGCTGGCCGCGCTGATCTCGCCCATGATGTCGGTCACGCGCCGGATACTGTCCACGACCTCTTTCATGGTGGCGCCGACCCGGTCCACCAGGGCGCTGCCTTGCTCGACCCGGCCCACGCTGTCGCTGATCAGGGTCTTGATTTCCTTGGCAGCCTCGGCGCTGCGCTGGGCCAGGCTGCGCACTTCGGCGGCCACCACGGCAAAGCCGCGACCGTGTTCACCCGCTCTGGCGGCCTCGACCGCGGCATTCAGGGCCAGGATATTGGTCTGGAAGGCGATGCCGTCAATGACGCCGATGATGTCGGCTATCTTGCGTGAGCTTTCGTTGATGCCGGTCATGGTGTTGACCACCTGGGCCACAGCTTCGCCGCCTTGGACGGCCACGGCGCTGGCGCTTTGCGCGAGCTGGTTGGCATGGCGCGCGTTGTCGGCGTTCTGGCGCACGGTGGAGCTCAGCTCCTCCATGCTGGCGGCGGTTTCTTCCAGGGCGCTGGCCTGGCTTTCGGTGCGCGCCGACAGGTCGTGGTTGCCCTGGGCAATCTCGGAACTGGCCGCCTCCAGGCTCTCGGCGTTCTGGCGCACATGGGCCACCATGCTGGAAAGGCTGCCCTGCATGTCCGCCAGGGCGGTTATCAATTGGCCGACTTCGTCGTTCGAACGCGTCACGATCTGCCCCGTGAGGTCGCCCTGGGCAATCTGGCCCGCCAGCCGCAGCGCCTCCTCCAGCGGCCCGAGCACCGCTTTGCGGATCGCCCAAAAGGAGGCCAGCAGCACCAGACCGCCCAGCAGGTTGATGCTGAAGACAAGCGCCTTGATGAAGCCGACCGCCTCGGCCACTAGCGGGGCGAAACGTTCGGAGCCATCTTGCACCACCGCCATGTCGGGTCGCAGCCGCTCGACCAGTGCCGGGCTCACGGTGCTGCCAGGTTCGAGCTCGATGATTTTCTTCATGCGCTCCAGGTCGCCAATGTCCTTGCTCGGCAAGTCAAGAACGCCACCAAAGCCGAACAAGCGGAACAACCCCTGCTCGACCTTGAACAACTCCACATCGACCTGCGCGGCAAGCCACTGCCCGTGCTTGATCGGCTTGAGCAGCAGGTCCTTGCCAACCGCCGGGGCCGTGTCACCCGAGCTTGCCCGCTGCATGGCGAGTGCCATCTGCATGACAGCCGCAAGATGTTCCCGCTCCAGGTGGTGGAAGCGCCCCGGCGGCCACCCAAACTCCCCCACTGATGGCCACCTCAAACTCCCCCACCTGAGTTGATCGGGGACAGGGGGTAAACGCCGGCGCCGCTGGCACCTGTTGGCAGGACAGTAGTTCTGGTCTTCCCCGAGGGGAGGCCAAGGAGTGAATGTCTTGAAACCCAACCAACGGGCCACCGTCTACACGCTGCTCGAGCGTGGCAGCACCCAGCGCGAGATCGCGCGCATCACCGGAATCGACCGCAAGACCGTCAGGAGTTACCAACGTCGCCGGCAGGCCGAGCAGTCAAATTCCCCCGGGGTGGCCACCGGCCCTGATGCCATGGCCGCTCACGTGGCCGCGCAAATTCCCCCACCCTGGCCACCGGCTCCCACGTCAGTGGCCGCCTCCCTATGCGAGCCGTACCGCGACTTCATCGAGGCCCAACTGCGTCTCAAGCGCAACGCCACGGCCATCTACCAGGACCTGGTCGATGTCCACGGCTTTGCCGGCCAGTACAACTCGGTCAAACGCTTCGTGGCCCGGCTGCGTCACAAGGAGCCCGAACAATTCGACCGCCTGTCCTTCCTGCCCGCAGAGGAGATGCAGGTGGACTACGGTGAGGGTGCACCCACCCGGGTGCCGGGCAGCAACCGGTACCGCAAACCGCGCCTGTTCGTGGCCACGCTGCGCTACTCGCGGGCCAGCTTTCGGCACGTGGTCTGGAAGTCCAGCCAGCAGGTCTGGGCCGAGCTGCACGAGCGCGCGTTTCGCCACTTCGGTGGCTGCCCGCAGTACGTGGTGCTGGACAACCTCAAAGAGGGCGTCATCAAACCCGACCTGTATGAGCCCGAACTCAACCCGGTCTATGCCGCCACCCTGGCGCACTACGGCGTGGTGGCCGACCCGGCCCGGGTGCGTGACCCCAACCGCAAGGGTACGGTAGAGCACGCCATCGGCCACACCCAGGCCACGGCCTTGAAGGGCCGGCGCTTTGAGTCCATCGAAGAGCAGAACACCTTCCTGGCGCAATGGGAGAAGAATTGGGCAGCCAAGCGCATCCACGGCACCGAGCGGCGCCAGGTGCAGGCCATGTTCGCGGAAGAACGCCCCCACCTCAAAGCTTTGCCACTGCTGGGCATGCAGTATTTCGAAGAGGTCCAGCGCACGGTGTGCGACGACAGCTGTGTGCGGGTGGAGCACAGCAGCTACGCCGCGCGCCCGGCGGTCATCGGATCGAAGGTGCGGGTGCGCATCTTCGCCCAGCGCATCCAGATCTTTGATCTGCAAACCGGCACCTTGCTGCGCAGTCACCCCAAGGCTGAACGCCCCGGCACCGTGGTGCTGCCCCAGGATGAGCGGGTGTTCAACCCCTCGCGTGAGACCCGCCTGATCCTGCGCCAGGCCGGCCAGATTGGCGAACACGCCGCCCGGCTGTGCCAGTTGCTCTTTGCCATCGAGGGCCGGGTGGGCCAGCGCAAGCTCTGGGGCATCGTCGGCCTGGTGCGCCGATATCCGGCGCATTGTGTCAACGCCGCTTGCGCCCAGGCTCTGGAGCAGGGCATCTACAGCTTCAAGCGCGTCCAGGCATTGACAGAGGCGCTCTTTGCCGATGCGCTTGAAGCCATCGAGACCCAGGCCGGTGGCGAGCATGTAACGCCCACCACGGCGACCCTGACCCAGCAGCACGAGCTGATCCGCGATGCCGATGAATACGGTGACCTGTTTGCCCACGCTGCGGCCACCGCCGCAGTTGGGAGCCAGCCATGAACATGGTCGAGATCGAGCGCGCGCTGCGCCAGCTGCGCCTGTCGGGTATTGCCGAGACCCTGTCGACCCGCGTGATGCAGGCCCAGGTCGCCCAGGAGCCATTTCTGCAGACCTTCGCCGCCATGCTTCAGGATGAGCTCGACCGGCGCCGATCGCGCCTGACAGAGCGCCGCTACAAGCGCTCGGGTCTGGACGAGAAGGTCAGCCTGGCCGACTTCGACTGGCGTTTCAACCCCAAGCTGCCCCGCGCGGCCTGCTTTGAGCTGCACACCCTGAAGTTCATCGCCGAGGGTTCCAACGCGCTCATCGTCGGTAAACCCGGCACCGGCAAGTCTCACATTGCCAAGGCCATCGCCTACCAGGCCACGCTGGGCGGCCACGATGTGCGTTACCTCGAGGCCGACGCCGAATTCGCCCGCTACGCGCTGGCAAGTGCCACCGAGCGCATCGGCCTGCTCAAGGAGTGGGTGGAGCCTGACCTGATCATCTTGGACGATCTGTTCCTGGCCAGGCGTATCAGCGAGCACGCCGCCGAGGTCCTGCAGGCCATCGTGCATCAGCGCTACAAGCTGCGCCGCGCCATCGTGGTGACCTCCAACCGCGTGGTGCAGGACTGGGGTCGCTATCTGGGCGACGCCACAATGGCGACCACCATCCTGGACCGCCTCATGCACCGCTGCACGATGCTGGAATTCGAGGGCAAGAGCTACCGGCTCAAAGAGGCCGCCGCACGCATCGCCATCGGCACTGAGTCGTCATAATCCAACCGGTCTTGCCTGGGGAATTTGGGGTGGCCACAGGTGGGGGAATTTGGACTGGCCATCGGGGAACGGCAAGTAGCCGAGTTCATCGAGGATCACCATGTCCGCGTACATCAGCCGATGCGCGATGTGCCCCGGGTTGCCGCTGGCCTTCTCCTGCTCGAGCGCGTTGACCAGTTCGACCGTGGAGAAGAACCTCACGCGTCGGTGGTGGTGTTCGATGGCCTGCACGCCGAGCGCCGTGGCGATGTGGGTCTTGCCTGTACCGGGACCACCGACGAGCACCACGTTCTGGGCGTCCTCCATGAACTCGCATCGGTGCAACTGCCGCACCAAGGCTTCATTGACCTCGCTGTGCTGGAAGTCGAAGCCTGTGAGGTCGCGGTAGGCGGGGAAGCGTGCCAGCTTCAACTGGTAGGCCACCGAGCGCACCTCGCGTTCGGCCGTCTCGGCCTTGAGCAACTGCGAGAGCATCGGCTGCGCGGCCTCGAAGGCTGGCGAGCCCTGCTCGGCGA
>LNAQ01000047.1_pt1 | contig 18925 bp, 22 predicted proteins | sample 602591 | NCBI WGS metagenome assembly LNAQ01 (sample SAMN02440304, study PRJNA202911) | soil metagenome | biome: Subtropical and temperate rainforests or woodlands; isolation source: soil samples (1 kg each in a 20% v/v slurry with milli Q water) were... ... | reverse complement strand
GCTTCCACATGCTCGGTGTGTGCCGAAAGCCACGCGGCCGGATACAGGAAGATCGGCTGCGCACGCACATAGGCACTGGGGCCACCGGCCTCCAGCACATGCAACCGTGCCTCGAAGCAACGCGCAGTGTGGCTGTCAAGTGCATCCCACGCATTGACCAGTACGAGCTTGACGAGTCGTTGTGGAAACCGGTGCGCCAGTTCGAGTCCGACCAGGCCGCCCAATGCGTGCCCCATGAAGTGCGCACGTTCAATTCCTGCATCGTCCAGGATGCCGGCAACCTCGTCCGCCATGTCCGAGATGGTGTAGCCCGCTGGCAGCGGACCGGCGTTGCGGCCCGTGCCACGGTGGTCGTACAGCAGCACGCTGAAGTGCTCGGCCAGTGCGTCGATCTGCGGCTTCCAGTAGCCGGCGCCACCGCCCAGCCCCGCCGACAGCACGATGGTTTCGGCCGCCCGGTCGGTCCGGCCCACGCGTTCATACTTCATGCCGTCACCTCGATGCCCAGTTCGCTCCAGATCTGGTCGTACATCGCGTTGAAGAACGGCAGCTTACGGATCTTCAGGGGGTGCCGCATTTCTGGCGCAATGTCGATGTCGTGCACCGCGTGCACCCGGCCCGGCCGACTGCTGATGACCACGATTCGATCAGCCATGGTGATGGCTTCGCCGACGTCGTGTGTAACCAGTACCACGCTGCACTGGCGCTCGCGGATGATACGCAGCATGTCGCCTTGCAAGATCAGTCGAGTCTGGCTGTCCAGGGCCGAGAACGGCTCGTCGAGCAGGATCACGTCCGGATCAAAGGCCAGCGTGCGCATGAAGGCCACGCGTTGACGCATGCCGCCTGACAGACCCGATGGCAGGGTGTCCTCAAAGCCCTTCAGGCCATAGGCTTCGATCAGACTGCGTGCAGTCTTCTCGGCTGCGGCGCGCGGCACGTTGCGTACCTGCAGTCCGATGATCACGTTCTCCAGCACCGTGCGCCAAGGCAGCAGAAGATCCTTCTGCAGCATATAGCCCACATGGCCTGTGGTGTCATGCACGGGCTGTCCATTGACGAGAATGCATCCCTGCGTGGGTTGCAGCAGGCCGGAGATGATGTTGAAAAGCGTGGTCTTGCCGCACCCCGAGGGTCCGACGATAGCAACCACTTCGCCGCGCCGCACCTCGAAGCTGATGTCATCGATGGCGGTCACCGCCTTGGGCGTGCCCTCGTTGAAGGTCATGCCCACGTTTCGGGCGGAAAGAACGGTTTCGTGCAGGGTCATGGCAAGGCCTCGGAAGGTGGGAATAGCTGCGCCAAAAAAGCGAGAGCCGTATCATTGAAAAAGTCGGGCGTCACGCGCGAAAACGCATGGCCGCCATAGGATGTACGCACCAGCCGGGCCCCGGCAATGCGCTGCGCCAGCAGCTCGGAGGACCATGGCGGCGTAAGGATGTCATCGTCGGCCACGAACACCAGAGTGGGGCAGTGGATGCGGTCCAGATAGGGCAGACCATCGAAGTCCAGCACCGCATTGATCCGACTCTCCAGGATCCTGGCCGAAGTCGAACCGGATGCGGCCACTGCAATCTCGCGCTCGACCCTCGCATCGTGCATCGCCACGTGCCGTGGCGGGTACAGGAACAGCGGCGTGCTGCGGTGGTACTCATCCGTGCCCGCAGAGGTCAGGACGGTGAGGCGCAATTTCAGGCAACGTGCCATCTGGGCATCAAGGGTGGCCCAGCTCGCGTTGAGCACGAGGCTGGCAATGCGATCCGGTGCGATCGCGGCCAGTACCAGCCCCATAGCGCCGCCCGTCGAATGGCCTACGAGATGAGCACGGGCAATGTCCAGATGATCCATGAGCCGCAGCAGGTCGTCGGCCAGGCCTTCAACCGAGTAGTCCATTTCCGAACGTGTGCTGCGGCCGGTGCCACGGTGGTCGTGCAGCACAACGCGGTGGCGAGCTCCGAAAGCCTCCAGATTCGGCTGCCAGTAACCTGCCACACCGCCCAGGCCCGCGACCAGCAACACGGGATCACCGGTTTCAAGGCCTACGATGTCGTAGTGGATGTTGGCGTTACCAATGTGCGCAAACGGCATGGCGGTGCGCTCCTCAGTGACGACCCAGCCGACGCTCCACCCAGCCGACGAGGGTGTCCAGCACTAGGGCCAGCACCATCAACGCGAAGATGCCGACCCACACGCCGTTGAGGTTGTACAGCGTGCCCGCGTAGTAAACGTGGTAACCCAGGCCCGCCTCGGCCGAGATGTATTCACCCACCACGGCACCGATCATCGCGAAGCCGACGTTGAGCCGCAGCGCCGAACTGATCCACGGCAGCGAACCCGGCACGATGACCATGCGGAAGATCTGCCAGCGCGAGGCACCGATAGCTTTGAGCATGCGCACATAGTCGTGGTCGACCTCCTGGCTGCCGGAGAAGCTGGTGAGCAGCGAGACGATGAAGGTGATGGACGCGGCAATCGCGATCTTGGACTCCATGCCGATGCCGAACCACACAATGATCAGCGGCGCCAGCGCGATCTTGGGCAAGCCGTTCAGCGCCACCATGATGGGCCGTAGGATGGCAGCGATGGTGGGCGACATCCACAGTGCCAGGCCGGCTACCGAGCCCAGGATGCTGCCAATCAGGAACCCGAGGATGGCCTCCTGCGCCGTCACCCAGGTGTCACGCAGCAATGCCCCCGAGCCGGCGCTGGCCAAGAACTCGCGCCAGATGCCCGAGGGCTGCCCATAGGAGTAGACCGCTAGCCATTGCTGGCGGATCGCGATCTCCCACAGCGCAAACAGGCCGCCAACCAGCAGCACCTGGCACGCCGGGACCAGCAACTTGCGTGCGAGGCCGCCTGCCGCTAGCTTGCGCGGCGCAACGGCGGCCTTGGCAGATGCGCGCGCTGGCGCATTGGTGGCAGGGCGGGGTGTGGACGCGCCCGCCAGGGCGTCGATCTGTGCCATCATTTCAGACCCCTACGTAGGCCGTGGTGGCCAGTTCGACCAGAAACTCGGGGCGCACAAGGTCGGCCTTGATGCAATAGCGCGCAGGCGGGTTCTCCGGGAAGTATTCCCTGTAGACCTCGTTCATGGCCGTGTAGTCGGCAAGATCCTTCAGGAATATCTGGTTGAACACCACATGCTTCATGGTGCCACCAGCCGCCTCAATGACAGACTTGATGCTTTCCAGCACGATGCGGGTCTGTGCCCTCGCATCGCCCACGGCAAGTGTCTCGCCGTTCGGGCCAACCGCCAGCGTTCCGGACACATAGATGAATCCGCCAGCCTTGATGCCAGGGCTGTAGGGCGCGAGCGGTGGTGCGGAACCGGCGGGAACAATGACTTCGATGGACATGATGCTTTCCAGGAGAAATGTGAAAGTGAAGGTTCAGGCGATAGCTGGCTCAGCGCAGGCTGCAGCGAGCTCATCGACGGTAGTGGTCCAGCCAAAGAAGCGCTCGACGTTGTAGACAGTGGCTTCCTGAATAAAGTCTGGGCCGGCCTGGAAGCAGGCGTCGCGCAGCAGCACCGGGAAGTACTCGCGGAAGAAAGCGTCCCGGATGGTCGATTCGACGCACACATTGGTGGCAGTACCGCACACCAGCAACGTATCGATGCCGCGGCTGCGCAGCATGCTGTCCAGCGCCGTGCTGGTAAATCCACTGTAGCGCGGCTTGGGCAGCACGATGTCCTGCGGGCTGGGCTGCAACGCATCGACGAAGGCGTAGTCCCAGGTGCCTTTGGTCAGCAGCTTTCCGGCCAATTCCGGACGTTGGCGCATCAGCTTGAGAGAGTTGCCCTTGCGCTGGTTGACCGAGCCGGCAGCACCTGCCTCTTTCTGCTCGGCATCCCAGCCGTTTTGCAACCAGATCACCTGCATGCCGTTCGCATGGGCCAGGTCCAGCGCACGCTGGATGCTGGGGTAGACGGCGGTCGTGGGCGACAGATCGACACCGAGATGACTAAAGTAGCCGCCGGGTGTGCAGTAGCCGTTTTGCATATCGACGACGATGAGCGCGGTGCGGGCAGCGTCCAGTGTGATCGCTTCGGGGCGGGCGGGGAGTTGCATGGACATAGTGGCGGCTCCGTTTTCAGATCTTTTTGGCGGCCAACTTCGCAACAGCACGCTCGGCAAAACGGTTATCCACCATCTCCTCGAATGAACGCGGCGACTTCACCGAACCGCCGGCCATTTCAAACGCCATGTTGGTGTCCCATTCCGCCTTGGAGATCACGGGGGTTTTGGGAATCGCGGTGGTATGGGTCAGCAGGTTGTCTGCAGCCGAGCGAATGACGCCCGCGTCCACTTGAGGAAACTCCGCGACTGAGGCCTTGATGAAGAGCTCGCGATCGACTTGTAGTGCGGCTTGGGCTTCTGCGATGGCATCGCAGAAGGCCTGCACTAGCGCCGGATCCTTGTCGACCAGCGCGCGCGAAGCAATCGCAGTGGTCCATGACAGCGGGCCGATGATGTCGGCAAAACCAAACACGGGCTCCAGTCCGAACTTCTGCTTGGCGATGCTCACGTCCCACTCGAACATCGTGGCCACATCGGCACGACCGTCGAGTACGGCCTGCGCTTGCGCACCGGCCGGCAGCTGCAGGAACTTCACTCCTGCGGCCTCAGGGTCAAATCCGCCGCGCTCCTTCATCGCGAAGATCGGGGTCTGGATTGAAGATGACGGAAAGCGCAGCGTAGCAATGGTCTTGCCACGAAAGTCTTCGATCTTTCGGATTTTTGTGCCGGGTTTGGCAACGGCCCACATGGCCACGCCCCCGACGATCTTGGCGATGTTGAGCAGCTTGGCGCCTTCGTTGGTCGCGTTGACCGACATGCCGGCGCCAGTGATCGCAAAGCTGGCGTTACCGGACAGCACGACCGGAACGGCCAGCGCGATGCCGCCGGCCGAACTGACCGTCACGTCCAAGCCGTGCTTCTTGAAATAGCCGCCATGGACAGCCGCGTATACCGATGCGTACATGCCCAGATGAATCGCTTCGGACACCCGGATGCTCTTGAGGCCCTGGGCAAAGGCCGAGATCCCCAGGCCACCCAGCAGGGCGCCGGCGCCGGCTACACCTGCCAGGAGCACGTGACGGCGGTTGCGGGTGATGATCGCCGGAGCAGCAGAAATGAGTTTGTTGACAGGGTGTTGCATGAGGTTCCTTCGAGTGAATGCTGTGAATCGTAGATAGGGCGTCGTGTTCTGTAAATTACAGAATTTGTCAGCCGAAGATGCACAAAAGGCAACACGCAGTAAGACAAAGCAAATATCGCGCCAGCACCAAAATAGTGCGCTTTTGAGGCGAAAATCGCATCACTGGATGAGGAGGGCCGCGAAGCGACCAGAAGGCTCAGACCGAGCGATTGGCCTGGTTGATGCGCACTGCGGCGGCATCGCTCTCGATCTTGAGCAGGTCCAGAAAGACATGCGCGGCGTGGGACAGTGGTCGATCTCGGTGCACGCAGATACTTGAACGTGCCACTGCGAAATCGGGGTCATCAACGGGTACGACGACCAGACTGCCGGTCTCCACCTCATGCGTGGCCGTCAAAGCTGGCATGAAGGCGATGAACTGTCCGGTGGCTGCCATTGTCTTGGTGAGCTCCAGTGAATTGGTGGTGACAACCACCTGGGGCGTGTAGTCATGCCTGCGCACGGCATGATCGAAAACTTGGCGAAGTCCAAAGCTGCTCTCGGGCAGCGCCAGCGGCTGCTTGCAGATGTCAGCCATATTCAGGGTCTTGCGTTCGGCGTAGGGGTGTGTGCGTGCGACCACGCAGGAAATTGGTTCGACGAACTCGCCGACGACCTCGATCTCGGTGCGCGGTGCGGCGTTGAAGGTGATGCCGATGTCCGCCCAATCTTCAAGCAAGGCCTCTATGATGCGGTCCGTTGGCGCGGTCTGCACGTTGAAGGTCACCTCGGGATGGCGCTGATTGAAGCTCGCGATGACGCGAGGCAGGAAGCCCGACACCAGGCCTTCAAGCAGCCAGATCACAATTTCACCGCGGCGCAGGCCGCGCAGGTCGTCAAGTGCGGTGCGGGCGCGGTCCAGGTCCTGAAAAATGCGCTTGGTTTCGCGCTGGAGCACCTCGCCGGCCGCCGTAAGTTGCACACCGAACTTGGAGCGCTCGAACAGCACAGCATCCAATTCTGATTCCAAGGCTGCGATCTGCCGGCTGACGGCGGATGGAGCCACGTGTAGACGATCGGCCGCGCGGCGGATCGAGCCGAGCTTAGCGACTTCCTGAAAGTAGCGAATCGTCAGAAAGCGCATGACGGCCAATCGAAAATGTGACGGGGCGGATTCAAAAGTGAAGCGCAACACCCTGATTTTCAATGAATAAGGGTGGAGTGCTGCGGGTGACTGATCAGCAACTCGCGGTACACGGGAGTGTCAGAATTTCTGTGTGCGAGGCGGTTTCAGAAATTGTCTGCTGCGTAAATTCTATTTTGATTCAGGCCCCTGCCAGGCCGCCGGAGCCCCCCCCAGTTGAGGCCGGGACCCAAGGTTCAACCCCAGTCATTTTGTGCCCCCATGGGTGGGCAGTGTGAATCGGTCTTCGTACAGCATTGCGAACTGGTTCATCGCTGATTTCCAGTTGTTGGCTGCCCGCCCCCAGTCCTCGGTGATGTTGCGCAGTGCCAGCCAGATCAGCTTGGTGGCAGCGTCGTCGCTGGGGAAGTGTCCACGCGTTTTGATGATCTTGCGCAGCCTCGCATTGACGCTTTCAATCGCGTTGGTCGTGTAGATCACGCGCCTGACTTCGGGCGGGAAGGCAAAGAACGGTATGACCTTGTCCCAGGCCCTGCGCCAAGCGCTCACGACAGTGGGGAACTTCTGCCCCCATGATCCGGCCTCAAATGCGTTCAGCTCGCTCTCAGCGGCCTCTGCACTCACCGCCGTGTAGATCGGCTTGATGGCCGCTGCCAGCGCCTTGCGCTCCTTCCAGCTTGCGAAGTCTAGGCTGTTTCGAATCAGGTGCACGATGCAGGTCTGCAGCGTCGTGGCCGGGAATACTGTGCCCAGCGCCTCCGGCATGCCTTTGAGCCCGTCGGTGACGGCGATCAGGATGTCATGGACTCCGCGGGTCTTCAGGTCGTTGAACACCTTCATCCAAAACTTGGCACCCTCGGTGTTCTCGATCCAGATGCCCAGGATGTCGCGGCTGCCATCGGGCAGCACACCCAACGCCAGATAGACGGCCTTGGAGCGCACCACGGCGTCCTCGCGGATCTTGACCCGCAGCGCGTCAAAGAACACTACTGGGTACATCGCCTCCAGCGGGCGACTCTGCCAGGCCGTGACCTCGCTCATCACGGCATCGGTGACGCTGCTGATGAGCTCGGGCGAGACGTCCACCGAGTACATCTCGGCCAGAAAGCCCTGGATCTCGCGCACCGTCATGCCCCGGGCATACATGGCAACGATCTTGTCGTCAAAGCCCGTAAAGCGCCGCTCGTGCTTGCCGATGAGTTGTGGCTCGAAAGTGCCCTCGCGGTCGCGGGGAACGTCGATACGCAGGGCGCCTGTGTCGGTCAGGACGGTCTTTGTGCTCTTACCGTTTCGATGATTGGCGGCAGCCCCTTCGGGCTTGGCCTGGCCCGGTGCGTAGCCCAGGTGGTGACTCATTTCGGCGCCCAGCGCGCGCTCCAATACGGCCTTCTTGAACTGCTGGAAGATGCCCTCAAGCTCGGTCGGCGTCACCGGCCCGGGGATGAGTTGCTCCAGCAGCTCGGCTGGACATTGCGGCTGCGCAGCCTTGTCCGCTACTGCGGTTGTCTTCGTCTTGCGTGACATTCATGCTCCTTGTTGACATGCTATGCCTCACACACAAAATTTCTGACAGGCTCGCAACGAGCGCAACACGCGCAACAAAGACGTTGTGATCCCGCGTAAGCAGCGTTAGTCGTGGAACCAAGCACGGGGCCTCTGAGTGCAAATGAGACCTCGTGCACTGTCAATATAGCGCCGGTTCCGGTGACTCTAATAAGAGTGTGATTGAGCTATGTGATGTGTGTGAGCTATGGGACCAGCACCGCTCTCCACAAGCAGCTAGCCACGCCATACCAGCGCACAACAACACGCTGCGCGCAGCCCCGTTCCGCGCATCAACAGGCGGCATTCTGCTGCACTGACCAACTGACTGTAGCAACTGGCTCATCAGCCATCTGCACTCAGAGCCAAAAAAAACTGTAAATAACTTGTGCATCAGCAGCATGGTGCGCAGCGCCTGATCGCACTCACACGAAACAGCATGCCCACCGGCAATTGCGTTCAGAGCAGTGACCGTGCGGCGCCAACCACATGCAGCAGATGCAGTCGATGTGCCCGAGAGCCATCGGCTCCATCCATCAAGTCTTGAAAGCAGTGATATGAAAATCTGTCCCGTTGTTCTGCAACCTACTCTCCAACCGCCCGTAGTAGATGGTCTAGCATTTATCCTGGCTTGGACCTATGACCGCCTTGATCAAGATGCCGTGCTCAAGAAGCTGCGCAGCAGCATCAACAAGCTGATCGAGTGCGGAACGTGCGAGCGTGCCTACCTGGCCAAGTCCCGGTACCGTGAGAACTTCAACATCCTGCTTGCTGGCGGTAGCCACGCCCTGGTACAGATCGGCGCCGTTGACACGGTGCGCCAGAAGGGCGGCATTCGCATTGAGTGCAACCCCTCAAAGTTTGCTGACGGCGATGCCCAGCAAATCCATCGCGTCATGCGTGGCTTGATCGGTCCCAGTGAATACAACGATTTGATGTGTCGCCCGCTGTTGAACGTCTTCCACGTTGCGGTGGACATTCACTACGCCAACCTTGACAGGATGGTGGTCCGCTACAACAACGGTCAACTCATTTCCATGATGGCCAAGCGCTTTGATACCGCCAACCACATCGAGGGCTACAACTTCGGAAGTGTGGACAGCGACTACCAGACAGCGGCCTACGACAAGCGGCAAGAGCGCATCCACGCGGCAATCTTGCGGATCGCGAAGGCCGGTAGCGCTGGGTTCCACGGCGATCCTTTGAAATCCAATTCGGTCAAGCAATTGGAAACCGAGATCAACGGGTTCGACGTTGTTCGCGTTGAAGTGCGCGGCAAGAAGCTGCGGGGCCTGCCACTGTGGAAGCTCTCGCAGCAATCCAACCGCTTTGCCAGATTTCTGTTCGCTGATCTGTCCGCCAGTGGCGCCGGCCTTGATCCGCTGACCGAGCAGGCATTTCTAGCCATGTGCCGCCAGAACGGTGTCAAAGCTGCTCTGGATGCGTTCAAGCACACCAAACACGCACGCAAGGTGCATGCGTTCTGGCGCAGCCACCAGGCCGCATGGTGGAAACCGGAAGAGTTGTGGCAGCAGGCGTGTGATGCTCTGCGCGAGACGCGGATGTTCCCGCCGGAAGCGTTTGAGCCACCAGACAGCCATGCAGAGCAGCCGCAGCAAAAGCGCCGTCGTCTGCGTTGAAAGACCGTGCGGCTGTATCGTGTTTTGAGCGCTTTCCGGCCGTCGCGGCACCGGAAGTAACAGTCACTCAGAAAAGTGCGCTTGCCGGTCGTTCTGGTGGCTGCAAAAGACATGCTGAACATCAGAATTTGGTCCGCCAGCGGCAGCTCTTCTGGTCAAAGTCCAGCAACGTCCAGCACAGCAAAACTCATGCTTTGGTTACATGGTGGCTGTTACCAGCGGCTAAAAGCACCTTGTCGAGGAGCTACTTTCCATGAGTCCCCCTCATGCTGGTGCAGAACTTAGGTCATCGCTTTATGCCATCTGCTGGGAAGCTCTCGCCGAAGAGCGGATATTGACGATTTATACCTTTTCATATATATTTTAATCATGCCATCATCTGAAAAACCACTGGAGTGGATCGGCAGCAGCTACAAAGACTTGATGGCGCTTCCTGACGATGTGCGGCGCCACTTCGGTTTTGCGCTGTCCCTGGCGCAAGCTGGAGACAAGCACGACGACGCCAAGGTGCTCAAAGGCTTCGGGGGTGCTGGTGTACTCGAAGTGGTGGAAGACGATGCCGGTGGTACCTATCGCGCTGTCTACACCGTCAAATTCGCGGAAGCTGTATTCGTCCTGCACTGCTTCCAAAAGAAGAGCAAGCGCGGCATCGCCACGCCCAAAGAGGACATGGACATTGTTCACGCCAGGCTCAAGATTGCCGAAGCGTATGTGAAGGAGTTGCGCAAATGAAAACTCATCTTGTCGATGGCGTTGAGGTGCATCGCGGTTCTGGCAACGTGTTTGCCGACCTCGGCCTGGCTGACGCAGAAAAGCTCAAGATCAAAACCGGCTTGGTCGTCGAGATCAGGAAGGCCATGCGTAGCAGGGGCCTGACACAGCAAGAAGCCGCTAAGCTAATGGGCGTCACGCAGCCCAAAGTCTCCGACATGATGCGCGGCGATTTCAGCAATCTGTCCGAGCGCAAGCTTATGGACTGCCTTACCCGGCTTGGCTACGACATTGAAATCAAGGTGCGGCCTGCCAAGTCTGAAGTCGGGCACCTGATGCTCGCCCCTGCTTGAGGGGCTGAAGTGCCCGAACCAACCTCAGGAGTGATTGTTTCGTCGCAAGTGCTCCCTAGTCTCCCTGCTAACGAAGTCATGGCTGCTGTTCAGCCGCCATCTCAGGCCGATCTTGCCGAATATCAGCGCGTCACGACTAACCTTGACCCACTGCTTGTGGACAGCGCGGTGGATGTGGATGGCCTGATTGATGAGTTCAAGCAGACTCAAAACCGTCTGCGGCACCCAACGGAGTGAATCGCGTGTCTCCATCAGGCTGATTGGAGTCATTCGGCGTATGAAACTGTTCGCTCAGTTCCGTTCGCCGGCATCTGCAGATCGCTGCCGGGAACTTTGAGCGACCCCTTGCTAGAACGATCTCCACACGCTAGACGTATTATTTGTGTCGACGAATACAAATGATCGTAAGCGCACGGCAAACCCATGTTGACCGCAGATGGCTACCATGGCTGACGATCAGATGTCGGTGGGCTGCCAGCGGTGCGGCAAGAGCTCGTCGATACGGCTGGCCTTGTGCGTGGGCAGCCTGGTGAGCACGTCCTGTAGGTAGGCATAGGGGTCATGCCCGTTCATGCGTGCCGACTGCACCAGACTCATCACCGCCGCCGCACGCTGGCCCGCGCGCAGGCTGCCGGCGAACAGCCAGTTGTTGCGTCCAATGGCAATCGGCCGGATCTGGTTTTCGATCCAGTTGTTGTCCACGGGCAGTTGCCCGTCATCAACGAAGCGCGTCAGTGCAGTCCAGCGCCGCAGGCTGTAATCCAGGGCCCTGGCAGTCGCCGAGCTGTCTGGCAGCTTTTGCCGCTGCAATGTCATCCACTGGTGTAACGCATCCAGGATCGGCTTGGTGTGCTGCTGACGAATGGCTTTGCGTTGATCGGCGTTCAGCTCCTTGACCTCGCGCTCGATGTCGTAAACCTTGGCGAACTGCTCCAGCGCGAACCCGGCAAGCTGGCTTTTGTTCGCCGCATGCAAGTCAAAGAATTTGCGCCGGGCGTGCGCCAGGCAGCCCACCTCGGTCACACCGTTGGCGATCGTGGCTTTGTAACCAGCAAAGTCGTCGCAGACCAGTGCCCCCTTCCAATCGCCCAGGAAGTGGCGCGCATGCTCGCCCGCTCTTGACTCGCAGAAGTCGTACACCACGGCCTTCATGTCTTCGAAGGCGCCTGGTGCGTAAGCCCACAGGTAAGCCCGGTGGGTGCTGCCTTTGCCAGGCTTGAGCATTTGCACCGGCGTCTCGTCGGCGTGCAGCACGCTGCGGCTGAGTATCTCCGCCTTGAGCGCATCGACCAGCGGTTGCAGTCGCACGCCACAGGTGCCCACCCACTGCGCCAGGGTGGAGCGAGGCAGGCCCAAGCCTGCGCGAGCAAAGATGGCTTCCTGACGGTACAGGGGCAGGTGGTCGGCGTACTTGGCCACCAGCACCTGGGCCAGCAGGCCCGCAGTCGGGATGCCCTTGTCGATCACATGCGCCTCGACCGGCACCTGGGTGATGGTCTCGCACTTGGCGCAGGCCCACTTGCCACGGATGTGGCGCTCCACCGTGAACACGCCGGGCACATAGTCCAGCTTTTCGGCCACGTCTTCACCGATGCGCTTCATCGCACAACCACAGGCGCAGGTAGTCAACTCAGGCTCGTGGCGGATCTCGCGCCGCGGCAGGTTGGCCGGCAGCGGCTGGCGCTTGGGTTGCTGTTTGGCTTGGGGCGCTGGCGCAGGCGGCTGCAGTTGCTCGATCTCGACGGCGACCGCTGCCAGGTCGGCCTCGATCTCGTCTTCAAGCAGGCTGCGCTGCTCGGCGTTGAAGCGCTCGGACTGGGCCGCGAACTTCATGCGCTTCAAGAGCGCGTTCTCGTGGGTGAGCTTGGCGTTGAGCGCCTGGCTGTGCTTGAGTTCGGTTTGGTGGCGGGCGATTTGCGCGTCCTTGTCGCTCACGTGGCCCATGAGGCTGGCAACCATCTCGCGCAGTTGCTCTGCGCTGAGATTGTTCAGGGATTGTTGCTGCACCACCATGGCAGCCAGTGTGCCAAGGAAGGCCCTGCGCTGCCATGCGCAGATCCACCGATTGCGCGCCGGCTTCAGACCATGGTGATAATGCCGGCGTTTCCCATGCGTTGCCAGGGCAGGCCCAGCACCAGGGCGTCAAGCTGGACAGGCTCCAACTGCCACTGCTCATTGCCTGGCGCCGGCCAGACGAACTTCCCCTGGTGCAGGCGGCGAGCGGCCAGCCAGATGCCGATGCCGTCGTGCACCAGCACCTTGATGCGGTTGGCGCGTCTGTTGGCGAACAGGTAGGCGTGATGAGGGTGGGCAGCACCGAACACGCTGACCACCCGGGCCAGCGCCGTGTCGGTGCCGGCGCGCATGTCCAGCGGGGCCGTGGCAAGCCAGGCAGCGTCGATACGGATCATTGCCGCAGCACCTGGAGCAAACCCTGCAATGCGCGGGAACACTCGCCAGCAGCGGCCACCGGCCAATTGACCGTCACGAGGGTGCCGTGATGACAGCACTCGATGCGGATGTCTGATGAGGGAGTTGCCGATGCAGCACTTGGGGCAGCTTGCGCACCCGCTGGCTGAGGCCCCATCGCCGGCGAGCCCAGCGTCATCGCGATGAAGGCGGGCACGGTGCTGGCATGAGGCAGATGCGCCGGGGCACGAACAGGCTGTGCATTGGCCATTGGCTCAGCCGCTGCATCGTCGCAGTGCGGGGCGATGCCGGACGCCACAGCATGCGCGGTATCGCAGGTGGGCTGGTGAAGGCCCAGACGATGCTCCTTGAGCCAGCGATGCAGCACATTGGCATTCATGCCATGTTCACGTGCTGTGGCGGCAATTGATGCGCCGGGCTGCTGGCACGCGGCGATCAGTTCAACCTTGAATTGCGCGCTGTAGACCCGGCGTGTGCGGGGGACACGGGAGCGCGAGTTGGGGATCTCTTGAGACATGGTGTGCACGATGGTTTACGTGGACACGATGGTGCTTGCAATTGCTCATTCGGGGTAGATGGGGTGGCCGGACGGATACCGTGCTGTTGAAATGCCGGCGCTCGATGTGGTGGACGTGGTAGTGCCGGTTTTTGCCGAGCAAGGCCATCGCCAGCTTGATCTCCTGGGGGGCCCACTGGTTGGGACCATCACCCATGACTGGGAAGGCAGACATCACGTCGTAAATGGGCGTGAGTCGGACTCGCGCTCGCCTTCGACATTGAGACCCCGGCCTTCGCTCATGAAGTCAGGGGAGAACTGGGCCAGCTTGCTCAAGACATCCCCCATGCGCCGGCGGGCAGTGCGGATGCGCAGCTCGTCGCCTTGGCGCTCGATGACCAGCTCGATATCCCAACTGCTGTAGGCCAGTTCCGCTGGAATACGCACGGCCTGGGAGTTGCCGTTTTTGAAGAGTTTCGTGCTGGCCATGGATGACCTCTCATGATAGAAGGATGGATGTACGCGTACATCCTAACCGGGCTGGCAAAGAATGTAAAAACATGGATGTACGTCTTTGACAGGGCTGACTTCAAGATGCTGGGTTTGAGCGAAAATCGGTGCTCAAGACGCTATTCGTAAATATAGATATTTGCTTTTCTGCCATCATAGATACAATCTATATTCATGCCTAAGACTGCACGTGCGCTGCAACAACTGCCGCCGGCCACCCAGGCCGCCCTTGAAAAGCTCGGCGCCGACCTGGCCGTGGCGCGCCTGCGCCGCAAGGAATCACTCAAGACATGGGCGCAGCGCATGGGCGTATCGATCCCCACGCTGCAGCGCCTGGAAGCAGGGGACCCTGGCGTAGGCATCGGCATCGTGGCCACCGCACTCTGGCTCATTCAACGCGATGGCGAACTGGGCATGCTCGCAGCCCCGGAGCACGATCGGGGCGCCATTGAAATGGATGTGCGCGAGGCCGTGGCATTGGGCAAAGCCCGGGCCCAAGCGGCTGCCGTTGCTCGTTTGAGCGCGGAACGAGGCAAGGCCTGAAATGCGTCTTGACGAGCTCTACCTTTGGTACTTGGCAGATCCGAGCCAGCCGCGGTACGTGGGTGCACTCCATCTGGTCTCCGCCGGTAAAGGCGTATCGCTGCGCTATGCCCCCGAGTGGCTGGCTTCGGGCTTTGCACTCAGCGAAGACTTGCCCCTGATCGACACCGAGTTCATGCCCCCGGGTCGCCTGATGGCAGAGACGCAGCGCGCCGTGGGCGCAGTAGACGATGCACGGCCGGACCGGTGGGGAGAAAAGGTCATCCGTTTCGTGGACAAGCCCAAGCGTTTGTCCTTGATGGAGTACCTGTACTACGCGGGCGACGAGCGCTTCGGTGCTCTCGGAGTTTCCACCTCGCCAGAAACCTACTTACCACGCGCAGGTGGTCCATTGCCTCGCCTGGAAGACGCCCAGCATTTGAGTGAGGTGGTCGGCAAGATCGAAGCGTCCGAGCCACTGTCGGAGATCGAGGCCCGGATCATCGCCGGTGGAGGCAGTCCCTTGGGCGGAGCCAAGCCCAAGGCGCTCATCAACATCAACGGTGAGCCGTGGGTCATCAAGTTTTTCAACAACGAACCGGTGGATACACCCCTGGTCGAACACGCCACGATGACCTTGGCTGCCCAGGCAGGGATCACGGTTGCCCAGACACAGATCATCCCGCTCGTGGGGTTCAACGCGGTGGCGATTCGACGGTTCGACCGTGAGCGAGAGCTGCGGATTCACAGCATCTCTGCGGGCACCGCGATCAGGGCTGGCACGCCCACCGGGCTTGAGCCTCAGATGGGCTATCCCGAACTGGCCCGGATTCTGCGCCGGGTTGGCGTGGCCCAGGGCAACGTGAACCAGAGCGACGCAAGGGAGTTGTTTCGGCGCATGGTGTTCAACATCCTGATGGACAACACCGATGACCACGAAAAGAACCACGCCTTGCTGGTGGTCAACCCCCATGGCAACGGTCGACTCAAACTTGCCCCGGCCTACGACGTGTTGCCAAGCAACTCGGGACAGGGCTACCAGGAGTTCAACTGTGGTGCACAGGGCCACGACTCCACTTTGGACAATGCCATGTCCGAATGCGAGGCCTTTGGCCTCTTGCCCGCAGAAGCCGCCGAGGAGGTGGTTCGAGTCATTGCGGTCGTGAACACCTGGCAGGCGCACTTTGCGAAAGTGGGCGTGTCCGCTGTGGACATCGAGCACCTGGCCACCTTCATTGATGGCGACGAGTTGCTGAAACAGCGCAGCGATTTCGATCCGGACCGGTATTTGGTCGCCAAACCCAGAGGCGGGAAGGGCGGGCGGCGCAGCCCGTTTCGACCGTGACTTTGTCTAGCAGGTCGTTGGCAGCAGCCTCCAAAAAAGAAGCCTGGCACGGGGCCAGGCTTGCAATCCGCATGATGCGGACCGGCTCAGGGAGGTGAAGCCGGGGGCGCAAAACGCCCATTGGAGAATGTACTTGAATTGTCAAACGTTGAACAAGCGCAGCACACAATGATGCCTGTGGCTCGTATCAGTAGGTCGATCGCCAAATCAAGAAGTTGGTGATCACTTCAAATGTGGACCCAACACCCGTGATGCCCATTCCGTTCAAGCCAATTCACAGGGGCCTGTATCCCAACCCGGTCTCGGCCGGCCCAGGTTGGGAAAGAGAAGGGTTGCTTACAGCGCAGCGTCCTTGAGCTTCTTGAAAAACCGTGCCTTCAACTTGACGCTGGCGGGCTTGGCCTTGAACACGCGCTCCACCTTGGTGAACGGATCGATGCCCTTGCGCGCTTTTTTGGCCGGCACCTGCTGAACGGCAACACGGACCATGCCGGGAAGGGTGCCGTGGTCATGCCCCATGGCGTGCTTTTTCGTGGTAGCAAGGAGAAGGAAGCGCGCAAGAAAATGTTGCAGGCCGGCCACCTGGAGGCCGTCATCGGGCTTCCCCCCGGGTTGTTCTACGGCACGGGCATTCCCGCATGCGTGCTGGTACTGAACAAAAAGGACGCCAACCGCCGCAAGCGAGTGTGCTGGCCCTTATGGGCTTGGTGGCTATATTTCGCCGGCAGGGCCTTTGCATGTGGGCCGCGCAGAGGACGTCATCAAGGCGCTGGCCGACAATGGATGTCTTTACTCGGCGCCGGCACAGAGTCCGTTGACAGCCGATGAGCTGATCAAGCAGCTGGCTGCAGAGGAGCTGGCTGCTAAGAAGTGTGCTTACGCCGCGGCGCGGGGAGGCGTTATGAATGTGGGCCGCGCGGAGGATGTGGCCAAGGGACTGGTGTTCCTTGGCGAGCAGGTGATTTTTGAAGGATCGAGCCTGGACAAGCCAACGCGCGGCAGCCGGCAGGTCGCGGCCGAGCTTTCCAAGCGCAAGGCCGGCGCTGTGTCCAAGGCCGTTGTGAAGGGATTGCAGGATAGCCCGCAGGCGCTGAACCTGCTGCACGTTGCCCAAGCGGCAAAGGGGCGGCACTGGAGTCAGGAGTGAGGACGGAGCTTTTGCGGTTTGAGCGCCGCAGCTTCCATCACCGCAGTCCGGTGCGGTGCCAGTCCGTACCGCGAGGTGTTGGCGATGAGTTGGCGCGGGTCGAGGTGGTGCCAGAGCAGGCCGCAGTGGAGGCAGGCATAGGCTTGGCTTGATGTGAGTGTGAGCGGTTTCACGCCGTCGCGTAGGTGCTCCACGACGCCCGCCGTGTAGACGTCGCCGGTCATCTGAACCATCTTGACCGGCGGATAGTCGATCCGGGGCACGTGGCTGCCGCGCGGCATGGCGATCCAGATCTGGCGCGGCAGTTGCGTGGTCAGCTCGTGGAATTGCAGCGCCGTGAGCAGGCAGAACACGGCCTGCGGCACCTTGGTGGCGACGATCGCGAGACTTTCGAATTCCGATCCGTGCGCATCCGGCAGGCGGTACAGGCCACGCCCGACCCTTTCCAGAACGCCAGCGGCGGTCAGGCGCGTCAGGACAACCCGGGGCGCATCGATGGCGTCCAGATCGCTGGCGCGCAGCAACCCCTTCTGGGTGGCCAGATCAAGGACGCGCTGGGTGTGGGTGTCGGCGAGCATGGTGGGAGTATGTTCCGTTTATTCGTTCAATGAAAGATTTCGACGAAAAACAGGAACAGTCTCATGCAGCCGTGTTTGGTTCCCCGTTTTGGAGACCGAACCGCAGACCGTCGCAGCCCGAACCAGCGAGGAAGTGTGCGGTGGCGCTCGTTTTCCCCCGGACTTCCGCATGATGTACAAACATAGTCATGGTATCCCTGCTTCTACAGCAGGGCGTGTGAACGGCGGTCAGGAAGCGCACTTATTCTGCGGCGAGGTGGCGGTTTTTGCCTCAAGGTGGACTGCGCCTGAGGTTTCGGCATTGATCTGCGGCGCGTGCGCAGCTACCACAGATCAACAAGACAGCTCGAACAAGCAATCCGCGAATTTCTAACTCAGGACACTAGGGGTCTCGGGGCGAAGCCCTGAGTTGACTGCGACGGGCGCGAAGCGACCTAGCGGGCGAAACTCTAGATGGGCGGCGCAAGCCGTACATCTGGCATCCTGTCCACGATGTTTACCATGCCCGCACGATGAAAACACGATGAATTTGCGGTGGATGCGCGATGGTTTCGCGGCAGGTTCACGGTGGATGTGCGATGGGTTCACGGCAGGTTCGCGGTGGTTGTGCGGTCGATTTGAGGTGGATGCGCGATGGGTTCACGATGGGGTCGCGGTCGATTTGCGTTGACAGGCCCTGATGGCCACCCAAACTCCCCCGCCTATGGCCACCTCAAACTCCCCCACCTGAACTGATCGGGGATAGGGGTTAAACGCCGGCGCCGTCGGCACCTGTTGGCAGGACATTGATCCGGTCTTCCTCGAGGGAAGGCCAAGGAGTGAATGTCTTGAAGTCCAACCAACGCGCCACCATAGAGACACTGCTGGAGCGCAATACATCGCAACGCGAGATCGCCCGCATCACGGGCATCGACCGCAAGACGGTCAGGAGCTATCACCAACGCTGGCTGGAGCAACTGCAGTCAAATTCCCCCGGGGTGGCCACCGGCTCGGCCCAGCAAATTCCCCCACCCTGGCCACCGGCTGCTGTGCCGGTGGCCACCTCCCTGTGCGAACCCTGGCGCGAGTTCATCGAAGCCCAGTTGCGTCTGAAGCGCAACGCCATGGCCATCTTCCAGGACCTGGTCGACCAGCACGGATTTACTGGTCAGTACAACTCGGTCAAACGCTTCTGTGCAAAGCTGCGCCACAAGGAGCCCGAGCAGTTCGACCGCCTGTCCTTTCTGCCTGGGGAGGAGATGCAGGTGGACTACGGCGAGGGCGCGCCCACCCGCGTGCCGGGCAGCGAGCGGTACCGCAAGCCCCGCCTGTTCGTGGCCACGCTGCGCTACTCGCGCGCCAGTTTCCGCTGCGTGGTCTGGAAGTCCA
>LNAQ01000046.1_pt1 | contig 19065 bp, 21 predicted proteins | sample 602591 | NCBI WGS metagenome assembly LNAQ01 (sample SAMN02440304, study PRJNA202911) | soil metagenome | biome: Subtropical and temperate rainforests or woodlands; isolation source: soil samples (1 kg each in a 20% v/v slurry with milli Q water) were... ... | reverse complement strand
CTAAATCACGAGTTAGTTTACTTCACGAATCGTGCAGTGATTGCTTGCCGCCTAAAGTCTTACACATTGACGGGAGAGCACAAAGACGAAGTAAGCAACACGGAGCTTCCCTACACGTACGACAGACTGGCGCAGGACGACAGCAGCCGTTTGTACTGGAACGCTTTTCTCGTACGCAAATGAACTTAAGAGGGGCGGATTCAACTGGTCAACGCAACACATTCGCTGAACATCTCAGCGGGCGTGTGAAAGCCGAGCGTCTTGCGCGGCCTCTCGTTCAATTGTCTTGCAATCGCGTTGAACTGAAGCTGTGAGTAGCCCGAGATGTCGATGCCCTTCGGCATGTATTGCCTGAGCAGCCCGTTGGTGTTCTCGTTGCTGCCGCGCTGCCAGGGGTCCTGGGGATCACAGAAGTAGACCTGGATGTCGGTGGCCATCGTGAATTGCGTATTCCGGCGAACGTGACCGCTGATACCGCTCTATCGTGACCGGTCGCCATGCGTGTTGAGTTGCGCGTTCAGATTGTAGAAGTGTAATAGTCCGACGAAGGCCGTCCTTGCGTGATGTGCAAGCTATGGGAAGCATCTGACCTCGATCGCAGACCCGCTTGGAGGTGTGCGCTAAAGGAGATGGTGCACACCATGAAGAGTGATCAAGACTCAGAGAAGGCGAGCCGGCGACATCACGACCGGGCGTTCAAGCAAGAGCTGGTGTGCCAGAGCCTGGAGCCAGGTGCGTCGGTGTCGGCTATCGCGATGCGCAGTGGCATCAACGCCAACATGCTCTTCAAGTGGCGCAGGGAGCACGTTCGAGCAGCAGGGGGCAGTAACGCGGCGGTGCTGTTGCCGGTGACGGTTCAGCCAGTGAGCGGAGACAAGGCGATGGCCACTTCAATCGGACCTGTGCCACCGCAGTCGAGATCTGCGCCGCGCAGCGGCGTCATCGAGCTGGAGTTCGCCGGCGCGCAACTGCGCCTGCATGGTGCTGTCGACGAGGACAGCCTTTGCAGCGTACTGCGCGCGCTGCGCCAGAGCGCATGATCGGCCCGCGCTCGCCATTTAGAATACAATATATCTTATGTTAAATTACTGCTGAGTTTCTAGCCAGCGAATTTGCAAGTTTGCTGGCATTGAGAGTGAGCTGTCAGAAACTCGTAAATTGTTGGTCCTTGGCGCAAGACGGGCTCCGGCAGCCCGTCTCCGTCGGCATCGAAGAGCGAGCCCACGTGCGCAAGGCCGTCCCACTGCGTCGAATACTGCAGGTGGAGGACGGCCAGATCGTCGCTGATCACGTCCGTGCGGTCCTCGACCAAATCTGAAAGGCGGAAGTTGAAATTCACACGCCCCTGCCGCAGGGTGGGCCGTAACACCGGCGGATGACGGGAGGGATGCAACACATTGCCGCCGGGGTAGTCAAGCGGCAGGCTGAGGCAAAACGAGCGTCCATCGCGCACTTCCGCGACGCCCTGACGCACTTTCTCCGGGGTCAGGAGATTGAGGCGGCCCAGTTGGTCGTCGGGCCCGAAGTCGCCCCAGTTCGAGCCGAGAGGTCTTCAAGTCCAGCGCAACGATGCAGTCATGTGCAACCCAGTAAAAAGATACTGGGTAGTATGTCGAATGACGGGCGGCCGTCAAGTCGCGCGCGAGCGCTCCCCTTCCTGACAACTCCTACAGCTATGACGGTCGCCGAGCGGACGGCAGAAGTGATCGTCATTGCTGGAACGATCGCTGTTGGCCAGATTCGCGCTCGAGATCACGCTTTGACGAGCCGGTTGGGCACACTTGCTCGCAAGCTTGGGGGAAGCTGGCTGCGGAGTGCGAGGCGAGATCTGGTGAACCTCGCGGGCCCTACTGGGCCGTAATTCCGCGATCTTTGATCAGCTTGCCAAGCGTCAAACCCTCCGCGCGCAGAAAAGCTGTGAACTCTGCTTGCGAGTTCATCACGGGCTCCGCGTTGAGCTCCTGCAGCCTGGCAACGACTTCGGGTGACTTCAGCACCTTAGTGAACTCCGAGTGGATGCGAGCGACAACCGTCGACGGAGTGTTCGCTGGCAAGAACAGGCCCGTCCATTGCTGCGGCTTGAAATTCGCAAAACCTGCCTCTGCAAACGTTGACACATTCGGCAGCTGAGCGAGGCGCTTCTCGCTCGTGACGGCAATCGCCTTGACCTTTCCGCCTGTCACTTGCGGTACGGCCAATGTGCTGGAGATCAACAGCGCATGGATGTGTCCGCCCATCAGGTCCGTCATCGCTGGCCCGCCGCCCTTATACGCAACGTGCGGAAGCTCTAAACCAGCAAGTTCCTTGAAGACTTCGAAGTACAGATGGTTGCTGGTGCCCACACCAGGGCTGCCATAGCTCCCCTTCGCACCCGCGCCCTTGGCGTAAGCAATGAACTCCTTCAAATTCGAAACCGGCATGTCCTTGCCTACCAGCAAAACGAGGGGAATCTGGGCCAGCATGCTGACCGGCAGCAGATCTTTGCCTGGGTCGTATGGAAGACGCGTCATCAGATGCGGGTTGGCGGGCACGCTGTCCGCGCTCAGCAACAGTGTGTAGCCGTCGGGTGCCGACTTGGCCAGAGTCCCTTCGGCCAGAGTGCCTCCGGCGCCCGGCTTGTTTTCGATGACCACCGGTTGTCCAAATGCTTCCTGAAGCTTCGGGGACAGGACGCGTCCGATTTGGTCTGTCAATCCGCCGGGAGCGAAGCTGACCAAGATACGGATGGGCTTGCTGGGCCAGTCCTGCGCCTGCGCAGGCATGGCAAGGGCCAGCGGAAGTGCGGCCGCGAGCAGGGTCAATCGACGAAGAAAGGTGCGCTTGAACATGAAGTCTCCATTAGTCTTAAACGACGGAAAGCGCTCGCGCCCCCGTACCATCTGCTCCAAACAGTCCGTCAGACGGACAGGACATTCATTTTCACCGAGCTTGGACGCTTGTCAATTCGGTCCGACCTGAACCAGCGATCAATGAAAGACATGGAAGAAAAGTCACAAGACAAAGGCAGCGAAGGCGTGCGCGCAGTTGACCGTGCCTTGGACATCCTGGCTGCATTCGGGCCGGGCCAGCACGACCTGCTGGTCGCCGACCTCGTCAAGCTTGTCGACTTGAGTCGCCCCACCTTGTATCGCCTGCTCAACACGCTTGAAAAGAAAGGCTTCGTTAGCTCTTCAGGCGACCCGCAGCGATTCCGGCTCGGTCCGGCAGCCGCACGCTTGGCGCACGTGTGGAGCAGCACTCTCGATGTCGGCGAGGTGGCTCGCCCGGTTATGCACGAGGCGTGGTTGTACACGGCAGAGACCGTCGCGCTCTTCGTGCCTCGCGGCGATCTGCGCCTTTGCATCGCTGAGATGCCGAGTCCGCAACCGCTCAGCTTCAGACGTGGGGTGGGCTATAGCGAAAAGCTCGTACGCGGCGCCAGCGGTCGAGCGATCCTTGCTTTCACGCCGATCGAGAACGGGCAGCTGGAGGCCTTCGCAGCCGGTACGAACACCGACGTTGAATGGCTGCGTGACCAGTTGGCCGTCACTCGCGATCGCGGCTACGCCATGGGCCACAACGAGCTGATCCAAGGCGCTTACGCTGTTGCGGCACCTTTCTTTAGCGGCGGCGGCCAAATAGCTGGGTCTGTGGGGGTGTTCGGACCTGATGTGCGACTCACCGAGGCACGCGTCCGCGAGTTCGGCGTGATCCTCCGCGACATGGCCGCCCGAATCACGCAAAACCTTGGCGGGCCCGCTTGACACCCTCGTGTTCAGTTCGTAGCATGGACAGATGTATTGCTATACGGACAGGCCATGAAGGACATGATGAAGACGCTCGTGCGTACGGGCCCTGATACACCGACTGGACAGTTACTCCGCCGTTATTGGATTCCGGTCCTCCTTTCCAAGGAGATCGGGGATCCCGACGGTCCGCAGGTACGAGTGAAGATCTTGGGAGAGAAGCTTCTTGCTTTTCGTGACTCTGAAGGCCGACCCGGTCTCATCAGCGAGTTTTGCTCGCATCGCGGCGCGTCGCTGTACTTCGGGCGGAACGAAGGCAACGGCATTCGCTGCAGCTATCACGGCCTCAAGTTCGACGTCCACGGCAAATGTGTGGATGTGCCGCAGGCGCCTCAGGTGTGCGAAAAGATGCACGTCAGGGGCTACCCTTGCATCGAGAAAGCCGGAGTGTTGTGGGCCTACATGGGTCCAAAGGACAAGCAGCCGGCGCCGCCCGGAGTGGAATGGGCGAACCTGCCCGAGAGTCACGTTTTTGTCTCAAAGAGAATGCAGGAGTGCAACTATCTGCAGGCGATGGAAGGCGGCATCGACACCAGCCACGTCTCTTTCGTACACCGCTTCGAAGTCGACAACGACCCGTTCCACCAGGGCACCAAGGCTAACGACTACATCAAGGCCGACGGCAATGTGACCTTTGAGATTGAGCGCCACAAGGGTGGTCTCACACTCTTCGGCCGGCGCAAAGGTGAACCCGATTCGTTCTACTGGCGCGTGACGCAATGGATCTTCCCTTGGTACAACCTGATCCCCCCCTTCGGCGACCACGCGCTCGGCGGCCACGTGTGGGTGCCGATCGACGACGAGAACTGCTGGGCATGGAGCATTAACTTTCACCCGGACAAACCGCTGTCGGCCGAAGAGCGCCACCACCTCGAAGTGGGCAAGGGCGTGCACTGCGAGTACGAGGCAGGGACAGACGTCCCCGGCGGCACTTGGCGGCCGAAGGCCAACAAGGACAATGACTACCTGATCGATCGTCAGGCTCAGAAGGAAGGCCGCGCTTTCAGCGGCGTCTTCGGCTTCGCTGCGCAAGACGCCTCGCTGCAGGAGAGCATGGGCGCCATTCAAGACCACGACGCCGAGAAGTTGCTTCCTTCAGACCGCGCTATCGTGATGGCCCGTCGCATGTTGTACGAAGCGACGGTGGGCCTCGATCAGGGTCAGGAACCGCCGGGCCTTGAATCTCGCGCCCAACGAGTGCGCTCTGCCGGCGTGCTGCTTCCACACGCTCAGAAGCCACAGGAATGGGCACAGGTACACCTCGTGGCCGGCGAGGATCAGCCGGTGTACTCGCTATGAGCGGCCGTCTGTCCGGGCGGGTGGCGCTCGTCACCGGTGGCGGCGGAGGCATCGGTGCGGCCACGGTCAGGCTCTTCTGCGCCGAGGGAGCGAAGGTGCTGGCGGTCGACAGCGACGCTGCCGCGCTCGATCGTACGCTTACGACCATTCGCGAAAACGTTCCTCACGCCGAGGTGCGCGGGCTGGCCGCCGATGTCGGCGACCCTGCCACCGCGCTGGAAGCCGCGCGGCAATGCAGCGCCGCTTTCGGGGCCTTGGATGTGCTTGTGAACAACGCGGCCATGCGCAACTATGCGTCCTTCGTCGACGCCACGCCTGAAGAATGGCATGCAGTAGTCGGTGTCAACATGATCGGCAACGCAAATTTCTGCAAGGCCGCCTTGCCTGCACTGCGCCTCAGTGGTCGAGGCTCGATCGTCAACGTCTCCTCCTGCTATGCCGTCAAGGGACGCAAGGGGATGGCGCTTTACGACGCGACAAAGGCCGCGATCGTTGCGATGACCCGCACGCTGGCATTCGAAGAAGCGGCGCACGGCATCCGCGTGAACGTCGTCTGCCCCGGCTCAACGCTCACCGATTTTCACGTCAATCGCACCAAGGTGGCGGGCAAGAGCGTCGACGAGTTGAGGTCGCAGCGTCAGGACACCTCGCTGCTCGGCCGATGGGCCGATCCATCGGAGATTGCCCTTCCAATCTTGTGGATGGCATCGCAGGAAGCGTCGTTCATCACTGGCACGACGCTCCTGGTGGATGGCGGGTTGCACATCAAATGAGAGGAGACGCGCTCGTGAGATGCGTTACATGGTCGTCTGGTACGCCATGCCTCCCGCCGAAGGATGCGACATGAAGCTGATTCAGAACCCGGATGACCTAACTCGCACGGTACTGTCGGAGGCCGAGCGCACGCCGGATCTGCGCCTGCGGCGGATTCTGACGACGGCCGTTCTTCATCTGCACGCCTTCGTGCGCGAAGCCGAGCTGACCGAAGCCGAGTTCCGACAGATCTGCGGTCTCATCGCGCGCTGCGGACAGTTGACCAACGCCTCTCACAACGAGGTCGTGCTCGCGGCGGGATCACTCGGCGTTTCGGCGCTCGTCTGTCTGATGAACAACGGCGATGGTGGCGAGCGCGAAACTACAGCGAACCTCATGGGCCCTTTCTGGCGCAAGGATTCTCCGGTTACGCCTCAAGGGGGCTCTATCGTTCGGTCGCAGACGCCCGGCGATCCCGTGTTCGTCACAGCATGGGTGCGCGATCTGGACGGCCGACCGGTGCCCGACGTCGAAGTCGACGTATGGCAAGCCTCCGGCGAGGGCTTCTACGAGAACCAGGACCCGGACCAAGCGGACATGAACCTGCGGGGCAAATTCCGTACCGCAGCAGACGGCAGCGTCCGCTTCCGCACCGTGAAGCCGTCGGGATACCCGATCCCGATCAACGGGCCAGTGGGCGCGATGATTCGCTTGCAGGGGCGTCACAACATGCGACCGGCACACGTGCATTTCCTGCTTCACAAGCCGGGCTACAAGACGCAGTTCTCCCAGCTCTATTCCAGCGATGACCCGAACCTCGACACCGACGTGCAGTTTGGCGTCACCCGCGCCCTTGTGGGGCAGTACGTCGCCCACAACAGCGGGCCACCGCCAGCAGCGGACTTGGTAGGGCCCTGGTACAGCCTCGAACACACATTCGTCATCACGCCGGGCGACGACGCCCTACCCCCCCCGCCGATTACGGCTAAGACTGATGGCCCGCGCCCGCCGCTTGAAGTGCTTGCCCGAACGACTCAAGGAGTACGACATTGATCAGCCATAAAGAACGCCAGCAGGCCGCCGAGTCCCTGTTCGAAGCAGGGCAGACCTGCAAACCCATCCCGCAGGTCAGCAAGACTTGGCCACAGATGGAGATCGCCGACTCTTACGTGGTGCAGCAGCTTTGGGCGGAGAAGCGCGTGCAGGCCGGCGCCCGCGTGATCGGCCACAAGATCGGCCTCACGTCGCGCGCGATGCAGCAGGCCTCAAAGATGACCGAGCCCGACTACGGTGTGTTGCTCGATGACATGGTCTACGCCGACGGAGCCCGAATTCCGTCAAGCCGATTCTTGGCACCACGGCTGGAAGTCGAGCTCGCCTTTGTGCTCGGCAAGCGCGTTGGCGGCAAGCACGTGACGATGTACGACGTGCTGGACGCGACCGCCTATGTGACGCCCGCTCTGGAGATCATCGACTACCGTACGGAGGTGCCTCGTGCGATCGTTGACACGATCGCTGACAACGCCGCGGCTGCTGGCATGGTGACGGGTGGTCGCACAGTCCGCCCCATGGACGTTGACCTACGCTGGTGCGCCGCCACACTTTCGAAGAACGGGGTGATTGAAGAATCTGGCGTGTCGGCGGCCATCATGGGCCATCCGGCGATGGGCATCGTATGGCTCGCCAACCGCTTGGCGCAGCATGACATCTACCTCGAGGCCGGGCACATCCTGCTCGCGGGCTCATTTACCCGGCCAGTCAACATCGCGGCGGGGGATGTAATCCATGCGGATTTCGGACCGCTGGGCGCCATCGGCGTGTCATTCTCATGATCCCGGCAGCCGAGCAAGTGACGAGCATCACAAGCATGACAAGCATCGCGGTGCAGGTCCGGCGCAAGCGACAGGAAGCGCCGGACATCGCCTCCTTCGAACTAGTGCGTGCCGATGGCGCGGCCCTGCCGGGATTCAGCGCCGGGGCACATGTTGACGTGACGCTACCGGGCGGAGTCGTGAGGCAATACTCGCTGTGCAATGACGACGGCGACCCAGCGCATTATCGGATTGCCGTGCTGCGCGACCCAAGGTCGCGCGGCGGCTCGATTGCCGTGCACGAGATTGTTGAAGGCGACACGTTGACGATCAGTGCACCAAAGAATCACTTTCCGCTCGTGCATGCGAGGCGCACGCTGCTCTTTGCTGGGGGCATCGGGATCACACCCTTGCTCTGCATGGCGCAGCGACTTTCAGTCACGGGGGCGGACTTTGAGCTGCACTACTGCAACCGCTCCGCGGAGCGAGCCGCGTTCCTCGACGAGATTGCCGTTTCAAGCTTCGCTTCGAACCTGCGTTTGCATCTCGACGACGGCCCGCCCGCCCAGCGCTTGGATGCGGAGCATGCGCTCGGCGCCCCTGCTCCCGACGTACATGCCTATGTTTGTGGACCTGCCGGTTTCATCGACCACGTACTATCGACCGCCTTGCAATGCGGGTGGTCGCAGGAGCAGCTGCATCGTGAGTACTTCGGCGTCGCTCCAACGGCAGCGACGCCGACTGGCGGCGCCTTCCAGGTTCGAATCGCCAGTAGTGGCCTGACCTGCGACGTGCCCGAAGACCGCTCGGTCGTAGAGGTGCTGCGTGCGCAAGGCATCGACATTCCGACGTCCTGCGAGCAGGGGGTCTGCGGCACCTGCATCACACGTGTGCTGCAAGGGGAGTGTGACCACCGGGATTTCTACTTCACGCATGAGGAGCATGCAAGGCAGGATCAATTCACGCCGTGCTGTTCACGCGCGAAGAGCGCCATGCTGGTGCTTGATCTCTAGGCGACGAGATGGCACGTACTGGTCCACCGCGGCACCTCCAGACGCTTGGAAAGTCTTCCTAAGCCCTCCATCAACAGCCTGAGCACTATGAACCTCCCAGCGGCCCGCCCGAACCTCTTCCTTCAGGGCCTGCAGCAGCGGCAAACCGCCTGCCAATGGGGCCTATGGTGCAGCATTCCAAGCCCGGTGACGGCCGAGCTGTGCGCTGGCGCAGGCTTCGATTGGCTGCTGTTCGACATGGAGCATTCGCCGGCCGACGTGAAAGACATCTACGCTGCGTTGCAAGCCGCATCCGCTTACGCCGTAAGCCCAATCGTTCGGCCCCCGAGCAACGACCCGGTCGCCATCAAGCGGCTGCTCGACATCGGTGTGCAGAACCTGCTGGTCCCGTTCGTGCAGAACGCTGAGGAAGCGCGGATGGCTGTGGCCGCAGCAACCTATCCACCGGATGGCATTCGCGGGCTTACGATGACTTCACGCGCCAACGCGTTTGGCCGTTTTCCGGGCTACGTCAACGACGCAGCCGGACGCATCGGCATCGTTCTGCAGATCGAGACGCACACGGCTTTGCAAAACCTTGAGGCTATTGCGATGACCCCTGGGGTCACGGCTGTGTTCCTTGGACCTTCTGACCTTTCCGCCGACATGGGGTACATCGGCCGACCAGATGCGCCTGAAGTCCGCGAGGCAATCCTCCGTGCGGCCGAGAGACTTCGGCAGCTAGAAAAGCCTTGGGGCATTTTGTGCTCAACGGACGCGGCGCCGGCCTACGCGTCTGCAGGAGCCGCTTTCGTCGCGGCGGGCAGCGACCTCGGGTTGCTTCGCGCCTCGAGCGATGCCCTTGCCACTCACCTCAAGGCGATGGTCAGCAAAATGCCGCAAGGTGCTTCGTAAGCGGTCAATCAACCACGCTCTTGCGCGCAGTGCCAGAGTCGATGCGCGCAGCGCGGCCTATGCTGCGCCGAGGTCGATGTTCCAGGGCAGCAGCGCCTCGTAGTCATCGACGGTCTGCGCCAGCGGCAGCCTCTTGAACAGCGCGACGAGGTAGCGGTACGGCTCGATGTCGTTGGCCTTGGCCGTTTATGCCGACCGCCGAACTATGCCGAGTGGACTCATTTTCCTCAGATTTCTCCGTAGCCGGCCTGTGATCGGTTCGGCATAGTTCATCGTGTGATCCGTCCTCAACAACGGAGAACATCATGGTCATTGCGCAAGAGTACTTGAACAGGAGCAGGCTGTTCCGGCGCCTCAAGAGCGGCCCTCACGGACAGCTCGTCGAGCTTTACGCGGCACGTCTCGTCGAGATTGGGCTCGCTGGCCACGGCACTTGGCGCTGCCTCAACGTAGTCGGCGATCTCCTTGCCTGGATGGCAAGCCGCCGGACCAGGCTGATCAACCTGGACGAGCGCATGGTGGAGCGCTACCTACGGCACCGAGGAGAGAAGCAAACCATCCAGGCGGGCGACCGGGCGGCGCTGAAGCGGTGGCTTTCGATTCTGCGCACCGCCAGCGCGATCGCGCCGGCGGCCCTGCAAGCGGACACGCCGCAAGACCGGATCTTTGCGGAGTTCAGCGACTATCTGCGAACCGAGCGTGGTCTGGCAGCGATGAGTATCGTGCGCCATCTGCCTACGATCCGCCGGTTCCTGTGTGAAGTTTGCCCCGCCGGCGCTACTGACCTCGGCAAGATCAGTCAGGAGAACGTGATCCGCTATGTCGAGCGTCACGCCCAGGATTGGAGCCCGAAGTCCGGCAAGGCAATGTGCTGGTCGCTGCGCGCATTTTTTCGATACCTTCATCACACGGGGATGAACCCACTTGCGCTGGCCGGCTGCGTGCCCTCCATCAGGCAATGGAAGCTCGTGAGTCTGCCGACCTACCTCTCTGCTGCGCAGGTTCAGAAGGTCCTCGATGGTTGCGACCGAGCAACCGCAATGGGGCGGCGCGACTACGCCATCATGATGATGCTGGCCAAGCTTGGCCTGCGGGCCAACGAGGTTGCCAATCTCACCTTGGATGACGTCGATTGGAGAGCCGGCGAGGTTTTTGTTCGCGCCAAGGGGCGGCAGCGGGCGGGGATGCCAATCGCACCAGACGTCGGCGCGGCTGTGGTCGCCTACCTTCATGACGGCCGACCCGAGTCGTCATGCCGTCGACTGTTCCTACGTAGCCTTGCTCCCCACATCGGCTTCGCCTCCGGATGCGCGATCACGATGATCGCTAAGACTGCTCTCGAGTGCGCGGGGATCCGTGGCTATGCGCACCAGGGAGCTCACATTTTCCGTCACAGCCTGGCTACCGAGCTTTTGCGCTCCGGTGCAACGTTGTCGGAGATCGGCCATCTGCTGCGGCATAAAAGCCACGACACCACGCGGATCTACGCAAAGGTTGATATTGAGGCGCTCCGCGCATTGAGCCTGCCCTGGCCGGGAGGTGCGCAATGACGGACCTACATTCGGCGCTGGAGCGGTACCTGAGCATGCGCAAAGGGCTCGGGTACAAGTACCACCACCAGACGCGACGGCTCGCCGACTTCGTCACCTTCATGGAGAGGTGCAAGGCCACGACCATCACCACGATGCTTGCGATGGAGTGGGCGACACTGCCGCCTGATCGGCATGCGTCCTGGGTATTGCGGCTGGCGGATGTACGTGGGTTTGCGCGCCACGTCGCAAACATCGATCCGAAGACGCAAGTGCCACCAGCCGGCATCCTGCCAGGTCTGAAGCGTGCCAAACCCTACGTCTACAGCGATGCAGAGATCAATGCGTTGCTGGCGGCGGCGTTGTCATTGCCGCCCGTTGACGGATTGCGCCGCTGGACCTACCACCATCTGTTCGGATTGATCTCGGTGACAGGCATGCGTCTGTCCGAAGCGATCGGCCTCCAGCGTGGCGACGTAGACCTCGAGGCAGGCGTCCTGACGGTCCGGTTGACCAAGTTCGGCAAGTCACGACTCGTACCCTTGCATTCGACGACGTGCGCAGCGCTGCGCAACTACGCAGAACGGCGCGATGCTCAGCTCGCATCGCGCTGCGGCCCGCATTTCTTCGTCGCGGAGCGAGGCGGTCCATTGCTGCACCAGTACGTTCATCGTGTCTTCTGGCGTTTGTCGCATGAGATTGGTCTGCGGCGCCCTGGCGATCGTACCGGGCCGCGCGTGCACGACCTTCGGCATCGGTTCGCCATTCGCTCGCTACTGGGCTGGTATCGCGAAGGCACCGACGTCGAGAAGAAGCTGCCGGCGCTTTCAACCTATCTCGGTCACTCCTGCGTGCGGGACACCTATTGGTACCTCTCGGCGTGCCCGGAATTGATGCAAGAGGCAGCGCGGCGTCTCGATCGACGGTGGGAGGCAAATCCATGAAGCCCGGCTGCAACGTCGCCTCGCTGATCGAGCGCTACTTTACCGAACGGCTCATGCGCCAGCGCAACGTCAGTGCCAATACGATCGCTTCCTACAGGGATACATTCCGGCTGCTGTTCATGTTTGCGCAGGCGAGGCTTCGCAAAGCACCGTCGGCCCTAACGCTCGATGAGCTGGACGCGCCATTCATCAGCGCGTTCCTGACCGATCTTGAGACGAGGCGCGGCGTCGGCGTCACGACGCGCAACCTGCGCCTGACCGCCGTGCGCTCCTTCTTTCGGTTTGTGTCCTTCGAGGAGCCGGCGCACAGCGCTCTTATTCAGCGCGTGCTCGCGATACCGAGCAAACGGCACGACAAGCGGGAAGTTCATTTTCTGACGCGCCCCGAGATCGAAGCGGTCCTTGCCGCGCCTGATCGGACGACATGGCTCGGTCGCCGCGACCACACCTTGATATTGCTCGCGGTCCAGACCGGCTTTTTTCTGTCCGAACTGATCGGCTTGGACAGGGACGCCATCCATCTCGGCGCCGGCACGCACGTGCGGTGTGTCGGCAAAGGTCGGAAGGAACGATGCACACCATTGACGAGATACACCCGAGTCGTCCTCCAGAACTGGCTCAACGAGCCGACGCGGCGCGGCGCCTGTGCCCTGTTTCCCAACCTGCACGGGGGCCGGCTGAGCGCCGACAGCGTCCAGTCGCTCTTGGCCAAGCATGTGCGTGTCGCCAGCACGAGCTGTCCATCGTTGGCGTCCAAACGAGTGTCGCCACATGTCCTGAGGCACAGTGCGGCAATGGAGCTCCTGCAGGCGGGCGTCGATTGCTCGGTGATCGCGTTGTGGCTCGGTCATGAATCGATCGAGACCACGCAGATCTACCTTCATGCTCACCTTCCACTCAAGGAGGCAGCTCTGGCGAAGCTCGAGCCGTACAAGCATGGCAAGCGAATCCGCTTCCGTCCCAACGACCACGTGCTTGCCTTTCTCGAAGCGCTGTGAGTAGGCGGACTATGCCGATGAAACTGGAGCGAAGTACAGTCCAGGACTTCGCAAATCCACCGGATCAAGACATCATTCCGGAACCGCTCGGCATAGTTCAGCGGTCGGCATAAACGGCCCTATGCCGCGCGCGGCATAGGGCCGTCTCGATGAGCGAGTACAGATTGGCACTGGCGTTCGCTCCGCCCACGGTGTCTGCGAACAGCCAGCTGCGTCTTCCCACGACGAAGGGCCGGATCGCGTTCTCCACCGGGTTGGAGTCCAACGGCCAAGATCCGTTGTCCAGGAATCGCACGAGCTTGGGCCACTGCCCGTGCAGGTAGTGCAGCGCCTCGCCCAACAGGCTCGACGGCGCAATGCTGTGCAAGTGCGTGAGCAGCAATCGCTCGATCTCGCGCACGACCGCGGCGCTGTAGCGCGCACGGAGCCGCAGCCGACGCACGGGCGACCAGTCCCTGGCCAAGGCCTCGGCACGGTACAGCTTGCCGATCAGCCGCACGAACCGGGTCGCGATCTGATCCGGTGAGCGTGCTGCCTTCGGTAGGGCCTCCTCGGCCTTGATGAACGGCCGGCGCGCGTGCACCCAGCATCCAAGATGCGTGAGACCGCCGGCTTTTGCGATGCCGTTGTAGACCTCGTAGCCATCGGTGATGAGCGTCGTGCCGGGACGGATGCCGGCATACAGCTTCTCCGCGTGCACTGCACCTCGCCCCGGCGCATAGGCGAACAGCCGTACCGGTGGCCCGGTGCCGTTCATCTGCGCCCACATGTAGCTCTTGGTCTGCGCCTTGCGCCCGGGCTCCTTCAGCACCTGGACCGTGGTCTCGTCGCCGTAGATCAGTTCAGAGTCCAGCAGGTGATCACGCAGCAGATTGATCACGGGTTGCACCGCTTTGCCAATACGCACGATGCCAGAGGCCAGCGTGTTGCTCACGATGTCGCCGCCGAAGCGGCGCAGCAGCGCGGCCGTGCGGTACAGCGGCATGCCGAACTGGTACTTGCCGGTGATGACCCAGGCCTGGGCTTCCTCGGTCAGAAGCCCTCTTGGGATGATGCGCGCGGGCGTCGGTGCGACCTTCAGGCTATGGTCGCAGCAGGGGCAGGCGTACTTGACGCGGTGGTGCTGAAGCACCCGCACCTGTTCCGGGATGACGTCCTGCTGCTCGCTGATCTCGGTGCCGATCTCCACCAGCGCGTGGCCGTCGTGGGCGCAGACGCGTTCGGACTCGGGCAACTCGTGGCGCACGATCACGCGTGGCAGCGCAGGGTCCAGTGGCTTGCGTCCACGCTTCTTGCGCTGGTGGCCGGCGACCGGCGTCGATTCCTTGTCGTCGACTTCGCCGGTCTCGGCCTGCGGCGTGTGATCCGTGGGCGCGAGTGCTTCGGCCTCGTTGAGGAACAGGTCCTTCTGATCGGTGCCGCGTGCCTCGCTCTTGGCGGCGAAGAGCTGGCGCTGCAGCGACCTCAGCCGTTCCAGTGCCAGGTCCCGCTCGGTGGTGGCCACCCTCAGCGCACCGGCCAGCGCATCGCGCTCGGCGATGAGGGCTGCGAGTTCTTCAGCGGTAATGGCGGCAGTGGCAGACGATAGCGACACGCCAGCTTGGATCGGCATGCCCCATCATCGTTCCAATGATCCGTCAGGCCACGCTGGCATAGCGCAGATGGTTGTGGCGCTGCACCACCGCGATGTCGATGCCCTCCAGCAGCCAGTGCAACTGCTCGGCTGTCAGCTTGGGAACCGCATCGGCCGAGGGCCAGATGAATCTGTCCTTCTCCAGGCGCTTGAGCAACAGCCAGAAGCCATTGCGCTCCCATCCCAGGATCTTCACCCGGTCGCGCCGACGGTTGCTGAACACGTACGCGCAGGAGGCGAACGGATCCAGGCCGAGCGCCTGCTCCACCAGCACTGCCAAGCCGTTGATGCTCAGGCGGAAGTCCACGGGCTCGCGGTGCAGGTAGACCTTCAGTTCTTCGTCGAAGCGGAACATCGCAGCCTCCCAAGCACCTCGATCACCTGGCCCACAATGCGCAGCTCAACGTCGCGAAGATCGATCGCCACGCCGTTGGGCAAGCGTGCCTGCACGTCCATCACGGCGACCGTGTCGTCGCCCGAACGAGTCTTCACCGGCGACGCTGGCTGCACTGCGACAGCCAAAAACGCAGGCGCTGGCACCACGGCAGTGGCCTTGCGTGTACGCCCGCCGAAGCCATGCTCGCGCAGCCAGCGGCTGACCTGGTTGGCGTTGACGCCGCATTCACGCGCAAGGCGCGACACCGAGGCGCCCGGCTGGCGACACAGTGCCACCAGTTCCGACTTCGCAGCCTCGTCGTACACGCTGCGTCCGTCGCTCTTGTGCCCCACCACCAGCCGGCGTTTGAGGTCTTCCAAATCGTCTGTCACTACGTTCCCACTTTCATTGAACATGGGAACGTAGGCTGTCAGGTCACAGCCTGCGGCTCAAGGACGTGGTTCATTGATCGCATACACAAGAACAGCGCCGAAAGCATGATTGACCGCAACCTGACCGCCGATGGAACTACATGTTTTAAGTTTGCATGAACCTGCCTAGTGCCATCTGGTCGCAACCGGTTTGAGGCGCACTCGTCGAACTACAAGGTTTAGCAGCGCCACCAGCTGCGTGTGGGCAAAAGACGGCCCTCGCTAGGCGGGCCGAAGGGGTGACCTTGACGCGCACCCAGGGAGAAACCAACCGCAGGCTATTCCATGCGAACCTACGCTACAAGGGCAACCGGCCACTGCTTCGGGCAGTAATGCACAGTTACGACGCGTGCTTCGGCCTAGTTGCCCGTCAAATATCCCGCAAGGCCTCTGCGCCCGCTGCCGTCATGCTCGGCGTGAACTCAACAACTTCCGCGCTCGCGCAGCCGCTCTTCACGAACGGGTCTTTCGCCAGGATCGCCTTGAGGCTCGCACGGCTTACCGTGCGTGTGAGGATCACACCGCCTTTCCTTGGCTTCTGGCGCCCGGAGGCGATGAAGAGGCCGGCAGCGTAGTGCTCCTTCAGCCAGGCGACGTGCTGCGGCATCAGCGCGTCGAGTTCTGATAGGGGCCGGAGGTATGTAAGGGTGACGATGAACATCCGATCACCGTTCGGGCTTGAAGCCTAGCAGGATGCGGAAATACTCCCCTCCAAAGCGAGTCTTCCTCTTCGTCGAAGACTCACTTTTCACATGGTGCAGTCAGCAGCGCTTTCGGGAGTCGCTTTGCGCAGATTTGAGGTGTTTTGCGAGTCTCTGACTGCCTCAGAACTGCTGCGGACGGATTTGCCCCAACGAGCGCATGCGCGTCAAGTTGTACGCCGTCATCGTCAGCACGAACAGGTGGTCCACGCGCTTGAGTCCACGCACCATCACCTGACGAATTCCACCCACCGTCTTGGCCCAGCCGAAGCCCTGCTCGATGAGCTTGCGTTTACGCTGCGATAGCGCATAGCCCTCGCTCGCAGCGATGGCATCGGGCACCGCGGAGCGCCGCCCAGAAGTGTTCTGCGCCACGGCAGAACGGTCGCTCAGTGCTACTGCGTGAACGACAGCAGCGGGCGGCGGATTCAACCGGTCGATGCAACACACTAACCACTGCTGAGGCAGAAGGAGTGTTGCAGATGAAGTATCGGACGCGAACCTACTACACGGACGCGCAGAAGGCATTGATGTGGGAGCGCTGGAAGGAAGGTTGGACCCTTCACCAGATTGGCCATCTGTTTGATCGACCTCACACTTCTATCCAGACCATCTTGTCGAAGACCGGTGGCATTCGTCCGCCGGAGCGCAGGCGCAGCGCCACTGCGTTGACGCTGGCAGAGCGAGAAGAGATCTCTCGTGCTCTGATGGTCGGTGAATCGATGCGCTCGGTGGCCGCCCGACTTGGCAGGGCTCCATCGACCATCAGCCGAGAGATCGGCCGCAACGCGGGGCAAGACGGCTATCGGGCAAGCGTCGCCGACCAAGCTGCCTGGAACCGTGCCCTGCGGCCGAAGCGATGCAAACTGGTCAAGAACCGGGCAGTGGCTGGCGTCGTGTCGAAGCTGCTTCGAATGCTGTGGTCGCCCGAGCAGATCGCCGGCTGGCTCACGCATACTTATCCGAACGACCCGAGCCTTCATGTGTCACACGAGACCATCTATCGCAGCCTGTTCATTCAAGCGCGTGGCGCGTTGAAGAAGGAGTTGCTGGAGCACCTCAGGCGCACGCGCGGCATGCGACGCTCACGCTCCTACACACAAAAGACGGCTATCCATGGGCAGATCGCTGATGCCGTGTCGATCAGCGCGCGCCCTTCGTCTGTCGAGGATCGGGCAGTGCCTGGTCACTGGGAAGGAGATCTGGTCTTTGGCAGCCGCAACAGCCAGATCGCCACCTTGGTCGAGCGACAGACGCGATACGTGATGCTGGTCAAGCTCGAGGGCAAGGACTCGCAGTCGGTCGTCAACGCGCTGATCAAGAACGCGCGCAAGTTGCCGCAGGAGCTCTACAAGTCATTGACTTGGGATCGAGGCACGGAGATGCACGGGCACAAGCGATTCACGATGGCCACCGACATCCAGGTCTACTTCTGTGATCCCCAGAGCCCCTGGCAACGCGGCAGTAACGAGAACACCAATGGGTTGCTCAGGCAATACCTGCCCAAGGGCATCGACATCTCGGGCTACTCACAGCTTCAGCTCAACGCGATTGCGAGACAATTGAACGAGAGGCCGCGCAAGACGCTCGGCTTCCACACACCCGCTGAGATGTTCAGCGAATGTGTTGCGTCGACCGGTTGAATCCGCCCTGCATAGCGGACATCCTTCGCCAGCAATTTTCCGCTGGCCATCGCCACCATTGCGATGCGTGCCGCGAGTATCAAGGCATGCTCCAACAAGCCGCTGGGCGTCTGGCCCACGCACGCCATGGCCTTATTCCTCACGTCGAACGTTGCGTAAGTCAGTGGTACAGCCGTTGCCACAGCCACTGCCACGCCCGGCCACGCGGTGCCAAGGCAGCGCCGGCAATGCCGGCACTCACGGCGCCGCTCGGCCACAGCGTCTGAGCACCTTCCGATTCCTTTGTAAGCGCGGTCCTACGAGCGGTAAGCGTGCAGCGCCATGTTGCGGCCAACCATGACCATTAAAGTGGACAGCTTCCATCCACCTTAACCACCACCTGAGGATTCGCATGAAAGCTCTAGTCTACGAAGGCCCCCGCCAAGTCACCGTCAAGGAGATGCCGGACGCCCAAATCGAAAAGCCGACCGATGTGGTGAAGATTACGACAACCAACATCTGCGGCTCGGACCTCCATATGTACGAGGGACGTACGGACATGGAGACCGGCCGCATCCTCGGCCACGAGAACATGGGTCAGGTAGTGGAAGTCGGGGCTGCTGTAGACCGCGTCAAGAAGGGCGACTGGGTGGTACTGCCCTTCAACATCGGATGCGGCTTCTGCACGAACTGCGAGAAGGGGCTCACAGGCTATTGCCTCACCTGCAATCCTGGGTCTGCCGGGGCTGCCTACGGCTTCGCCGACATGGGGCCCTACAGCGGAGGCCAAGCCGAGTACCTGCGGGTGCCTTACGGTGACTTCAATTGCCTGGTGCTGCCGCCCGATGCCAAGTCCCGCCAGAAGGACTATGTGATGCTCTCGGACATTTTCCCCACCGGTTGGCACGCCACCCGACTGGCCGGGCTCATGCCTGGTGAAAGCATCGTCATCTATGGTGCCGGACCTGTCGGGCTGATGGCGGCGCACTCCGCACTCATCCAGGGAGCGGCCAAGGTGTACATCGTGGACCGCCATCCCGACAGGCTGAAACTGGCCGAGAGCATAGGGGCTATCACGATTGATGATTCCAAGGTGTCGCCGGTCGATTTCCTGATGAAGGAAACAAGCGACCTGGGCGTGGACCGGGGCTGCGAATGCGTCGGCTACCAGGCCCACGATGCAGAGGGAGACGAACAGCCCGACATGACGATGAACAGCCTCATCGGTTCGGTGAAGGCCACGGGCGGCATTGGCGTGGTGGGCGTCTTCGTGCCG
>LNAQ01000044.1_pt1 | contig 19259 bp, 16 predicted proteins | sample 602591 | NCBI WGS metagenome assembly LNAQ01 (sample SAMN02440304, study PRJNA202911) | soil metagenome | biome: Subtropical and temperate rainforests or woodlands; isolation source: soil samples (1 kg each in a 20% v/v slurry with milli Q water) were... ... | reverse complement strand
TTTGCGGCAGGATTGCTCAATGGCATGCCCCAGGGCATCCCCCTCCTTGGCGAGCAGGCGCTCCATGTTGGCCTCCAACCATGCCAGAAAAGGCAAATCCCGGATCAAGCCGTATTTGATCACTTCCGCCAGCCCGGCAGAAAGCTCGCGCGTCGGCAAGGTTTGCAAGGTCGAGGTATCGGCCACCACCAGCCTGGGCTGCCAAAAGGCGCCGATCATGTTCTTGCCGCGCGGATGGTTGATCCCCGTTTTCCCGCCCACAGAAGAATCGACTTGCGACAATAAAGTGGTCGGCACTTGTATAAACGGAATACCCCGTTGATAAGTCGCCGCAGCAAACCCAGTCAGGTCTCCAATCACGCCGCCACCGAGGGCCATCAGCGTCGTGGTGCGATCGCAGCGCGCAGCGAGCAGGGCATCGTAAATCATGTTGAGTGACGCCCAGGTCTTGAATTGCTCACCATCGGGCAGGATGATCGCCGTCACGCCAGCGCCGACTTTTTGCGCACTGGCCGTCAGCGCCTCAAGATATAAGGGCGCAACCGTTGTATTGCTGACAACGGCAACCCGCGTGCCATTGATGTACGGACGAAAAACTTCCGCATCGCGCAACAGACCGTCGCCAATCAAAATGGGGTAACGGCGCTCGGCCAGCTCGACATTCAGGCAGCGCATCGCTTGCGTAACTCCCGCTCGATATGAGTAACCATGTAAAAAACACTGCCACCAGCGCTGGTGACCACCAAATCGGAAACATCCTGGTAAACCGGGTCGCGCTGGGTGAACAACTCTTCAATTTTCATCATCGGATTGGCTACCTGCAACAAAGGGCGACTCGTATCGTGCCGCGTGCGCTCATAAAGCACACGCGGCGCCACACGCAGATAGACAATCAACCCGCTTTGCTTCATCGCCGCGCGGTTCTCTGGCCTTAAGACCGCCCCGCCACCGGTTGCCACAATCAAATTCGACTGCCCTGCCAGATCCTTGATCACCCGAGCCTCCTGCTCACGAAAACCCGCCTCGCCTTGCTGCTCGAAAATGAGCGGGATTTTGATGCCGGCACGCACTTCGATTTCATGGTCCGCATCTACAAACTTGCGTTGCAGCCGACGCGCCAATTGGCGGCCAACCGTTGTTTTACCGGCGCCCGGCATGCCAACCAAGAATATATTTTCATTCCGCATGATCGTCGAATTCTATCAGCGCACGGTTAAAGAGCCGCAAGGGCGGCTCTTTAAAAGACACAAGCCCAAGGTTTGACGCCTACCTTTGCGCCACGGTATCTGTGATTATCCGCGGTGTGATGAAAACCAACAATTCAGAACGGTTTTGCTGACGCGTTTTCGCTTTAAACAAAAAACCAACGTAAGGTAAATCACCCAGCAACGGAACGCGCTCTTCCGAATTAATATCATTATCCCGCGCAAAGCCGCCGATGACCACTGTGCCACCATTTTCGACGATCACATTGGTATTCAATGTGTTGGTATCCAAGCTACCGGTGGTGACATTGGTAATCGTGCCCTTCTCAATTTTCAACTCCATACTGATCTTATTATCGGGCGTGATTGATGGCGTCACATCCAACGTCAGCGGCGCAGAGTAGGTTTGATAAATCGGCAAGCCTGTCTGCGCATTCACACCCACCAGCAAGGTCACTTGTTGCGTATTGTTGATTTTTGCGCTCTTACGGTTCTGCGTCACTACGCGCGGCGCGGAAACTGTCTTATTTTTAGCATCCGCTTCTGCCGCCAGTAACTCAAGGGTAAGCAAGCGGGTAGCCGCTTTATTAAACAGCATCAAATTAATTGCCGTGCTGCCCACTGCGTTAAAGTTCGTACCGAACCCTTGACTCGATGTCGGCGTTCCAAGCGCAGCCTGAACCCCCCCCCCCAATGTGGTAACGCCACTACCAAAGTACCTCAAGCGGGTTCCCAAAGACTGTGAGAAACCAGTTGATGCTTCAACGATGCGCGCCTCTATCACCACCTGTTTGGGCGGGACGTCCACATTCCGGATAACCCCTCGAATCGCCTCCACTACAGATTCAATATCGCGCAGAAAAAACTTCTGTGTCAAGTCGTGAACGCCCATGCTGCCACGTGGCGACAGCATGCCCCCTCCTTTTACGTCTTTGGTTGAACTAGGCTGCGCATTAGCCCCAATTTCTGTTTTGACAAGATCTTTCGCCCCTCCTGCCTGGGCGGCATTGACTAGAATCAATGCCGCCAGCTCTGATGGCTTGATATAACTCAAGGTGAATGTTTCTGACACAAGCGGCGCCGTATCCGCTGCCCGCGCCGTTTCGTCGGCTATATCCTGATCACGCTTTTGCAGTGCGACCCGGTCACCAAATACAATGACATCGTTGCGCATCCGCATGGCTGCATTAACCTGCGTCATGATGATATCCAGCGCCTGATCGTAAGGAAGGTTATCAAGATTTGCCGTCACCCGGCGGCCGTTCAGGGAAGGGTCAATCAATACGTTTTTGCCTGAAATCTCTGCAAGCGTGCGGAGCACCATCGCCGCATCGGCATCAAAGAAGTTAATGGATACTCTTTTTCCTTGCTGCCCAGTTTGCACCAGCTTGTTGGCATCATCCACCGGCGGAATCTTCACCTCAATCACCAGCTGATTGTTAGTCACATGCGCCTGATGGAACCACCGGCCAGTCGCCTCTATTTCCAACCGCGTCAGATCGCCATCCGAGCGCGATGTAATCGTTTTTACGGGTGTTGCAAAGTCAGTGACATCACGCCGATTTTTCAGGCGATCAGGCAATTCGACCCCCTTGAGCTCGACAGTCAATCCACTCCCTGCGCGACGGATATCTACAGGGACAGAGCCATCCGTCAAATCAACCAGAATCAATGCCTCGCCATCACTACCGCGACGGAAAGCAAGGTCACGGACTGCGGCATTCGGCTCGGCAATGTTGCTACGCTTTGTTACGGCAGGTTGATAGCTGCTTGGTACCGCTTCTTGGCTTGCAATTCTGGGTTGGGTTTGTAATTTAACGAACAGCACATCCCCAACAAGCTCCGTTGAAAACTTTGTCGACCGGTACAAATTAAGCACCAAGCGCGTTAAGCTTTCAGTCTGAATAATATTCAGGCTTTTCAAATCGCCCACATTTAATTTTTCTGACGTTTTCCCAGACTGGTTTTCTGTGCCAGGAAAATCAAACACCACTCGTGGCGGCTCAACCACACTCCAATTGCCTGGCAAGGACTTTAATGGTGCGGCCATTTGCACCTTGAGCAATACCTGATCACCCTCCTGGCGCACCTGGATCTGCTTTACTGCATTCTCGAACGCTGCAGCAATCCCGCCATGCCCAAACCATAAACCCACCAATGCCAGCATGAGACGATATTTATATTTCATCAAAAACCCCCTTCTTTTGGCACGGATAAAACTTTTTCTTGCTCAACCCAAACGCCATTAATATCCCGAACCGTTTCGCGAATTTTCACGCCATCCTTATTGATCGCAACGATCTTGCCAAAACTTTGCCCCACGTATTCCCCCACACTAACGCTCTTAGGCTTGTTCGGCGGGGGCGTTTGCACAATCGCATACGGTTTGCTGCCAGACAAAATCACGCCGACCACTTTCAAGTCCTCCAAAGGAAAACTCTCGAGTGGCTGAAGCGGGCGATTGCGGTCTGGCGCTGATTTATCCAGCACCGCATCAATGGTCACAATTTTTGCTCCCGAAAAAGGCGATGGCATCAGCCCGGCTTCATAGGCCACCGGTGGAAAAGGCTTGATTTCGGGCAGCCGCGACACCTTGCCACGCATGGTAGAGGACTGCTCCTGCATCCAGGCCTTGATGTCTTCGTGGTCTTCAGAAGCACAACCAAACAACAGCAGGCTACTAGAAAAAAGCACCATTAACCGATTAAGAGCAAGCCCCATTACCTGCCCCCCTTATTCGCTTTTTTCTGATTCGCCAGCTCAGCGTCATCAAGATATCGAAAGGTTTTTGCCGTTGCCTTCAAAGTCATGACGCCATCTTTTGTGCCCGTAGCCAAGTTAATGTCATTCAAGGTCACGATACGTGGCAATTTGGCAATATCACCCGTAAAGGCACCAATATCGTGATAGCCGCCGATAAGATTTAACGTAATGGGCATCTCGGCATAAAACTCTTTCACCGCTTCGCCACCCGGCTTGAACAATTCAACCGACAGACCCCGCCCTTGCGCAGCCTTATTGATATCAACCAATAAGTCACCCATCTCGGAACGATTAGGCAACTGCTTGAGCAACGCACCGAATGACCTGTCGATCTCTGCGAGTTGCCGACGATATTCTTCAAGATTGACTGATTGATTTTTTTTGGCCACCCAATCATCCCTCAAGCTCGACTCCTGAGCCTTTTGAGCATCCAATGCTTCCAGTTGACCGCTCCAGCCAAACCACCAAGACGCAGCCATCAGCAGCACAAACAACCCCAGCAAAACAACCACGCGCGGCGCCAGCGGCCACAACCCTGGATCCTGCGGATCCAGGGTTTTGAAATCCTCGGCCAACTGGTGAAAATCAATCAAAGACGCCTTGGCCTCTACTTTAACTTCAGGCATCTGCTTTTCTGTATGTCTAGCATGCTTTTTCTGACCAAACGCCAAACCAAATGGAAGCTTCATTTCCCGCCTCCTTTAGCGGACTTATCAGCCTCATCTAACCGGCGCGTAATAAAGGTATTGATGCTGAACGCGTTCAAGCGGCGGTTATTGATAACCTCGGCCTTGGTCTCAATCAACGTCGAGTTTTCCAGCAATGGGGACTCATCCAGGTTGTTCATTAGTGTCGTGATGCGCGCATTCGACTGGGCAACGCCGGTAAGGACGAGCTTTTGCTGCGTTTGCACCAAAGTGCGCAGATAAATACCTTCAGGTACGCGTTTGGCAAGTTCGTTAAACAAATGCACCATCTCAGTTCGATTGGCCTGTAATTCCTCAATCACCCGCTTTCTGGCCAGGAGAGCATCTGTTTGGCTTTTCAGTTTTTTGATTTCGGCAATATCCTTATCCAGCACGGCTATTTCGGCTTGAAGGAACTCGTTCTTAGCCATTTGCTCATCAATTTGGCGATTTATGAGGCCAAACCCAAAGAACCAGACAGTCGCCGCAAGCAGCGCAGTTAGCCCCAACAGCACATAAAACTGCTGACGCCTTGCGTTTCGAGCTTCCACTCGATGAGGAAGAAGATTAATTTTGATCATCAGTCAAACTTTCTCAACGCCAAACCGCATGCAACCAAAAGCGAAGGTGCATCGATCGCCAACTGCCGAGCTTTAACGCCCGGTGCGATCGCCATGCCTGCAAACGGATCAGCCAGCAAGGTGTTAGCACCCGTTTGCAGCCGCACGGCCTCTGCCGCGCCGGGCACAAGAACCGAACCGCCCGCCAGAATAATGTGATGAACTTCGTTGTGCGGCGTAGACGAGAAAAAAAACTGCAGGGCTCGCGCAGCTTCCTCGGCCATATTGGCTACGAAGGGATGCAAAACTTCAGCTTCGTAGTTATCAGGATGCGCGCCCGAATACTTCATCTTCTCAGCCTCATCGGGGCTGACCCCATAAACACGTGCAATGCTGTCCGTTAACTGCGCACCGCCAAACGCCTGCTCACGCGCATAGAGCTGCTGACCATTGTGCGTCATGGTCACCTTGGTCACATCGGAGCCCACATCAATCAGCGCAATCACCTGCCCCAGCCCTTGCTGCGGCAACTGCTTTAAAACCAGCTCATAAGCTGCTTGTATGGCATACGCCTCTATATCCATCACCACCGGCTTTAAGCCAGCCGTCTCGGCCACGGCAACACGGTCATCAATGCGCTCCTTGCGCGATGCCGCCAACAAAACCTCGACGTACTCAGGATCCGCCGGAGACGGACCAATCACCTGAAAATCCAGATTAACTTCTTCGAGCGCAAAAGGAAGATACTGATTCGCCTCAGACTCCACCTGGATTTCCATTTCCTGCTCGCGCAAATTGGCGGGGAGCGTAATTTTTTTGGTGATCACCGCCGCCGTAGGCAAAGCCAAGGCAACATTACGCGTACGCGTACCCAGCTTGCGCCAGCATCGCTGCATGGACTCGACAATATCATCCAATCCGGACATATTGCCATCAACAACGGCATCTCTTGGCAAAGGCTCTATGGCGTACCGCTCTATCCTGGGCACCCCCTTGCCCATATCGACCAGTTCAACCATACGAATTGAGGTAGAACCAATATCAACACCAACCAACGGGCGCAACTTTGGATTGAAAATAGTTTTCAGCGAAGAAATATCTATCTGCAAAACTTTTCCTTTAAAAATATAGCCCTGAGAGAAATTCGAACAAACTACTTTAAATCCTAGCAGCAACTATTCGCAGTGTAAAGAAAAATATTGAACTCTCCTTGGCGCTTTGAGCATTTTTTTGCGTGACTATAATGTATTACGCTCATTCTTCTGCAAATAACCGCATTGGCTCCCAACATCTTGAAACATCTACCCACCCTTTCTTTTGACCACTGGACAATTCGCGTCGTGCTATTCATCATTGGCGCCGCACTCAGTCTCGTCGCCCTCATCGGCATCGTGATCATCCTGGCTTATCCGCGCTTGCCCTCGCTAGATTCCATCACAGACTACCGCCCAAAAATTCCGCTGCGCATCTATTCCAGTGATGGTTTTTTAATCGGCGAATTTGGCGAAGAAAGACGCGATTTCGTGCGCATTGAAGCAGTTCCTGCCATCATGAAGCAAGCGATTTTGGCCGCCGAAGATGAACGCTTTTACCAACATCCCGGCATTGATACCATCGGCATCCTGCGCGCTGCGGCCGCTAACCTCGTCAGCGGTGGAAAACGTCAGGGCGCCTCAACCCTCACCATGCAGGTCGCACGCAACTTCTTTCTGTCCAGTGAAAAAACGCTCACTCGAAAACTGTATGAAGCGCTCTTGGCGATCAAGATTGAACACAGTTTGACCAAGGATGAAATTTTTCAGCTTTACATCAACCAGATTTACCTGGGGCAACGTGCCTACGGCTTTTCTTCTGCCGCACAAATTTATTTCGGCAAATCACTCAATGAGATCACCATTGCTGAAGCGGCCATGCTGGGCGGCCTGCCCAAAGCACCTTCTGCCTATAATCCGGTGAGCAACCCCAAGCGCGCCAAATTGCGCCAGCAATATGTATTGCGGCGCATGGCTGAACTGGGCTTTATCACCCCAGCGCAGCAAAAAGAGGCATTGGAAACCGTCTTGAAAGTCAAACGCAACCCGAGTGAATTTAGCGTGCGCGCTGATTACGTGGCGGAAATGGCACGGCAGATTGCCGCCGAGCGTTTCTCTGGCGACATTTACACCCATGGTTATCGCGTCATTACCACCATCACACGCAGCGACCAACTCGCGGCCTACCGTAGCCTGCGCAAAAATGTGCTGGCCTACGATCGCCGCCATGGCTATCGTGGCGCGGAAACCTATGTCGATCTCGCCGCCATTACTCCAGAACAAGACGAAGCCGTCGAAGACTTGCTCGATGAATTTGTCAGCTACGACGACCTGCTGCCAGCCATCGTTCTTTCCGCATCGCCACAAAGCGTCCGTGTCATTTTGCGCAATGGCGAAATTGTAACGGTTCAAGGCGAAGGGCTGAAATTTGCTGCGCACATGCTGAACGATAACGCGCCGCCCAATAAGCGCATTCGCCGTGGCGCCGTCATTCGCGTGCAAAAAAATGATAATGCCTGGCAAATTTTGCAACTTCCTGCCGTACAAGCCGCATTTGTAGCCGCCAGTCCCATTGACGGTGCGGTTCGCGCACTGGTTGGCGGCTTTGACTTTAACCAGAACAAGTTCAATCACGTCACCCAAGCCTGGCGCCAGCCAGGATCAAGTTTTAAACCTTTCATTTATTCTGCTGCATTAGAAAAGGGGTTTTCGCCCAATTCCGTCCTGCCGGATGAGCCCATTTCTTTCTCTGCCAATGAAACCGGCTCCCAGGTTTGGGAACCCAAAAACTATGATGGCAAATACGAAGGCCCCATGACCTTGCGCACAGCGCTGGCGAAATCAAAAAACATGGTCTCGATCCGGCTATTGCGTGCCATTGGCGCCAGCTATGCGCAAGACTACATCACTCGCTTTGGCTTTGACGCTGACAAACATCCGCCTTACCTGACTATGGCGCTGGGCGCAGGCATGGTCACGCCGTGGCAACAATTAACCGCCTATTCCGTCTTTGCCAACGGCGGTTATCGCATCACGCCTTACGTCGTACGCCAAATCCAGGACAACCATGGCAATGTCCTGGCGACGACACAAGCCCTCATGGCAGGGGATGAGTCCATCCGCGTCATTGACCCCCGGAACGCATGGCTCATGGACAGCATGATGCATGACGTCGTTCGCCGCGGTACGGCAACACGTGCGGCGACCGCCCTGAAACGCAGCGATCTGGCAGGCAAAACAGGCACGACGAACGATTACATTGATGCGTGGTTCTGCGGCTATCAACCCACCGTTGTGGGCATTGCCTGGATAGGCTTTGACACCCCGCGACGGCTCGGTGGTGGAGAAACCGGCGGAACTGCGGCCTTACCCATCTGGATTGGCTATATGGAAAAGGCGCTGGCCGGTGTGCCGGAGAGCTGGCAAGATGTGCCAGAGGGCATGGTCGCGATTACAGCACGCGACCCCGCAGGCAACACCACGAACGAAATGATTTATAGCGAGCAACTACCTTCCGTGCCAGCGGATGACGCAGGCAGCCAAGCCAAAGAAGTGCAGCAAACGCCTGCCCCCGTGGAAGTTGCGAAGCCGAAGCCCATCACGCCCCCTTAACCAACTCAAGCGCCACCCAAAGCGCACTGAAAAAGCACCAGGCACCGAAAACCGACTAGGAAAAGCGCACCTGCTCCCCGGTTTGTTCTGACAACACGCGTTGAATGGCGAGCCAGAGGGTTTCATTGTCACGCGTTGCCACCCAAGCATCATTTTGCGGGCGGAAGTGATAACCGCCCGACTTTGCCGCCACCCAGATTTCACGCGCCGCGATATGCCGATTGATAATGATTTTCGAGCCATTTCCGCACTCAACTTCAATCACGCCACCGGGCTTGGTCTCGACGTCAAAATTCGCCCCACCCGCCTCGCCCGCCTTATCCAAGGCGGCCTCAATGCGTGCCAGCTCCTGATCTGCCAACTGTATAAATGTTTGCTCATCCATCGCGTGCTACCATCCTTATCCATTGTTAAACCGTTATAAAGTCAAGCCTATGCGTACTCTACCTGCTCTTGTCGTGCTGATCTTTATTTCGGCCTGCGGCACAAAAACGCCCCTGCAGCTACCCGCTAACGCACATAGCGCCGATGGCCCGCCCCAAACCATGAAATCCATCAACCTCGTTGCACTAAGGGCTGGCAAATGAACCCGCCCCTCCCATCCTCCCCTCGCGGGAAGGCGAACCCGCCCCGCCCATCCTCCCCTCGCGGGGAGGCGAACCCGCCCCGCCTATCCTTCCCTCGCGGCAAGGCTTCTATCCGGCGCGCTGCGCCCGGTGGTTACATAGTGCACTTGCCCAAGCCTTTCACGTTAACAACACCGCGCTGAACAACCCGGCAAACCACCTGTAACCTTACCCAAGCCCCCTATTCCCATCATGCATTTAATCACTTCACAGCCTGACTCATCGCACCCCAGCGCCACCGTCGAGGGCGTTGCGTTGGCCGACATTGCGACTGAATTTAACACGCCCTGCTACGTCTATTCCCGCGCTGCGCTGGTTGCCGCTTATGCCGCTTACCGCAGCACGCTGGTGACGCATGGCATGGGCGAGCGCTCGTTGATCTGCTACGCCGTCAAAGCCAATGCCAACCTGGCGATCCTGAACCTGTTCGCCCATCTTGGCGCGGGTTTCGACATTGTTTCCGGCGGCGAGCTGGCGCGCGTCCTGGCCGCCGGCGGCCATGCGGAGAAAATCGTGTTTTCCGGCGTGGGTAAATCACGCGCAGAAATGCGCGCGGCGCTCACCGCAGGCATTCATTGTTTTAATGTCGAATCGGCCAGCGAGCTGGATCAGCTCAATGCCGTCGCCGGGGAACTCAACACCCGCGCGCCAATCTCCCTGCGCGTGAATCCCGACGTTGACCCGAAAACCCACCCGTATATTTCCACAGGCTTGAAAAGCGCGAAATTCGGCATCGCGATTGACGCCGCCTTCGCGCTGTACCAGTACGCCGCGTCCCTGCCGCATCTGGCGGTGAAAGGCATCGACTGCCACATCGGCTCGCAACTGCTTGACCCGGCGCCTGCGGCCGAAGCGGTGGATAAAGTGCTGGCCCTGGTGGATCAACTGGCTGCCGCAAACATTCCGCTCGCGCACATTGATATTGGCGGCGGCATGGGCATTCAATACCGCAGCGACGAGCCCGCGCCTGCCGTCGCGGATTATCTCGCGCCGATTCTGCAGAAGCTCGCCGGACGCAAGGAACACATCATTCTCGAACCCGGCCGCTCGCTGGTGGGCAATGCGGGTTTGTTATTGACGCGGGTGATGGTGACCAAGCCCGGCGAAGAAAAAAACTTCGCCATTGTGGATGCCGCGATGAATGACCTGATGCGCCCGGCCTTGTACGACGCATTTCATGACATCATAAAAGTCGGCACCCCAGGGGTACTTCCTTCGGGGCGCACTGGTGATACGGCGCAAAGCCAGCCCCTTCCCGCGACGGCGGCAAAGGATGAACAATGCTGGGAAATCGTCGGCCCCGTGTGCGAATCGGGCGACTTCCTCGGCCACGACCGCAATCTCGCGCTGGCTGAAGGCGACCTGCTCGCCATCCTTTCCGCCGGCGCCTACGGCATGGCCATGGCATCCAACTACAACACGCGGCCGCGTGCGGCGGAAGTAATGGTGGACGGCAACCAGGTGCATTTGATTCGCCGCCGTGAAACGGTGGCGGAACTGTTCGCGCTGGAGTCTGTGCTGCCAGCAAAGTAGCGCTTAGCGTTACTTCGCCGCGTTAAAGTACATAGCGCGCCAAGTCCTCGCTTTTCGCCAACTCGCCCAGCCGCGCATCGACATACGCCGCATCAATGCTGATCGGCGCCGCACCTGGCTTGCCCGCGTCGAACGAGATGTCTTCGAGCAGTTTTTCCATCACCGTGTACAGCCGCCGCGCGCCGATGTTCTCGGTTTTTTCATTCACCTGAAAGGCGATTTCCGCCAGGCGCTGAATGCCATCCGCCGCAAATTCCAGTTGCACGCCTTCGGTCGCCAGCAGCGCCTGGTACTGGCGCGTCAGGCACGCATCGGTCTGCACCAGGATGCGCTGAAAATCATCCACCGAGAGCGAATCGAGTTCCACACGAATCGGGAAGCGCCCCTGCAGCTCGGGAATCAAATCCGACGGTTTGGAGAGGTGAAACGCGCCACTGGCGATGAACAAAATGTGGTCGGTCTTGATCATGCCGTACTTGGTGGACACCGTCGTGCCTTCGACCAGCGGCAACAGATCGCGCTGCACGCCCTGGCGCGAGACATCGGCGCCGTGCGCATCCTGGCGCGTGGCAATCTTGTCGATTTCATCGAGAAACACGATGCCGTTTTGCTCGACGTTTTTCAGCGCGTCGGCTTTGACTTCCTCATCGTTGATGAACTGCGCCGCTTCTTCCTCGGCCAGCGCTTTTAACGCATCGCGGATTTGCATCTTGCGCGTTTGCTTCTTGCCGCTGCCCATGTGCTGGAACATGCCCTGAATCTGCTGGGTCAAATCTTCCATGCCCGGCGGGGCGAAAATTTCCATGCTCGCTGTGGCCTGGGCGACATCGACCTCGATTTCCTTGTCATCCAGCGCGCCCTCGCGCAGCTTCTTCCTGAACTTCTGGCGCGTGCTATCCGCTGTCGGCGAAGCCTCGCTCGCCGTCTCGCCAAAGCCGTCCGGCTGGATACCGCTACGCATAACTTTTGCGGTAGGCAGCAAAATATCCAGCACGCGTTCTTCGGCCGCATCCTTCGCGCGGTCTTGTACGGATCGCATCGCCGCTTCACGGGCGTTCTTGATCGCGGTTTCCGCCAGATCGCGGATGATGGTATCCACGTCGCGGCCAACGTAACCGACCTCGGTGAACTTGGTTGCCTCGATTTTGATGAAGGGCGCATTCGCCAGCCGCGCCAGGCGCCGCGCGATTTCGGTTTTGCCCACGCCCGTGGGGCCGATCATCAAGATGTTTTTCGGCGTGATTTCGGTGCGCAAGGGCTCGGCCACCTGCGCCCGCCGCCAACGGTTGCGCAAGGCGATGGCCACCGCGCGTTTGGCGCGCGCCTGGCCGACGATGTGCTTGTCGAGTTCGGAAACAATTTCAGCCGGGGTCATGATGGACAGGGCAGACATAAAAATTCGGTCTCAGTCAAGGGTTTCAATCAAATGGTTCTGGTTGGTGTAGATGCAGATATCACCGGCAATCGCCAACGATTTCTTGACGATGTCCGCCGGGGCAAGTTCGGTATTTTCCAGCAGCGCCCGCGCGGCGGACTGCGCATACGCGCCGCCGCTGCCGATGGCGACAATGCCGAATTCCGGCTCCAGCACATCGCCATTGCCGGTAATGACCAATGAATGCTCGCGGTCGGCGATCGAGAGCATCGCCTCCAGCCGGCGCAGCATGCGGTCGGTGCGCCAGTCCTTGGCGAGCTCTACCGCCGCGCGCAACAACTGGCCCTGATGTTGCGCGCGGCGGTAGGCTTCGAAGCGCTCGAACAGCGTGAACGCATCCGCCGTGCCGCCGGCAAATCCGGCCAGAATCTGGTCGTTGTGCAAGCGCCTAATCTTGCGCGCGGTGGCCTTGATGACGATATTGCCGAGGGTGACCTGGCCATCGCCGCCGAGCGCCACCTGATTGCCGCGCCGCACGGAAAGAATGGTCGTGCCGTGATATTGCTCCATGAAAGTTGCTCCTGTTGTTGGCAACAGTTTATCGGACTGGACGCCGCAGTCCTAGCCCGACACTCGCCAAGGCGCATAAAACGCAGGCAATCGCCGCGCCGGAAGGCAGATCCCACCAGGCCGAAGCGGCCAGACCCAGCGCATAACCCAGCGCCCCGATGCCATACGCGAACAGTAAACCCCGCCACCCTGCGCGGCCGCGGCTGGCAATGGCCGGTGCGATCAGGCTGGTGAACACCAGAAACACGCCCACCAGTTGCACCGAGAAGGTCACCGTCAGCGCGAACAGCAGATAAAACCCACCATCGCCAAAGCGCTGCCGCAGGGCAAACCAGAACACCAGGATGGCCGCATAAATGGCTGCGGGTAGCGCAAGCTGCGGCCAATTCACCCAGAGTATTTGTCCTGCCAGCATGTCCTTGAGGTGCTCGCCGCCATGCGGGTTATGCGCCAGCAGCAAAATGCCTGCGGACGCGGCGAAGACGAACAACAGGCCGATCAACGCCTCCTGTATCTCCGGCCAGCGCTTGCCGCTCCAGGTCAGCAACAGCGCGCCAGCGCAGGCGGCAGCGGCGGCGGTGAGTTGCGTGGCCGGGTCAACCGTCGCTTCGCTGTGGCTCCATTCGAGCATTTTCGCCAGCATCACGCCCAGCCCGGCAACTTGCGCTATGGCCAGGTCGATGAAAATGATGCCGCGCTTCAACACTTCGCGGCCCAGCGGCACATGCGTGGCCAACACCAGCAGCCCGGCCGCAAACGGGGCGGCCAGCAGGCTCCAGTCGAATGTGTTCAATGCGTCGTTCATTTGCTGGCCCTCAACAATTGCGCGACGGTGTCATCAAACAGGCTGAACAAATCCTTGGCCTGCTCGCTGCCGCCCACGGTGAAGGGCAGCACCACTGCGGGCACATGCGCATGCTCACTGAACCACTCGGTAGGCTGTGGCGAATTCCACGCTGCGCGAATCACCATGCGCGGCTTTTGGGTGGCGACATCATTCATGACCTGAGAAAGATAAGACACCGCTGGCTCGACGCCGGGCTTGGGCTCCAGCGTAGCGACTTCGACGATGCCCAGCCAGTCATACAGATAGGGAAAGGCCTTGTGCTGGGTGACCACATGCATGCCGCGCAAGGGCGCCGCGCTGGCTTCCCATTTCGTCATCGCGGCCTTCCAGCGTCCAGTAAAGTTGTTGAAGTTGGCTTGATATTCAACAGCATTCGCCGCATCGAGTTGCGCCATGCGTGCGGTGAGCGCCTCGCCCACTTTCAGGATATTGCGCGGGTCATTCTGGATATGCGGATTGCCGCCCGCATGCACGTCGCCATCCGCGCGGTCGAGCCGCGTCGGCACTTCGAGCATGCGCACAGCGCGCGCCGCTTCAAAGTTCCCCGGCTGGCCGGGTTGCACACGCGGGTTGCCGGAGTTGCGCAGGATTATCGGCAGCCAGCCAATTTCCAGCTCCGCGCCGGTGGCCACCACCAGGTCCGCATTGCGCGCGCGGGCGATCAACGATGGCCGGGCCTCGACCCGGTGCGGGTCTTGCAGGCCGCCCGTCGCGGTGAATACATCGGCATGCTTGCCGCCGATTTCCCTGGCCAGCGCGCCCCATTCGGGAACCGTGGCGAACACCTTGAGGTCGGCGTGTGCGGCCAGAGACAGCAAGCTGAACAATGCAAAAATAAGTCGTTTCATGTTTTTCTCCAATCAAAAAAGCGTGCGCGCCATGCGCACCCAGGCTAAAGATGTATTGCAGGAATAACTGATTGTCCGTCGCGCCGATGCCTGAATCATCGCGCGCAAACTGCAAGCGGAAGCGCGTGTATTCGCTCGGGCTGTAATCCAGCATCGCGGTGTTGCGTTTCGGGTTGTGCGCGGCCAACTGCGGAAAGTCGGCAAAACTCAGCATGCCGCTATTGACGAGACCGATAGCCACCGTGCCGGACTTCAACGCATCGTGACGCACGCCAGCGCGCCAATGCGGCATGAACTGATAGACGCCCTGCACATACCAGCCGCTCTGGTCGCTGTTGTAATCAGCCGCACAGTTTTCTGCGCAAGCGCCCGCCGCTGAATTGCTCGCCAACGTGCCGTCCTCACGGCGTTTGAAATACTCGCCCTGCAACTTGAAGTTATGCACCGTGCTGTTGCCATCCGGTGACCATTTCCAGATGCCATCGGCAACCCACATCCGGCTCTTGCCGCTGAAGCGGTTGCTGGCGGTCGCACCCGTGCGGTCGGTATCATCAAAGCTGCGGTCTTTGGGTGAGCTGCCCAGCCACGACAGCCCCACGCGCCAGGCGTTGCTGATGCCCGCGTCGCCGCCCAGATGCGCGAATACCGCCCCTTGCGAGACGCCATTCTTGTTGTTGTCGGCGCCGGGGAAAGTGCGTCCGCGGCCAACTTCCGCGCCGAATTCAGGAACAGGTCCGTTGGCGCCAGCCACCTGACCTGCACGCCATCGTCACCCAGTTGGTTGCCGAGAAAAGCCTTGTACGCCAGCGGCGCATCGGCAAAATCCCAGGCGTGGGCATGTTGCTCGTTCATGTAGCCGATACCGGAATAAAAGCGCCCACCCTTGAAGCTGAACCCATTGCCCAGGCCGAGACTCTCGAAGTAGGCGTTTTCCATATTGACGCCCCCTTCCGGCGCCAGCGCGAGAATCGCCGTGCCGCGCCAGTTGGGGTCGATATTGGCGGACAGGACAAGTTCCGATTCGCCCAGGCTGAAGCCACGCGCGCCAGGGCCGACTTCGCCCAGCGTCGGCACGAAGCCGGTGATCTGGTAAGCGTTCGGATCCTGCTTCAGGTTGTTGTAAGACCCCATCAGAATCATCGACATCTCGGGGTTGAAGCTGTTGCTTTGTGTGGGCGCAACGGCTTGTTGAACCGTGGGTTGCTGCGCCAATGCCTGCTGCACGCTGGTTTGCTGAACGGCAGTCTGCCGGGCCACCGTTTGCGCGCTATCCGCCGTAGATTCGGCCTTGATCAAGCGCGCCTCCAGTGCATTGATGCGCTGCTCATAAGCCTGGCGCATTTGCGCGATTTCTTCGCGCAGGGATTTCAAATCATTGTCTGCCGCCTGTGCGGGCAGGCTGGCCAGCACGCCACAGGCGGCCAGCACGGATAAGGATGCTCGATGCATGTTTTACTCCTTGAAAATTGACAGTACGCGCCAGTGGCAAAACTGACGGCGCGAAAAAACAGATCAATCCAGGAGCACAGGCGGGGCGCGGCTAAGGTAAGCGGCGGGAAACGAAAAAGTCGGCGCTGGCGAGACGGCGGCAATCAGGTTGTGCAGCGTGGACATAGCCAAAGGCAAGGCTATGTCCACTGGCGGGGAAAGCAGATTCACGCCACTGATCACGACACACAAAGCGCAACTGTGCAACGTAGCCGGTGAATGCGGTTGATCGTTCCGTGCCGCCACCTGTTCGCTGGATGCAGCGCCAAGGTGCGAGTAACCGTGGGTCATCGCCACTTGTTGCAATGCCAGCAATGCCAGCACAAAAAACAGGGCAGAGGAAACCCTCACCCATGCCTGGCGGGCAAATGGATTAACAAGCGAATCAACAAGAAGTGGTGAAGAAAACTTTCTTCGCAGCAACAGACCGGACATCCCGCCATGAAGCCACAAAAAATGATCGAATGCAAGCGCGCGCCATCAATGCTTGCCCACTTTTGCGATGCGTAAAAAATACAGCGTCGTTAGCGCGCTGGCCACGGCCAAACTGAGCGTTGCCGCCAGCCAGAAACCAGCCGCACCGCGCGCCGCACCGAACACATCCGTCAAGCCCAGGAGATAACCACCGCCCAGGCCAACGCCCCACAGCGACACGGCATAAATTAGTGTCGGCCCCCAGGTTTGCTTGTAAGCCCGCAACACCTGGATCATCACCGCCTGCACGCTATCAGCCAGATGGTAGGCCGCGACCAGCAGCAGCAACTGCGCGGCGATAGCGGCCACCGCCGCGTCCGGCGTATATGCCCGCGCCAGCACCCATGAACCGACATACATCGCACTGCCCAACGCCAGCCCCATGGCGGCAGCAATGCCCAACCCCAATAAACCGGCGTCCCGCGAGCGCCGACTATTTCCCGCCCCCAACGCCTGCCCAGCCAGCACAGCCGTAGCACTGCCCAACGCGGTGGGCACCATGAACATAAACACTGCGGCATTGGCCGCAATCTGATGCGCGGCCGACACCTGCGGCCCCAGCCGGGCGATGAACAAAGCCATGAAAGTAAATGCGCTCACATCCACGAGAAATGAGGCACCGCTCGGCACGCCCAAGCGCAACAGCTCTTTTAACGCGGGCCAGCGCGGCCACTCGAAGCGGCTGAACACGCCGTAAGGCGAATAGCTCGCTTCACGCCGGCACCAATACCAGGCGGCGCTGGCCAAACACCACGCAATCACCGCAGACGACCAGCCACAACCCGGCCCGCCCAAGGCCGGCAAACCCCAGTGGCCATACATGAACACCCAGTTGAGTGGCGCCTTTAAAGCAAGGCTCGCCAGATTGAAAATCATCACCGGCCGCGGGCGGCCAATGCCGGTGGTGAACCCATAGAACACGCGAAACAGCAGATAACCCGGCACAGCCCAGGCCAGGCCATCCAGGTAAGCACGCACTTTCATCTCCAGCGCCGGACTCGCCTGGGCAAAATAAAGGAACGGCTCGGGATTTTTAAGCAGCAGCACCGCGACCAACGCCAAGGCCAGCACCAGCCACAGGCTCTGCCGCACATCCGCACCGATAGCCTCAAACCGCCGCGCGCCGTGATGATGCGCGACGACGGGAATCAGCGCCAGCAACACGCCCATGACGGTGACAAAAATCGTCGCGTAAATGCTCGCGCCTATGCCCACCGCCGCTAAATCCAGCGCTGAAATCCGTCCGGCCATCAAGGTATCAATCACCCCGCCGCCCATGACCGCGAGTTGCGCAATAAGCGACGGCCAGGCCAGGTGCAATAACTCGCGCGGCAGCGAGCGGGGGTGCGCAAGAGATAACGCAGGCGTCATAATTCGTCGAAGAGGGGTCAGGTGGCGGGCAAGAACGTGAAAAGGCGGCAAGCGCAAACGACGCAGTGCGCGCAGTTTATCGCCGTATCGCCAGCGCCGACTTTTTAAACACGCCACATGGTCCATCGCCGTGAAATACCTTGGCCAAGCGCGCTGTGCAATCACCGAGCGCAGCGAGCCGGACAGAAGCCTTGCCACGAGGGAAGGATGGGCGGGGGGCGGGAATGCGCGCCGCATGCGTCGCGCCGCCGCCGGATGGCGGTGCAAAGCCAGCCGTGTGCCGTGTGCCGCGTAGCGGATGGGCGGGGCGGGTTCCCCTCCCCACGAGGGGGGATGGGAGGGACAGGCCCATTTGCCAGCCCTTGGCACAACGAGGTGGATGGATTTCATGATCCGGGGCGGCTCATCGGAGCGATGCGCGTTATTGCAGGACAACATGCCGCCTCGCAATAGCCTAAAATAAACCTTTGATCACTGTGCTCCATCAGACCATGAACGCACGCCTGCGCGAAATCCCGTATAACTACACCTCGTTTTCCGACCGCGAAATCACCCTGCGCCTGCTGGGTGAAGCCTCATGGGAAACCTTGACCGAACTGCGTACTGAACGCATTACCGGGCGCTCTGCGCGAATGCTGTATGAGGTGCTGGGCGATATTTGGGTGGTGCGCCGCAACCCGTACCTGGAAGATGATTTGCTGGCCAACGCCAAGCGCCGTCGTGCGCTGGTGGGCGCCTTGCGCCATCGCTTAAAGGAAATTGACCTGCGCCGCGCCGGCAACGAGCGGGTGGCGCAGTTGCTCACCGCAGCGGACGTGGCCGTGCACAACTTTGAGCAATGGTTTGACGGCACCGCCAAGCTGCGCAAAAGAATCCTCAAACGCCTGTTGCCCCATACCCGCCGCGACAACATCGCGTTTGACGGTTTGGCGCGCGTCTCGCACGTCACCGACGCCACCGACTGGCGCGTTGAATTCCCGTTCGTCGTCCTAAAGCCCGATACGGAAGAAGAAATTGCTGCGCTGGTGCAAGGCTGCATTGAACTGGAACTCACCATCATCCCGCGTGGCGGCGGCACAGGTTACACCGGGGGCGCCGTGCCGCTGGACGCACATTCGGTGGTCATCAACACGGAAAAACTGATCGACATGGGGCCGGTGCAATACCAGCGCCTGCCCGGCCTGACCGGCAAAAACGCGCAGGATTACGCCACAGTGCGCACCGGCGCAGGGGTGGTCACGCGCCGCGTGATGGCTTTGGCCGATGACG
>LNAQ01000043.1_pt1 | contig 19339 bp, 15 predicted proteins | sample 602591 | NCBI WGS metagenome assembly LNAQ01 (sample SAMN02440304, study PRJNA202911) | soil metagenome | biome: Subtropical and temperate rainforests or woodlands; isolation source: soil samples (1 kg each in a 20% v/v slurry with milli Q water) were... ... | reverse complement strand
ATTTCTTTGGCCTGCCGGCGGTAAGCGGCGAGCACTTTCACGAGAAGCTGTGGCAGTTGCTGCAGGCCTTGCCACACCTGCATCCGACCACCACGGCGCTGGCGGCCCTGTCACTTGCGCTCGTGATAGTGACGCCCAGGCTGCCCGGCATGAAGCGCGTGCCCGGACCGCTGGTCGCGCTGGTGGTGGCGAGCGTGCTGCAGGCGGTGTTTCAGTTCGACGGCGTGCGCACCATCGGCAGTGCGTTCGGCGGCATTCCGCAGGGCCTGCCGACGCTGCAACTGCCGCAGCTCACGACCAGCGAGGTGATCGCCCTGATCGGCCCGGCCTTCACCATCGCCATGCTGGGTGCCATCGAGTCGCTGCTGTCGGCGGTGGTGGCGGACGGCATGGCCGGCACGCGCCACAACTCCAATCAGGAGCTCATCGGCCAGGGCATCGCCAACATCGTGACGCCGCTGTTCGGCGGCATCGCCGCCACCGGCGCCATTGCCCGCACGGCCACCAACATTCGCAATGGCGGCACCAGTCCGCTGGCCGGCATGGTGCACGCCCTGACGCTGGTGCTGATCGTGCTGTTCCTGGCGCCGCTGGCGGTAAACGTGCCGCTGGCGGCACTGGCGGCGATTCTGTTCATCGTGGCCTGGAACATGAGCGAGGTGCGGCATTTCGTGCGGATGGTCAAGCGTGCGCCCCGCGCCGACGTGGCGATTCTGCTGGTGACCTTCGCCCTGACCGTGTTCGCCGACCTGGTGGTGGCGGTCAACATCGGCGTCATCCTGGCCACGCTGCACTTCCTGCGCCGCATGGCGACCAGCGTCGAGGTGCGCCAGGCAACCGAACAGGAACTGAGCCAGGAGTTTGCGCACCTGGGTCTGGTCAGGCTGCCGCCGGGCGTGCTGGTCTACACCGTCGAAGGGCCGTTCTTTTTCGGTGCGGTGGAGAATTTCGAGCGCGCCCTGGCCGGCACCCACACCGACCCGCGCGTGCTCATCATCCGCCTGCGCTGGGTGCCGTTCATCGACATCACCGGCTTGCAGACCCTGGAAGAGGTGATTCGCGACCTGCACCAGCGCGGCGTGCGGGTGATGCTGCTGGGCGCCAATGGGCGCGTGCAGGGCAAGCTGGAACGGGCCGGCATCATCGATCTGATCGGGGCAGACAACAGCTTTGCCGCCTTCGGCGATGCGCTGGCCGTGTGCCGGGAACTGGCCGAGCACGATCCGAAAATGGCGCACGACCGGGCGGTGCTGCTCAGCGAGACCGCCGACTCGATCGTCGTGACTTCGCCATCAGGCGAGAACGGCAAGTGAGGCTGGTCCGAGTCCCAACGACGACGGGCGCCGGTCGATCGGCGTCCTGAAAAAGCCCACGCGAACGCCGCCCGGTCAACGCGCCGGCGTCACCCGGCAAACCCTTACCTCCGCCGGTGCGCCAGGGCTCAGCTGCACACTCAGAAAGCTGCCCGGCTCGCCCAGCACCGGGTGCGGGGCGCCGCTGTACCAGGCGGTGGTCGCACCGGCTGATACGTCCCGTGCGCAGTGGATGTGTCCCAGCGCCAGATAGTCGAAATCGGCGTTCTCGATTTCGTGCGCGTGGATCGGCGAGGAATTGCGCGACTCACCCGCCACCGGCACATGCACGCCATGCGCCAGGCCGAGGTACCACAGGTCCGGATCGGGCCGGGCCGGCGGATCGGCCAGCGGCCGGTGGCCTGGGTGGTGATCGACCAGCCCCCGTCCCCACACGGCCACGCTCAGCTCGGGCAGGGTCAGCGTCTGCCCGGCCGGGTCCAGCAGCAGGTGCAGGCCGGCGGCGGCGAAGTCGTGGCGGTGGTAGACGGCGTTCTCGGCCAGGCAGTCGTGGTTGCCGGGAATCATCACCACCGGGAACGGCAGGTTCGCCAGGCGCTCGCAGGCCCACTCGACGGTGTCGACGGTGGCGCGGTTGTGATCGAACAGGTCGCCCGCCAGCAGCAGCAGGTCCGGCCGGCCGGCGCAGATGGCCTCCAGCAGGCCATCGAACAGGGCGCGGTCGCGGTCGCGGCGGGCGCGGTTCCAGTCGCCGCCGTAGTAGTCACTGTCGAGGTGAATGTCCGAGCAATGAGCCAGACGCAGGGCGCGATGCATGGCGATTCGTAGGCACTGTGGGGGGCTGCAAAGATACCACCCGCGCCCTAGGCCGGCCGCTGGGCACCCAGCGAGATGCGGTGCATGACGCGCCGATGGCCGTGGTAGTCGTTGATCGGGTTGTGTTGGGTGCAGCGGTTGTCCCACAGGGCGAGCGTGCCGACCTGCCAGCGCAGGCGGCAGGTGAACTCCGGCCGGCACAGATGGGCGAACAGGTAGTTCAGCAGCGGCGCGCTCTCGTCCTCGGTCATGTCCTCGAAACGCACCGTGTGGCCGCCGTTGACATACAGCAGCTTGCGGCCGGTTTCCGGATGCGTGCGCACCACCGGGTGCACGGCGCTGAGCGCGGCGCCGGGGGCGAGCCTGGCGCCGCTTTCGGCCAGGCGATCCTCGCGCGTCTTGGTGACATCGGCCTTGGCCGAGCTGTTGACGGCGCGCAGACCGTCCAGCACCCGGCGCAGACCGTCCGACAGCGTCTCGTAGGCCAGGTACATGTTGGCGAACAGCGTGTCGCCCCCGACCGGCGGCAGCTCGCGCGCCAGCAGCATGGCGGCGATGGGCGGCGTTTCCAGATAGGCCGTGTCAGAGTGCCAGAGGCCACCGAAATTGACCCGCTCGTGCGCCAGTTTGACCACCGGCACGATCAGCGGGTAGCCGTCCAGGCCGCGCAGCATGGGGTACTCGACCGGCTCGGCGATGCGCCGGGCAAACGCCAGGTACTGTTCGGCAGTCAGATGCTGGTCGCGAAAGAACAGCACCAGGTGCTGCAACCAGGCGTGGCGTATCTCGGCCAGGACCGGGTCAGGCAATTCATGGCTCAGGTCCACAGCGCCGACCTGCGCACCAAGAGCGCCCGCCACCGGGGCCACGCTGATGTGCCGGTATTCCATCTTCCCCTCCACACGGGCGGGGTGCCCGGACCAGCATAGCCCGGCGGCAGCCTGTCTGGCCTATTTGGCCCGGGCGCGGATGCGCTGCTGGGCCAGCTGGGTCAGGGTGATGGCCTTGGCCACGTCCGCGCTCTTGCGGATGTGGCGCAGCAGCAGGGTCTTGGCCGCATCCACGTCGCGCTCCAGCAGGCGCTGCAGGATTTCATGGTGCTCGGCATAGGTGTGGTCCACGCGCGTGGCCTCGGTGAAGTCCAGCCGGCGCACGATGTGGATGTGTTCGTTCACGTCCTTCAGATAGCCCGCCAGGACGGCATTGCCGGCGCCACCGGCCAGTGCCATGTGGAAGCCCTCGTCGCGCGCCACCATGGTTTCCACGGGCGGCGGTTGCTGGGGGGCATGTTTGGGGTCCCAGACGGCGGCCAGTTTCTTGATCTGATTGTCCGGCATGGACACGCAGGCCAGCTCCAGGGCGCGCATTTCGAGTGCGATGCGCACGTCGTAGTAGTGGTTGATGGTCTCGATGTCGATCTCGCGCACGAAACAGCCCTGCTTGGGGCGAATCGTCAGGTACCCCTCTGCCGACAGACGCTGCAGGGCCTCGCGTACCGGCGTGCGACTGACACCGAAACGGACCGCGAGCTCGTTCTCGGTCACCCGGGCGCCCGGATACAGGCTGAAGCTCAGGATCATGTCCTTGAGCTGGCGGTAGATGTCGCGTGGGCTGGCAGCAGGACGGGACGGCATGTGCGCCTCCGACGGAGTCTTGGGTACGCACCATTGTATGCAAGCGAAGCGCCTCAGTGGTGCATCCAGGTGCGCCGATCGCCATTGGCGCATGCGGCGGGGGGATCGCTGACACAGCAATTCCATTGCGTTGCCCCGCCGCGCGGCAGCTGGCACGCCTTTTGAATATCACGATGTATGCAAGAAACCGGTGGCCGACACCGGACTTGCGACCAGGGAGCGACCGCCATGATCGAAATCACCGCCAAACCCTACCCGCTGCGTCTGGACCCGGCCAGCAGCGCGCTGATCGTCATCGACATGCAGCGCGATTTCCTGGAACCGGGCGGCTTCGGCGCCATGCTGGGCAACGACGTGTCCCTGCTGCGCAGTGCCATCGTGCCGTGCCAGCGTCTGCTCGAGGTGGCCCGCAAGGCCGGGATGCTGGTCATCCACACCCGCGAGGGGCACCGGCCGGATTTGAGCGATGCGCCGCCGGCCAAGCTCGCCCGCGGCAAGGGCCCAACCCGCATCGGGGACCTCGGCCCGATGGGCCGCATCCTGATCCGCGGCGAGCCCGGCCACGATTTCATCCCGGAGCTGTACCCGCTGCCGGGCGAGGTCGTGCTGGACAAACCCGGCAAGGGCTCGTTCTGCCAGACCGATCTGGCGCTGATTCTGGCCAACCGCGGCATCCGCAGCCTGCTGGTGGCCGGCGTCACCACCGAGGTGTGCGTGCACACCACCGTGCGCGAGGCCAACGACCGCGGCTTCGAGTGCCTGGTGGTCAGCGACGCGGTGGCCTCGTACTTCCCGGAGTTTCACCGCGTGGCGCTGGACATGATCAGCGCCCAGGGCGGCATTTTCGGCTGGGTTGCCGACTCGACCGCCGTGTGTGCCGCCCTGACCCGTATTGCTGCCTGATTCCGTTCCACCCACCCGCGAGGCCCCGCCATGAACAGCACCGCTCCAAAACTCTGGTCGCCCGGCGACTGGAACGCCTTCTTCGGCTTCGGCACCAACATCCTGGTCAACCTGCTCACGCTGACGGCGCTGCTGCGCTACGTCATCAAGCTGCCGGACGACATCGTGTTCGGACGCATCCTGCCGGCCACCGGGCTGATGCTGTTCCTGTCCACGATCTACTACGCCTGGCTGGCCTATAAATTGGCGAAGAAAGAAGGCCGCGACACGGTCTGCGCGTTGCCATCGGGCATCAGCGTGCCGCACATGTTCGTGGTGGTGTTCGTGATCATGCTGCCGATCGCGGCCGCCAGCGGTGACCCAATCAAGGGCTGGGAGGCGGGGCTGACCTGGGTATTCGTGCAGAGCTTCGTGCTCATGGCGGGCGGCTTTGTCGCGCCCTGGATCAAGAAGATCACCCCGCGCGCGGCGCTGCTGGGGGCGCTCGCCGGCGTGTCGATCGCCTTCATCGCCATGCGCCCGGCGCTGGAGATGTACATGGACCCGGTGATCGGCCTGGCCTGCTTTGCCATCCTGCTGGCGAGCTGGTTCGGCGGCGTGCGCTACTGGAAGGGCATCCCGGCCGGTCTGGTGGCGATCGGCGTCGGTTCGCTGATTGCCTGGGGCGGACTGGCGTTTGGCTTCAACTTCGGCGGCATGAGTCTGGACAAGCTCGGCGCGTCGTTTGCGAGCTTCGGCTTCTCGGTGCCGCTGCCGGCGATCGGCCATGTGTTCGGTGGCTTCGAGTACCTGGCGGTGATCCTGGTCACCGCCATTCCGTTCGGCATCTACGACCTGGTCGAGGCCATGGACAACGTGGAAAGCGCCGAGGCCGGCGGCGACCACTTCCCCACCACCCGCGTCATCACCGCCGACGGCGTGGTGAGCCTGATCGGCTGCCTGCTGGGCAACCCCTTCATCAACGCCGTGTACATCGGCCACCCGGGCTGGAAGGCCATCGGCGGGCGCATCGGTTATTCGGCGGCCACCGGCGTGATGGTGCTGATCCTGTCCTGGTTCGGCATTCTGGCAGTGATGATGGCGCTGATTCCGGTGGTGGCCATCTCGCCGATCCTGCTCTACATCGGCATGCTGATCGGCGCCCAGGCCTTCCAGGAAACGCCCAAGAACCACGCCCCGGCCATCATCCTGTCGCTGATCCCGCAGGTAGCCGGCTGGGGCAAGTTGATGATCGACAACGCACTCGGCGCCGCCGGCACCAACGCCGCCGCGGTCGGCCTCGACAAGCTGGCCGGCAGCGGGGTGCTCTACCACGGCCTGGAACTGCTCGGCAGCGGCGCCATCCTGACCAGCCTGATCCTGGCGGCCGTCACGGCCTGCATCATCGACCGCGCCTATGGCCGGGCGGCGGGCTTCGCCCTGGCCGGCTCCGTGCTGACCTTCTTCGGGTTCATGCACAGCGAGGCGATCGGCCTGGCGCAAAGCCCGACCGTGGCCTTCGGCTACCTGGTGGTGGCCGGCGGCCTGTTTGGCCTGGCACGCCAGGCGGCTGCCCAACCGGCCGGCATGGGGGCCGTCGCCCTCGAAGCGGCCGACTGATCCCGGGCGGGCTCGGTGTTGCCGATCCCGCCCTTTTTTCTGATGCCCATTGCATACATCGTCGCATTCAACAACCTCGCAGGAGTCGTATCATGAAAAGCACCCGCAGCTTCGCCCCGTTGCGTGCCCTGCCCGCCCTGGCGCTGACGGCCGGGCTGGCCACGCCGGCCGCGCAGGCCGGCTCGGCGCTGTTCGCCACCACCAACATCCAGTACCTGCACGGCACCAGCTACGCCGACTTCGACCCCGACGGCGGCTTCAGCCACACCGACGAGGCCAGCATCATCACCATCGAGCACTTCAACGCCTGGAAGTACGGCGACAACTTCATCTTCGTCGACATCACCAACCCGGACCGCGAGGGCGACGCCTTCGGCACCACCACCGAGGCCGACGGGAGCTTCTATGCGGAAATCTCGCCGCGGCTGTCGATCGGCAAGATGTTCTTCGACAAGGAGCTGTCGTGGGGCATCGTCAAGGACGTGCTGTTCACCTCCACGCTCGAAATCCCCGAGTCGCCGGTCGAGCAGACCTGGCTGTACGGCCTGGCGGTGGACCTGAACCTGCCCAAGTTCCAGTTCTTCCAGGTCAACTGGTACATCCGCGACAACCAGGCCTCGGGCATCGACACCGGCCAGCAGGTGACGCTGGCCTGGGCGCTGCCGTTCAAGGTCGGCCCGCTGCCGCTGGTGTTCGAGGGCTTCTTCGACTACGCCTGGGGCGAGGATCCGCTGCAGGACAACATCATCACCGCGCCGCGCCTGCTGGTGGATGTGGGCGACCTGGTCGGCTTCGGGGCCGGCAAGCTGCAAGCCGGCGTCGAGTATCAGATCTGGCGCAACAAGTTCGGCATCGACGACATGGACGAGGACGTGGCCCAGGCGATGGTGAAGTGGATCTGGTGACGATGAGTCCGGCCAGCGGCGGGGGTACCCCGCCCCTGCCCGACCTGCACACGCTGCGGCGTGCGCTGGCCGACGGCCAGACGGCGCAGGCGGTCATCGAGCAGGTCATCGCCCGGCGCCGGGCGGTGGCCGCCGATGGCATATGGATAACGCCGGTGCCCGACGCGGCGCTGCGGGAGCGGGCCAGGCAACTCGATGCCGGCCCGCGCGGGCCACTGTTTGGCGTGCCGTTCGCCGTCAAGGACAACATCGACGTGGCCGGCCTGCCGACCACCGCCGCCTGCCCGGCCTTCGCTTACAGTCCGGAAACGACCGCGCCGGCAGTGCAGAAGTTGCTGGACGCCGGCGCCATCCTGGTAGGCAAGACCAACCTCGACCAGTTTGCCACCGGCCTGACCGGCACCCGCACGCCATACGGCGCGCCGGCCAACGCCTTCGATGCCGACTATATCTGCGGCGGCTCCAGCTCCGGCTCCGCGCTGGCAGTGACCCACGGTCTGGTCAGCTTTGCGCTGGGCACCGACACCGCCGGCTCCGGCCGCGTGCCGGCGGCGCTGGGCAATCTGGTCGGCCTTAAACCCAGCCCGGGCCTGGTCAGCGCCCGCGGCGCACTGCCGGCCTGTCGCTCGCTGGACTGCGTGTCGGTGTTCGCGCTGACCTGCGCCGATGCGCAGGCAGTGCTGGATGTAATTGCCGGTTTCGATGTGCAGGACCCGTTCTCGCGCGTATTTCAGGCCGCCCCGTCGATCGCGCGCCCGCTACGCTTTGGCGTGCCCCTGCCTGCCCAGCGCGAGTTTTTTGGCGATGGTGCGAGCGCCGCGGCCTTCGAGCGGGCGCTGGACGCACTCAAGACCCTGGGTGGCGAACCGGTAGACGTCGATTACACGCCGTTTCGTGACGCCGCCCGACTGCTCTACGACGGCCCCTGGCTGGCTGAGCGTCATCTGGCAATCCGCGAGTTTCTGGCGGCCCGGCCGGAGGCGCTGTTGCCGGTGGTGCGCGACATCATCCAGGGCGGCAGCGGGTACAGCGCCGATGATGCGTTTGCCGCCCAATACCGACTGCAGGCCCTGCGTCAGGCGCTGCGACCGGTATGGGACACCATCGACCTGCTGGTCACGCCGACCATCGGCACCCCCTATACCCGTGCCGCGGTGCTCGCCGATCCGGTCGGCCTTAACACGAATCTGGGCTACTACACCAACCATATGAACCTGCTGGACCTGTGCGCGGTGGCGGTGCCATGCGGATTCCTGCCGTCTGGCCTTCCGTTTGGCGTGACCCTGCAGGCACCGGCCGGCAACGACCGTGCGCTGCTGGTGCTGGCCGACCGGCTGCACCGGGCGCTCAACGAAACGCTCGGTGCCACCGGCCTGCCGCTGGCCGCCACGCCGCCGTTGGCCGACGACTCCCAAGGCGAAGCCCTGTTCCCGATCGCGGTCTGCGGCGGCCACATGCAGGGCCTGCCGCTGAACGGCGAACTGACCGGCCTGGGCGGCCGGCTGCGCGAGCGCACTCGGACCGCGCCCGCCTATCGCCTGTACGCGTTGGCGGGCTTCAGCCCACCACGCCCCGGCCTGGTGCGTGACCCGTCCGGTTCGAGCATCGAGCTCGAAGTCTGGACCCTGCCGCTGGCCGCGGTCGGACCCTTTCTGGCCGGCGTGCCGGCACCACTGGCTATCGGCAGCGTCCAGCTGGCCGACGGCAGCTGTGTGAAAGGCTTTCTGTGCGAGGGCCACGCCGTGAGCGACGCGACGGACATCACGTCCCTGGGCGGTTGGCGGGCCTGGCTGGCGAGCCGCTGAATCCATTGCACGGAAATTGCTTTGTTGTCGCACAAACGACACGGCCCCGAATCGCCTTCACTCCCATCGAGAATCGACACCATGCCAGAACGCTTCCTGGACGCCGAGCCCTACCCCTGGCCGTTCAATGGCGACCTGCGCCCGGAAAACACGGCACTGATCATCATCGACATGCAGACCGACTTTTGCGGTCCTGGCGGCTATGTCGACACGATGGGCTACGACATCTCCCTCACGCGCGCGCCGATCGAGCCGATTCGCGCCGTGCTGGCGGCGTTTCGGACCGGTGGCTTTCACGTCATCCACACCCGCGAGGGGCACCGGCCGGACCTGTCCGACCTGCCGGCCAACAAGCGCTGGCGCTCGCGGCGCATCGGCGCCGGCATCGGTGACCCTGGTCCCTGCGGCAGGATTCTGGTGCGCGGCGAGCCGGGCTGGGACATCATCCCCGAACTGGCGCCGCTGCCCGGCGAGCCCATCATCGACAAGCCGGGCAAGGGCAGCTTCTGCGCCACCGACCTCGAATTGCTGCTGCATACGCGCGGCATACGCAATCTGGTGCTGACCGGCATCACCACCGACGTGTGCGTGCACACCACGATGCGCGAGGCGAACGACCGTGGCTTCGAGTGCCTGCTGCTGGCAGACTGCTGCGGGGCGACCGATCACGGCAATCACCTGGCGGCACTGAACATGATCAAGATGCAAGGCGGGGTGTTCGGGGCTGTGGCCGAGTCGGCGGCGCTGCTGGCCGGCCTGCGCGCGTGACGGCGCATTCAACGGCGTTCGCCAATCTGCTGCAACGCGCCGCCGAGCCGGACCAGCTGCACTGGCAGATGTTGCGGCCGGGCGTGGAGTTTCATGCCCTGTACGGCCAGCCGGGGGTTGGGCCCGCCGCGGCGCTGCTGCGCTACGTCCCCGGGGCCACGGTGCCGGAGCACCAGCACACCGACTACGAACACATTCTTGTGTTGCAAGGCTCGCAACGCGACGGCAACGGGCACTACCCGGCCGGGACCCTGCTGGTGAGTCCGCCGGGCAGCCGGCATGCCGTGGTCAGCGATGATGGCTGCCTGGTGCTGGCAATCTGGTCGGCGCCGATCGAATTCGCCACCGACGCGTGAGCGCGCCGCGGCGCCGGCCAAGCGCCGCCGCGGCGTTCCTCACGAAAGCGGCTTATTCGGCCGCGTCGTCTTTCATGTCCTCGACCGCCTTGTCGATCTTCTCGCCGGCCTCCTCGGCCGGACCCTGCTGGCCGGCATCCTCGACGGCGTCCTTGGCCTGCTCGACGGCCTGATCCAGATTCTCGCCGGCCTGTTCGGCCGGACCCTTCTCGCTGCAGCCGACCAGAGTCAGGCACGCCAGCGCCGACAGGATGATCAAAGGCTTGTTACTCATGCGCACACTCCAGGATGTGATCGAAACACGCCGCGTGCCCCTCCCGGGCAACGCGGCCCCGCCGCCGTGACGGGGCCGCCAGCTTACCAGCGTGCTGGCGTCAGGCCACCGCTTCGTTCGGTGGCTGCTTGTGGAACACCAGGCCGTCGCCGGCCACGTCGACCTGGATGCAGTCGCCGTCGGCCAGCTTGCCGCCCAGAAGATCGCGCGCCAGTGCGTTTTCCACATGCTGCTGAATGGCGCGCTTCAGCGGCCGGGCGCCGTACACCGGGTCGAAGCCGACGTTGGCCAGCCAGTCGAGCGCCTGGTCGGTGAAGCTGATCGTCATGTCCCGCTCCGCCAGGCGCGCCCGCAGCGCATCGACCTGGATGTCGACGATCCGGCGCAGCTGCTCGCGGCCGAGCGCATGGAACACCACCGTCTCGTCGATACGGTTGATGAACTCCGGCCGAAACTCGTGGCGCAGCACGTCCATCACGGCCGCCTTGATGGTGTCGTAGGGCCGGCCGGCCAGCTCCTGGATGCGGTCGGAACCCAGGTTCGAGGTCATCACCACGATGGTGTTGCGGAAATCCACCGTGCGGCCGTGGCCGTCGGTCAGGCGGCCGTCGTCGAGCACCTGCAGCAACACGTTGAACACGTCACGGTGCGCCTTCTCGATCTCGTCGAGCAGGATCACGCTGTACGGGCGCCGGCGCACGCGCTCGGTGAGCTGGCCGCCTTCCTCGTAGCCGACGTAGCCCGGCGGGGCGCCGATCAGCCGCGCCACCGAGTGCTGCTCCATGTACTCGGACATGTCGATGCGCACGATGGCCTGCTCGGTGTCGAACAGGAAGCCGGCCAGCGCCTTGCACAGCTCGGTCTTGCCGACGCCGGTCGGTCCCAGGAACAGGAACGAGCCGATGGGCCGTTCGTGCGCTGTGAGCCCGGCCCGCGAGCGACGGATGGCGTCGGCCACCGCGCGCACCGCCTCGTCCTGGCCGACCACGCGCTGGTGCAGCGCGTCCTCGATGTGCAGCAGCTTCTCGCGCTCGGATTCGAGCATCTTGGCCACCGGAATGCCGGTCCAGCGCGAGATGACCTCGGCGATTTCCTGCTCGGTCACTTCGCTGCGCAGCAGCTTGCGCGGGCCCTGTTCGGCGCTGGCGGCATTCTCCAGCTGGCGTTTCAGTTCCGGGATGCGGCCGTACTGGATCTCGGCCGCACGCTCCAGGTTGCCGGCCCGGCGCGCGGTCTCGAATTCCTGATTCAGGCGGTCGAGCTCCTCCTTGATGGACTGCGTGCCGCCCACGGCCGCCTTCTCGGCGCGCCAGATTTCCTCCAGGTCCGCGTACTCGCGCGACAGGCGGCCAATTTCCTCGTCGATGGTCGCCAGGCGCTTGCGCGAGGCCTCGTCCGGCTCCTTCTCCAGCGCCAGGCGTTCCATCTTCAGCTGGATCAGGCGCCGGTCAAGGCGGTCCATGGCCTCGGGCTTGGAGTCGATCTCCATGCGGATGCGGCTGGCCGCCTCATCGACCAGGTCGATGGCCTTGTCCGGCAGCTTGCGCCCAGAGATATAACGATGCGACAGCGTGGCCGCGGCGACGATGGCCGGGTCGGTGATCTCCACGCCGTGGTGGACCTCGTAGCGTTCCTTCAGACCGCGCAGGATGGCGATCGTGTCTTCCACCGACGGCTCATCGACCAGCACCTGCTGGAAACGGCGCTCCAGCGCGGCGTCCTTCTCGATGTACTTGCGGTACTCGTCCAGCGTGGTGGCGCCCACGCAGTGCAGCTCGCCGCGCGCCAGGGCGGGCTTGAGCATGTTGCCGGCGTCCATGGAGCCCTCGGCCTTGCCGGCGCCGACCATGGTGTGGATCTCGTCGATGAACAGGATGATCCGGCCTTCCTGCTTGGACAGCTCGTTCAGCACCGCCTTGAGGCGCTCCTCGAACTCGCCGCGGAACTTGGCGCCGGCGATCAGCGCGCCCATGTCCAACGCCAGCACGCGCTTGTCCTTGAGCCCCTCCGGCACCTCGCCGTTGACGATGCGCTGGGCCAGGCCCTCGACGATGGCGGTCTTGCCCACGCCCGGCTCGCCGATCAGCACCGGATTGTTCTTGGTGCGCCGCTGCAGCACCTGGATGGCGCGGCGGATTTCCTCGTCGCGGCCGATCACCGGATCGAGCTTGCCCTGACGGGCGCGTTCGGTCAGGTCGATGGTGTATTTGTCGAGTGCGCCGCGGGCCTCCTCGGCGTTCTCGCTGGTGACTTTCTCGCCGCCGCGCACGGCATCGATGGCCTGCTCCAGCGCCGCGCGCCGGGCGCCGGCGTCCTTCAGGATGCGGCCGGTCTCGCCGCTGTCCTCGAGCGCCGCCAGCAGGAACATCTCGCTGGCGATGTACTCGTCGCCGCGCTGCTGGGCGTACTTGTCGGCCAGGTTCAGGGCCCGTATCAACGCCTGTGACGGCTGCACGTCGCCGCCGGTGCCCTCCACCCGCGGCAGACGGTCCAGCGCCTTGCCCAGATCGGCCCGCAAACGGTCCACCGCGACCCCGGCCCGCGCCAGCAGCGAGCCCACGCCGGCGCCGTCCTGCGCCAGCATGGCGCTGAGCAGGTGCAGCGGTTCGATGAATTGATGATCCCGGCCCAGGGCCAGGCTTTGTGCGTCCGCCAGCGCCTTCTGGAACTGGCTGGTGAGTTTGTCCATGCGCATTGTCCGAGTCTCCGTTACGGCGCGGGCAGCGCGCCACTTGTCGTGCAAGGTGGGGCAGCCGGCCGGGGCATTCAAGCGCTGCCGGCGCGTCGCCTGAGCGCAATCAAGCGCCCACGCCTGCAATGTGGCTGAAACATGGGGCGCATAACTTCGCCACCGTCAAAATCAAGGGGGCACGATCGCGCCCCGACTTGGTATCGCCCCGTTCCGGGCCGGATACGGACCGGAAATCCCATGGAGTACCCACGCGTGAGCAGCCAATTGCATCCCGATAGCGCACTTGAACCGTCCGATGAGTGCAGCAATCCGTCCACCAACCCAAGCTTCAACGATGTGCTCGAACAGCGCCAGTTGAGCCGCCGCGGCTTTCTGAAAAGCTCGGCCGCCGCCACCGCCGGCGTGACCGCCGTGACGGTGCTCGGCGGCACAATGGTCGACGCGCTGACCCGTTATGCGCAGGCGGCCCCGGCGCCGCTGGGCGGCATCGGCTTCGCGTCGGTGCCCGCCAACGTGGTGCCGATGACCGACGCGGTCACGGTGCCGGCCGGCTACAGCGCCCGCGTGCTGGTGGCGTGGGGCGATCGTCTGGGCCCGGGCGCGCAATGGAACCCGGCCGACCCGATGGACGAGGCGAACCAGCTGCAGGCCTATGGCGCCCACACCGACGGCATGCATTTCTTCCCGTTCCCGGGCGCCGCCGGCAATGTCCGTGGCCTGCTGGTCAGCAACAGCGAGTATGTCGACCCACCGCTGGTCCACGGCATCACGCCCGCGTCCGCCTACAGCTCGGCCACGATCACGCTGGACATGGTGCGCACGCAGCAGGCGGCGCACGGCGTCAACATCGTAGCCATCGGCAAGGACCTGATCGGCCGCAACCGCGGCGAGTGGAAGCTCATTCACCACTCGCCCTACAACCGCCGCATCACCGGCAACACGCCGTGCGAGGTGCGCGGCCCGGCGGCCGGCCACCCGCTGCTGCGCACGGCCGCCGACGCCAGCGGCAGGCGCGTGCTGGGCACGCTCAACAACTGCGCCAGCGGCCATACGCCCTGGGGCACCTACCTGACCTGCGAGGAGAATTTCAACGGCTACTTCGGCAGCGCGTCCGGTTTCTCGCCAACTGCGCACGAGGCCCGCTATGGCCTGAGCGCCGGCGGCTTCAACTACCGCTGGCACGAGGCTGACGAGCGCTTCGACCTGAACGCGCACCGCAACGAAGCGAACCGCTTCGGCTGGGTGGTGGAGATCGACCCCTGGAATCCGGCCAGCACCCCGGTCAAGCGCACCGCCCTTGGCCGCTTCAAGCACGAGAGCGCCGGCGTGGTGGTCGGCCCCGACAACACCGTGGCCGTCTACATGGGCGACGACGAGCGCAACGAGTACGTCTACAAATTCGTCTGCGCGCGCAAGTACAACCCCAAAAACCGCGCCGCCAACCGCCACCTGCTGGATGAGGGCACGCTGTACGTGGCGCGCTTCAACGCCGACGGCAGCGGCACCTGGCTGCCACTGGTCTGGGGCCAGAACGGCCTGACGCCCGACAACGGCTTTGCCGACCAGGGCGAGGTGCTGATCAAGTGCCGGCAGGCCGCCGACCGCGTCGGCGCGACCATGATGGATCGCCCCGAGTGGGTGGCCGTGCACCCGAGCACGCGCGAGGTCTACCTGACCCTGACCAACAACAGCCGCCGCGGCAACACGCCGGCATCCAGCAACAAGCCGGACGGCACCACCGCCGCCGCCAGCGCCAACCCGCCGGTCGATGCCGCCAATCCGCGCCCGGACAATGACTTCGGTCACATCATCCGCTGGCGCGAGAACATGGGCAGCACGGCGGCCACCGGCTTCGCCTGGGACATCTTCGTCAAATGCGGCGACAAGGAGACCACCAAGAAGCTGGGCGGCAGCTACACGCCGGACGGTCACGACGGCTACCTGGGCAACATCAACGGCGACGACTACGGCGCACCCGACGGCCTGTGGTTCGATCCGAGCGGCCGCCTGTGGATCCAGACCGACCAGGCCGGCGACGGCAAGGGTGACTGGGTCAACATCGGCGGCAACGTGATGATGTGCGCCGACCCGTCCACCGGCGAAACGCGGCGTTTCCTGACCGCGCCCCGCCACTGCGAGGTCACCGGCGTCACCGCCACACCGGACGGTAAGACGCTGTTCGTGGGCATCCAGCATCCGGGCGAGGACTGGAGTATCACCCCGACCGACAATTCCACCTGGCCGGACAGCGGCATCAACGGCCCGACCACGGCCAGCGGCCTGGGCACGGTCTACAAGCCGCGCTCCGGGGTGGTCGCCATCACGCGCGACGACGGCGGCATCGTCGGCACCTGACCGCCCGCGGGTCGAAGCCTCCTGCACCTGCCCGGGGCCAAGGGCGCCCCGGGCAGGCCTTCCATCTGCGCCCGCCGCTGCGTCGACGCCATCGGCGCCCGGCGGCTAGACGCCATGAGCGCACCGGGCCAGCCATAATGCGGCACCCATCCGACCCTGACCGGAAGCGCCCATGCACCCCGATGCCAACACCCTCGCGGCCATTCCCGGCCAGGTCCGCGCCGCGCTGGACGAAGACATCGGCACGGGCGATCTGACCGCTGCCCTGGTCCCCGAAAATGTCGCGGCCAGCGCCCGTGTCGTGTGTCGGGACCAAGCCGTGCTGTGCGGTCAGGCCTGGTTCGACGCGGTGTTTAAGGCGCTCGATCCGCGGGTCGAAGTCACCTGGCAGACGCGCGACGGCTACGACCTGAGCGCCGGCCAGACCCTGTGCCAGGTGCGGGGTCCGGCGCGCGCCATCCTCACCGGCGAGCGCTGCGCGCTCAATTTCCTGCAGACGCTGTCGGGCACGGCCACCACCACGCGCGCCTACGTGGCGGCCATCGCCGGCATGCACACCAAGCTGCTCGATACCCGCAAGACCCTGCCCGGCCTGCGCCTGGCGCAGAAATACGCCGTCCACGTGGGCGGCGCACTGAATCACCGCAAGGGCCTGTACGACGCCATCCTGATCAAGGAAAACCACATCGCGCTGGCCGGTTCGATCAGCGCCGCCATCGAGGCCGCCCGTCGCCTCGCGCCGCCCAACACGCCGGTCGAAGTGGAGGTCGAGAACCTCGATCAGCTGCGTTCGGCGCTGGCCGCGGGCGTCAAGCAGATCCTGCTCGACAATTTCCCGCTCGAACTGATGCGCGAGGCGGTCAAGCTCGCCGCCGACAAGGCCACGGTCGAGGCCAGCGGCGGCGTCGGCATCGAGGGCCTGCGCGCCATTGCGGCCACGGGTGTGGATTTCGTCTCGGTGGGTTCGCTCACCAAGCACGTGCACGCAGTCGACCTGTCCCTGCGCGTCGACGAGCTGGGCCCGGCGGGCTGAGCGCCGGCCGGGCAAACGGCGTCAGCCAGGGAGGCGCTGAATAAATCCATCCTGGATTTCTCAGCGCCCGCCATCGGAAAAGCGTGGTTTTCCGATGGCTCACAAGATCAGCTGCTTACAGCCGCTGATCTTGGCAGCGCATCCCTGCGCTGCGGCAAACGCTGAATGCTTCAACGTTTGCCTAGCCGCGCCAGCGGCCGTTGACCATGTCGTCCACCACCTTGTACTGGTGGCGCACGGCCACTTCCTGGTCCGACAGGATCATGTGCTCGATGGCGCCCGAGTTCAGGCCGGCCTGCGTGGACTCCACGGTCGACAGGTCCTCGCGCAGCAGATCGCGCAGGTACAGCTTGGAGAACTCGCGGCTGATGCGTTCGCCGGCGTTCTTGGGCGGCAGCATGTAGAAGTTGTACTCCCAGGCCGTGCGGTCCACCGCCACCGGCCAGAAGTGGTAGGTGAAGAACCAGCTGCTGGACACGTCCACGAAGAAGTTCGGGAAACACACGTTGATGTCGAACAGCCAGTTGGGGTGGCCCTCCGGGTTGGTGCCCGGCACGCGCTGCGCACCGGCGTTGCCCTCGTGCAGCCACAGCGACTGGGCGTACTTGAACGACAGCGCCTCGGCCGGGCTCGGCTGGTAGTCCGGATTGAACGGCACCGAGGCCGACCGGTGCGGGCCATACAGGCGCACCGAGGTCAGGTGCGCATAGGGATCATCCTGGGTGCAGCCGGCCGCGGTCGCGGTCAGCTTGTGCACGAAGCGACCGTGGTAGGACTCCTGGAAGGCGTCGACGAACACCTTCCAGTTGCAGTTCACGTCGGCCCTGAGCGTGTGCATGCGCTGCATGGTGTGAAACGGAAAGTCCTTGATCTGCTCGCCGAAATCGCCCAGGTACTCGGCCAGCGGCGCGGCGGCCGGATTGACGGTGACGAAAATGAAGCCGGCAAAGGTCTCGCAGCGCAGCGGCGGCAGACCCAGCTGTGCACGGTCCAGATCGAAGAACACCTCCTCGTCCGGCACGAACACGCACTGCCCGGCCGTGTCGTAGGTCCAGCCGTGAAAGCCGCACGCAAAGCCCTTGGCATTGCCGCGGCCCTGGGCCACCTGATTTCCGCGGTGACGGCACACGTTGTGAAAAGCCCGCACCTGGCCGTCGTCGCCGCGCAACAGGATGATCGAGGCCTTCAGGACGGCGATGTCCTTGACCACGTAATCGCCCGGATTCGGGATGTCCTCGACGCGACCCAAGTTCAGCCAGACCTTCCTGAAGATGGCCTCGCGCTCGCGCTCGAAATACTCGGGCGACACCACCGGCGCCACCGGCACCGGTCCGGTGCCAAGATCGGGGCACTGGCGCAGGTATGGATGCAGCGTGTCGACAGCGGGCTGGTTCATGGGAAACCTCCTTGGCTTGAATCAGGCCGGCAGAATATGGAAACGGGCCGCGTCAAAACCCCACGGCACGTCGGGGTCCTTGTAAATCTCGACCGCCGGCGCCACCTCCATGAACATCAGAGCCAGATCGAGCAGCGCCTGATCCCCGGGCGCAAGCGCCGGCAGGGATTGTTGGTTCAAGTGCTGGATAATGGCGTCCATGCGCGGCAGCAGCGTGTTGTAGAACGCCTGCAGGTCGGCCATGGACGAGGTCCGGCGCCTGCGGTTGCGCGCCGCCTCATCGCCGATCGCCCAGCCGGCTGTAATCAGGTGCTCGATATCCGCGAACTGGCTTGGTAATGCCATCGTTTTTTCTCCTCCTTGCACGGTCCCGGGCTATCCGGCCCGTCAAACCCCATGCTGGCGCAGTCCGAAGGCCGGCGCAAGCCCGACCGAATGATCGTTTAAACCCATGCTGATCAACCTGCGCTCAGTGACCGTCCAGTACTCCCGCGAGCCCGTGCTGGAGCGGGCCAACCTGGTGGTGGAAGAAGGCGACCGGCTGTGCCTCATCGGCCGCAACGGCGCCGGCAAGTCCACGCTGCTGAAGGTGCTGGCCGGCGAGTTGAGCCCCGACGCGGGCGAGGTGGAACGCCGCGATGGCCTGCGCGTGGCCCAGTTGCCGCAGGACGTGCCGCGCGACATCAGCGGCTCGATCTATTCGGTGGTCAGCGCCGGCCTTGGCCCGCGCGGGCATTTGCTGGATGAGTACCAAGCGGCGCTCGAAGCCGGCGCCGATCAGGCGCGCCTGGAGGCACTGCAACACGACCTCGAAGCGGCCGGCGCCTGGACGGCGCGGGTGGAAGTGGATGCCCTGCTCACGCGCATGGGCCTGCCGGCCGGCAGCGAATTCACCCGGCTGTCCGGGGGCATGAAGCGGCGCGTGCTGCTGGCCCGCGCGCTGGTCAGCCAGCCCGACCTGCTGCTGCTGGACGAACCCACCAACCACCTCGATCTTGCAGGCGTCACCTGGCTGGAGGAATTCCTGCTCGGCACGCCCCTGACGCTGGTGTTCATCAGCCACGACCGGGCGTTTCTGGACCGCATCGCCACCCGCATCGTGGAAGTCGACCGCGGCGCGCTGCACAACTGGCCGGGTCGCTATGCCGACTACCGGCGGCGCAAGGCCGAGGCACTGGAATCCGAGAGCGCCGCCAACAAGGACTTCGACAAAAAACTGGCCCAGGAAGAAGCCTGGCTGCGCCAGGGCGTGAAGGCCCGCGGCACCCGCAACATGGGCCGCGTGCGGGCGCTGGATGATCTGCGCGAACAGGCCGCCAACCGGCGCAAATACCAGCAGCGGGCGCAAATCCGGGCGCAGTTTGGCGAACAGTCCAGCAAGCGCGTGCTGGAGGCGCTGCAGGTCAACGCGCGCATCGCGGACACCACGGTGCTGCGCGATTTCAGCTTCAAGCTGCAGCGTGGCCAGGTACTGGGCATCATCGGCCCCA
>LNAQ01000042.1_pt1 | contig 19522 bp, 15 predicted proteins | sample 602591 | NCBI WGS metagenome assembly LNAQ01 (sample SAMN02440304, study PRJNA202911) | soil metagenome | biome: Subtropical and temperate rainforests or woodlands; isolation source: soil samples (1 kg each in a 20% v/v slurry with milli Q water) were... ... | reverse complement strand
AGGCGGTGGTTGTTGCCCTAAAAATTGCAGTGCTGCGTGAATTGCCCTCCCCGGGTCAGCCTTATCCAGGGGCTTAGCCAGGGTTTGCTTGGCGAGCTTTTCGCCTGCCGCATTAACCGCCACGGGCAAATGCGCATAGTTCGGCATGGGCACGCCCAGGCAGCGCTGCAAGAAAATCTGCCGGGGTGTAGAGACCAGCAAATCCGCACCGCGCACAACATGCGTTATGCCAGCGGCAGCATCATCCACCACCACAGCGAGCTGATAAGCAAAAAAACCATCCGCGCGGCAAACAATAAAGTCGCCAAGCCCGGTGATCAAATTGCTTTGGATTCGGCCTTGCACGGCATCGTCAAATACGATGCAAGATGAATCCCGGGTGGTATTGTGAGGCGTTCCTGCCGCTGTGTTGCCTTCCTTTTTTACGTCTTTACCATGCGGAACAAAATCTACGCGCACGCGCCAGGCGCGTGCCGTTTTTCCTGCAGGAAGTCCTGCCCGACAGGTACCGGGATACAACACTGCGCCATCTGCCGCGAGTTGCGAGTCGGCCAATTCGCGCCGCGTGCAGGCGCAGGCGAAAACCTGCCCATCTAGTTTTAATTGCGCGAGCGCCTCGCGATAGGCGGCTTGCTGCCCTGCCCCCTGTTGCCAAACCACTTCGCCATCCCAATGCAAGCCAAACATCTCCAGAGTACGCAAAATATCGTCTGCCCAGGCTGGCGAACATCTCGGCGCATCAATATCTTCCATGCGCAACAACCACTGCCCCCTTTGCGAACGCGCATCAAGATAAGAACCAACTGCCGCCACCAGCGAGCCAAAATGCAAAGGGCCCGTGGGTGACGGCGCAAATCGGCCACGATAGATCGGCTGGGGGGGCATGCGAATAAAAAAACAGTTCCTGTGGTTTTAAAGTTTTATGGGGCGTTTGGGGCAAAGTTTTAATTTTTAGCCGAAGTCACTTGCTTGCCTTGCCTGCCTATGGATAAAAGCGACGTGAAACGATAGCATAGGCGGGCAATTTATCTTCAAAACCTACAGGAAAAATCATGGCTACTGTTGAACTGACCGCTGACAATTTTCAATCCACCATCACCGATAACGCCAATGTCATCATTGACTTCTGGGCGCCCTGGTGCGGGCCATGCCGCAGCTTTGCGCCGACTTTTGAAACTGCCGCAGAAAACAACCCCGGTATCGTCTTTGCCAAAGTGAATACGGAAGAACAGCAAGAAATTGCCGCCGCTTTTAATATCCGCTCCATCCCCACCTTAATGATTTTCCGCGACCAAATCGCCATTTATTCCGAACCCGGCGCCATGGCCGCCTCCGGCTTCAATCAACTGATCGGTCAGGCCATGGCGTTGGATATGGACGATGTACGGCGCGAGATTGCCGGTCAAGAAGACGCTGATAAAGGCTGAATCACCACCAGGCTTTTATCCTTATTGACCCGGCCAAAATATGCTTGGCATATTTTGGACATCCCTGCATGACACCGATGGAAACGGCAGGCAAGGGATCACTGCCGCAGGAAGCCCGGCATGAAAGGCAAGTTCACCGGCCGATGCGGAAAACACCCCTGACCAGATCAAGCCGCCTTATGCGCTGTGGTCGCGCGCGGCGGTGGTGGAACTGGTTGCCGAGCGGTTTGGCATTCGTATCCCGGTACGCAGCGCGCAAAGACAACCCGAGCGCATCCTTCGCTACTTTCAGCATGGCCATGGCAAATATGCCGCTTGGTGCACGTTTTCTGAAGCCGGCTCAACCGCATGGGTGTGCCCGGGAATATGGCAACAGGATGAACAAAAATGAAATGAAAAGATAGCAATCGTAACAAGTGTAAAACTGACGCCAAAAGTATTGACACGCCTTCTTAGCTATGAGAAATTGCTGCATCGCAACAAGCTTTCAGGGAGACCATCATGCTAGACATCGACCAAGTTAAAACCAAGGCTCAACAAACCATCATTAACACAGCCGCGCTTAATGACACTGTATTGCAAGGCACAATGAAGGCAACAGAAGAAGTGATAGGCTTTTATCGCCGAATATACGAAGGCAAGCCCACTGACCACTTTCATATTACCTATGCCTTCCAAAAAATTGTCTCGAAAAACATCGAGGCGACCCAGAACTACCTGAGGTCTTTGCTATAAATAATTGCTGCATCGCAGCAAATCAATACGGCATTTTTTGAAGGCATCCAGCTTACGCTTTTTCACGTTTTTCCCGGGTTGGGTTCAGATCACGCTTGATCTTTGAATTCAACCCGTTTGCCTTGTTTCACCTGCGTATTGTTTTTGGCTTTTTTGCATGCCGTCGAACTTTGCTGAACAACAGGCTTCATCTTCAAACCTGAATCCGCCACGCGGAATAGCCGATCAAAAATTGTGGTTGTACTGCATAGACAATAAGTCTGCACTGGTATCAAACTGGCCACGCAGGGTTTGCGAGAAAGCGCCGCCCAGCGCAATGCTTCGTGTTGCGGAAACCTGTTTGAAGAAGATATGGCTATAACCCATATCAAGCGAACCCTGTGGTGACAAGGTGTAACGCGCGCCGAACGATAACCAGGTACGGTCCGCATCAGGCAAGGTCATGGTACGGTCGGCGGCGCTGGGCACAGGTGTTTTGTCGTAGGCCGTGCCGACGCGTAATTTCCATGCCTCATCCAACTGGTAATTTGCGCCGATGCCAACACGGTAAGTATCGCGAAAGTTGTAATTTAATACCGCGACGGGCAAACCGGTCGTTGTGCTAATCGCATTGATCGTCTTGATGGAACGCCAGTGGGTCCAGGTGACATCCGCCAAAAGATCCCAACGCGCATTCAACCGCTGATGCAAGGCCAGCGAAAGATTGTCTGGCGTTTCCATGCTTGCTTTGACCGGACGCCTGAGCACATCTTGAATGGCCTGCTGGCCTTCCAGATGAAACTTGATACGTGAGCGGTAGGCCAAGCCAACACGCGTTCCCGGCGAGAATTGGAACATGGTGCCCAGGTTATAGCCCCAGGCATCATCATCGCCTTGCAAGACAGCACGGCCTTGCGTGGCGACGGCCACCGGCACCATCTGGTGGAATTCGACTTTGCTGTGCACGTAATTCAGGCCAATGCCCAGCGACACAACGTCATTCAGCCGATAGGCCAGGGCGGGGTTCAGGTTAATTTGCCGGATCCTGGCAAACGTACCGGAAAAACGACCGGCGAAGTTGTCATCGAACTCGGTTTCGTTACCAAAAGTGGGGGACAACCCAAGCCCAACGCGTAAACGCGGCGTGATGGCATACGCATAATAGGCTGCAGGTATGAGCGAGGTGGAGCCGCCATCGCCGCCTTGTCCACCCAAGGCAAAGGAAGGCATGGGTGTAGTGCCCGTATCCGCGAACTCGACAGAGCGGCGCAATATCGTGCCCGCAATTGCCAGACTATGCCCCGCGGGCAAGTAAGCCATTCCTGCCGGATTGAAAACCAGGACACTAGCATCTTCCGCGCTGGCGGCAGCACCCGCGAAGGCGTTGCCATTCCCTGAGGCATTTTGGTTTTGCAGGGCAAATCCGGCGGCATGAGTAGTGAATGAGGGCAGGGATAACGCAGCCAAGCCCAGTGCTCTTAGCTTGAATAGCCGATTAAATTTGTACATGAGTTTTTCGATAACATCGTATTTTCAGAACCGGTCACTACTGTTACCGCAGCAGTGATTACCGCGCTTTGCCAATCATCAAGTGCCCAGGGAATTTTCAGCTGCCGTGTATACACCCAACGCGCCAAGATCAAGCGCTGCCAGTTGCCGTTGCGTGTGCTCATAACCAATCGCGATAATTTCTTCAGCGCGGCCAAATTCGAGAAAGCGAATGTGGCCGAGCGGCGGCTGGATGAGGATGTCTGGCTGATCAATTTGCAGGCGGGTTTGAGTGATGCTGGTTTCCATGATATTGATTGAGGCCAGCAGCACTTCAAAGATGCTGGGCAGCGGTTCCTCACGAGCCAGCCACTGCGTGAACTGGGCATGCGCGGGTGCCCCCCTTGCTGTGATCTTTTGCTTCAAACTCTGCATGGTCTGGTAATAAAGCGCCATCCAGCCTGAACGCGAACTCAAACCGGCAGGCTGCAGGCTTGGATCAACCGCAGCATTCGCAGACGTTGCCAGTAGCGGCTTGAGGTTTTTGCCATTCACAATTTGATGATTCAGATCGACCGCAATCACCAGATCGGCACCCATGGCGCGAACCACGCTGGCCGGTACAGGATTGGTCAGCCCCCCGTCGACCAGGACGTCACCATCACGCCGCACGGGCGTAAAAATACCGGGCACGGAAATACTCGCGCGCACAGCGTCGATAATGTCGCCCGTGCGGATGATCACTTCTTCGCCGCTGACCAGATGTGTCGCTACGGCAGCAAACGGAATGGGCAGCGTTTCAATGCCATCGACATGGATATGATCACGCACCAGCTCGCTGACTTTCATGCCATCGAGCAGGCCTGACTTGGGCAGCACGACATCAAAAAAAGAAACCGTCTTTTTCCAATCGAAACTGAGAAACACGGCTTCCAGATCATCCAGCTTGCCACCGGCATGCACAGCGCCGATCAAGGCACCCATGCTCGTTCCGGCGATGTAATCAATATGGATTCCGGCGTCTTTTATCGCGCGGATCACCCCGACATGCGCCAGGCCCCTGGCTGAACCACTGCCCAACGCCAGTCCGATGCGCGGCCGAACGGTTGAATGTGCTAGTGGGGAGTCTGCTTGGCGCATGATGAAGTTTGTTCAACGTGAATTGGCAAGCTCAATCCATGCCGTCGCGGGTACTGCTCCTGATCGACAACAACAGCCATAAGCCGCCGATCACCGCACCCACAAAACCCAGCAGGCCAAAAAACGGCAAGCCCAGCAAACTCGGACCACCCGGCACGGTCATGACAATGGATGAGCCCACAATCAACGCCGCCACCACAAGGCCGACAACCAGCCGGCTGATGGCCTTATCCAGTTGGTTGCCGACATGCTTTAGGTGCGTGACATTGATATGCACTTCCAGTCGGCCGCGTCGCGCCGCGCGCAACAGGCGTGAGAGGTCTTGTGGCAAATCAACCATCAACGCCAGTGTCTCGCTCACCGCCTGCCAGCCGCGCTTGACGATAGCCCTTGGCGAATAGCGGGCACGCATGTTTTTTTCCAGCATCGGCATGGCTTCACCGGCCATATCAAAATCCGGATCGAGTTCCCGCCCCATGCCTTCGAGCGAAATAAAGGCCTTGATCAGCAAGGCCAAATCCGCGGGCAAGGCCAGCCGATGTTGACGCAAAATAGCCACCAGATCAGCCAGCATGCCACCCAGGCGCAATTGTTTTAATGGCACGCTGTGATACTGATCCATGAAGACCTCGATCTCCCGGCCGAGCGCCTCTTCATCCACCGCCACATGTCCGGTCCACTCCAGGAGCACATCCGCCACCCGATGCGCATCATGCTTGACGAGCCCGAGCAGCAAACGGATCAGTTGATCACGCCGGTCAGCCGTCAAGCGGCCGACCATGCCAAAATCAATAAAGGCAATGCGGTTGCCGGGCAGATAAAAAACATTGCCCGGGTGCGGGTCGGCATGGAAAAACCCGTCCTCGACGATCATCTTCAACACCGCACGCGCACCGCGCCGCGCCAGCACTTTGCGGTCCAATCCGGCTTGATCTACCGCAACCAGATTGCGCCCGGAAATACCCTCAATAAACGCTTGCACGCACACCCGCTCACCGGTCCATTGCCAATACACCGCCGGAATGACAATGGGTTGAAGTTTTTTCACTGCGCCAGCATCATTTACCGCCGTATTGCCACAGCCGACTTTTTCATCCTCCCTGCCTGGGGTTTGCAATGACGCCATGTCAGCCGCATCATCATAAGCGGAGAAATTTTGCGCGATGCGCTCGGCGCTACGGCACTCACTGGCAAAATCCAGCTCACGGCGCAACGACTGGGCAAACTCCCGCACTACATCTTGAGGATGAAACGCGCGCAACTCAGGCACTTCGTTTTCCGCCAACTCGGCCATGCGCATGAGCCAGCGCAAATCCGCTTCTATCATCGGCCTTATATCCGGCCGACGAACCTTGACAATGATCTCACCACCCTCTTTCAAACGCGCGCGGTGCACTTGCGCGATGGATGCGGCGGCCAGCGGTTGCGGGTCAATCTCGGCAAAGGCTTCTTCTGGCGGGATGCCAAAATCCGCACTCAGTTGCGCATGAACCGCATCCCAAGCAACCGTCGGCGCGCTATCCTGCAACTGGCTGAATTCCGCAATCCACTCAGGCTCAAACAAATCCACCCGCGTGGCCAGCATCTGGCCTAGCTTGATAAACGCAGGGCCCAGATCCTCCAGCGCACGGCGCATCCGCACGGGCGCCTCCAGGCGAGCAAGCTCGCCTGCCGACTGCCAATGTAGAACATGGCCTGCTTTTTCCAGCGCATCGGTCATCCCCAGCCGCTGCACCATATCGCCAAATCCATAACGGATCAAAACTGCCGCGATATGCCGCAAACGGCCGAAGTCGCGCGCCGCAACCAAGGTGTTTAACAACATGAATTACCTTTATTTATTTTGCATGCAGGGCTGACTTCATGCGATCGGCCAAGCCCGTAATCACCCCCGCAGTCACCTTGCGCATCACGTCCGCCGTGGTTTGCGCCAGGTGCATGCTGGCTTCAACCTGCGTTTTACCCATCGCCGTCATTTGCTGTGTCAAGGTTTCCAGCGTCGCCTTGATCTGCTCACCCATCAAAGTGCCCGAACGCTGGGTGTGGGCCAGCATATCCGCCCACATATCTGCTGCCATGCCGCGTGTTGCCTCAGCCGATGTCTTGATGGTTTCCAAAAACAAGGCTTCCAGACTTTCCAGCTCAGCGCGCGTACTGGCCATATCCTGGGTGGAAAATTTTTGCGCCCTGCCTGCCGCCTCTTCTACAGCCAATTGGGTTGCCGCCGCAAACTGCGCAAGCGCCCCATCCAAGCCAGCCACCGCGTCCTTCATGCGGGCTTGCGCCGCCTGGGCCTGACTTTTGGTTTTATCCAATTCCTCCTGCACACCCTCTCGCGTGCCATTGAGCACCGCATGCATGATGCGATGGATTGCCTCAAGACTCATGGCATGATGGCTCATGGCGTCCAGCGTCATTTGCCGCACGGCAGCCTGCACATCAACGCCTTGCGCCACGGCTTGCTGCACACGGCTGGCGAGCGCATCATCGGTGGCCTTGGTTTCATCTGTTTGGGATGCAGTTTTGCTTTTCGTTGCCATAATCATTCACTCCTTCATTGGGTTGATGGTAGATGGAAAAAACATAAGGCAAAATCGCCTTGGGCATTACGGTGCAACATGGGATACCGCTTTACAAAAAGTCGTGGATTTCAATTTCAATGCGCCGCTTTTCAACATCAAGCCGCTGTAACTGCTCACACAAGGCATTGCGCTCTTCGATCAATTGCACCGCCAAAGCCGCACCGGCGAGATTGATGCCCAAGTCATTTTGCAGGCGCAACGCCATCTGCGCCCGGCGCAATTGCTGGCCGGTAAAGCGCCACCCATGGGGCGACACCTCCTCGGGTGTCAGAATGCCTTCATCGACTAACGCAAGAATGCGCTCTGCATGCGTTGCACAAGCCCGGCAAAGATCGGCCAAGCTCAAGTGCGTGAGCTCATCAAGAATCACGCCATCCAAGCGCATGGTTTGCCCTGTGTTGTTCCTTGAATGATTTTCTGTACTCATCATCATGCCCCTGGTCTGTGTTCTGTGCTGGCTGCCTTATTTTCCGTGGCACTTTGCCTTGTCCTCGTTTCCGCAGCAGGTTTTTCATTGGGCACCGCATCCAATTTTGCGCGCGGATTAAACTCGCCAAACTGCTTTGCCAGCGCAAGATAAGCCGCCTTGCCGGCCTCATCCGTTGCCGGCGGCAAGACAATCTGCAGCACCACGTAAAAATCACCTGCAACAGCTGTCGTTTTTGGCCCGGGAATACCTCGCCCCTTCAGGCGTAATTTAGCGCCATTGGCGGATCCTGGTGGAATTTTGAGTTCGATTCCCCCGCCCGGCGTCGGCACGGCTACCGTAGCGCCAAGCGCCGCTTCCCATGGCGCCAAGGGTAAATCCAGCAGCACATCGCGCTGCTCCACCCGGTAAACCGCATGCGGCCGAAACTCGATTTCAAGATAGAGATCCCCTGCCCGGCCCTGGCCTATGCCCGGCGAACCCTGTCCCCCCAAGCGAATCTGCTGCCCCGCGCGCACCCCCTGCGGAATGTTCACATTGAGCTTTTGTTCGCGCATGGTCACCTGCCCCTCTGCATCCATTTCTGGCACATGCAAGACGATGGTCCGGGTCGTGCCGTGATAAGCATCTTCCAGATCAATCAGCACTCTGGCATGCCTATCCCCGCCCTGCGCATGAAAACCCGCACCACTGGCACGGCCATGATGCCTGCCCGCGCCCCCGGCAGTCGCGCGGCCAAACAGCTGCTCAAAAAATTCGCTGAACTCCGCACCGCCATGCCCCTGGCCTTGCCCCGTAAAACCGCCGCCAGAAAACTCGAATCCTTCATTCCAATCCGGTGGCGGCTGGAACTCCTGGCCGTTTTTCCACTGCGCGCCCAAGCGGTCATACGCGGCACGTTTTTCCGGGTCTTTTAAGGCCTCATAGGCTTCGCCGACTTCCTTAAACCGCAACTCGGCATCACGCTCCTTGCTCACATCCGGATGGTATTTGCGCGCCAACTGCCGATAAGCGCGCTTGATCTCGTCCTGTGTGGCATTGCGCCCAACACCCATGATTTTGTAGTAATCCTTAAACTCCATAATGATTCCTCACTTTAAAACGGCCTCCTGCAACTGGGTTCAGGGCTAACGCTCATGGTAAGTCATCACCACCCGCTGATGATGAAACCCGCGACAGGCAGCATCAAGGCCCGCCCCCGCCCAGCCGCGAGACGAGACACGGCCGACTTTGCCAGCCAGCCGACGGCGCGGCGCAGATTCCCGCCTCGCCCCCCCCGCACGGGGAGGCTGTCTGGCTCGCTACGCGAGCGGCGTGGCCCGTCATCAAATGGCGTTGTTTCATGCTAAAAATCAAAAACCGTGAAGGATTGCCCCAATTGCGGCATGTCGACTTGTGTATTTTGCAACTGCGCCGCAAACACCTGCATCACATTCTCTTCGCCATGCACCAGGAAAGTTTTCGCCGCCTGACTATGCTTATGCCAAGCCAGCAACTCATCGCGATCCGCATGGGCAGAAAAGCCATTGATGGTGTAGATATGCGCACGCACAGCAATCTCTTCACCAAACAAGACAACTGTTTTAGCCCCATCAATAATGCGCCGGGCCAGCGTGCCCTCGGCAGCAAAGCCAACAAACACCACACTGGAATTTTCACGCCACAAGTGATGCTTCATGTGATGCCGCACCCGCCCGCCGGTCGCCATGCCGGAGCCAGCGAGAATCACTGCGCCGCTGGTGATGTTATTGAGCGCCATGGAGTCCGCCGTATCTGCCGTAAAGCGCAGCCCGCGCCAGCTCATCGGATCCCGCCCGGCATCAAACATGGCGAGCGTTTGGGTATCAAAACACTCAGGATGGCGACGAAAAATTTCAGTCGCGGAAATCGCCATGGGCGAATCCAGAAACACTGGCAGGTTGCGCGATAAACGCCCACTCTCCACGCCTTCACGCAAATGAAACAGGATCTCCTGCGCACGCTCCAGCGCAAACGTGGGAATAATGACATTCCCACCCCGCCCGAAGGTGTCTTCAATCGCCTGATAAAGCTCTTCAACCGAGGGCGCCAGCGGCTTATGCAAGCGATTGCCATAGGTGGTTTCCATCACCACCACATCGCTCACAGGTGGCGGCGTCGGGTCGCGCAAGATAGGGCGATTGGCATTACCAATGTCGCCTGAAAAAACCATGCTGCGCTCCTTGCCGTCAACTTCACAACACAGGCGGATACTGGCCGAACCCAGGATATGGCCCGCATCAAAAAATGTTGCGGCCAGTCCTGGCGCTATTGCCATCGGTTCGTCATAGCGCACGACACGCCCGAAATAATCCAGCGTATCCAGCGCATCGAGCTGCGTATACAACGGCTCGGGCATTTCATTCTTGTTTTTGCTGCGCCGGGCCAATTTGCGCGCCCGCCAGCGCGCGTCCTCTTCTTGCAAGTGCGCTGCATCCAGCAACACCACACGCGCCAGCGCACGGCTAGCCGCCGTGGTGATGATCTCTCCCCTAAAGCCCCGCTTGACCAGCAACGGCAACCTGCCGCAGTGGTCCAGATGCGCATGGGTGAGCAACACAATATCTATCGACGCCGCATCAAAGCCAAACGGCTCGGCATTGTCCTCATCCAGCTCGCGGCCACCTTGAAACAAGCCGCAATCGACCAGCAGGCGAGTCCCCTTATGCTCAATTAAATAACATGACCCGGTCACGCCGCGCGCTGCGCCATAAAACGAAAGCTTCATCCACATCCCCTCATGACAACCATTTGATCATTGACTCCCGCCGCGCATGGGCAACATGCGTTTTATCTTACGCCAGTTGCATGACATTGCCGCTACCGTGAGTGATGTTTTATATGCGGTAAAAAGAAGTGACGTCAAGAAAAGACGCCCCTGTCCAGCCTGCGTCTTTTGACAATGCCCTGCGCAGGCAACCTTCATCGCCCCCTGGGACGGATGCTTCATGCTGTATTGCAATCATTGCAATACAGCCCCAAAGACATCGAGGCCAAGCGAAAATTTTGCGGCAATGCAAGCTTCGCAACGCGCGCAACCCGGCCAAGCATTAAGGCAAGCCGTGGCGCCGTCCGGCATCGAGCATAAGAGAGGCGCCCGCCATCGCATCTGCTTCGGGTGCGAGCAGCAGACAAATGCCCCAGGCCACTTGCTCGGGCTGGGTAAACGCGCGGATAGCCGATTCTTGCTTCATCTCGTCCAACACTTGCGCAACGCTCATGCCACGTTTTGCCGCACTGGCCGCCGCCATGGCGTGCAGGCGCTCTGTGTCAGCCGCCCCCGGTGAGACCAAATGTGCCGTCACCCCGCGCTCGCCCAGCGCCCAACTCAGCTGGCGCATTAAATTGGTCAGCGCGGCATTGGCAACCCCTGCGGTTGCAGCATAAGCCGTCGGCTCAAAACCATAATGCCCGCCAACCGCCACTAGCCGCGAGTGTGGCACTAAATGCTTTTCCACCGCGCGAAACAGCCGCAACATGCCACCAGCCTTGATATTCACCGCCTCCGCCAACACCCCGGGTGACGCCTCCAGCACGCCGCCTGCCACCGGCACGCCGGGCGCGTGAATGGCCATGCGCACAGGCGAACTGACCTCCCGTGCGATGGTTTCAATTGCTGCATCCTCGCTGATATCGGCCACGCAATAACGCATGCGCGCAGAACCCGCAGTCAATTTCTTCAGCGCCTCTTCCTGTCGCCCCACAGCCAACAAATCCAGCCCTGAAGCCACCAGCCGCCGCGCCACCACGCGCCCCAAAGCGCCGGTTGCACCGACCATCACAGCTAATTCACGCGGATGATTGGCATCCGTGTTGGTTTGCACGTAGGTATTTGCCATGCGCATTTCCTCCTGTATTTTTTATATTCTCGTGGGTTTTTTTGCTTTTTTGCGGAACCTCGCCGTCCTGCCAACGCCGACTTTTTCTGCTGCATTCTTTGCAAGCGCACCTTACCTCAATGCCAAACCATTTTGCAGCCGTGCTCATGCCTTGCCAATTCAACCTGCAAGGTCGGGTGGCTGATGGCAAATTCTTTTTCCAGGCCCTGCGTTATCGCCTCCAGTGCCGCATCGCCCGGGTGACCGGCGGGCATCACCAGATGCGCGGTGAGCGCTATTTCTGTCGTGCCCATGGCCCACACATGCAGATCATGCACCTCGGCCACGCCTGCCTGGCTGCACAAAAAGGCATTGACGGCTGCGAGATCAATCGCGTCAGGCACGCCATCAAACAGCAAATGTAGCGACTGGCGAAACAAGCGCCAGGTGCCGACAATGATCACCGCCGCGATGACCATGCTCACCACGGCATCCAGCCAAAGCCAGCCTTGCCACAGGTATAAAACCCCGGCGAACACCACCCCTAGCGACACCAGCGCATCGGCCGCCATATGCAAGTAAGCGCCGCGGATGTTGATGTCATGATGGCGCCCGGACATGAACAGCGCTGCGGTGATGCTGTTGATCACCACGCCGATGGCGGCCACGATGATCACCGTGCTGCCTGACACGGGCACGGGCACGGGCGACTGCAGGCGATGCGCAGCTTCCCACAGCAAGGAACCCATGGCCACGAGCAACAACATGGCGTTGGCAAAGGCCGCCAGAATGGACGCGCGCCGCAAGCCATAGGTATAGCGCCGGCTCGGCAGGCGACGGCTCATCATGGCCGCACCCCAGGCTAATGCCAGCCCGGCCACATCCGAGAGGTTATGTCCGGCATCCGCCAGCAAGGCGAGCGAGTCGGCATACCAACCCACCCCGGCTTCAATGATGACAAACCCCACATTCAGCGCAATGCCCACCAGGAATGCCCGAGTGAACGAGACCGGCGCATGGCTGTAGCCACCATGGTGCTGCTGATGGTCCGCGCTGTGATCGCCCATGTTTTTAGCCGCTCGATTCAGCTGTTCCCGGTGGGGCATAGCTGATCTGCCCCGGACAATTCGTCCAGCTCAGCGACCACCGGTGCATGGTCGGATGGGCGCTCCAGCTTGCGGGGCGCTTTATCCACCACGCAACTACGGCAGCGCCCTGCCAACTCAGGGTTAAGCAAAATATGGTCTATCCGCAGGCCGCGATTGAGGCGAAAACCCATTTGCCGGTAATCCCACCAGGAAAAGATTTTTTCCGGTTGATCAAACAACCTGAACGCGTCTTGCAGCCCCAGCGATTGCAATTGCCGGAATGCTGCGCGCTCTGGTTCGCTGCATAAAATCTGGTCTTTCCAGGCCACGGGATCATGCACATCGCGATCTTCCGGAGCGATATTAAAGTCACCCAGCAAGGCCATTTGCGTGTGCTGTGTCATTTCCTGTTGCAGCCAGCGCGTCAAGGCCGCGAACCATTTCAACTTGTAGTCGTACTTTTCAGAGCCAACTGCCTGCCCATTAGGCATATAGCCGCACACGATGCGCACACCCTTGATCGTGGCGGCAAGCACGCGTTTTTGCGGGTCGTCAAAAGCGGGGATGTCAAAGCCCACACCAGCCATTTCAAATCGCGACAAAATCGCCACGCCGTTATAGGTTTTCTGCCCGTTATGCACGGCGTGATAACCCGCCGCCTGCAACTCGGCATAAGGAAAAACCTTGTCTTCCATCTTGGTTTCCTGCACACACAGCACATCAGTTTGCGTTGCCGCCAGCCAATCCAGCACGTGCGGCAAACGGACTTTAAAAGAATTCACGTTCCAGGTAGCAATTTTCATGGCTCCCCCTCCATTATGTTTATTGTGCGGCCAAAGCAATTCATGGCTTAACGGCCACCGCCGGGGTCAAGGCCGCAGGCAAGGCCGAAGCCAACGTATTGGCCAGCCGCACATAGTCTGCAACGCCCAGTTCTTCCGCACGCACGGTAGGCGTAATGTCCAAGGCAGCCAAATCGGCTTCGCTAAAGAATTCACGCAAGGTATTGCGCAGCATTTTGCGCCGCTGGCTAAAGGCCGCCGCCACGATACGGGAAAACAGGGCTTCGTCTTTAGCGAGCAAGGATTCCCCTATCGCCATGTCGCCAGCGCCGACTTTTTGCGTGCCGCCAACAACAGGCTTATCGCGCGGAATCAGCCGCACAATGGCTGACATGACTTTGGGCGGTGGCTCAAACGATCCAGGCGGCACGGTGAATAAGCATTCCATGTGATAGTGGTATTGCAGCATCACGGAGAGCCGACCAAAGTCGCCGCTGCCAGGCTCGGCCACCATGCGGTCAACCACCTCCTTTTGCAGCATGAAGTGCATGTCATACACCACCGGCGCGCTGGCCACCAAATGGAACAGAAGCGGGCTGGAAATGTTGTAGGGCAGATTGCCCACGATCTTCAGGCGGCCGTCAGCCTTTAACGCCGCAAAATCAAACGCCAGCGCATCGCCCTCATGCACGGTAAGCCGTCCACCCGGCCAGCGCTGGCGCAAGCGAGCGATCAAATCGCGGTCGATTTCCACCACATGTAAATGATCCATGCGCGAGAGCAATGGCTCGGTCAATGCCCCAAGGCCCGGGCCGATTTCAACCACCGTATCGCCTGCACGCGGGTCAATCGCGTCAATAATTTCCTGAATGATGTCGGTCGCGACTAAAAAGTTTTGTCCAAATCGTTTGCGCGCCACATGGCCGCCGAGATGATCTTTACGCTTGCCTGTTTTGGGCTGGCCTGCGCGCTGGCTGGATGATCTGGCCATCAGTGCTGCCGCCCTGCCATGTCGATTGCCGCATCCACTGCCGCAAACAAGCTGTTCGCCGAGGCGCGGCCCGTGCCCGCCAAACCCAGCGCCGTACCATGATCCACGGAAGTGCGAATAAGCGGCAAGCCGAGGGTGACATTGATGCCCTCATCAAACGCGGCGTATTTCAAGACCGCCAGACCCTGGTCGTGATACATCACCAGTTGCGCATCCGACCCGGCCAAGACATTTTTGGTGAATAGCGTATCCGCTGGCAAGGGCCCCACGACATCCATGCCTTCAGCGCGCAGTTGATTCAACACTGGAATAATTACCTCAATTTCTTCTCGCCCCATATGCCCGCCTTCACCCGCATGGGGGTTTAAACCGGCCACCAGAATGCGTGGCCGGGCTATGCCGAACTTGGTTTGCAAATCCCGCTGCAGGACGCGCAACGTGGCCATGAGGCGCCCTGTTGTAATCGCCGCAGGCACATCCTTTAACGCCAGGTGCGTCGTCGCCAGGGCCACGCGCAAACCAGCACCCGCCAACAGCATCACCACGCACCCTGTGCCCGTATGTTCGGCGAGATACTCCGTGTGCCCGGTAAAGGCAATGCCCGCATCGTTAATCACGCCTTTATGCACGGGCGCTGTCACCATGGCGGAAAACTCCCCGCCGACACAGCCAGCCAAGGCGATATCCAGCATCTGCAAGACATACGGCGCATTGGCCGGATTCAGTTGCCCAGCAACACACGTGGCGGCCAGCGGCACGTGGTGCAGATTGATTTTTGCCACGGCACCTGCGGGCAAGCCAAGCGATCTGGCGCGCGCAAAAAACATCCCGCGGTCGCCCAAAACCACCAAGGGCACAGGCCATGTTCTTGCCGCTAATTGCAGGCAGAGCTCGGGGCCTACCCCTGCTGGCTCGCCTGAGGTGACGACGACCGGCCTGACAATCGACTCAGAGATCTTCGAGCCGGTCTTCAACATACGCACGGTCACGCAACTGCCGAACCCAATCCTGATACACCTCATCGGCCTTGCGCTCACGCAGGACCTGACGTGCCGCCATGCGCTGGCGCTCGATACTCATCTCGCCCGTCCGCCGCTCCAGCACCTGAATCAAATGAAAACCAAAAGGGGATTGCACCGGGTTGCTGATCTGGCTGATGTTCAGCGCATCCATCGCGGCTTCAAACTCGGGCACGGTGTCGCCTGCATACAGCCAGCCTAAATCACCGCCTTTGGATGCGGACAAGTCATTTGAATACTGGCGCGCCAGTTCAGCAAAATCTGCCCCATGATCCAAACGCTCCTTGAGCGATAGCAACTTGTGTTCAGCTTCTGCAGCAGAAACCACCTCATTGACCTTGATCAAAATATGCCGCGCATGCGTTTGCTGCATAGGGGCATTGATTGGCCTGGCTTCGCCACTGCGTTTTTCGACCACCTTCACAATATGAAACCCTGCCGGGCTGCGCACAATATCGCTCACCTCACCTGGCTGCAATTTCCTGGCCAGATCAGCATATAACCCAGGCAGGCGATCTATCGGGCGCAAACCCAGGGAACCGCCTTTTAAACCATCCGGCGCTTCGGAAAAGCTCGCCGCCACCTTGGCAAAATTCTCCCCCGCCTTGATTTGCGAGAGCGCCGTTTGCGCCTTGATGCCAACCCGCATGAGCTGATCCGGCGTTGGGTTTTCAGGGATCAATAACAGAATATGCGACAGATTGACCAACATTTTGTCATTCTGCGCGCCGCTGTCAGGGTTGTTGAGGTAATTGTCAATTTCACCATCCGAGACAGACGTGCGTCGGCTCACCTCCCGCTCGCGTAATCGAGACAGGGTGATTTCACTGCGAATCTCCTCGCGGAATTTATCCCAGTGAATGCCGTCCTTTTCCAAGGCCCGACGAAAATCCGCCATTGAGAACTTGTTGCTTTCGGCAATGCGCCGCAAGGAGTCATCCAGTTCATCATTGGAAACACTCAAGCCACTCTCTTTGGCCTCTTGTAACTGCACCCGATCGGTAATCATGCGCTCCAGCATCTGGCGCTCAATGATATTTTGCGGCGGCAAGGGTACATTCTGCTCGCGCATCTGACGCACTACGCTGGCGATACGGCTTTGCAACTCGCCCAGGGTAATGGCTTCGTCATTAACCACAGCAACAATCCGGTCAACTTCTACCGGACTCACTGCCTGCGCAGAAAAAGACACGGCAAGTAACAAAACGCCTGCAACAAAACCCGCTACGGCACGCATAAAAAGCATTTTCATCGTTTCCATTCTCATCGTTTCATCGACCAATCGGTTCAAACCGAGCCAATCCACGCCACCCGATTCATATGTACCCATCCATAGCCACGGCGCAGCATCGTCATTTTTTTTGGCGTCCAGCTTTAAAAAGCCCACACAGAACCCGCAAAAAAATTTATCGCCGCAGCTGTGCAGTTGCCTTATAGCCCATCTTCCGCATCCCGTTCCTGGTTTATTGGTCCATAACCCGGCACAGCACGTTTTAGCAAGCTCAGCGGATTGGATCCCAAATTGGCAAAACCGTTCAACTCCAGCTGGAACAACAGCGAATTATTCACGCGCGCCGTCTGGGTGGCCAAGCGCTGCATGACAACCCGCCCTACCCAGCAGCCGCCATCATACTCAAAGCCCGCAATGGCCTCGACCAGGCGTTTATCCTTGAGGGAATAGTTATAACGCCCCACGCCATGCCAGCCACCATCAAAAGCCCATTGCCCGGAAAAGTCCACCTGCTGTAATTGGTCACGGGTGTAGCGGTAACCTGCATTCAAAAGCTTGCCAATTTCGGGTTGATAACGACCGGCCAGGTTAAAACGCATCAACTGGCTATCCTGCGTGTTGTATTGCGCACCGGCATCCACATACACCTTGGGCAACACACGTCCGGAAAACGCACCCAATAAATCCGTCTGCCGCCCCGTGCGCAGGGGCTCGCCCGGCAAGCCGACATGCTGCGTCGTGAAATAGACACGCTGGCCAAAAGCAGCCCGCAGGATTTCAGCACCGCTGTCCGCATCCAGCAAGCGCGAAGTCACCATACCGGTGAGCTGGTTTGCGTCGTTAATCCGGTCTCCGCCAACATAGCGGTTTTCAGAGAAAATCTGCGCGAAATTAAAGTCCCCCAGGCCGCTATCGAAATTGGGTATCTGGCTTTGGTCACGCACCGGAATGTACAGGTAATACAAACGGGGCTCCAGCGTCTGGACCAGGGCACGATCAAACCAGCTCACCGATCGTTCAAAAGTCAAACCACTATCCACACTGGCAATCGGCACTGTACGCGTGATGTTGTCCGGTATGCCATCTTTCTGATTTTGCAAGCTGTAGCGCGTGGCATGAACGCCAACTTTAGGCGTGACAAAAAAAGCCGCCGTTTGCAATGGCCATGAAATTTGCGGATACAGCGTCGAGCGCTTGCCCTCTGGCAGGTTATTGGTTTGTGCTGAGGAAGACGTCTGGAAATTCACATACTCACCGTTAAACCCAAACTCAGCCCCAAACGGCAGATCACTGCGGTTGGCCGTCAAATTAAATTGCGGCAAACGCCTGTAAGGGGTGACTACGGGAGGTAAAGCCGGATCCTGCAAGGTCTGATAGCTTTGCGCCAATGCGGTAACCGACCACCAGCTGGCGCCATAACGCAGGCTACCCTGACGCAATAAATTGGTTTGCGCGATGATGGCTGAGTTGCTGCCAAAGTCGCTGAAATATGTGCCATCGGAGGCGTAATTTAAATCGAGCGCGCCCGTAATACCGTAACCAAAGTTTTGCGCATGTTTATAAGAGTAAGCGCTACGCTTTTCTTCGGTAATACCGTCTTTGGAGAGCAAAGTCCCGTTAAAAATACCGCTGAACTCAGGCTCCAGATAGCGATACTCACCCGTCCACATCACACCGCGCTTGGCAATGAGGCGTGGCGCAATGGTGGCATCCATGTTGGGTGCGATATTCCAGTAAAACGGCTGGGTAAACTCGACCCCACCGCGTGAGCTGGAACCCATCGTGGGCGTGAGCAGACCGCTCTTTCGCTCATTATTCAAGGAAAAACTCATCCAGGGCGTATATAAAATCGGCACGTCCTTGAAGTAAATCGTGGCATTGCTGGCAACGCCAACTTGTGCCTCGTAGTCCATGCGCAAGTTGGCCGTGCGTGCAAACCAGTCGGGCGAACTTCCTGGCGCGGGTGTGCAGGTGCTGTACGTTGCATCTGACAAGCGGTATTTGCCCTTGCCTTCAAAATCAATCCGCGCCGCCTCTCCTTGACCGACGGTCAGATCCCCTTCTGGCACTTCCCCTACGGTCCAAATCACCGGTGGCGAACCCACTTTAGGCTGGCTGATTTGATAGGCCGGCTGTTCAAAAAAGCCCGTGTTCTCACCCAGCTTCATGCGCATCCTGGGGCCGACCACATGCGCGCCCTCATTGACAAGATCGACATGCCCTTCGGCTTCCACCTCATCATTTTCTTGCCAGTGCGTGAGCTTATCGCTCTTGAGCACCGCACCGCGACGGCGCAAGTCAACATTCCCCTGCGCCACCATCTGGATGTCCGTCTGGCCGGCCATGTTGTCCGCCGTAATGAATGTGGGCAACACGTCATCCGGCGCAGTCTCATACGCCAAGAGTTGCGGCGATGCTTTAAGCCGGGGCCCAGGCAAAACACCGGCCGCCAAATGTGCAGAATAAGTGGGCGCTAACACCGGCTGGACAGCCACCTCAGGCGGCGCTTGCAAGACACCCGACTGTTTGGCGACTGCCTCCCCAGCCAACAACGCAGGATCAACGGATAAGGCAGGCAAGACCCTCACCTGACCAGGCGCAACAGCCTCACTTGCAGCCGGCACCGCAGTCGTTAGCGCGATGAGTGGCGCTTTAGCTGCATGAGTTGAACCACCTCCCCCCCCGGTTAGCTGAGTTGCAGCGCGTGAAGACCGCTTGCTGGCTTTGCCTGAGGACTTCTTTGAACTCAAGAGGGGCAAAGCGGCAGAAGCACCCGCTGCATTCACGCCACCCGACG
>LNAQ01000041.1_pt1 | contig 19546 bp, 12 predicted proteins | sample 602591 | NCBI WGS metagenome assembly LNAQ01 (sample SAMN02440304, study PRJNA202911) | soil metagenome | biome: Subtropical and temperate rainforests or woodlands; isolation source: soil samples (1 kg each in a 20% v/v slurry with milli Q water) were... ... | reverse complement strand
CATCGCCCAGACGCAGCTGTCGCAATTGTTCAAACCCTTTGAGCGGCTGGAGTCAGCCTACGACGGCATAGAAGGTACGGGTATCGGCCTGGCCCTGGTCAAGCGGCTGGTTGAGGCCATGGGTGGCGAGATCGGCGTGAAGAGCGCGCTTGGCATCGGCAGCTGTTTCTGGTTCGAATTGCCCGCAGCCACATGGCCCGCTGACCAGGCATCCGCAAAAAAAGTCGGTGATGGCAGAACGGCGGCAAATCCCCCGCGCTCAGGCATAGCCGCCCCGGATCAAGCCAAGCGATCAAGCTTGCTGTATATCGAGGACAACCCCACCAATCTGAAACTGGTGCAAAAAATTCTCACCACGTGCCGTCCGGATATCACCCTGCTTCGTGCCGAGAATGCAAAAACCGGGCTGGACATTGCCCATCAGGAACATCCCCAATTAATTTTGCTCGACATCAACCTGCCGGATATGAATGGCTTTGATATGCTGAGCCAACTGCAAAACGACCCTGCCTTAAAAGCCATCCCGGTGATTGCCACAATGATGGACGCCACGCCACGCGACATTAAACGCTGCGTGGCCGCCGGCTTTGCTAACTGCCTCGCCAAACCCCTGGATTTTGCCGGCTTCAGGGCCACCCTCAATCGCTACCTGCCGGACAGCCAGGAGACTCGCGCATGACCACCAGCGAACAACTTGAATTCGCACGCATTCTGATCGCTGACGATGAACCCGCGAATATCAAGCTGCTGACCAAAATCCTGGAAAGCCATGGTTACAAAAAGCTGGTCACTACCCTGGACTCGCGTGAAGTCCTGTCTTGTTATCAAGCGGCGCGCCCCGATTTGATCCTGCTTGACATCAACATGCCGCACCTGAATGGCTATCAGGTCATGGAACAGCTCAAGGCGCTGAACGACCCCCTTCTGCCGCCCATCGTCATCCTTACCGCACAATATGGCCGCGACTACTTGTTAAAAGCCCTGGCGGCCGGGGCGCGTGACTTCATCAGCAAGCCCTTTGACCGCATCGAGCTCCTGATGCGCGTGCGCAATCTGCTGGATGCGCAACTAGGACACCGGCTGCTCCATGACCAGAAGGAAATGTTGGAAGAAATGGTGCACCTGCGCACGCAGGAGCTTAATCAGACACGCCTGGAGATCATTCGTCGCCTCGGTCGCGCAGCAGAATTCCGTGATAACGAAACCGGTTATCACATCGTCCGCATGAGCAAGTTTTCCGCACTATTGGCGCAGGGACTGGGCTGGAGCGCGGCAGATTGCGAGCTGATGCTGCACGCCAGCCCGATGCATGACGTTGGCAAAATCGGCATTCCCGACCATATCCTGCTCAAGCCGGGCAAGTTCGAACCCACTGAATGGGAAATCATGAAAACCCATGCGGCCATCGGTGCAGACCTGCTGGCCGGTGACGATTCAACCTTGCTGCACCTAGCCAGCGAAATTGCCCTGGCCCATCACGAAAAATGGGATGGTAGCGGCTATCCGCAGGGCTTGGCCGGTGCGGCCATCCCGCAATCCGGCCGGATTGCTGCGGTTGCCGATACCTTCGATGCATTAACCTCGGTGCGCCCCTACAAAAAGGCTTGGCCAGTAGCAGAAGCCATTGCTTACATCCGTGATAACGCCGGTAGCCATTTTGACCCGCACGTGGTTGCGGTTTTCATGGATAGCCTGCCCGAAATCCTGGCTATCCGCGATACCTATCAGGAACCCGCTGAGCCTGATAGGGCTCCCCGCCAGCCGCTGTGAGGCGGTACGGCCGTCTTCCCAGGCTTGCTGCTGCTAGCCGCCAAAATCCATCTTAATCCCCGGCCAGGCGGCCTCTAGCGCCGCCTTGAACTCCTGTTGAATTCGTTTTAACGCCTTTTTGCTATCCGCCTCAAAGCGCAAAACCACCACCGGCGTGGTGTTCGAGGCGCGCGCCAGACCAAAGCCATCGGCATATTCGGCGCGCACGCCGTCAATGGTAATCAGCTCGCGAGCCGTGGGAAACTGTCCGCTTTTTTGCAGCTTCGCCACCAAGGCATGCGGCTCGCCTTCGTTCATCTTGATGTTGAGTTCGGGCGTTGAAATGGCGTTCGGCAGATGTTTCAACGGCCAGTTCGCATCCGGCCAGCGCGAGACGATTTCAAGCAGCCGCGCGCCGGCATACAGACCATCATCGAAGCCATACCAGCGTTCTTTAAAGAACATGTGACCGCTCATCTCGCCGGCCAGCGGCGCGCCGGTTTCCTTGAGCTTGGTTTTGATCAGCGCATGGCCGGTGTTCCACATCAAAGGCTTGCCGCCTTGGTAACGGATGGATTCGGCCACCCAGCGTGAACACTTCACGTCGTAAATAATCTGCGCGCCCGGATTGCGCGTGAGCACGTCCGCCGCGAACAGCATCAGCTGGCGGTCGGGATAAATAATTTCGCCATCCTTGGTGACCACGCCCAAGCGGTCGCCATCCCCATCAAACGCCAGGCCGAGTTCGGCATCCGTTTCGCGCAGCGCGCGCTGTACATCCTTGAGATTTTCCGGCTTGGATGGGTCGGGATGGTGGTTGGGAAAGTTGCCATCCACCTCACAAAACAGCTCGATCACTTCACAGCCCAGGCGGCGGAAAAGTTCCGGCGCAATCGCCCCGGCCACACCATTGCCGCAGTCGATCACGATCTTCATCGGCCGCGCGAGTTTCACATCGCCGACGATGCGTTCGAGGTACGCGGCGCGGACATCGGCATGGCGCACGCTGCCACGGCCTCCGGCGCCATGCGAAAAATTCCCGAAGGGACGCAGAGCGCTGGCGCTGGTGATACGGCGGCGCAGGTCCTGAATCATCTCGCCGTACAGCGTCTGCCCGGCGAGCACCATTTTCAGGCCGTTGTAATCGGGCGGATTATGGCTGCCGGTGACCGACACGCAGCTATCCGTGCCCAAGGCATGCGCTGCGAAATAACTCAACGGCGTCGGCACGCAGCCGATGTCAATGACATCCACGCCGGTTTGCAAAATGCCGTCCGCCAAAGCTTTCGATAACACAGCGCCGGATAAACGGCCGTCGCGCCCGACCGCAATGGTTTTGACTTTACGCCGGTGCGCTTCGCTGCCCAAGGCTTGCCCGATCAACTGCACTACCGCTGGCGTTAAAGTTTTATCAACAATGCCACGGATATCATAAGCCTTGAAAATTTCGGCTGCGGGCGTGGAATCGTTTTTCGGGCTGGTCGTTTTTTTCATTTGGGCTCACCAAGAATGCTCAAGGAGTAACAAACAAGAGCATGAATTATGACACGCCCGGATGAAATGGAATATGACGGTCGAAATAGTCCAACATGATGAGTTCACATGGGGTGACAGCCAAGCTGATGGCTTCAGCAACACTGGCCTTATCCGCCCAATCCAGATCAATGAAGTCCCCGTCGGGGGTCTCCCAGCGCTCTCGCCGGTAGGCTGGCAAGGCGTCTTGGCCAACCATGACCAGACCGTCTGCACGTGGCCGCAGCTCAGCTAGCCTGGTGCGGAAAAACCAGCGCTGTTTGAGTTGTTCGTAAATTGCGTTGCGCGCGCTCGCAAGACAAATCCATCAACGCGCTGGACAGAACGGCAGAGAGATACACGCACAGGAGGAATGGTTAAGAATGGTTAATCCGAGATTATCCATTAGACTTTATAAGTGGCAGGATTTAGCTGAACGGGCTCGCCCGCATTCGCCCACAAGCCCTCAAACCACGGTCTTCGTTTTTTGGCAATTGCCAATCGAATGGACGGTTTTGTATCCTCGTTTGGTTTGTCCCAATAAGCGCCCACCGCCAGCACCTTGTGATGCAACGTCGCCAGCGTGTGATGCACCTTTTGCCTGAGCACCGCATGACGAAACACACTCATCAAGTTGTAGGACAGCATCGCCACCCCCAGTGCCGCCTCGGTAGCCCAGAAATCTCGCAGAATAAAGCTATCCAAGCCAAAGTCCGCCTTAAGCTCTTTGATTCGATTCTCACAATCCGCACGTCCACGGTATAAACGCCAAACATCAAGTGACGGTAGCGTTAAATCAGTCACCATTGCCCCATAACGCCAGCCCTGCAAGTCAGGGTCATTGGCAAACAGCGACAACGTCTTGCCCGCAACACCGTCTTTGCGCTGAATGTGCTGGCGCACCACCACAAAGCGCATCACCTTGTCCCAGCCATGCGGCTGGTAAAGCAACTCCGAGACTTGAATGCCATCCGTCACCGCTTGCCAGCGGCATTGCTCAAGAATCGCTTGTTGCAGTGCTGTCGTCAGCTTAGCGCTGATGATGTGAGAGATTCTCTTGCCCGCTAACCACCCCATGATTGCTTTGTCGTAGAAACCACTATCGGCACGGAATAAGCCTACCTTGGTGTGCCCTAAATTCTCCAGCGTCGCCTCTAAAAATGCCAATGCGTTGTTGGCTGTGTGGCTAGAGCCTGGACGCAACCACAGGTTGGCTACCAAACGCCAGTCAGCGACAAATGCCAAGAGCGGGTGGTGACTGTTTCTGCCGTGATTCTTGGGGTTGTAGCCTTTGTTTGCGCCTTCTTGTTTGTTGCCCCAGCGGGTCATGACGGTGGAATCCACGTCTAGGGTAATGGGATTCAGATTGAGTTTGCCAAACAACCAGCTGTAGCTGCTGGTTTGCAGGCGGTTGGCGGCAGACTGATCAAAACGCTGAAAGAGACGAACAATGGCTTTGTGCCCGGCGGCGCGAGGCCAATCAAACAGCCGTGTGAGTGTGCTGTCTAAGCGCGTGATGTCGGCGTGAACAAAGCGCGCTGCACCACACCAGATGCTGACGATCATTTGCTCGACCAATTGGACGGGGGCGTAACCTCGGTTGGAGCGCGGCTCGGGAAAATCCCAGCTTTGTATGGCTTCGCGCAGCCCCATGCCATCCATCATGCGTTTCAATATGGCTAATCCACCCCAGGCGGTGATTTCGCGGCTGGTGTATTTCAAATCGAATGCGTCGTAGGATGGCATAGGGGCTCCAATTTGGATATAACTGACTGACTTATAACCGTATTATCTAATGGACGCCATTAGAGATTCGCTGAATTTACTTGCTATTGGATGATTCTAAAATTAGTGCTTAACTTCTAATGGATAATCTCGGTTTATGGTTCCGCTGGCCAGGCTTGTGTATTTTGCACTGCCGCAACGGCCTTGTTGTGCCCCCATTCTAACGCTCAAGCTCTGCTGAGCCGCCCCGGACCATGAAACCCGTCAACCTCATTTCATCAAGGGCTGGAAAATAAAAAAAGCCCGCCCCGCCCATCCTTCCCTCACGGGGAATCTACGCTATGGCTCACTGCGCCCGGTGATGACACAGCGCGCTTGGCCCAGGTATTTCATTACGTTAATCAAATGCAAGCTGTCGTTACAATGCACACCTTCTGTTTTTGTTATCCACAAGACTCCCTCCTGTGCCCATTGCCCCCACTGGACTAAACCATGAAGAAAATCCGTAGCCTGCTGGTCGCCAACCGTAGTGAAATTGCCATCCGCGTCATGCGCGCGGCCAGTGAATTGGGCATACGCACGGTGGGCATTTATGCCAATGAAGACCGCTTCGCGCTGCACCGTTTCAAGGCAGATGAGAGCTATCTCGTCGGTGAAGGCAAAAAGCCGATCGAGGCTTATCTGGATATTGAAGACATCCTGCGCATCGCCAAAGAGGCTCATGTGGATGCGATCCATCCGGGCTATGGATTCCTGTCTGAAAACCCGGAGTTTGCCGAGGCCTGCGCGCGCGAAGGCATCACCTTCATTGGCCCGCAGCCGGAGGTCATGCGCACTTTAGGCAATAAAGTCGCCGCGCGTGAGGCAGCAATTAAAGCGGGTGTGCCGGTCATTCCGGCGACCGGTACCTTGCCCGCTGACATCAAGGAAGTGCGCAAACTGGCCTTGGAAATCGGTTACCCGCTGATGCTCAAAGCCAGCTGGGGCGGCGGTGGGCGCGGCATGCGCATGATTGAATCGGAAGCTGCGTTAGAAGAACTCGTGGCCGCCGGGCGGCGCGAGTCGCTGGCGGCGTTTGGCAGCGATGAAATGTACCTGGAAAAACTCATCCGTCATGCCCGCCATGTGGAAGTGCAAGTCCTGGGCGACACGCACGGCCAGCTCATCCACCTGTTTGAACGCGACTGCTCGGTGCAGCGGCGCAACCAGAAAGTCGTGGAGCGCGCGCCTGCCCCTTATCTTGACAACGCCACACGCAACGAATTGTGCGAGACGGCCTTGAAACTGTGCCGCCAGGTGGGCTATACGCATGCCGGCACGGTGGAGTTTTTGCTGAATGCCGACACCGGACTTTACTATTTCATCGAGGTGAATCCGCGCATCCAGGTCGAGCATACAGTCACCGAAGAAGTCACCGGCATTGATATTGTCAAAGCGCAAATCCGTATCAGCCAGGGCGCGCGCATGGGCGAAGAAAACTCGGGCCTGCCCGCGCAGCAAGAGGTGCGGCTGCTCGCCCACGCCTTGCAATGCCGCATCACCACGGAAGACCCGGAAAACAATTTCACGCCCGATTACGGCCCGATCACCGCCTACCGCAGCGCAGCGGGTTTTGGCGTGCGGCTGGATGCAGGCACGGCCTATAGCGGCGCCATCATCACACCATTTTTTGACTCGCTCCTGGTCAAAGTCACCGCGCGCGGACAAACGCCGACGGAGGCCATCTCGCGCATGGATCGCGCGCTGCGCGAGTTTCGCATCCGCGGCCTGGCCACCAACCTGAATTTTCTGGAAAACGTGATTGCCCATCCGCTGTTTCGTTCGGGCGAATGCACCACGCGCTTTATCGACGACACACCGGAATTGTTCCGCTTCAGCCCGCGCCGTGACCGCGCCACGCGCCTGTTGCGCTTTATCGGCGATGTGGTGGTCAATGGCAACCCGGAGATGAACGGGCGCAAAAAGCCTGAACATGCCGCAGCCCCCGCCATGAAGCCGCGCGGGAAGCTGGCCGATGCGGTGCCACCCGGCACACGCGACCGCTTGAAAACATTGGGTCCGCAAGGTTTTGCGCAATGGCTGCGCGCCAATCCGCAAGTGATGCTGACCGACACCAGCATGCGCGATGCGCATCAATCGCTGTTTGCCACACGCATGCGCACGCGTGACATGCTGGACATCGCGCCGTACTATGCCCGCCTGTTGCCGCAGCTGCTCTCCATGGAATGCTGGGGCGGCGCCACCTTTGATGTGGCTTTGCGCTTTCTGAAAGAAGACCCGTGGGAGCGGCTGGCCAACTTGCGCGAGCGCGTGCCGAACATTCCTTTCCAGATGCTGTTGCGCTCGGCCAATGCCGTGGGTTACACCAATTATCCCGATAACGTGGTGCAGTTCTTCATTCGCCAGGCAGCCGCATCCGGCGTGGATATTTTCCGCGTCTTCGATTCCCTCAACTGGGTGGACAACATGCGCGTGGCCATGGATAGCGTGATCGAATCCGGTGGCGTATGCGAAGCGGCCATTTGCTACACGGGCGATATTTTCGACCCGCAGCGCGCCAAGTTTGACCTCAAGTATTACGTCAGCATGGCCAGGCAACTGGAAAAAGCCGGTGCGCATATTCTGGGCATTAAAGACATGGCCGGCGTGTGCCGCCCGCGCGCCATTCGCACCCTGGTTGCCGCCCTGCGCGATGAAACGGGCTTGCCCATCCACTTTCATACGCATGACACCTCCGGCATTGCCGCAGCCTCGGTGCTCGCTGCCGTTGAAGCCGGTGTGGATGCGGTGGATGGGGCGCTGGATGCGCTCTCAGGCTTGACCTCACAGCCGAACCTGACCTCGATTGCCGATGCCCTCGCAGGCAGCGATCGGGCACCTGAAGTCGATACCGATGCCATGCGCGAGATTTCCAATTACTGGGAAGGCGTACGCCGCTTTTATGCGCCCTTTGAAGCGGATATCCGCTCGGGTACGTCAGATGTTTATCACCACGAAATGCCCGGCGGCCAATACACCAATCTGCGCGAACAGGCGCGCGCCATGGGCCTGGAACATCGCTGGCCGGAAGTCTCGCGCGCTTATGCCGATGTCAATCAACTGTTTGGCGACATTGTGAAAGTCACGCCGACTTCCAAAGTGGTGGGCGATATGGCCTTGTTCATGGTGGCGAACGATTTAAGCCCTGCGGATGTGACCGATCCGGCAAGGGAGATCGCCTTTCCCGAGTCCGTTGTATCGCTCTTCAAGGGCGAACTGGGGCGTCCGCCCGAAGGCTTTCCACAAGCGCTGTCCGATAAGATTCTGCAAGGCAAAAAACCGATGGCAGAGCGGCCGGGCAAGGGCTTGGCCGCCGTCGACCTTGACGCCGAACGTCTCATTGCGGAAAAAACCGTGGGCCGCCATTTAAATGACCAGGATCTCGCTTCCTGGCTGATGTATCCCAAGGTATTCACCGAGTTTTGCGCACACCACAGCAAATACGGCGATGTCAGCCAACTGCCGACGCCGGTGTTTTTCAACGGCATGGCAGAGGGGGATGAAGTCTCTGTTTCCATTGATGCGGGCAAAACCCTGGTCATTCGCTTGCAGGGTAGCGCGGACATTACGGATGATGAAGGCGACGCCAAAAAGCTCTTTTTTGAACTCAACGGCCAACCGCGGCTGGTGCGCATTGAAAAAGCAGGTGTAGCGCTGGCGCAAACACGGCGCGAGCGCCCCAAGGCAGAGATTAGCAACCCGGCCCATATTGGCGCGCCGATGCCGGGCACGATTGTGACCGTATCTGTCAAACCCGGCCAGAAAGTCAAGCGCGGCGACCCCTTGGTGTCGATTGAAGCGATGAAAATGGAATCCGTCGTGCGCGCGGAACGCGACATGACGATTGCGGAAGTATTCGCCAAAAAAGGTCAGTTGGTGAACCCCAAGGACTTGCTGCTCACCGTGGCGGATTAAATGTCAAGCACTGGCTTTACCAGGCAAACAGACAGCACGCTGTCTGTTTGCCTGTTTTCTTATTGACCAGCTGATAACAAGGCTTACAACTACAACAACGGCGCCAGCCAGCGTTCAGCTTCTTGCACCGCCATGCCGCTGCGCTGCGCCCAATCCTGCAACTGGTCGCGGCCGATTTTGCTCACGGCGAAATACTTGGCTTGCGGGTGAGCGAGGTAAAACCCGGCCACGGAAGCCGCAGGCGTCATGGCGAAATTTTCGGTGAGTTCCATATCCGCATTCGCCTGGGCGTTAAGCAACTGGAACAACGCGGCTTTGGCGGTGTGGTCGGGGCAAGCCGGATAACCGGGCGCGGGGCGTATGCCCTGGTATTTCTCGGCAATCAAATCGTCCGCCTGCAAGGTTTCATCGGCCGCATAGCCCCAGTATTTTTTGCGAACCTCTTCATGCAGCCATTCGGCGGCGGCTTCGGCCAAACGATCCGCCAGGGATTTCAGCATGATGCTGCGGTAATCGTCGTGCTGCGCTTCGAACTCGGCGAGCTTTTTCTCGATGCCGATGCCAGCGCTAACGGCAAATGCACCGGCATAGTCGGGTGTGGGTGCATTTGTCGCCGTATCACCATCGCCGACTTTCTGCTTGCTTTGCACTACCTTCGGGTCGCCTGCGGGAACTTTTTGCGGCGCGATGAAATCGGATAAACACTGATGCGGCTTGCCCGCTGGCCGCTCCTGCTGCTGGCGCAAACCGTACCAGGTCATCAAAGGCGTGCTGCGTGATTCATCAGCAAAGAACACAATATCGTCGCCCACCGAATTGGCCGGGAACAAACCGAACACCGCGTTCGCGCTGATCCATTTTTCCGCAATCAGTTGTTGCAGCATGGCCTGTGCGTCGCGATAGACATTGCGTGCCGCCTCACCCACGATGGCATCGTCCAGAATCTGCGGAAAGGCGCCCGCCAGATCCCAGGTCTGGAAAAACGGGCCCCAGTCGATGTATTTCGCCAGCACCGCCAAATCAAGATCGCGCAGCACCGTCACGCCTAAATTTTTCGGCTTGACCGGCGCATAGTCCAGCTTGGTGCGATTGGCTCGCGCTGCGGTAAGAGACACCAGCGGCACGCCCTTTTTCGCCGCATGTTGCGTGCGCACTTTCTCGTAATCCGCCGCCACCTCATCAACAAAATTCTGACGCATATCAATCGACAGCAACTGCGTGACCACGCCCACCGCGCGCGAGGCGTCCGGCACATACACCACGGGGCCGGCATAATTGGGCGCAATCTTGATCGCCGTGTGCGCGCGGCTCGTCGTCGCACCGCCGATCAGCAAAGGCAAAGCACCCGCGCCGCCGCCCTTGCCATCCTTGTCACCTTCGTCACCCCAGCCCAGGCGCTGCATTTCGCTGGCGATATTGGCCATTTCCTCCAGCGACGGCGTAATCAAACCGGAAAGCCCGATCGCCTGTGCACCGTGCTCCTTGGCGGCGTGCAAAATTTTATCCACCGGCACCATCACGCCTAAATCGACCACGTCGTAGCCATTGCACCCCAGCACCACGCCGACGATATTCTTGCCGATGTCATGCACGTCGCCCTTCACGGTGGCCATGATGATCTTGCCCTTGCTGGTGGAACCCGTGCGCAGTTTTTCCGCCTCGATATACGGCAGCAAGTGCGCCACGGCCAGTTTCATCACGCGCGCGGATTTGACCACCTGCGGCAAGAACATCTTGCCCGCGCCGAACAAATCGCCCACCACATTCATGCCCGCCATCAGCGGCCCCTCGATCACGGCGAGTGGCGGCTTGCCTTCGCCCATCAGCGTGGCGCGGCACTCTTCGGTGTCGGCCACCACAAACTCGGTGATGCCCCGGACCATGGCGTGCTCCAGCCGCTTTCCCACCGGCGATTCGCGCCAGGATAAATCAACCACTTGCTCCCTGGCCTGGCCTTTGACGCTGCTGGCAAACTCCACCAGCGCTTCGCCCGCGCCGGGTTTCCGGTTGAGCACCACGTCTTCCACTTTTTCGCGCAGCACCGGGTCCAGCTCGTCATACACGCCCAACTGGCCGGCATTGACAATGCCCATGGTCAGCCCGGCCTTGACGGCGTGGTACAAAAACACCGTGTGGATCGCCTCGCGCACCGCATCGTTGCCACGGAAGGAAAACGACACGTTGGAGACGCCGCCCGAGGTGCGCGCGTGCGGCAGGTTGGCTTTGATCCAGGCGACCGCGTTGATGAAATCCACCGCGTAGTTGTCGTGCTCGGGGATGCCCGTGGCAATGGCGAAAATGTTCGCGTCGAAAATAATGTCTTCGGCCGGAAAACCGTCGGCGACCAGCAAGTCATAAGCGCGTTTGCATATCTGCGTCTTGCGCTCGAAGGTGTCGGCCTGGCCTTGTTCGTCAAACGCCATGACAATCACCGCCGCGCCGTAGCGCCGCGCCAGGCGCGCCTGGGCAAGGAATTTTTCTTCGCCTTCCTTCATCGAAATCGAATTGACCACGCCCTTGCCCTGGATGCATTTCAGGCCCGCTTCGATCACTTCCCATTTCGAGGAATCGAGCATCAAGGGCACTTTGCAGATGTCCGGCTCGGAGCCCACCAGATGCAAAAACTTCACCATCGCGGCTTGCGAATCCAGCATGGCTTCGTCCATGTTGATGTCCACAATCTGTGCGCCGTTTTCCACCTGGCTGCGCGCCACGGCCAGCGCATCGTCAAAGCGGCCTTCGAGAATCATGCGCGCAAAGGCTTTGGAGCCGGTGACATTGGTGCGCTCGCCCACATTCACGAAAAGGCTGTCGTCATTGATGGTGAAGGGTTCAAGGCCCGACAAGTGTAAAAAATTGTCGGCCTTGGCAGGACGGCGAGGTGGGGTGTTTTGCAATGCATCCGCAATCGCGCGGATGTGTTTTGGCGTCGTGCCGCAGCAGCCGCCGACGATATTGATCAAACCCCCTTCGCCCCATTCGCGCAGCTCATCCGCCAGCATCTCCGGCGACTCGTCGTACCCGCCAAAGGCGTTCGGCAGCCCGGCGTTCGGGTGGGCGGAAACAAAGCAATCGCACAGGCGCGAAATCTCGGCCACATATTGGCGCAACTCCTTGGCGCCCAGCGCGCAGTTCAGGCCAAACGACAGGGGTTTGACATGGCGCAGCGAATTCCAGAACGCCTCGGCCGTCTGGCCAGACAACGTGCGGCCGGAAGCATCGGTGATCGTACCGGAAATCATCACCGGCCAGCGGCGGCCGGCTTCGTCAAAAAACTGCTCGATGGCAAACAGCGCAGCCTTGGCGTTCAACGTGTCGAAAATCGTTTCGACCAGCAAAATATCCGCGCCGCCTTGCGTCAGGCCGCGCGCCGATTCGAGGTAATCGGCGACCAGCGCATCGAACGTGACATTGCGCGCACCGGGGTCATTCACATCCGGCGATAAGGATGCCGTGCGCGAAGTGGGCCCTAACACTCCGGCCACAAAGCGGGGTTTATCGGGGGTGGAAAACTGGTCCGCCGCTTCACGCGCCAGGCGCGCTGCGGCCACATTCAACTCAAACGCCACATCCGCCAAGCCATATTCCGCTTGTGAAACGCGCGTGGCGTTAAAGCTGTTGGTTTCCAGAATATCCGCCCCCGCTTCCAGATAGGCCGTGTGAATGCCGCGAATCACATCCGGCCGCGTCAGGCACAGCAAATCGTTGTTGCCCTTCAAATCTTTACCGTGGGCAAGAAAGCGCTCACCGCGATAATCGGCTTCCTGCAAACCATGCTGCTGCACCATCGTGCCCATGGCGCCATCAAGGATCAGGATGCGCTGGGCAAGCAAGTCGCGCAATTCGGCGCTGCGGTCAGGTTGTGGGCGGTGGCTGGCGGTCACGGGTTTCTCCAATTCATGACCGGGGCGGGAGCGATGCTGAAAGATAAGGATTCGGCGACTCGGCTCACTCGTCACCCCGGAAAAATTTCAGGGTAGGTGAGCGCCGTTGAAAACAGGCCCCGAGCCTAGGGTGGGCCAATTGAACATCAGCCCGACCTTGCAGCGCTCCTCGGAAGCAGGGGCGGGATTATATACCGGTAGGGAAAACTGACGTCTACCGGAAAAAATAGAGTCCTCTAATGCGTAAGATGGAACGAATGGAGGAAATGATGGAACGTATACCGCAGGGAAATACGCGCCAGAATTTCGGGCGGAAGCCGTCAAACTGGCGGAAACGGGGTTGGGCATAACGGCGGCGGCCAAACGGCTGTCAGTACCCAAAAGCAGTCTGAACCAATGGGTGAGCGCCAATCCGATGGCTGCCCTGTGTCGGGTATTGGCGGTATCAGAAAGTAGTTATCACGCCTGGTGCAAGCGATCTCCATCCTCACGCGCACAAATGAATGTGCGACGGGAAACGGAAATCCAGGCGGCGCATGAACACACACGCCAGACCTACGGAACCGATCGACTAGGTCACAAGCGCGGGCTGCGCTGCAAGCAAAAGTGCACATTCATTGCGACGACAGATTCCGCGCACACCTTGCCGGTCGCGAAGAATGTGCTTAACCGGGAATTTACCGTTGCCGCGCCGAATAATGCGTGGGTGACCGACATCACTTACATCGCAACCGATGAGGGCTGGCTGTCCAGATGCGGATTCAAATATCTGGCGGGTGTCAAAGATGTCTTCAATGGGGAATTTTGGTGGGCTATGCCATGGCCGAGCCCATGACCTGCGCCTTGGTGACGCAAGCGGCTCTTTCAGGCGGTGGCACACAAGCAACCGCCCAAGGGGCTAATTCACCATTCCGATCGCGGCAGCCAGTACTACGCCCATGCTGATCAAAAAATGCTTCGGCAGTTCGTCATGCAGCCGTCCATGAGCCGTAAGGGAAACTGCTGGGATAACGCGCCCATGGAAAGTTGCTGTGGCTCATTGAAGACAGAACTGATCCATCACCGGTGCTTCATCAATCGTGAGCAGGCCAAACGTGAGATCACGGAGTACATTAAGATCTTTTACAACCGCATTCGAAATGCAGGCGCGTTTGGGGCTACCTGTCGCCCGTCTTGCGCCCACCCACTGCACCGCGCAATGCCTTGACCCCGCTGTTTGCGTGCCGCTGGCAGATGTTGGATACCCCAGTGTGACTCAACCCATTTTGCGCAGCGATTGCTTCATACGTATGCCCTACTTTGCGCAACCGGATCACTTGCACCCGCCGTTCATGCCGCGCGTCACGCAGCAGATATCTCATGTCTTTCGTTTCCATCATCTTCATGTGGAGAAGACTTCCTTATATTCAACTTCATTAAAGCCGAATCAATAGCTCCGATAGTAGGCTGTTTGTGAGTGAGATTGTTGAACGTTTTTATATTTTTCATTTGATTAAAAACAGGACAAGGCATCGCTTTTTTTACCGATTTCGGATAACACCCGACTGTAACCTAGTCCAAAATGTGAATCATCGTGGTAGAAATTTTTTCGCCTTGTTACAACCCAAAGGAGTCAACATGGGACATCATGACCTGAGTCAAACTGAAATAAAAGCACCACCGTTGGACATCCATTTTCCTGATAGCGATGGTTCGCGAATTCCCTATGAGGTATTTAGTTCGCAGACAGTCTATGAACGTGAACAAGAGAGAATCTACAGAGGCTCGACTTGGAGTTTTGTAGCACTTGAGGCCGAAATATCCCGTCCAGGTGATTTCAAAAGTACTTACATTGGCGACACTCCTGTTGTTGTTACTCGCACGCCCAATGGCAGTCTGGCAGCATGGGTTAACCGTTGCAGTCACCGGGGGGCGAAGCTGTGTGTCCTTCCTCGTGGCAATGCGACATCTCACGCTTGTCTTTACCATCAATGGAATTTCGACAGTCAGGGAAATTTGACTGGTGTGCCTTTTCGTCGCGGGCAAAAAGACATGGCGGGGATGCCACCTGAATTCGATATGAAAGCGCATGGCTTGAAAAAACTGCGGGTAGATAGTTATCGCGGCCTGATTTTTGCGAGCTTTAGCGACACAGTCGCTACTTTACCGGAGTATCTGGGCAAAGAAATGCGACCATGGATTGATCGCATCATGCATAAGCCGATCGTTTACCTGGGGTGCACGCGGCAGTATGTGAATGCAAACTGGAAGCTCTATTTCGAGAACGTCAAAGATCCTTACCATGCTAGTTTGCTGCACCTTTTTCACACTACCTTCAACATCATGCGGGTAGGTATGAAGGCACGATCAATACCCGATGCAACGCATGGCCTGCACAGTATTATCACTGCGACGCGTATTGAGGATGACACGTCAGGCGCCGAATACAAGGCGCAAGATATTCGTTCAATGAACGAAGGTTTTCATCTCGAAGATGATTCTGTTCTTGGGTATGTTCATGAGTTTGAGGAAGCTACTACAAACCATATTCAGTCAATTTTCCCGCAACTGGTGTTGCAGCAAATTCACAACTCGCTAGTGGCACGTCAATTATTACCCAAAGCGCCGGATAAGTTTGAACTGATATTTCATTTTTTCGGTTATGCCGATGACACACCGGAACTGCGAGAACTGCGTATTAAACAGGCCAATCTTGTTGGCCCCGCTGGCTACATTTCTATGGAAGATGGGTATGCCACTGAACTGGTGCAGCGCGGCACGTTGCGAGAGAGCAAAAGTTGCTCAGTCCTTGACATGGGGCTTGGCAAACCAGACCAACAAGACACGCTGATTACCGAAGGTTTGATCCGTCGGTTCTGGGCTGAGTATCAGACATTAATGGCACTTTGAGAGGCTTGTTATGACATCACTTGACAACTTACTGCTGTGGTTTGACCTTCATAACTTGCAGGAGCGCTATGTGAGCGTCCTGGACAATGACCAGTTGGAGGCGTGGCCAGATTTATTCACGAAGGATGGGCGCTACGAAATTGTTCCGAAAGAAAATGCGGATGCTGATTTGCCCATAGGGCTGATCTATTGCAATAGCCAAGGCATGATGCGAGATCGCATCCTTTCTACGCGTGAGGCTAATCTTTATGAACCACAGACATATCGTCATATGGTGTCAGGTTTAGTCATTACACCAATAGATAAAACGACAGCCAGGATGCAGTCAAGCTATCTTGTGTTTCGTACCAACCAGGAAGGTGATACCACTATTTATCAAGCTGGAAAGTACGAGGATCTCGTGGTCAGCACGCCGGACGGTTGGCGCTACCAGTCTAAGCGTGTGATTTATGACACCTTGCGCGTGGCTACCTTACTGGCCATTCCGGTGTGAGCGGCCTTTCGGCCAGTTGGCAATGTCGCTAATTAATACGTCTTTCTTTTTCATAATATACGTGAGAGGTAATCGTCATGGGTAATCCATTTGAAGCACCATTAGTCAATGAAGCTGTCGGCCAGCGCATTCGTAATTGGCGTAGTTACTACGAGGCCAAATTGGGTTTTCGCAACCATTGGTATCCCACCTTCAATAGCGACGAGTTGCTTGAAGGCAAGCCGTTACCATTTGAGCTGGGCGGCGAAAAACTGCTGTTAAACCGCATCGACGGCAAAGTTTTTGCCATGAAAGACCAATGCCTGCACCGTGGTGTTCCGTTATCCAGGAAGGTCGAGACTTACACCAAAGATACGATTACCTGTTGGTATCACGGCTGGACTTATCGCTGGTCAGACGGATTGCTGTGCGACATTTTGACCGATCCGGGCAGCAAGATGATAGGTACGCGCTCGAACAAAGTGTATCCGGTTGAAGAAGCCAAAGGCTTGGTGTTTGTCTTTCTTGGGGACATTGATCCGCCTCCGCTTTCAACGGATTTGCCGCCGGGATTTACTGATGCTAATCGGCATGTGCGTGTGACACGTCGCAAGGTTGAAGCTAATTGGCGTATTGGTGCCGAGAATGGTTTTGATACCACGCATATATTCATTCACAAAAATTCACGCTTGATTACAGGCAACCAGACCATGCTTCCACTGGGCTTTGCACCTAAACCGAATAGTGATGAACCCTTATTCAAGATAGTGAAAAACGAGAATGGCCAGAATGGCATTTACGACATGCTGGCTGAACGCGGTGTACCCCATTTCGAAGGCAAAGTACATGGCGAAGTTGTATGCCGCGCGATTCACGGTGGGGATAAGCACATCGCAGGAGAAATCTCTTTGTGGATGCCTGGCGTGCTGAAAGTTGATCCTTTTCCTGATCCAGCGATGATTCATTTCGAGTGGTATGTGCCTTGCGATGAAGACAGCCACTGGTACATCCACTGTGCGACCAAGGTAATTGAAGGGCCTGAGGGCGATGAAACCTTCGGACGTGAATATGAGGCACTGTGGAAAGATCTCTATGTTTATGGTTTCAATGATGATGATATTTGGGCGCGAGAAGCAACACAGCCTTTCTATCAGGATGACTGGGGTTGGCTTGATGAGCAGCTATTTGAGGCTGATGTCTGCATCATGGCTTGGCGCACGCTCGCCAGCGAAACTAATCGAGGCATTCAAACCAAAGGTCGACCGGCAAGCACTACTGGTGGCAAAAGTGCTGCAGTGAGTACTTAGCGTCTTGATTCATGATGTCCTGCGCAGGTCACATTGTATGGCTTGCGCAGATTCTGAGCCTCGGTGAATTTATTCTCTGAATGAAAGGATCGTTATATGAACGCGCAGAGCAAACCATTAGTAAATCCACAGATTGCCGAAAAGTTGCGTGATTGGCGGCGATATTTTGAAGCCAAACTCGGATTTCGCGATCACTGGTACGCCGCGCTATTGAGTACAGATATTGCTGAGGGAGAAGTACAAACGACAACTCTGCTTGGAGAGCAACTTCTACTAAGGCGTATCGACGGCAAAGTTTTTGCCATGAAAGACCAATGCCTGCACCGTGGTGTTCCGTTATCCAGGAAGGTCGAGACTTACACCAAAGATACGATTACCTGTTGGTATCACGGCTGGACTTATCGCTGGTCAGACGGATTGCTGTGCGATATTTTGACCGATCCGGGCAGCAAGATGATAGGTACGCGCTCGAACAAAGTGTATCCGGTTGAAGAAGCCAAAGGCTTGGTGTTTGTCTTTCTTGGGGACATTGATCCGCCTCCGCTTTCAACGGATTTGCCGCCGAACTTTCTGGATCAGGATCGTGCAGCCTACGGTATCCGTCGTCTGGTGAAATCCAACTGGCGGTTAGGTGCCGAAAACGGGTTTGATACCACGCATATTTTTATTCACAAAGATTCGCCATATGTAACGGGTATGGACGCAGCAGTTCCCCTAGGATTTGCCAGTGCCAAAACACCAAACTTCAAGGTTTTTGATGATCCACAAAACCCGCAGGGTGTTATTGATCATATGCATGAGCATTATCGTCCGGTTTTTGATGCGACTATCGGTGGAGAGTCGGTCGTCAAGCTCAAAGCGGCCACAGGCAAGCATGCGACCATCCATACGGTTTCCCTGTGGATGCCGGGGATTCTGAGCGTAGAAAACCATCCTGACTACGACATCATCCAGTACGAGTTTTATGTGCCTTATGACGAAGACAAGCACATGTACTTTCAGGTGCTAGAGAAGCTGGATTCTCCCACGGAAAATGATGAAAAGGCATTTTCCGCAGTATGCAAATCACTTCATGAGCCATTAGCTTTGCGCGGATTTAACGATGATGATCTTTGGGCGCGTGAGGCTTCACAAGAGTTCTATCAGGATGATTGGGGCTGGATTGACGAGCAGCTGATGGAACAGGATCAAAACTTGTTTATCTGGCGTCGCCTCGCAAGTAAAAGTGGGCGTTCATTGCAGACACTTGAGCACGTAAAAGGTCACCCGTGAGTTTTTCAAAAAAATTAAAACCTACAACGTGCTGTCTGCTTGCCGATGGACAAGGTTGGGTTTGGATATGGCGCACTTAGTTTCAAATGGCATCGTGGCCTGCAAACGCAGGAACGAGTCAAACCTGATTTCTTTTAAGGAGTAACCATGAACGCCCCTATGAAAAGTCGGCGCTACCAAGACGCCGAATCCGAGATGCCTGATCTGGACGCATTGTTTGATCGTCGTCCAGACGAGGGTGTCTATCGGGTTGACCGCTCAATATATACCGATCCAGCGATACTAGCATTGGAAATGCGTCATATTTTTGAGGGTTCATGGGTTTTCATTTGTCATGAAAGCCAATTACCGAATCCTTATGACTTTATTACGACGTCCATAGGTCTTCGCCCTATTTTTGTTCAAAGGGACGGTTCTGGGCAGATCAATGCGTTCATCAACGCTTGCACACACCGTGGCGCACAACTTTGCCGTACTACTCAAGGGAATCGGAAGTTTCATGTTTGTACATACCACGGGTGGACGTTTGATGCTGCTGGAAAGGCCATTTGGTTGCAGCGTACAGAGCAAGGGTATTCAGAATCTTTTTCATCGGATCAGGTCGCGTTAGAGCCGGTTGCACGTGTTGAAAATTATCGCGGGTTTGTTTTTGGCAGCCTAAATCCAGATGTACCCTCGTTGGCGGAGCATCTTGGCGGTGCCGCAGAGTTCATTGATATGCTGTTTGATCAATGTCCTGAAGGGTGGACCGTTTTGCCGTGGATGGATTCATGACCTTCAAG
>LNAQ01000038.1_pt1 | contig 20531 bp, 24 predicted proteins | sample 602591 | NCBI WGS metagenome assembly LNAQ01 (sample SAMN02440304, study PRJNA202911) | soil metagenome | biome: Subtropical and temperate rainforests or woodlands; isolation source: soil samples (1 kg each in a 20% v/v slurry with milli Q water) were... ... | reverse complement strand
TTGTCACTGTCCAGGTCGCCCACGATGTCATCGACCGCGCGGCGCTGGTCGGCCGTCAGGTCAAACGGAGCGCCTGCGATGCGCCGGCTAACGGAAGTCTGGCTGATCGGCAGCCTGGACCTGGAAGGCGGCGCGTTCTGCGTGACGGCCATGCGCCGGATCACATAGAGCTGATTCACCCGCTGCAGCAGGGCAATCGCCCGCATGTCGTGTTCGTGGCGCGGAAAGTGCGCCTGGCGCAGCAATGATTCGATCGACTGGTTGATCGACAGGATGCGCTGCCACCCGGCCGGCAGGCCCTGCTCGATGAAGCGCGCGCTCTGCAGGACAACGCCTTCGAAGGTTTCGGCCAGGGCCTCGCGCACGGCGTCGCCCCCCATAGATCCCCACCGCGGGTAAAGCGGCAAAATGCGGCCGGCCTTGCCCAGCGGCAGCGCCTGGGCGGCGGTGAACGAAACCCGGCCGTTCCATTCCCGGGTCTTCCCCACAAGGGCGACCGCCGCGCCGCGCTCCAGGATGTCCTTGAACGCCCAGCGGGAACCGAACGCGGAAACGCGAAACTCTCCGCCGGCCGCGTCACGGCCCACGCAATCGCCGCGCGGCGGCGGGCCGCCTGTCCAGCTCGGCGAGGTGATGATCCGGGCGGCAATCGCCGTCCCGTTCCGCTCGTGGGTGGCCTCGATCGGGCGCAGAATCGATTCCCGGCGCAAGTCGAGGTATCCCTTCGGCAGCACCAGGGGCAGCTTCCAGTCCAATCAATGCCCTCCCCCACACAGCGTCTCGCACGGCACGCCATTACCGTCGCCATCGAGCGACCGGATCCCGCACCTTTCCAGGAAGAACCGGGCCTCCTGGCAGGAGGCCATCTGCTTGCAGTGCCGCTTGGCGCCGCAGGCCTGCGCGCCCTGGGTGTCTGGTGAGGATTTCTGGGGTTTCTGGGTAGTGTTTGCGGTTGCGCTTACTTTTCCGCGTCGGAACTCCCAGGGCGGCGCCGGGTTGGCGTCTCGCCACAACCCCACCCGCGCCTGTCGCGCCGCAGCCTCGGCCTGCAGGATCCGGGCGGATGGCCGATACTGGCGATAGGCCCACGCCAGACCGCGCCTGACCATTTCCAGGTTGGCATCAACACCGTCGCACGAGACCCGGCCGACGGATCGGCCGTAGCGGTCTTGGGTGGCGACATCGATCACGGCTTCTTTTCCGTAGCAGATTTCCGACAGGCCCTGTTTCGCCCGCTGCCCGAAGGCCTGGCGCTTCTCCGGCGCGTCGATCTCGGCCAGACGAATCCTGTGCTGCCGGCGGCCGGCATCGAGCACGGTCAGGGTGTCGCCATCGGCGACGGCCACCACCTGGCCGCGCAGATCGCCTGCCTGGGCGGCGGCGGCGAACGCCAGAAAGCAAACCAGCAACGTGGTCCGGATCATTCGGCCCCCGGGGTCCGTTCCTCGGCCTGAGCGAGACGCGCCAGCAACGCGGCCGATTGTTCCTTGAGCATGTCGAGCTGTCCGGCCATGTGGGCGGCTTCCTCGCGGGCCTGCGCGGCGGCCTTCACGGCCTGGTCGCGCTCGGCCTGGGCAGCGGTGAGACGTTCGGCCATGCGGTGCGCCTCGGCGGCCGCCTGCTTGCGCTGTTCCTGGTGCGCTTCCTCGTTGGCCTCGGCCTTGGCCTGCACCTTCGCCAGCTCGCCGCGCACCTGGTCGAGTTGGGCCGCCGCCGCCTGGCTGGCCTTCTGCTGTTCGGCCAGCGCACCGCGTGCCTGGTCGGCGTCCTGGTGCGCCCTGTCCAGCTCCGTGCGCAGCTCGGCGGCGCGGCGCTCGATCTCCTGGGCGCGGGCCTCGGCCGTGTGTGCCTGCTCCTGCGCGGCGGCCAGTTGGCCGCGCAGCTCGTCGGCTTCGCCGCGTGCGGCCGCTTCGGCGGCCTCGATGGACTCCAGGCGGGTTTGCAGTTCCTCGATCTCGATGGCCAAGCGGTCTGCCAGATCCACGGTCTCGGCGCGCTCGCCCTCAAGCTCGGCCCGCACCTGCACCAAGGCCTCGCGCTCGGCAGCCAGCCGCGCATTCGCCATATCTAGGGCGACGCGCCAGATCTCGGCCCCTGTCTCGGCCAGGCGGTCGGCCACGGCCTGCGGTGGCGGCTCGCGCGGCGGCGAGGCCTGCGCGGCCTGCCTGGCCTTCCACTCGTTGAGTGCTGGGCTGATCGTGCTGTAGCTGCCACCGGTGCGTTGGCGGACCGCCTCCAGCGTCGGGCGCCTACCCTCGGCGAGGATCTGATCGGCAGCGGCAAAAATCTGCTCTTTGGTGGTGGCCATGCGTAATCTGTCGCCCCTGTTGTATGTTGTAGCATACTACCACTATCCCACTACAACCTACCATTTAGGTGCTTATGGCCAAAAACGCGTCCCCAGCAAACTACTGGGCGGTCTTCGACGACAAGACCGGCGCCATGTCCAGTGTCCACACTGCGCTGTGGGCGGCCCGCGGTGCGGCCATGGAGCGGAATGCGGCCGTCTCGGTCGATGGGTCGCGGTACGCGGTCTTTGAGCGCGCGCCCGAGCACGACCGGCGGTTTGCTCGCGGCGACGACTTCGCGGGCGACGCCTGGCGACGCCTGGACGACGGCCATCTACGCTGGGTCTCCGTTGGCCGCCACCTCGTGGAGCGTCATCAGTGCGCCGCCCCCCCTGTCGAGGGATAGGCCTGGGTTGATTTCTATTTTCCGGTGCAAAATCCCTTGGCGGTGGCTGGCCGCGTTTATCAAAGGAAAAGGCTATGGGCGACTTACCGCGACCTGATTAGCGCCAATCTTCAGCACCGATTGTCACTTGGCACGCTGCGCAGTTATGCTCCAAGGCACGCGCAGCCCGCTCGCTGGAATCAGCGGGCCGGCGGCTGGCGTGGTACGTGTAACTGGAGGTCGGATCGATGGCGCATCTCGACACCTTGCCGGAAATCGCCACCATGGCGGACCTGATCCGGGCCTACCCCAAAACCGCGCAGCCGGCCATGGCGCTTGCCCAGGCGGTCTTGCGCGGGCCGTCGGAATTGACCGAGCAGCAGCGCGAGTTCATTTTTGCCTTCGGGTCCGGCCTGAATGCCTGCCACTATTGCCATGGCGCCCACACCGCCGCGGCCGAGGCACTAGGAGCAGACGCCGGTCTTGTCGCCGCGGCCGTCGCGGACATCGAAGGGGTGGCCATCGATGCGCGGTTCAAGGCGCTGCTTTTTTCGTGCGCAAGCTGACCCTGACACCGAGCCGGATCACCACCGCCGACGCTGACGCAGTGCGGGCGGCCGGCTGGAGTAACGATGCACTCCACGACGCGATTGCGGTGTGCGCTCTGCACAATTTCTTTAACCGCTGGGTGGACGGTACCGGGGTCGACGCAGCCGACGATGTGTTGCGCGCCCGTGGCGGGATGCTGGCCGAGCGCGGCTACGGCGGACTGATGGCCGCACCCAATCCAGGGACGTAATCGCAAGGCCTTCGCGGTCTCGTACTCTCAAAGAGCCTGGCGTCCCGCTTGGTGTGCCCCGGCCGCCGGACCCGGCCCCGAACCTGGTCCAGTAGCTTGGGCGGCGAAGTGGAGGGAGGTAACGGTGGATAATATGGTATTGAAATTCAACCTGCTGATTTATAAAGGTTGTTATGGCAATACCGGCCAGATTGTACGCCAGATGGTGTACACATTGCGTTAGGGCATATTAAAATGACTAATAATGTAGGCGGTTGGAAAATTGTACCGAAAGATTCGTGGAAAACGGTAGTCAGAGAATATTCTGACAGAATTGCTAAAATTCGAGAACTTAATCCATGGAATGCCACGATTCCACGGGAGCATGTAGAAAAGCCTCCTCCAGATGAATGTGTATTCTCAAGATCTGACGATCCCCAGGCTATATTTGTATTGCGTCGCTTATGCCTATTTGCAATAAATTCAGGTGGTATTGCGTTTCATGTATCTCAAACTGTACTGGACCTATGGGAACATGGACAGTTTATTGTCGTGCCGCTTAATACAAGATTTGTTATTGAATGCTGGAGTCGAGTGCATTATGCAAGAAGTATTGCCGAAAAAGTGTTAAGTGGCAGCGACCTAGACAAAGCAGAAGAAAAAATGCAGCAGTTAACATTTGGCACGAAGTCTGAAGCACATCTGCCATGGGGTGGCACTCATTCTGAGATCGAATCTATTCATATAAATGATTGTTTGCGATCATTAAAAGATGTCGAGCCAGATATTATAGAATCCTATGATTTCTTGAGCGAATCCAGTCATCCGAGTTTTACAGAAAATACTTATTTTCAAATGGCGGGACCCCCAATTTCGAACTGGGATAATAAAGCTTATGAAAGCGTTATGCGTCCACTATTAGAGAAATGCTTTGTGCTCTTGGAACAAGCTGTAGACGGTATAATAAATGACATGGCTTATTTTATCCTGATTAGCGCCAATCTTCAGCACCGCTCGTAACGTGGCACGCTGCGCAGTGCTGATTCAGGCCAAGGAGGGCAGGTGGCAGCGGTGACAGCAGGCGCGGCACCATGGCCTTGAGGTCGAAGCGGCGATTAAAGCGCCAAGCGGCCTCGGCCAGGTAGCGCTCAGCGTATTTGAAGAAGCCAAACGCATGACAGGTACCGTCCAGGGAGCGCTTGAGGTTGCCCAGCACGACGTTGACCCAACGAGCGCCGTCGACCTCGGTGCCGGCCTTGCCCGGCGGGGCCTGGATCACGGTATGGGCAGGGTTCAGGTCGGCGACGGCCCGAAACGCGCCCAGGCCATCGCTGTAGACGTCGGCGCCCGGCGCCAGGCGGCGCCGCTGCCCAGTCGGCCAGGGCGGCCTTGGTGAAGGCCGGCACCGGCTCGATGACCGCTTGGCGGGGGTGGCCGGCCTCATCGGTGGCCACGGCGATCAGGAACGGGCGCTTGTTTTCCGAGCCGCGGCCGGCCTTGCCACCGGTCCGCTCGCCGCCCAGGTAGGCATCGTCGACCTGCACCACGCCGGCCAGTTGCCGGCCGGCTTCGCGGCCGGTCATGGCCTGCATCAGCTTATGCTTGATGCGCCAGGCGCTGCGGTAGCACACGCCCAGGTGCCGGCGCAGCTCCAGCGCGGCGATGGCGTTCTTGCTCTGACTGATCAGGTACAGGGCCAGGAACCAGGTCGTCAGCGGCAGCTTGCTGCTGGCGAACACCGTGCCGGCCCGCAGGCTGGTTTGCGCCCGACAGGCGCGGCACTGCCAGTACGCCTGGCCGAAGCGCTGGAACCGGTGGGCATTCGCCCCCGCGCAGCGCGGGCAGACAAACCCGGCCGGCCAGCGGGCCTGCGCGAGCGCCTGCTCACAGGCCGCCTCGGTGCCGTAGGTGTGCAGGAACTCGGGCAAACTCAAGCCCGGCTGACATTGAACGCGGTTCATGGGCATCGGCGTGGCCTCGGTTTGGAACGGAACCACTACCCTACGCCCCCACTGTCCCGGATCCTAAGACGGTGCTGAAGATTGGCGCTAATCAGGACCGGACAACGACGCGACCGGTTCTGGTTGAACCCGCGCCCGGCCTGGTAGGGCCGGCGCATGGCGCGCAGCGCCATTATTCCAACAATTTCAGCGCCACCTTGCGGGCGTACTTCAGGCGCTTGTCTTGACTCGCCGCGTTATAGGCGCCGACCGCTTCCCAGTTGTAACCATGTCGGTAGATGTTGTCCGCCAGGATCCACGCCCCGACGTTGATGTTCACGCAGGGATCGAACAGATCCTGTCGCATGATGCCGTACTTTTCCAGTTTCGGCAGCCAGAATGAATTGATCTGCATCAATCCGATGTCTTCGCTGCCGTTGCTGTTCTGGTTGACCGCCATCGGGTTTCCCGACGACTCGACGTGAGCGATCGCCTCCAACAGCCGCTGTGAAATGTCGTACCGGATGGATGCCCGCCGGAAGCAGGAATGCAGTTCATCGGCGCCGGCTGGCGCCAACCCGCCCAAGAAAACCAGCATTGCCATCAGGTATCGGAAGGCGTCTTTGGTCAATGGTTATTCCCCTTGGAAAGGCCCACGCTGTTCCTGGTCGCGATCAGCTTCTGGCTTGTTTTCAGCAGCGATTTCAGCCGATCACTGTTGATGCCTCTCGCCTCCGCCCATCCCTCCAGCTTTTTCATGCTGATGGTTTTCCGGTTCCCATGCTGCAGTTCTTCCGCCACAAAGCTCTCCAGGGCGGCCAGCGTCCTCTGGGAGTCCGGATCCAGCGCCGAGGCGCCCGTGTCGATGGCCGGCGCGGCATCGTCTTTCGTTGTCGTATTCCGTTCCGGAGTCCTGGGCGCGCTTGCGGAAGCGGTTGGTTTTTCGTCGTTCCCAGTGTCCTCGTGCCTTGTGGCCTGGCCGGGTTCAACCGGCCCCTGCGCAAGATCGCGCCGCAGCGCCGCGCGAACAGCGGCGCAGGCCGCCTGCGTCAGTTCGAGCCCGGTGACCTTGCCCACGGTCTTGGTGGGCCGTTTCGTCCAGGGGTCGATTTCGATCGCGTTCCCTTCGCGAAGCGTACGAACCAGGGTGAGCGGATCTTCCGTGTACAGCTTGGCGCCTGCGGGGTAGCGAATCAGAAGACGGCCGTCGCCGGCCTCGTAGAGCGCCTCGCCCAGCGCGCGACGACCCTCGCGTACGTCGCCGGCCATGCGCTCCAGGAGCTTCGCCGCCTCGGCGTCTATTGCCGGCGACGGCGGGGGCGTGGCGGGTGATACCGTCCGATCGGGAGTCCGCGGCGTGTCGCTGGCGGCGGGCGGACGTTGTGACACATGCTCCGGTGGCGATGGCGCTGCCGGCGGCGCCTGGATGGCGTGGTCCTGCTGGGCCGCCTTTTCAACCGCCGGCTCTTGCCCGTTGTGGGCAGGCGGCGGTATTTGTTCGCCGCTTTCGGCGAGCGGCAGTTGGCCTTGTGGCGACGGGGTTTCCGGGGCCGTCGGCTCGTCGGATGGCGGGCGCGACCTGAGCGCTTCTTTGCGCTTGGCGTTGATCGAAAGCGGCTTGGCCCGCCCGGGCGTGTGCGGATCTTCGTCCTCGCTCTCACCGGTATTGGCGATCCATTCCGCGATTTCGCGTTCGGCTTCGTCCCCAACCACCAGGTCCGTCGGCGGCGGCGGCTGATCCCACAGCTGTTGCTTGCTGGCCAGGCGCAGGGCGTACAGGACGATGGGTTTCGAACCCTCCTTCCTGAGCGGCCCCGGAATGATCGGCCAGTAGCGGTACTGGGTATCGAGGTCGATTTGCCGCCGGACGGCAAGGTCGCGCTCGATCAGAATGTCCGCCAACACCTCGCTGCCGCGCGGAATCCCGGGCACGTAGCTTTCCCGCAGGTGGTCGTGGATGTCCTGGACCGCCGCTTTCCAGACGATGTAGACGTGCTCGTTGTCCACCCATACCCGCGCGCCGGGCTCGTTGACCTTCCACGTACCGTCCTCGATCAGGCGGTTCATCGCGCCGAGCAGATGGCGCTCGACCGGGATGGCGTAGGACTGCGTTTCCATGGATGGGTTGCGCTTGAGGTCGATTTCGACGCTCGCACGATCAGCATCCATCACCATTTTGGCGATGCGATGGTCCGGAATCTGGTGGCTGAGCACCTGGAGGAGCGTGATCCACAGTTCTTCGCCGCCCTGCCGCAGCCAGGCGAGCAGATTCGGCTGAATGACGAGATTGGCGGCGGCGTGGTTGTACGTGTGGTGGTGCTTGTGCCGGCGGTCCTGCCAGCGCACGAAGTAGTTGTCGATGCGGTGGCGCTGCGCCCATTCCGGGAGTGTTTCCTGGACGGGCTCCCAGGTGACGCGACCCTCCTTGTCGACAACCCTGACGTCGGAGAACGGTTTGCCGGCGTCGTGCAGCAGCCCCGCCAGACCTGCCACCATCCGCCAACGCGGTTCCATGGCACGCCGTTCGAGCGGCGTGCCGAACGGCACGAACACGACGCTTAGCGTGAATTGCACCGCATAGCGCGCCACCTCCAGGCTGTGCTGCAGCAGGCCGCCGGCGCCACGGTGATGATGGGACTGGGACGCCGGCAACAGGTGGGCGATGCCGGCAAACCGCTCGATGGTCGGCAGCAGCAGATCATCGAACTCTTCCGGCGACAGGCCCGTCATGCGCTGGTAGGCGGCCAGGGCGTCGAAATGCTTCCTGAGCGCTTTTCTGGGGTCGACCGCCGGCAGGCCTTTCGGGTGCGGCGGGTAGGCCGGGATGGATGGGTCGTCCGGAATGGCTTTCAGCGCCATCAACCCTTTCGGTGGGGCCTTCTTCCGGGTCGGCGCAGCCAATGTCGCGAACGATTTGAATCTTCTGAGCACGACCTTCCGGCACCCATGACTAAGCCGTCAACGCGTGTTCCAGACACGCGCTGACGTCTTGCCTCGTTCCCGCAGACGGCGGTCGGTGCCTCGACCGGAGAATGTTCCTCGCCGCGTTTTTGTCGCGATCATGTACGGTTTCACAGGCCGTACAGGTCCATTCCCTTACGACGAGCTGCCTTAGACCCTGCGGCCCAGACAAGGAGCCGCATTGCGAACACGCTCGCGTTGTGAACGCCTCGTTGACGACTTCGACGCTTCTGCCGGCCCACTGGCCCTTGTACTGCAACTGCGTCTTGAGCATGCCCCATCCACTGTCCAGCACGGACTTCGCCATCCGCGTCTTGGCCAGCTTCTGGCTTCTCACGTCGCCCACGACGATTTTCTGGTAATCGTCAACCAACTTCCGAGAAAACTTGTGCAGGGCATCCGCCCGACAGCGCGCCGCCTTGCGGTGTATCCGCTTGGCCTGCCGCTTGTGGCCACGGCGCTGCGCCATTGCCAGCTTTTCAGCATGACCTTGCGTCCACCGGCCGGCTTCCAGAACGTCACCGTCGCTGGTGGTGGCAATGGTTTTCAGGCCCAGGTCAACTCCGACAGCTTCCCGCGGCGCCGGCTCGTCGGTGGCCTGGAATTCGATCGGCAGGCACAACCACCAGTCGCCCACAGCGTCCTGCGCAAAGCTCCCGGCCTTCCACTTCACGCCGTCCAGGCGGTGCGCCTCGAACACACGAAATGTCTTGCCGGCGAATCGCAGCGCGTTGCCTTTGCGTTTCAGGCTCGCCGCCTTGAACGGTACCCACCCCAGCGACCGGCGCGCGCCCTTACTGACCCGCCACCGCAGCTTGAGCCGCTTGGCCGCCACTCTCTTTTGCGCGTAGTGCGTGCAGATGGACTGGATTGTGTCGGCGCCGATGTGCTCGAAGTATTCAGTCGCCCCAGCGGACAGGGTGCACAGATCGAAGCCCGACAGCCACTTGCGCTTGATGTCGGTGCGCGTGGCGGCCTTGAGGCTGGTCTCGTTTGACCAGTTCCAAACTTGGTTTACCTCCACGGCGGCAGCGTTCAGCCAGGCATAGGACTCGGCCTTGACTTTGAGGCGCAAGGTTTTGATGGCAGTCATGGGATGTCCTTCAGCGCCCTCGCGCCCTCTGCTCCATTGCATTACGCAACCGGGCCGGGGGGGTCGTCGCCGTCCCTGGCTCCTTCTTCGTGAGGCAAAGGTTACGCCGGAGAAAAGCGCCGCCATGCGAAGGATGCCGAACGAAATCCGCCGCCATCCTCGACAAGCGCGCGACAACGGGCTTCTACACTCACTGTGCCCGCGTCCTGCGCGGATCAGTCGTCACTCATAAGGACTACGTCATGCGCCACTTTTTTACGATCGCCGGCCTGGCCCTGGCCCTTGCGGGCTGCGCGACCTCCCGGTCCGTCGAGCACACTGCCGAAGCGCCATCCGCCGATCAACTCGCGCTGATGCGGGCATGGCATTCGCGCGTCACCTGGGGAAACAAGGGCATGGGCGTTGCCGCCGAACGCGCCCCCGGGTATATCCACGTCCTGACCACGGCTCAACCCGGCTTCCGGCCCGTTGCCTCGGGTCCCTTCGTGGTGCCGCCGTCACTGGTTGAGCATGCCGCCTGGCAGAAATACTGCTCCGGACAAGGAGGACTTTCCCCTTCCGAGTGGTCGATCATCAACGCGTCGGTGGCGCACTGCCGGGTTCCGGATGCGTTCAAGGGCCGCTGTTTTCCGACCGGGAAACCCAATGCGTGCCGGACCCCTGGTGCGTGCGATGCACTTTCCGCTTCCGCGACCGCCTCCGCCGCGCCAACAGATTCGTTTTCGTCCTGGCGCGCCTGGACCCGGTACTGCGGCGGTGGTCGCCTCACGCCCGCCGATCAGGTCATCGTGGCGTCCAGTACACCGCCCGCCGGCTTCGAAGACTGCCCGGCGCGCCGTTGATGCGCTCCCGGGCGCCAACATGCCTGGGTCTTCTTCTGGCTGATTTGGCGGAGTCGCTGTCGATCTGCGAACGGTCCGTGGTGGTCGTCGATGGCACTCCGGCGTACCCGGCGGTAATTCGCCAGTTCCTGAAGGACAACATCACGGGCGAATTTATGATCGAGGTCGAAGCGCTGGAAACCGACGGCCCAACAGGCTGTTCCTGCATTGTTTCTCTCGACGAAATCTCGCCGGTGCTGCGCCACTGAGGCACAAAAAAACCCCGACCGTTGCCGGCCGGGGTTTCCAGTCTGAGTCAGATCCGCTTTCCGTCGCGGAACTGTTCCAGTTTGGCGCTACCACCGTCGATTTTGACGACGCCGCGCCTTTTTCTTACCTTTTCGACGCACCGTTCAACGGCGGCCGTGATGTCCGCCGCCTCGACACCCCGGAACATCCGGCTGTTGCATCCGGATTGCGTCCGGTAGCGCACCTCAACGGTGTAATATTTTTCCATTCCAGTCATGGCGCACCTCAAAAAATGTAGGTGGCTGACCGGTCGAACTCGTCTCGGGAGACTCCGAGCTTCTCGACTTCGAGTTCCTCGGGCGAGACATCTTCGTCTCGTCGATGTCGGTCGTCATAATCGACTACGACACACGGTTCGCCGCCCGAAGGCATCGTGCGGAGCGCAACCCCGCGGACCACTCCTTCGCTCGCGAAAACCACAACTTGCTTCTTCATCGCACACCTCCGAACAGTTCCCCGCCGAAGACGCACGACGCCCACTGCGGGGACCGTGCCCCGGCGGGGTTTCTTGAGCTGGTCACGGACCAGCGGCCGGACGCCGGGGCGTCGTTGCGCAGGCCAACCGACATGGTTGGCCTCAAGCGACCACCAGACTACCAATCACCCGCCTGCGGGAACGCCGGGATGGCGCTGCAAAACGCGCATCAACCCGGCGCCGGGAGGCCCTGGGCGTGGTGTTGACCGGGCAGGCTCTGGCTGTCGAGGCGGCGCGGGCGCGCGTCCAGCGCCGCAGGTCGGCGATCTCGATCTCGCCGCGGCGCATCGGTCCAGTTCGGCGCGGCTGAGAAGGTCCGGCTCGAAACCTTCAGTATCAGTAACGGCCATGAATATTCGGAGCAGGCGTTCTCGTCGCTTCGATGAAGGCACCCATTTCATCCAGATCATGCGCCCAAAACAGGGTGAGGCCGCCAATCTGCGCCTGCACCAGGTTATGCACCTTGAACACGCCTGCGAGCACGGCGGTTGGCACCACCTGGTTGGTTCCGAACTCCCGGTGCCAGATAGCGGCCTTCACGGCCGCATCGTTGTTGATGCGCTTCACGCTGTTGGTCGAGCTGTTCGACACCTTGCATTCGATCGGCATGAGCCGGCCGTCGTACAAGCGCACCGGAATATCCGCCTTACGGCTGCCGACCATCGCCTCGCCACAGAACTGGCCCATGTCCGGCGCGTCGGTGAGCGTACGGATGTTGCGCACTGGCACTTCCTCGAATCCGAGGCTCACCAGGTACTCTTTCGCCGCCCGTTCCTGGGCGTTCTTGCCTTCATTGCGGCGATCGGTCGACACCCGCTGTGCGGTGATGAGCGCGACCGAGGCCAGAATGGCGGCGGATTTCTCGGCTTCGGTCGGCGCCCTCCCCGCTGTCATCCACGGGAAGCGACGCGGATCGACGGCCTGCACAATCGTGTCCAGGAGGCGTTGCGCTTGCTCGGGATCGGCAGCGAGCCGGCCAGGCGCCAACGAGGCCTCCGCCAGCACCTTGAGATCGTCGGCCGAGATCGGCGGGCCCGCCAGGTAGCGGAGCGCGTCGCCGAGCTGATCGCGGAAGATCGCGGCGACCTGTTTGGGCGTCAGGCTGGCCGGGCTGTCAATGCCGTATTCGTCGAACAGCCGGTGAAACTGGGCCTGGTACTGATCAAACGTCGTTTTCCAGCGTTCCAGCGGCTCGTCGAGCCGTTCATGCCGAAAGGCGATCCGCGCGGCGGCGACGCCGGCGGCCAACTGCTCGTCGGTCCAACGAGGCGGCGCCCTCATGCGGCGAGCGTATCCGGGCGTGGCACCCAGATGCGTTCAATTTCCTTCGGTTCGAACTTGGTCAAGCCGCCGGCATAGGTGCGCCCGCTTTCGACGCCGACGTTCTGCCGCAGCCAAGCGGCCAGGGCATCGAGCGTGCGATCGTCCATCGCCTCGCGTGGATAGAGGCCGTGCGCGATGTTGATGTGCCGGGCGTCGCACAGGTTGCGCACGAACGCCGGCGCACGGCGCGCCATGTACGTGCATAGCAGCGGCGCCGGGTCTTTCAGGCCGACTGCCCACCAGGCACGGCGATGCTGCGCGATGTAGGACTGATCGGCGCCCTGCCCTTTCGCCCATTTCAGGAAACGGCGCACCGCTGGCATGAATTGCGGCGCCAGCTCATCCAGGTCGGCCGGCAGGTTCACAACGCGGCGCAGCCTGTCGCGATCGGCGAGCTGGTCGCCGGCGGACAGCAAGTCGCGAGCCTTGGTGACCGTAGGCGCTAGCACGGTATCGGGCAGGCCCTTGGTGTGCGCGCCGGCAATCCAGACGCTGTTGCCGCCGGTGACCTGGCCGCGATGGACGCGGCACAGCTCGCCCAACTCGACATAGCCCGCCGGTACGGCGGCACCGGGGCGGATGATAGACGACCAGCGGTTGGAGTTGACCACCGTCTCCCAGGGCACCAGCGTTCCGGTCGACAGGCCGTTGAGCAGATCGAGGGATTCCACAGCGCGCACACGCAGCGCATCGGGCCGTCGGCCGACTCGGAAACAGGTGATCGCGCCCGTGGTGGTCGCATCGTCAAACGGCATCACGGCCGGGTCGAGTACGTGCAGCGCGACGCCGCCGAGGCCATTGGCCAGGAGCTGGCGCAGTGTCGCGCCGTAGTTAACGTCCAGCCATTCGGCCGACGTGATGAACACGCCGAAATCGCCCGGCTTGGCGAGCTGCATCGTGCGGACGAAGAAATGCAGATGCAGGCCAGCGAGCTTGCTGGCGCGCACACCGTAGGCGGCGGCTGCATCGGCGAACCATTGTTTATCCGCCGCGCTGATCTGATGGTGCCGGACGTAGGGCGGATTGCCGATGAACAGCGTTTTACCCCGCACCTTCGGTAGCGGGGCATGCCGGTAGTCCCCGACGATGACCGCAGTGCGGTCGGCCAGACCGGCGGCGGCCAAGTTGGCGCGTAGCAGCAGCGCAGCAACTGGATCGGACTCGATCCCCACCAACTTGGCCTTGGGGAAGCTTAGTGCAGCCGCCAACAGGAAGCGACCCGAGCCGGCACCAGCATCGACGACGCGCACTGGCGTCCCTTCTGCAGCGGCCCAGGTCGTCATCGAGGCGATGATCGGCGCGGGCGTATAGGTGGCGCCATCATTGCGGCGGACGCGCGCCGGTCTAATACGCGAGAACGCTTCGCCCAGCGGATCGGCGCCGGCCTGTACGGCGGCGCGGGTCAACTCGACTACGGCGGCGTTTGTCGTCGGCCGGATGCCTTCACGCGCTGACTGTTCCGATGGCGTGAGCATCGGCGCCGGGCCGATCAGCGCAAGCGCCAAGGCGACCAGATCGCGTTCACTGGCGACGACGCTCATGATTTCTGACGGGGTAGCTAACATTCCACGGTTCATAACGGTGGCGAGGCCACCCGCCAGCAGGTGGCGGGTGGCCTCGCGAGCATGACGGCCCGTTGCGTGGGCCGAACGGCCGATGCCCCAACTTGGAGGCGATCGCGGGAAAACGCGATCTGTGTTGTGCGTCGGCTGCCGGTGTTATCGGTCACCGCCGGCTGGACCGCCAGGTTTACCCCCCTGGCTGGGTGGAAATTCGGAGCTTTCATGCCTGCCTGTTGTTCTTATAGCACCCCATTGTGGTTCTGCAAAACGCAACCGCTATCCGCGTCGCCGAGCGCCCGATTTTGCCTTTCTGGACGTTCCGATAAGGTGGGTCCAAGCCATTCAGTTCAGTTCGTTGCGGCCGATATGTTCGGCGACACCGAGCGCCCTTGCATCAACCACAACTACCGAGGCCTGGTCATGATTCGTACCGCCACCACACTGCTTGTCGTCCTGGCGCTCGCCGGCTGCGCCACGTCCAATCCCAGGCCCTACCAGAGTCAGGTCACGGACTCCGAAGCGCTGTCGGTCATGCAGGCGGGCGGCTTCCATGGCCTCAAAGACGCCGAGCTGCCGGAGGGCGCCACGGCGCCTGCCAAGGGCGGCCCCACTGTGCTCGGCGGACTCACCTACAGCCTGCTCGGCAACGGGCTGCTGGGGTTCGTCTCCTGGATGTCGGTCGACGACAGCAATCCCGCCGGCACGAGCCGCGTGGTCGCCTGGATACCGCAGTCGCTGGCGCCCACCGAGGCGCAGGCCGAGGAACTGACGCTGCGGCTGGTGAACGAGGCCCTGGTTTCGGCCGCCAGGAGCGAGCTGACTGCGCCGTTTTCGCTCCATGAGGAAGATGGGTTCACCCTGATAAAGGGCGGCGCGTGCGACGCCAAGTACGCGCGCTGCTGGGTGGGCGCCTACAAGCCCGTGAAGGACTCCAGGACCGCGGCGTTCGACGACGTGAAGGCGCCCGATTTCCTGGGCGGCGCCCCGGCGTTCATCAAGCGCCAGAACAAGGCCTACGAGTGGGGCGCAGGTGGCCGCTCAAAGGGACGCCTTTTCGAAACCCCCAAGTACATGCTCGACATCCACGGTTTCGAGATCGCGCTCAAGGCGAGTGCCCAGCTGCCGGAGGGGGTCTACCTGTACGCCGCGCCAGGGAGTCTCTCCTACCAGGACAAGGATGCCCGCAAGATGCTGCCGTTCCCGGTGGTGTTTCACCAAGGCAAGGCGCTCTACTTCTTGAAGCCGGCCGCCGGCGCCGCGGTGGCGGTGAAGTGAGCAATGAAGCCATCCGCCGACGACCTACATACGGCTGCTCAGTGGCTTGATGTGTACGAGGGTGCCGATGACGCAGATGACGCAGAGGCGTGTCAGCGCGTGCGTGCTTGGCTGCTACAGCAAGCGGACGCGGCAGAGTTTCGAGAGGCGTGTCGCGAAGCAGGCGTGCCCGTCGCGCAAGCCCGCAAGGCGGCTCGGCTAGCTCAGAAGCGGGACTGAGCGATGCCGCACGCCCGAATGCAACTACTGCTGGAGAAGGCGCATGCGCGTAAAAATAGCTGTTGAATCCCTGGGGCCGTCTGATGATCTGCACAATCCCGCTCATACCTCAGCGACTGCCTTGGTACGCCACGCCATATATCTCACTTAATATCGGCGGATGTGTGGCCGCTTCGTTCAGCGTGACCTTACCGCCGTGGAACGGTACTTCGATCTCCGCCGCTGGCCGGGTTGGCGGCCGTCATTCAACATCGCATCCAGCCAGCCGGTGGCCATCGTTCGCCGAGAATCCCCAACGGGCGCGGTGATCCTCGCGCCGGCCCGCTGGGGCTTCGTGCCCGCGTGGGTCGCTGACCCGGCCGGGTGGCCCAGGCCCATCAACGCCCGCGTCGAGACGCTGTTCGAGAAGCCAACCTGGCGCTCAGCGATCCGGCGCACGCGGTGCCTCGTGCCAGCGTCCGGCTGGTACGAATGGCAGGCGCTGAACGGGCGCAAGCAGCCCTACTACATTGAGCCGGCCGCCCCCGTGGCGCTCGCCGGCGTGTGGGAACGCAGCGGCAACGGAGACCGGCCGGTGGACACCTTTGCCGTGCTGGTCGCCGCGGCGCCGCCTGCGCTCGCCGCCATTCACGACCGGGCGCCGGTCACCCTTCCCGAGGACGCATGGGCCGCCTGGCTCGACCCGACGCTCACGGACCGGCGCCAGCTTGACGCGCTGCTCACGCGCGAGATTCCTCCGACCCGCTGTTGGCCTGTGAGCACGCGGGTGAACCGGCCCCAGAACGACGACTCGATGCTGGTCGAGGTTGTCCCAGCATCAGGTCAGTGACCGTGGAGCGCGACCCGGCACCGCCCGGGGGCGAGGACGCTACCGACAGTCCCACGATACGACGAGATCGGCTGCCGCGCGCGGATCGTGCGGTGCATAGGCCGCCATCGGTGCGAAGGTCATCCCAACCGCGGCACGTCCCGCCTCGCTCTCGATCGGGGCCAGCCGGCCCCGGCCCGGCGCACTCCCCGGGCCAATGCTGGAGCACCGAGACCCAGGGGACCCCGGCCTCCGCCAGCTGCTCCCACAGTTCGGGTGCCCGCACCCTGGGCGGCACGGATGGCAGCCAGCCGATCCGCTTCAGCGTGTGGATGTTGCCAACCAGCACCACCACCGGCCGCACTCCGGCATAGGGCGCCACGCGGCGAAAGGCGAAATGACAACCCGCTCCACTGGTGCGCTGGCCTGTCACCATTTACTCAAAAACTCGTTTGCTCAATGAGCGTTTAAGCCTGCGCCCTGCCCTGTTCTTCGAGCACCTGCCGGCACATGGCCCGCATGTCGATTTCACCGGCCGCGATGGCTTCAAGGGTGGCATCGTCCAGCGCCTGCACGATGCTGGTCGCCCGGCGCTCCAGCTCCTGGCGGGCGATGCGTTGCCAGTCCTCGACATCCATCAGTGACACCAGCCCGGCCGCGTTGGCTCTGCCGTAGCCGCGCAATACCTCTTTCGCTGTCTCGTTGGACATAGATCCTCCTGCGGTCATTCAGTGGGGTACGGGCCAAGGAAGCGCACGCCGTTGAAGTGGATCAGGTGGGACGGTGCATCAGCCACCCACACTTCGGTTTCCCAGGCGATTTCGCCCAGGTAGCAGCCCATGATGGCCCGGTTCGGGAAGGCGGTCACATAGACCAGTCCGGCAGTCGATCCGGCGAACAGCTTCGCCAGCTCGGCGTGACGCTTGCCATCGACCGGGCCATGACTGGTGACGGACTCGACCAGCAGCAGCCAGTTTTTCGCTGTGAAGTGCAGCACCACGTCGGGCATCTTGCCGTGTGAATCCACATCGACGCCCAGGCCGGCCAGCAAGGGCGCGTCGAAGTAACCCCACTTGTCGCCCGTGTCGCCGGCATAGACCAGCATGCTACCCGGCGCGAAGCGCGGGGCGAAGTCCTCGATAATGGCCCGGATCAGCTCGCTATGCTCGCCGGGGCTGAGGGTGATTTTCTTGCCCGGTGCAATCTCAACCGGGATACGGTTCTGCTCGCGCTCCTTGGCATAGCGGGCAACCAGCGTTTCCCGCTCGGCCAGATAGGCGGTCAGGCCGTCATGCCATGCCGGCGTGCCGAAGGTACGCAGCAGCGTCAGCGCGGCCGGCTCGATCTGATAGACGGCCTTCGGGCTGTTCACCGGCCGGTCGGGCTTGTCCGGGTTGTAGAGGGCTATGCCGGCATCGCAGAACTGGTGCATGGTCTGCCGGCGGAACGTCTCGCGGGTGTTCGGTGCGTACTCCTTGCCGTAGTGCTCGCGCGCCCAATCCATGATGGGCGTGATGCCCACAAGGGGGTTTTCCGCGTCGGCCCACGCCTTGCCCGGCGTGAGGTTCAGCAGAGCCAGCAGCGACAGCGCGGAACGCTCGTTTTGCTGCGCCCTGGGCAGGCCCAGGGCAATGATGATTTGGTGCGCGGCCTCGATGTAGTCGTTCTTGTCGTTCATTCGGTCAGGGTTCCTAGCTTGGCGTCGATCTGTTCTTGCGTGAGCGTTCCTTGCTGCATGGCCCACTCGCCAAGCTCGATCAGGGTTTCACGGCGCGGGTACTTCATCAGCTTGAGGTCGGTCGCATTGACCTGGGTATGGCCGTTGAAGCGCCTGAAATTCTCATCAACCGCGGTCGTATTCAGGAACACGGCCAGCCCACGGGCCAGCGCCTCGGGCAATCCGCGCTTGTTCTCGTGGAACAGGTTCAGGTGGTTCTCGAAGCCCAACACGGGCACGTCACCGAAGGCGCTCGGCTCGACCACGCTCGCCACGATCCGGCGCTTTTCCTCCTTGGACGAGAAGCGGCGAACCACGCAGTAGAAGCCGCTCGGGTACAGCCATTTCTCGGTGTCGGCGTTGCGCTCGATGGCGTTCGGCTTCTTCATGCCCTCGATGGGCCATGTGGTGCCGGTGCTGCTGAAATGGCCCGGATACAGCAAGGGAACGGTGCCCTTCCCTGGCATGTCGCGCAGGTGCTCTTTCAGCCTGAAATCGACCACCGGGCCGGTGGATACCTTGATGCCCAGGTCGGCCAGCGTGGAGCGGATCGCCTCGGATAGCTCGATGGCGTTCTTCTCCGGGGACGTGGGGACGTGAATAAACCGCTCCGGGTCATCCGGGAACACGATCCGGTCGAACGGGTGTTCGTGGGTCACAAGGTCGGCGAAGGTGTCATCGGTCGATGTCGTAACCGTCACCGGCCCCTGCTCACCGTCCCGCTCCAAGCGGATGATGATGTTTTCTTGCAGAACCTCGTCGTCCTTGAATGCCTTGCTGCGCGACTCGAACAGGTGCATGTGGTGGACCGCCGCACGCTCAAGTATGAAGTCACGAAACGGCCGGTAATACGGCCCGTTGCAGAAGCTGCGCGGGATAATGGCCACGATTTGCCCACCCGGCGCGGCCTGGGCGACGGCAAGCGCGACGAAGGCGCTATACAGGTTCACCGTCTCGATGCCGACACGGCGCAGGGCCAGCCGGTGCGCGGAATTGCTGTTGATCTTCTTGTAGGGCGGATTGAGGATGGCATGGGTGTAGCCCTGCCCCTGTAGACCTTCCACGGTCGCCAGCTCGATGTAGTCGCCCGCGATGATGTTCGCCTTGACCTGGTTGTAGCCGGCCAAGTGCTGCGCCAAGTGCCCCCGCAAGATGTCGTCAATCTCGTAGGCGGTCGCCTCGACCGTCTCGAAGCCGAAGCCGCCGGCCGTCCAGCGATCCAGGAACGCGCACGACAAGGCGCCTACCCCGGCGCCGGCATCCAGTAGCCGACAGGTCTGCAGGGTGCCGACCGGGAACAGGGACGCCATGAAGCGGGCCACGCTCGAAGGCGTCATGAACTGGCCGAACTCGGCCTTACGCTTCTGCGCGATGCGCGGGGAAACCTCTTTGCGCACGTTATCGACCACTTGCAGCATTATTGCCCCCCGCCTCGCTTTGATGATTCGCTCTTAAACTCAATCGCTCAATCACTCGGAAGCTGTTCAACGAAATCCGTCGGCGGCCGTACCTTTCCGGCTTGCTCGGCCTGGCGCCGGGTGATGGCCTGGGGCACCGTTTCGCCTGGTCGCAGGCCGTACAGTTCGCGGGCGTTGGTCGTAGTATTGACATCCTCCCCGCCCTGAAGGCCGAGGCTTCTCGGGCATTCGGGGGTGATGCCGAACACCAGGACAGGACAGCCGCCGTTTCGGCCGGCGTTGAGCCGGTACAGGAGCTTTCCCGTCCATAACGGAGCGCGTCGCCGAGCTGATCGCGGAAGATCGCGGCGACCTGTTCGGGCATCAGGCTGGCCGGACTGTCAATGCCGTATTCGTCGAACAGCCGAGAACCTGCGTCTGGTACTGGTCGAACGTCGTTTCCCAACGTTCCAGCGGTCGCGAGGCCACCCGCCAGCAAGTGGCGGGTGGCCTCGCAAGCATGGAGGCCCGTTGCGTGGGCCGAACGGCCGATGCCCCAACTTGGAGGTGATTGCGGGAAAACGCGATCTGTGTTGTGCGTCGGCTGCCGGTGTTATCGGTCACCGCCGGCTGGACCGCCAGGTTTACCCCCCTGGCTGGGTGGAAATTCGGAGCCTTCAGGCCTGCCTGTTGTTCTTATAGCACTCCATGGCGGTTCGGCAAAACGCAACCGCTATCCGCGTCGCCGAGCGCCCGATTTTGTCGTTTTGGACGTTCCGATAAGGTAGGTCCGGGTCATTCAGTTCGGTTCGTTGCAGCCGATATGTTCGGCGACACCGAACGTGGCGACGGCGGCTTCGAAGGTGCCGGCGCCCTTGCATCAACCACCACCACTGAGGTTTGGTCATGATTCGTACCGCCACCCCCCTGCTTGTCGCCCTAGCGCTCGCCGGCTGCGCTACGTCCAACCCCCGGCCCTACCAGAGTCAGGTCACGGACTCCGAAGCGCTGTCGGTCATGCAGGCGGGCGGCTTCCATGGCCTCAAAGACGCCGAGCTGCCGGAGGGCGCCACGGCGCCTGCCAAGGGCGGCCCCACTGTGCTCGGCGGACTCACCTACAGCCTGCTCGGCAACGGGCTGCTGGGGTTCGTCTCCTGGATGTCGGTCGACGACAGCAATC
>LNAQ01000035.1_pt1 | contig 21202 bp, 18 predicted proteins | sample 602591 | NCBI WGS metagenome assembly LNAQ01 (sample SAMN02440304, study PRJNA202911) | soil metagenome | biome: Subtropical and temperate rainforests or woodlands; isolation source: soil samples (1 kg each in a 20% v/v slurry with milli Q water) were... ... | reverse complement strand
CCTCACCCCAGCCCTCTCCCCAAGGGGGCGAGGGGGAAAAAAGTCGGCGCTGGCGACACGGCGGTGCCTCACCCCAGCCGTCTCCCCAAAGGAGCGAGGGAGTGACTCCGTTGTGGATTTGTGTGGCGCCCATCTGGGTGTTGCCGGATTACTTCCCCCTTATCGAGGCCAGTGGCGCGCGGCGCGTGGTGGCGTTGTCTTCCACCAGTCGCTTCACAAAAGTCGGCTCTGGTGATACGGCGGAAAGCGCCGTTGCGGCAAGGCTAATCGAGAGTGAGGCGCGGGTGCAGGCGTGGGCCGAGCAGCGTGGCATCGGGTGGGTGGTTTTGCGGCCTACGCTGATTTATGGCCATGGGTGGGACAAGAACATCAGCGAGATCGCGCGCTTCATCCGCCGGTTTGGCTTTTTTCCTTTGCTGGGCCAAGCCCAAGGCCTGCGCCAGCCCATCCATGCCGAAGATGTGGCGGCGGTGTGCGTTGCCGCCTTGCAGGCGCCGGATTCGGCGAACCGCGCTTACAACATTTCGGGTGGGGAAACGCTGCCTTACCGCGAGATGGTGGCGCGCGTGTTCAAGGCGCTGGGTCGCCCGGTGCGCCTGGTGGCCGTGCCGCTGTGGGCCTTTCGCTGGGCGGTGGCTGTGCTGCGTTGCTTGCCGCGTTATCGGCATTGGTCGGCGGCCATGGCCGAGCGCATGAACCGTGATCTGGTGTTTGACCACGCCGAGGCGGCGCGCGACCTGGGTTTCAAGCCCCGGGGTTTTGCGCTGACGGCAGCGGATGTGCCGCAATGAGCCGGATGGCAGCCATGATGACCCTGATCGTAACGACCAGATGCGGCCCGGCTGCATCCTTCGCACTTCCCCTCATCCTTCCTCGCAGTCGTTTCTAACCTGTTGATTTGTAACTGCAGGAATGCCTGAGCATGCGAATGCGCGGGTTGACTTTTGACGAGTCAACAAGCGTTTATGCCCGAGGAGGGAATGAGTTCATGGTGCCACCATGGTGCCACCCCATAAGGGGGAAGCAGGGGGCTTCACTGAACATACATTGTAAGTGCATTTATTCGTTTATAAGATGAATTTCTGCTTTGGTAAGTGTTGACTCAGTTCACTGTGAGCGCAATAATTCATTCATTATTGGAATAAATGCGCCATGGAAAATCATAGTCATCGTGTTTCTGGTCTGGGCAAGCTCGATCGCGAGCGCTTGTCCGCAGTCTTGCGCGGCACAAAGGGAACAATCACCAATGAGCAAGCCGCCAAGATCATGGCGGTCGGCCAGCCTGATGCCTCTAAGCTGCTGGCGCGTTGGTGCAAGAAAGGCTGGTTGTCGCGGGTGGCTCGAGGCCTCTACGTGCCCGTGCCTATGGAAGCGGAACGTTCAGATTTGCCGCTCGACGATCCCTGGTTGGTTGCCGTCAGCCTGTATTCGCCGTGCTACATCGGTGGCTGGAGTGCCGCTGAACATTGGGATCTGACTGAACAGATTTTTCGGACAACGATGGTGATGACTACAACGCGTCCACGGAACAGAAAGCCTACGTTCAAAGGGGCTGCGTTTTGGATATCCACCGTCGCTCCGGAAAAAATGTTCGGACTGAAGACAGTTTGGCGCGGCTCGGTGAAAGTGTCGGTTTCCGACCCCAGCAGAACGGTGCTGGACATGCTGTCCGACCCTCAGCTTGGCGGTGGTATTCGCTCCGTCCAGGATATGTTCAGAAACTACCTCAGTTCCGATGCCAAGAACCTTGGCCAGTTGATGGCCTATGCCGAGCGCTTGGGCAACGGTGCGGTATTCAAGCGCCTGGGTTTTCTGTTGGAAGCGAATGCGCCGCAGGAGGTCGAGGCCATCGAAGGCTGCCAGCATCATCTGACGATGGGCAACGCACGCATCGATCCCAAAATGCCTGCCGAGGCTTTGGCCGCACGGTGGCGGCTCTGGGTGCCCCGCGACTGGAAGGCGGGTGTGAAGTGATCGAAAAGCAGGAGATTTCGGAGCTGGCGCGCGAGCTTTCGCTGAATCTGCACGTCGTCGAAAAGGATTACGTCCTCGGTTGACTGCTGGCGGGCATTGCCGCGAGTCCCGAGCTTGCGGGAAACTGGGTCTTCAAGGGCGGAACGTGCTTGAAGAAATGCTACTTCGAAACGTATCGGTTTTCCGAGGATCTGGATTTCACAGTGACGGAGGAAACCCAACTCGATGAGGGCTATCTGCTGAAGGCGTTCCGTCAAATGGCGGAATGGGTCTATGAACAGAGTGGTATCGAGATTCCTGGGGAGCAGATTCGGTTCAAATTGTCAGTGCTCGACGGCGGTCGGTACGTGGAGGGCCGCGTCTATTATGTCGGCCCGCTTATGCAGAAGCGCAACCTGGCGCGGATCAAGTTCGACTTGACCAGCAAGGAGAAACTCGTACTCCCGCCCCAGAAAAGAGCGGTGCATCATCCCTACAGTGACTGCCCGGAGGATGGCATCCATGTCTTGAGCTACTGTTTCGAGGAAGTTTTTGCTGAGAAGATGAGGGCCCTGGCAGAACGGGAGCGCCCTCGCGATCTATACGACGTCGTGCATTTGTACCGGCATGATGAGATTCGGCCTGATCGGGCTGTGGTACTGAGAACGCTCCAGGAAAAATGCGCGTTCAAGGGCATCCCTGTCCCAACCATGGAAAGCCTGCAGCGCGCGGATGCCAAAATCAAGCTGGGCGCCGAGTGGGAGGACATGCTTGCCCATCAGTTGCCTGTATTGCCAGACCTCGAACAGTTCTGGAATGAGATTCCGAACGTATTTCGCTGGCTTTACGGCGAGGCAGAAAAGCCAGCATTGGGATCGGCACCAATCGTTGGGTCGTTGGACAACGCCTGGCAGCCACCCGCGATGGTCTATGCATGGCGCGCGGCAGTTCCGCTGGAGTCCGTGAGATTCGCCGCCGCAAACCGCCTGTGCGTCAATTTGCGCTATCAGGACTCGTGGCGGCTGATTGAACCGTACTCGCTACGACGCAGCATGGACGGAAATCTGCTGCTTTGCGCCGTCAAACATGAAACCGAAGAGACCAGAACCTATCGGGTGGATCGGATTCAAGGTGTCGAGGTCAGCAAAACGCCATTCACTCCCCGGTACCAAATCGAGCTGACCCCGGCTGGACCATTGGCGGCGCTGCCGGTTCAACGCTCTGCCGCATCATGACAATCGATCAGCTTGCGACCAAAGATCATAACTCTCCTATTGCTTCACTTGTTGCGTTTATTGCACTTGAGTGTAAGGTTTAGGGATGGCCCGGTCGTTTTTGACCTTGGTCGCCTGAAACCCAAAAGGAGCAAACCATGCGCACTATTGATAGAGCTCGCGAGTTCTCGCCGCCGCCCCTAAGTCAGAAGGACAAGGAGATGGTTCGCGTGGCTCAGCGCTGCATCATGGCAGCGCTAGATCACTCGCGCGCTGCCTCCATCACGCTGATGACCGACACTGGCGAACACCCTACGGTTGAGGTTCCACCGGCTGCGTTGAAATTGATCGGTCAGTTGCTGGGCGCCATGAGTGAGGGTCGCCCTATCGTGCTGATGCCTACTGAGCAGGAATTGACCACCGTCGAGGCGGCGAACTTCTTGAATGTGTCTCGGCCATTCGTGATCAAAGAAATGGAGGCAGGTAGATTGCCTCATCGGAAAGTGGGTTCTCATCGCCGCATCGCGCTAGAAGACTTGTTGGCTTATGCGCAGCAGATGCGCGCCCGCCAGGCCGGCGCGCTTGAGCGTATTGCCGATAACGCTCGTAAATTGGGGTGATGCGCATGCCGACATGCTGCCGCGCTGGCTGCAATTTGCTCTCGCTACGCCGGTGCAATTTTGGCTGGGCTGGCGGTTTTATGTTGGCGGGCTGCATTTCCTGCGTCGCGCCGCCCATCCCTCGCGGAGAGGCTACGCTATGGCTCGCTGCGCCCGGTGATTACATAGCGCGCTTGGCCCAGGTATTTCACGTTAAAAAAGTCGGCGCTGACGGCACGGCGTCAGTGTGTCTTAATGCGCGTTTTTTTATGCGGCATGGGTTGACTATTCGTCACACCCGCTGCCAAACGTCGCCGACGCCCAAGCACCGCATGCAATGGCAGGGCTAACATCAAGATGCCGCCAATCACTTGATGCAGCAGACTTTCCGCATCGCGCCAATCGTCTGACGGCGGGTAATACAGCAACAGGCCTGTCGCCGCCAACAGCAAAAAAACCAGGCTTAGTACGCCACCACTCCAGCGATGGCGACGCGCTTTCCATGCGCCCCATTGATGCTGCGGGAACAGCGTGCCCATGATCCAGACCACGCCATAAGCCATGCAGCCATGCGCGACCAGCACGCGATGCCGCCACAAGCGTAGCGGATCAGAAAAATCGTCCGGGTTCAGAAAGTAACCTATCGCCATCCAGGCCAAACCCGTGATGGCGATCAAGCCCGCTACCCCATAAATGAACCGGCGATACAACGAGCTAATGACCACGCCCCGCACCAAGGCGTGCAGGTTGTCGCGCTTAGCCCCAGAGTGCAGGCTCATGGTGCCGCTGCCTTTTTCATGGCTTCCTGATGCAGCCACAGGGCCAGCCGACTCACGCGTGTCATCGCCCGCACCGAGAGCGTCGCGCCCGCAATGCCGTCAATGGAACGATCCAGCCGCTGCTGTTCGCCCAAGCGCGCACCGACAAACTGACGCAGAAAATTCGCGCTTTGCACTTCCCAGCCACGGCTCTCGCGGTAAGCCAGCACGCGCACGCGCTCAATGCGCCCGTCATCGACCACGACGCCGATGGTGATCGGCATCTCTTTGCCCACTTCATTCAGCACCCACGCGGTACGCTTGCCCTGCCGCCAGTAAGGCAGCCTGGCAACGCGCAGATCATGGTCCAATATCTGCCGTATCGTTGGCTGCAAGGCTGCCGTGATCCACAGGTTGTCAGCCTGTGCTGGGGCGGTAAATGCTTCACGCACAAAACGTGCTGTGTTCTCCGTTACGTCTGCCAACCCTTCAGTTGCCTGAGCAGGGCCAGGCAACTGAAGGCAGATCAAGAGTGCGGAGAATGCGGCAAATATCGGCCGCCAGCGACTGCCAACACCTGCGTAACGGCAGCGCAGCACCCTATCAGAATTGATAGCCCACGCCGAGGTTAAACCCATTCTGATTTCTCCCGTCATCATTGCTCTGCTGCTGGTAATCCGCCTTCAACACCACGTCCGGATGCGGCCAGTAATTCACGCCAACATCGGCTTGTTTTTTCTTGCTGCCGATGGCGTCCCCAGCAAAGTTATCCCACACGTTGTAGCGCGCGAACACCCCCCATTGCTCCGACAGCTTGAACGAAGGCTCGATATACCAGCCTTTTTGCTTGTCAGCACCGATGGCTTTTGGGCCATCACCGTCCAAAGACCACTGTGCATACAGCGCCTTGAGGCCGAACGGACCTTTATTGATTATGCTGTGCAACTCATACAGGTTAGCACTACCCGCTTTGGCATCCCGGCCTTGCGTAATGTCACTTTGGTGCTGCACGGTAGCGGCCAGTTCGACACCAGGGACCGCCGTCCATTTCAAGCGGGCAGTGGCAGCCAATTTCTTGGCGCTGGCCTCGCTGGTTTTCTGGCGGCCATCGCGCGGCTTGTAGCCTTCAGCCCCGCCTGGCAAAGCCAGCCCCTCATGAATGGCAAAATCATAGCCAAAGCCATCGCCAAACCGCCCGGCAAGCGCTACGCCACCCGCCCACCAAGTGGCGGGAATGATGTCTTTTTCGACCGGATTACGCTCGACGCCATAAAAAGCAGGCGGCTCATGCGTCTCGTTGATGATGCCGACCGGGATCATGAATAACCCCGCTTTCGCGCGATGCTTGTCGTTCAGGTCAAACTCGACATAGGCCTGTTCCAGTTCGATCTCGCCTTTTTGGCCTTCGCCGGCGATGCTGTGCTCCACCTCCAGCTCCGAGAAAAAGCGCGTGCGCGAGTTGAATTCATGGCCGAAAAACAGTACGAAGCGGTGCAAGTCGATCTCGTCCTTGTTAGCTGCACCGCCTTTGCCTTTAAGTACGTTGTAATGCATCTCGCCATAACCGCCGAGTTTGGTCTTTTCTGCCCAGCCAGCACTGGATGATTGCGGCAACTGCGTTGCGGTAGCGATTTTCTCCACCTGATTGCCCGTCGCCTCGACTTTCTGGTCGGTCTGGCTTAGCTGCTGTTTCAAGTTCTGGTTCTCAGCTTCGATGCGCGCCAAACGTGATTCCATCAACTTGAAACGTTCTTCAAGGCTGATATCTGCAGCAAAAGTCGGCGCTGGCAAGACGGCGCTGGCAGCGAACGCGCCCCAAACGGCGAGCGCTAACGGACGCAATCCACTGTGCTTGCGCAATTTATTTAAGCTGTTTTCTTGCTTCGAAAATACATATGGCATGGCGATTTCCCTAGGGTTGGTGGCTGGCTGGGAAATATCGCCTGGCTTGCCGGACTTAAAAAATAAACTACAAATTGACTCACTAAAACTTGGATGAAAAATAAATTTTCCTCAGTCACCTAAATCTCAATCATGGCTTGCGCAGCGAGGCCAATATGCCATTGGCAATGGTATCTTCCAGCGCAAGCTCGGCGTGCTCGACCATCAGGCGCGTGACGGGTTGATGCGACAACAGTTCAATCATCGTGCCTGGCATCAACCCCCAAGCCGACAAATGTCCCCGCGCTTCTGGCGTTAATGTGCTATCAAAACCTTCCACCACCAGCGACGCCCCCGGGGCAAATTCACGTAATGACTTCATCCTGTGAACCCTACCAACAGCAGCGCACGGTGCATCAAGCCACCAATCAAAAAGGCCAGCGGAATGATGATGCCCGTCATGATGACGGCTGTTTTCAGCCCCTGCTCTTTGATGATCATCATGGTGCTGGCAATACATGGCACAAAAATCGTCAGCGTCACCAAGCCCACCAGTCCCTGCTCTGGCGAGAGGCTGCTACCCAGGGCAAACAAGCCTGTGGCGCCAAAATCACGGCGCAAAAAGCCCATCAGCAAGGCCGCCGAAGCTTCTTTGGGCAAACCCAGCCAGCCTGTGACCAGGGGTTCCCCCGCCTTGATGAGCCAGGGCAAAAAGCCGATGAGATCCAGCACAAACATCAATGCCGCGCCGATCAAAAATAGCGGGATGACCTCCATCAAATACCACTTCAGCCGCGACCAGGTTTTTTTGGCCACATTACTCAGCATAGGCAAACGCATGGGCGGCAACTCAGTCATCAAAGGAATGCGCTTGCCTTTGACGAGCTTGCCGGACAACCAGCCTACGGTAAAAAGAATAAAAATCACCGTGCCCAGCCAGATCAAGAATGCGCCCACGCCATAGCTTGCCAGCATGCCCATCACCACACCCAATTGCGCGGAACAGGGAATCGCCAGGGCCAGCAAAAAAGTCACGATCAGCCGCTCACGCGGGGTATGCAAAATGCGCGTGGTCAATGTCGCCATGGTCACGCAACCCAATCCCAGCACCATCGGCAATATCGCTCGGCCATTCAAACCCAGCATTTTGAACGCACGGTTTGACAGCACCGACAAACGCGCGAAATAGCCTGAATCTTCCAGGATGCCAAAGGCAATGAAAAAAGTGGTCACAATCGGCAATATCAGCGCGATGGCATAGGTCATGCCCATGGTCCATAAACCATAAGGGCCGACGAGGAATTGTTGCAGCCAGACAAACGGTACCCAGGTGGTTACTAATTGCTGAAACCATGGGTTGATAATGCCCTTGAACAGGTCATTTTCCAGCCAGCCCACCAGCACGCCCGCGCCAAACTGACCCACAAAGGCATACACGGCATACAGCACCAGCGCCACAATCGGCCAGCCATACCAGCGATGCACTGACCACTGGCCGATGCGTTGAACCAGCGCATTGCCGGTTTGTCCGGCATTTTTCATGACCCGCTGCACAATCGCATCAGCTGCCGCCATGCGGACACGTTGCAAAACTTCCGCCAAGGGCTCGACAAACTTTTCCTGCAACAACTCACGCCGTGCTGCCAGCGCCGACAATTCAAAGATTCTTGTTTTAGTCGCGGTTTCAAATGTTGTTTCAGATGCTGTTTTAGCCTGCTGATTTTTCTTCGGGCTTCCCAGCTGCGCGGCCAGCCAGGCCTCAGTTGCCTGATCGCCCGCAAGATAAAGCAACGCAATGACCCGGGCAGATAAATGTGCCGCTGGCAACATGCCCACCAGGTCATCTACGGCATTTTCAATGTCATGCCCATACGTCAAGCGAAACACAGGAACTTTGGCCGCCGCAATGGCGCCGGACAAGGCCAGCATGCCCTCATTACCGGTGGCGACCGTTGGCACAACAGCGCATCCAAGCTCCGTAGCGAGCCTGCCCGCGTCAAATGCCATGCCCCGCGCGCGCACTTCGTCCATCATGTTGAGCGCCAGCACCATAGGCACGCCCGCTTCAGCCAGCAACAGCGCTAACTGCACCGTGCGTCGCAGATTCTTGGCATCCCCGACTTGCACCAGCGTTTTTAGTTGCTCATTGAGCAAAATGTGCGCGGTGGCTTGTTCGTCTTCGCTACGTGCAGGCAGGGTCAACACGCCTGGGGTGTCCAACACCATCTGCTCAGGATGGTCGCGCAGTGCACCGCGGGTCACTTCCACCGTTGTGCCGGGATAATTGGAAACGTTGACGTATCGGCCTGTTAGCCGGTGAAAAATAACCGACTTACCCACATTAGGCTGACCAACGAGTGCAATTGAAGTCATAGAGAATGAACCATCGTAAAGATAACAAATGGAAGTTAGCCAAAGAGATCAACGAACCAGAACATGTACATGCAATACATACAATTGATTACTTCGTCAAAATCAGCTTGCCTTGACGGGTTTTTCGCAACCAATAAACCTCACCTGTATGCAGAATCTGAATTGCCTGATGACTGCCCAGCAATTCCTTGCTGTCCACAGTCCGCATCTCTGACTTACGCGCGGGTGAGTCTGCCACTGTTGCCAACGAAGCCAAGGACACCGTCGATTGATGAAGTAGTTGAGCCATGACGCATAAAACCTCCCTTTAATGAGAATGATTATCACTAATGAAGTGGAGCATGTCAACAATAAGTTGCCGAATAATGAAATTTAATTTGTGAAAGCAGCGTAGCGCAGGAAATTCAAGGAAACACCTGCCTGCAAAACGCTTCGCCGAGCGATTTGAAAACAACGCACTACTCCCGAGTTTCCAGGCAAACCTGCGCCGAGCCTGGTCATTTTTACCCCCATGCCACTTAAGCTAACGTCTTTCTTGTAAATGACGCTTTTATAAAGCCATAACCCCCAGCAACGTTTTCACGCCGTTGGGGGTTATGGGCTACAACAACTTCTTGAATTGGCTTAATCAGCTTGCGGCATAAGCAGCGACAGGCAAATAAGTTCCAATAACCAACAATTCACGCAATCAATGCGCAGCACCGGCCACAGGGGCTTGAATAGTAATCCACTTCCACTCGGTGCAATGGTCAATATCCGTTACTGCACCTTCGCGACCCATGCCGGAATCACCCACGCCACCGAAGGGCACATGCGGCTCATCCTGCAGTGAAGGCGCATTGATATGCACCATGCCGGCATGAATGCCTTGCGCCAAGCGCAGGGCTTCAGCGAGGTTTTGTGTGTACACCGCAGCGGAGAGGCCATACGTGGTGTCATTGGCGATTGCCAAGGCTTCATCGGCAGATGCGACCTTATACACTGCCGTAACCGGGCCGAAAGTTTCTTCGTAGTAGCACACCATGCTCTTGTTAACACCCGTCAAAATGGTTGAGGCACAACGGTTTCCGTCCCACACGCCGCCGGTTTCCAGCGTTGCGCCATTGGCTACCGCATTTTCAATATGCTGACGCACACGATCACGCTGACGTTGCGAAATGATCGGGCCTGTCACCGTCTTGGGATCGCGCAAATCACCAAAACCCAGCGATGAGGTAATTGCCTTAAAGCGTGCCAGGAAAGCGTCATACACCGGCGCTTCAACCAGAATACGGCTAGAACCCATGCACACCTGGCCTTGATAGAAGAACATGCCCATCACGGCGCCCATGGCAGCCGCGTCCAGATCGGCATCTTTCAACACGATCAAAGGGCTCTTGCCGCCCAATTCGAGCAATACACGCTTCATGTGTTTGCCGCACAGTTCGGACAAATGACGGCCAACGCGGGTGGAGCCAGTAAAGTTAACGCCCTTCACGTGCGGATGCGTGACCAGGGTATCGCCAATTTCATGGCCAAAGCCCGTTAGCACGTTAAATGACCCTGGCGGGAAACCTGCATCGCGGAACAGCTCGCCAACACGAACAGCCACCACAGGCGCTTCTTCGGAAGCCAGCATCACGACAGTATTACCGGTTGCCAAGGGGCCGGTGCATTCCACAAAGGCCTTGATCAGGGGTACGTTAAACGGCGTGATACAGGCAAACACGCCCAAGGGTGAGCGGGTTGCCATGGAAAAACGACCCGGCACGTCGGATGGCAAGGTCATGCCAGCCACACGACGGGGAATGCCGGCAGCTGTGCGCAGGGCATCGATTGAAAACTTAACTTCAAATTGCGCTTTTAATAGCGGTGAGCCGCCTTCATCAATCAAAACGTTGATAAATTCTTCAGCGCGTTCTTCAAGCAAATCTGCCGCCTTGGACATCCATGCCTCACGCTGGCCAGGCGTGGTCATACGATAGCTGGTAAAAGCCGCATGCGCTGCTTCTACAGCCAGATTCACATCCTCGGGCGTGGCACGCGCGGCTTCAGCCATGGGCGTGTCATGCTCTGGGTTGAGCTTGATAAAGGTTGCATCTCCCTGGGCAGAACGGAATTCCCCGCCAATCCATAATTGGGTCTGAATCAACGCTGCTACGGGCTCATTGGCTCCCATAATTTACTCCTTTTTGAAATTAAAATTAAAATTGTAGGCACTACAGTTTTACATCAGCCAAGCCTCGCAATTGACCACTGAATAGCTCAAGTGCGCCCTTGATTCCGCCTGATTCCGCCTGATTTGGTTATGTTCAAGTTAATTCAAGGCGGTACGACCACCGGCTTGCAATACATTCCTATCGCTTGCACAACGAGGATGCAAGTATTCCTCTCTTTAACTGACCTGTCAATCAGTTAGCCCATATAACGCCCATTTGCCCAGCCATCAGCCAAACCTTGACCTAGCCGCCGCAGATATAATGTGCTCCTTTTCAAGGAGCCCTTATGAGTTTAAACAATGTGCCATCGGGTAAAAGTCTGCCAGATGACTTTAATGTTGTCATTGAAATCTCGATGCATTCTGAACCCATCAAATATGAAGTGGACAAAGAGTCGGGCGCCATTTTTGTCGATCGTTTCATGTCCACAGCCATGCATTACCCCTGCAACTATGGTTATATCCCGCACACGATTTCAGGCGATGGCGATCCGGTTGATGTCCTGGTAGTCTCTCAATTTGCCCTGCCGCCGGGCATTGTGGTGCGCTGCCGTCCAGTGGGCATCCTCAAAATGACCGATGAAGCCGGTGAAGATGCCAAGCTCTTGGCCGTTCCCGTCGATAAACTCACCAAACTGTATAGCCACGTTAAAACGCTGGATGATTTGCCACCCAGCCTGTTACAGCAGGTATCCCACTTTTTTGAGCACTACAAGGATTTAGAGCCGGGCAAGTTTGTCAAAGTCGAAGGCTGGGGTACAGTGGAAGACGCACGCAAGGAAATCATGACCGGCGTGGCCAACTTTCACGCTGCTGAAAACAAACCCGCCTATTGACCCCCCCCGATAAGCCCATCTCCTCTTATGCCCAAGCTCCGCATCGCCTTAGCGCAGATCAATGTCACCGTTGGTGACCTGGCTGGCAATGCAGCACGCATCACGGCCGTTGCCGCGCGCGCCAAAGCAGGCGGCGCACAGGTCTTGCTCGCGCCAGAACTTGCGCTATGCGGCTACCCGCCCGAAGACCTCTTGTTGCGGCCGGATTTTTATCGCGCCAGTAGCGCGGCATTGGCTTCGCTTGCCCAAACAACGCCACTGCCCATCATCGTTGGCCATCCGCTGTTTGATGGCAAAGCAGCTTATAACGCCGCCTCGCTGCTGGCGGATGGTCGCATTATCGCCACCTATCACAAACATCGCCTGCCGAATTACGAAGTATTTGATGAAGAACGTTACTTTGATGCAGGTGACCAAGCTTGCGTCATTGACGTCAATGGCGTGCGATGCGGCTTGGCCATTTGTGCCGACATTTGGGCAGCGGGTGCCGCTGAAGCGGCTGTGGCTGAGGGCGCAGAGCTTTTGCTCACACTGAACGCCTCGCCTTTCCACCTGTCCAAGCAAACGCGGCGGCATGAGGTATTGCGCGAGCGCATCCACGCGACAGGCCGTCCTGCCGTGTATGCCAATCTGGTCGGCGGGCAAGATGAATTGGTGTTTGATGGCGCCTCTTTTGCCATGGATGGCGATGGTCGGCTCACCCATCAGCTCCCCGCCTTTGCCGAATCACTGGCCTTCATTGATTACCTTGATGGAAAGCTGGTTCCGGGCGAAATCGCCGCGCCACTCACGAACGAAGCGGCGTTATGGGAGGCGCTGACCCTTGGCGTAAAAGATTACCTCGGCAAAAACAATTTTCCCGGCGCCATCATTGGCCTTTCCGGTGGCATAGATTCGGCGCTGACTTTAGCCATTGCAGTCGACGCCCTGGGCGCCGACAAAGTCCGTGCCGTGATGATGCCGTCGCCCTGGACCGCGCAAATGAGCCTGGACGATTCACGCGAGATGATCAAGCGCCTCGGCGTGGAATACGACGAGATCCCGATTGGCGCATTAATGGCGCAATACGCCGTATCGCTAGCGCCGACTTTTTCGCGCCTGGGCGGCAAACCCGCAGGGGATACAACCGAAGAAAACCTGCAAGCGCGCATCCGCGGCATGCTGCTCATGGCCATCTCCAACCGCAGCGGGCGCATCGTGCTGACCACTGGCAACAAGAGCGAAATGGCGGTGGGCTACGCTACGCTGTATGGCGACATGGCCGGCGGCTTTGCAGTAATCAAGGATGTATTCAAAACCCGCGTGTATGAACTGGCCAGCTGGCGCAATACGGTGTCGGATGTGATCCCGCAAAACATCATTACCCGCGCCCCATCGGCCGAATTAAAACCCGATCAAACCGACCAAGACACCTTGCCGCCTTATGCCGTGCTCGATGCCATTATCCAAGCCTACATGGAGCACGATGAATCGCCGCGCGAGATCATTGCACGCGGCTACCTTGAAGCCGATGTGCGAAAGGTCGTCGGCATGTTGAAACGCAACGAATACAAGCGCCGCCAGGCACCAGTTGGCATACGCGTCTCACAGCGCAGTTTTGGCAAAGACTGGCGCTATCCGATAACATCCGGCTATCTGGATGAATACTAAAAAGCAGGGAAACCAAGATGAAAAAAATCGAAGCCATCATCAAGCCATTCAAACTCGACGAAGTGCGGGAAGCGCTCTCGGAGGTCGGCATTACCGGCCTGACGATTACCGAAGTTAAAGGCTTTGGCCGCCAGAAAGGTCACACCGAGCTTTATCGCGGCGCCGAGTATGTGGTTGATTTCCTGCCAAAAATCAAGCTCGAAATCATTGTTGCCGACGAGGCCGTCTCCTCCGCGCTGGACGCCATCGTAAAAGCCGCGCATACCGGAAAAATTGGTGACGGCAAAATTTTCGTCCTGCCGATCGAACAAGTCGTCCGCATTCGCACCGGCGAAACGGGCGCGAGCGCTATTTAGAGACAACTTCAAAGCACCAGGCAGCAGCATCAATCACCCACCCGCTGCACATTCCCACTACCACGCCGGAATAGATAACCGCCGCCCAACACCGCGCTGCGCGCCAAAATTGGCGGCGATGAAATCACTGATAAGGCACTGGCACAGCAAGAAGGGGGCAGGGAAGAACCCTGCCCCCTTCTTGCTGTAAATGCGCTACAAGCGCCACCGAGCAAAGCACGCCCCGCTTTGCAGACCTGAACTCAGCATACCCTTTCTTTGGCCAGAACTGCTTCGCGGACAGGCACCCAGGCATTGCTTGCACACCACAACAAGCCCACCCGCCGAGGCAATTCATTTGCCAACCATCACCACCCAAGTTGATTGAACCTGGAAACCTCAGTTGACCGCCCCCAACGGAGGTTTCCAGGCTGGAGTGTCAAAATTCTTTACATGAATTGAAAGTAAAAGGCACTCTCAGCTCAATAAATTTCTTAGGAGTTTCATACAAGCAATTGTATCAACGTACATTTTTTTGAATTTATATACTTGGCTCGATATTTGCTTAAATATCTAACGGAAATCCTTTGCCGTGACGTAATCGGTCATTTTGACGAACTTAAATAACCATTTAAAACACTCAGCGCATTCTTTCAAGCCAATATGTTTTTTCAAAAAATCATCGGGAATCATTGTGGGCGAACAGTTTGAATTAAACCAGCTCCCCGCCTTACCCCAACTGCTCACTCGTTTGATTCAAGAACTGAGCCAGGGCGATGCGTTGCCCCATGATATTGCCGACCTCATTGAACAAGACGCCGTTATCACACTCAAAATCCTCTCCGCTGCCAACGCTTATCATTACGCGCAACAAGCAGCGCCTGTTTCATCGCTTGAAAAAGCCATTGTTTTACTCGGACTCAAAAAAGTCACCCTGATCGTCATGGGTACTGCCTTGCAAAACAGCAGCGCAGCCCTGTCATCCCAATCACTGCATGCCTTTGCCACCCTATGGGAACACAGCCTGCTAACAGCCATTATTTCCCGGACAATTGCGCAATTCATTCATTATCCATATCCGGACGAGGCTTATCTGGCAGGCCTGCTGCATGACATAGGCAAGCTGACCCTGCTGACAACAAATCAAACGGCCTACCAGGATGTCTTCGCACACAGCCAAAATACAGGCGAAACGGCACTGCAGGAAAGGCTCACTTTTGGCACGTCACATGGCGATATTGGCGCTGCGCTGATTGACCACTGGCATCTGGAACCGCTGATCGCCGAGGCCATTCGCCAGCACCATGCGCCGGCAACTATCGCCCACACGGCAACTACGCTGGAACAGATTGTTTTCCTGGCCAATAGCCTGAGCCATGAGGCGCCCCATCGGCAAGCCGCCTCCCATTCGGCTGCGATGCTGCTGGCGCGCAACTTTTTTGGCATGCCAACAGATCAAGCCTGCAAGTTAGTCGCCGATTGCCAGGCGGATGCCCATGCAATAACCACCTCTTTAAGCCTCACCCCAGCAACAGGGCAAGAAACCAGCCATCAAACCAATCCCGTACCCGCGCATCCACCCCTCAACAAAGCCATCTATGGCAACATGATGCTGTCCCTGGCCCGCGACATACTGGGTAATGAAGGGCATGCCAGTGACCAGGAAACCCTGCTGATCAACATGGCCCAGACCGCAGAAATCCTGTGCGAATCTAAACAAGCCCTCCTGTTTCAATTCAACGAAGCTTCAAACAAACTCTCAGGCCGGCCACTGCCCGGGCAAGCCCAATCATTAAGCCGTATCCAGTTGGCGCTAGCGCCGGGCAACAGTCTTGTGGCCAATGCCCTGCTGGAAAAGGTTCCTGCGCGTTATATACATGCCGACACCCGCGAAACCCAGCACGCCAGCCTAGTCGATCAGCAGATAGCAAGACTTGCAGGCACAGATGCCCTGCTCTGCCTGCCCATAGCCCATCAAGGCTTTATCTATGGCAGCCTGCTTTTGGCTTTGAGCAAAAATCAACTCCACCGCGTTACTGCCGATCAGACGCTGATGCAATTGATGCAAAACCTGACCCGCCATGCAGCGCAGATGCTTTTCCTCATGTATCAAGAAAAGCAAGTCAGCGCACAAGAAAACCTGAAAACAGCTGACGATCATCAACTACGCTCACGGCAGATTATTCATGAAGTCAGTAATCCACTGAGCGTGATGAAGAATTACCTGAAAATTCTTGAACTCAAGTTGGCAGACAAGCAAATCGCCACCAATGAGTTTCAAATCTTAAATGCAGAAATAGACCGTGTAGCCAGCATTGTCGGCAGCCTGGCAAATGCCACAGGACAAGCTGAACCAAAGCTGGAACAGATCTCAGTCAATGAGTTGATCAGCGACCTGCTGGCGATCTTCAAAATCAGCTTGTTTGATCCAGTCGGCATTCACATGGAAACACAACTGGATGCTGAAATACCGCTTGTCTTCTCGGACAAAGCCGGCCTCAAACAGGTCTTCATGAATCTACTCAAAAATGCAGCGGAAGCCATGCCGCATGGGGGTGTTCTCAAACTCACCAGCGCAATCCTCATTAACGACCGCAGAGACAGTGCCGCCGCCATTACCATTACCGATACCGGCCCAGGTATTCCTAAAGATTGCCTGAAGCAGATTTTCTTGCCCATGCAAACGCAAAAAGGCGTCGCGAACGCAGGTTTGGGTTTGTCAATTTCTGCGGACATCCTAAAAAATATCAACGCCAGCATCACCTGTAAAAGCACCCTGGGCGTCGGCACAGCGTTTGAGGTTATCTTACCCCTCAGCCCACCCAAAAAATGAAACGTTTTGCTTTAAATGCAACCTGTAACCCGTTGAATACTAATTACATGGTACAGTTGGTTTCCATTAATTTAAAGATTGAAAAGATCAACGCGCTGATATTCCCCGGTCAGAATTTTTTCAGGGTAACTGGATGGGTGGTTAACACATGGATATGCGGCAAACCGATCGATACAAGCCCGTAATTGGGAATTTAATTCATTTATTCGTCTTGCACCCGCACAACACCATCAAGCGTTGAGCAGACATCAAAAAAATCTCGTCCCGGCGGGGCTTCCTCCTTCATAATTAGCGCCAAATGCTGTCTGGAACAGCAAACTGCTATGTTTCATCAAACAAGGGACGTCGATAATGATTGACGAATTTCTGGCCTTTCCAAGTGACCCCGCTAACGCGTGCGCCACGCCCATTGCCCTGAAGATTTTAGTCATTGATGACGATTCTCGGCTCAGCGAAAGTCTCAAGCTGCTGTTGCGCCTGCGCGGCTATGATCCACAAAACTGCACGAATGGCACTGATGGCTTGAAGATTCTTGGGGAAGAAAGGTTTGATGTCATTTTGCTTGACATTGATTTACCCGACCTCAACGGACATGATGTCGCAAAAAAAATCCTGGCCATGGGCATCAAGACACCCATCATTGTCATCAGCGGTGATAACTCCATTGACTCGGCTATCCAGGCACTCCGCAATGGCGTTGCTGATTTCATCAAGAAACCCTATGAACCCGAACATCTCTTCAAAGTCATTGAGAATACTAACTATCGACAACGTCTTGAGCAAACAAATCAATTCATCAACAATAAGCTGGAGTATTCCAAAAGCCTCTACCGTTACCTGATTGAGAGCTCGCCTGACATCATTTATACCGTCGATGCGGATGGGCGCTTTACCTTCATCAATGACCAGATTAAGTCGCTGGGCTTCCATAAAGACGAAGTCATTAGCCAGCACTATTCATTTTTGATTCACGAAGACGACATCGACCGTGCCAAATTCATCTTCAATGAGCGCAGAAAAGACAGCCGCACAAAACACAATATCGAACTCCGCTTGAAATGCAGGAATACCACAAAAGATTTTCGTCATTTCGAAACGAACTTTGCCACCATCGTGCTCAAATCACGCGGTCTGTATATCATGCAGGAAGGTCGCGACAAAGAGAAATTTCTCGGCACGTATGGTGTCGCGCGCGACATTAGCGACCGAAAAAGAATTGAAGAAGAAATCAACCATCAGGCCTATCACGACGCACTAACCGGGCTGCCCAACAGGGCATTGCTGAAAGATCGCTTAGGGCTAACGATCACCACCTCCGAACGCGAGAAGCTTGAATTTGCGACCTTGTTTATTGATCTGGACAGATTCAAATGGGTCAATGACACCATGGGACACATGTACGGCGATAAATTGCTGGTCATGGTGGCCACACGACTGAAAAACTGTTTGCGCAAGGGTGACACCCTGGCCCGCTTGGGTGGCGACGAATTTACCGTGTTGCTGCCGAACATCAAGAGCAAAGACAATGCACTGAGCCTCGCCCAGAAAATGCTGGCTGAAGTAAATCGTCCCTTCACGCTCAATGGACACGAAGTCTTTATTTCTGCCAGTATTGGCGTAGCCATGTATCCCAACGATGGCATTACCATCGAAGCCCTGCTAAAAAGCGCCGACATTGCCATGTATCACGTCAAGTGGGAAGGCAAGAATGGGGCGCTCTTTTACAACGCGAACATGAACATCATTTTTCACCGCAAACTGTCGATGGAAAATGATTTAAAACGCGCATTGGAAGCCGGCGACCAGTTTGTCCTGTTTTTTCAACCGCAAATCAGCGCAAAAAGCCGCCGTATCGTTGGCATGGAAGCACTTGTGCGTTGGCAGCATCCAGAGCACGGCATTATTCCTCCGAATGAATTTATTCCTCTTGCAGAAGAGACCGGGCTGATCTTGCAAATTACCGAATGGGTCTATGACCGCGCTTGTCGCGAGTTGGCTCTTTGGAAAAATGCCGGATTTAAAGGCATCCGCATGTCCGTTAATTTCTCGCCCAAAGACATTGCCCGCAACGACTTTCTGGAACTCGTAAAAAAAGGGCTTAAAAAACACGCTATCAACGCAAGTACACTCGACATTGAAGTCACCGAAAGCATCATCATGAGCGATCGTGAAAATGCCATCTTGAAGCTAAAAGAATTGTCCGCGCTTGGCGTCAGTATTTCAGTGGATGATTTTGGCACCGGCTATTCTTCGCTGGGCTATCTCAGGGACTTCCCTATCCACACCATCAAAATCGATAAGTCATTCGTGCAGGAAATCGTCAACACAGACCAAACCAATCCGATTATCTCTGCCATTACCGCACTGGCAAAGGGTTACAAAATGAACCTCATTGCCGAAGGCATTGAAACACAGGATCAAATGGCTGTTTTAGAAGCGCTGGGCTGTGATGTGATGCAAGGTTTTCTGTTCAGCCGCCCAGTGGCTGGTGAAGAAGCGCTGCATTTTCTGAAACAACAGGAAAGCCTGTTTCTACGTACAAAGCAGTCGGCAGATATTTCGTTCGAAGCGCCCCCCGTACAACAAGCCCCGCTCCCGTAACCCAGCACAACTCCAAACCGGAGGCCCGAAAGCTACTTATCCCTCACTGCCTGCAGCAAGACAATCAGTGCGCCCGCGCCGCCATCAACCGTGCGCGCCTGACAAAACGCCAGTACGTCGCGGCGCTGACTTAACCAACCCGGCACCAGACTTTTCAACACCGGCTCACGGCCCGGCGAATGTCGGCCTTTGCCATGCACAATCCGCACACAACGCTGGGCATTGGTGTGGCACTCATGCAAGAAAAGGCTTAACGCATCGCGCGCTTCATCGCGCGTGTGGCCATGCAAATCCAGCGATGCTTGCACCACCCAGCGGCCACGCCGCAAATCGCGCAACACGCGCATGGATATGCCATTGCGTCGCCAGTTGGCCTCATCACCCCCTTCCAAAAACAAGTCGGAAATTAACGCGCCATGCAGGCTTTCAAACAGCGCAGCTGCCTCGTCTTGCAAATGCAAGCGTGGAATAGCGGGGGGTGGCGGTGGCTCGTGATGCACACGATCAGACACGATAGGCTGCGCATCCGCCACTGCCGAGCGGAAGAGCGCTTGCGCCTCGATGCTTAATGGCGGGGTTTGGACTTTGGCTGATTTGGCTGGGGATATGTTCGCGCCACAGGGTTTACGCATGACTCTTCCTCGTCAAACACGCCAGCAAGTCGGCCCTACCTTAGTCAGGCCGTTCAGCATCACACCAAGCACTTGCGCGCTACGCTAACGCACATAGCGCCGGTGAGCCGCCCCGAATCATGAAATTCATCCACTTCATTGCGCTAAGGGCTGGCAAATGAACCCGCCCCTCCCATCCTCCCCTCACGGGGAGGCGAACCCGCCCCTCCCATCCGCTACGCGGCCCATGGCTGGCTTTGCACAGCCATCCGGCTGTGGCGGCGCGACGCATTCCCGCCTCGCCCCTCGCGGCAAGGCTTCTATCCGGCGCGCTGCGCCCGGCGATTACACAGCGCACTTGTCCAAGCCTTTCACGCTAAATCTACGCCCTGTACAGCGCTAAGCCAGACTATCCAAATACCGCTCGGCATCCAGCGCCGCCATGCAGCCCGTACCAGCGCTGGTCACCGCTTGCCGGTAGATATGATCCTGCACGTCGCCTGCGGCGAACACGCCGGGAATGGACGTTGCCGTGGCATTGCCCTGGCGGCCGCATTGGGTGACGATATATCCATTTTGCATTTCCAGCTGACCAACGAACAGCTCCGTGTTCGGTTTGTGGCCAATGGCGATGAACACGCCTTGCAAGGCAAGGTCTTCCGTCCCGCCACTTTTCATGTTTTTGACACGCATGCCGGTCACGCCGGTTTTATCGCCCAGCACCTCATCCAGCGTGGTATTCCACTTGATGACCACCTTGCCCGCTTTTTCTTTTTCGAACAGCTTGTCCTGCATGATTTTTTCAGCACGGAATTTATCGCGCCGATGCACCACCGTCACCTTGCTGGCGATGTTGGCGAGATACAGCGCTTCTTCTACCGCCGTATTGCCACCGCCGATAACGGCGACTTCCTGATTTTTGTAGAAGAATCCATCGCACGTCGCGCAGGCAGAAACGCCTTTGCCAGCAAATGTTTCTTCCGACGGCAAACCGAGATATTGTGCGGATGCACCGGTGGCGATAATCAACGCGTCACAGGTGTATTCACCCGCATCGCCGACCAAGCGAATCGGTTTTTCGGTGAGTTTGGCGGTGTGAATATGGTCGAAAATCATTTCGGTATTAAAGCGCGCCGCATGCTTTTCAAACCGCGCCATCAGATCCGGGCCTTGCACGCCATCCGCATCCGCCGGCCAGTTATCCACCTCAGTGGTGGTCATCAACTGCCCACCTTGCGCCATGCCGGTAATTAACACCGGATTCAGGTTGGCGCGGGCGGCATACACGGCCGCGCTATAACCCGCAGGGCCGGAACCGAGAATAAGAAGACGAACGTGACGAGTGCTCATAAAGGGTATCC